>Ga0184637_10000637_pt1 | contig 25675 bp, 26 predicted proteins | sample PLM3_127_b2_FD_133143 | JGI IMG/M metagenome (GOLD analysis project Ga0184637, IMG submission 133143) | Groundwater sediment microbial communities from an aquifer in East River, Colorado, USA - PLM3_127_b2 | ecosystem: Environmental > Terrestrial > Soil > Riparian zone | place: USA: East River... | reverse complement strand
TGGTGCAGCGTGTTCCACCACTGCACCGAAAAATAGATGATCGGGATATTGACCACCCCGACCAGCGCCAGCACCGAGGAAGCCTTGTCGGCCCGGCGCGGATCGTCGATCGCCGCGGCCAGCGACATATAACCGATATACAGGAACAACAGGATCAGTTCTGACGTCAGCCTGGCATCCCAAACCCACCAGGTACCCCAGGCGGGCCTGCCCCATAACGAGCCCGTGCACAGCGCGATGAAGGTCATCAGTGCCCCGGTCGGCGCCAGCGCGTGCGCCATCATCGATGACAGGCGCGTATTGAACGCCAGCCCGATTCCAGCCCAGAATGCCATCACCACATAGAGAAACATCGACATCCACGCCGCCGGCACGTGGATGAAGATGATCCGGTAGGCCTCGCCCTGCTGGAAATCGGTAGGCGCGACGAAAAAACCGATGTAAAGCCCGGCCACTCCCAGAACGGCTGCCGGCACCATGAACCACGGCACCATTTTTCCGGCCAGGGGGTAGAAAGTCTGCGGTGAAGAATATCGCCAGATGTTCACGTGAAAGACTCAATTAACATTAAACTCTAACCGCAGAGGACGCCAAGGACGCAGAGGAAAAGCAGAAACCCGAAATCCGATGTCTGAATTCGTTGCCGAAGCTCGACAGGAGAATCTCCGCTCTTTCGTTCTCAACATCGTTCATCGCTCTTCCTCTGCGCCCTCAGCGTCCTCTGCGATTGGCGCTTCATTTCTTGCGCGGTTCACTCCAGCGCAATTCGCAGCGCCACCGCGGTCGCCCAGGGCGCGAATACCAGCGCGATCATCAGCATCGCCCCGAGCAGCGACAGATGCCCGGCCGCGCCGGTCCCGGCCGCGGTTGCGACCACCGCACCGGCGCCGAATATCAGCACCGGCACATACAGCGGCAACACCAGCAGGGAAGTCAGGGCCGAGCCGCCGCGCACACCTAGGGTCAACGCGGCTCCCACCGCACCGATCAGCGACAACACCGGCGTGCCGATCAGGAGCGACAACAACAGCGTCGCCAACGAATCGGCAGGCAGATCGAACTGCAATCCCAGCACCGGCGCGATCAGCACCAGTGGCAAGCCGGTCGTCAACCAGTGTGCCGCAACTTTCGCCATCACCAGCACCACCAGCGGCTGCGGCGTGAGCACCAGTTGCTCGAGGGTGCCGTCGGCGTAGTCCGTACCGAACATGCGCGCCAGCGACAACATCGCGGCCAGCAGTGCCGCGACCCAGACCACCCCCGGCGCGATCTCGCGCAGCGTGTCCGGCTCGGGCCCCACGCCCAGCGGAAACAGGCTGACCACGATGACAAAGAAGAAAAATGTCGTCAGGACGTCGCTGCGATGGCGCAACGCGATCAGCAGATCGCGCCCCGCCACCGCGCGGCAGGCGGCCATCAGGGACACCTCCAATTAAGGCGCCCCCAAGTCGATGGTGTGCATCGCCGCACCGCTAAGCTCGACTTCCTGATGGGTGCTAAACATCACCATGCCGCCGCGCTGCAACTGCCTCGTGATCGTCCTCGCCAGCCGCTCCACCGAGGCCGCGTCCAGCGCAATGAAGGGTTCATCCAGGATCCAGAGCGGCGTCTGCGCGGAAAACGACAGGCGCGCCAGCGCCACCCGCCGCTTCTGTCCCTGCGACAGCAGCTTTACCGGCAGGTCGGCGATTGCAGCCAGTCCCTGTTCGGCCAGCGCCGCACGCAACGCCGGCTCATTGGCACCCACACCCGCCTGCATCAGCGCGTAGCGCAGGTTCTCGACCGGCGAGAGATCGTCCTTCAAGCCGTTGGAATGTCCGAGGAACAGCAGATCGCGAAGATAGTCCTCGCCGAGCGCACGGATGTTGCCTTCGTTCCATGACACGCCGCCCGATTCGGCCGGCGACAGCCCGGCAACGATTCTCAGCAGACTGGTCTTGCCGGACCCGTTTTCCCCCCGGACGCGCAGCGCCTGATGCGCTTCGAGCCGGAAGGACAGGTCGCGGAAAAGGCGTCGGTTACCACGGACGCACTCGATCTGGCTGGCTTCGAGCATAGCAGGTAGTTCAAGCCGCCACAGCGAGCGGGGATACCGCCTCCACAGCCAGCGGCAGGTTGGCCAGAATCATTTTTGCCAGGTTTCTGATGGTCTTCTCCCGGGGATAGCGATGACGCCAGGCGATGCCGACGGTGCGCGCCGGAACCGGCGATTTGAACGGACGGATCTGCACCAGTCCGTTTTGCACCGAGCCCACGCCGGGCATCGCGGCCAGCGCCGGCAGCAGCGTACAACCCACTCCCGCCGCCACCATCTGGCGCAGCGTCTCGATGCTAGTAGCCTTGAATTCCTCCCTCTGATCGCATGCAGCGAAACCGCAGATCGCTAGCGCCTGGTTACGCATGCAATGCCCCTCCTCCAGCAGCAAAACGTTCTGCCCCATTAAATCGTCCTCCCGAATCTCCTTGTTCCCCACAAGCGGGTGTCCGGCCGGTAGCGCCACCATGAAAGGCTCGCGGAACAACGTCATTGCCTCGATATCATCGCCGGGGACGGGCAAGGCCATCAGAAGCGCATCCAGGCGCCCCTGCCGCAATCTCTCCAGCAGGTTGGCGGTCAGGTCTTCGCGCAGGAACAGATGCAACTTCGGAAAGGAACTGCGAATCGCCGGCAGCAGGTGTGGGATCAGGTAGGGGCCGAGCGTGGGGATGACGCCGAGGCGCAATGCCCCCTTCGTTGGATCGTCGCCCTGGCGGGCGATGTGCCGGATCTGCTCAACGACGTCCAGAGCGATTCTCGCCCGCTCGATGATCGCCTCGCCGATCGGGGTGGGCAACAGGTAGTGCTTGTTGCGTTCGAACAAGGTGACGCCCAGATAATCCTCGAGCTTCTTGAGTTGTGTGCTCAGCGTAGGCTGACCGACATGACAAGCTTCCGCAGCACGACCAAAGCGCCCCTGATCCGCCAGCGCCACCAGATAGCGTAATTCCTGCAATGTCATGATTCCTCCCAGGATTTGTGCTTGTTGACATCGTTCGATCGGTAGTAGCCGTTGGCGCCAGAACTGTCCTCTTGCAATTTCCGAGGCCGCAACCAGAACCGTCGCGATACGACGGAACAGGAAGGCGAAAGCAAAGAGCCATTGATACTTTAGATGTCCACTATTGAAACATTGAATTTGCTGCCCGGCAAGAATGTTGTTCGACTGCATAAGATTGGTCATGCGAGGTGCATGCCGCAGCGACGAACGATGCTGGCGCGGGGCTGCATGGAATGGGTCCCAAGCAGACATCCATCACAACAAAAAAGAGGAGCTTCGTTGATGTTGATGAATGGACTCGTGCTGAAAAGACTGCTGCCGCCGGTCCTGACTTCGATGCTGTTCAGCGCTTCCGCCTTTTCCTATGAAGTCGCCAGCGTTTCCGGCGGCGCCACCATCACCGGCAAGGTCATTTATCAGGGCAGCGTTCCGGTCAAGAAGATCATTCCCACCAAGGACAAGGAAGTGTGCGGCAGCCCGCGCGATGAACCGCAGGTTCTGGTCGGGCCGGACAAGGGCGTGCAGGACGCCGTCGTTTACCTGAAGGAAGTACCCAAGGGCAAAGCCTGGGGCAAGCCGGACAAGACCCCGGTGCTGGACCAGGAGCATTGCCGGTTCGAGCCACCGGTTCAGGTAATTCGCGCCGGCAATATCGACATCGTCAGTTCCGACCCTGTTTTGCACAACACGCACGGCTTCTACGGCAGGCGCACCGCATTCAACCTGGCATTGCCCAACAAGGGCACGAGGATCCCGGTGGAGTTGACGCGGTCCGGCATGGTCCGGGTCGAATGCGACGCTCACGGCTGGATGCTGGCACATATCTACGTTGCCGACAGCCCCTATTACGCGCTGACCGGCAAGGACGGCAGCTTCAGCATCACGGACATACCGCCCGCCGACTACACCCTGGTGACCTCCCAGTCCTTCTTGGGCGACACCGAGACGGCGGTGACGGTAAAGAGCGGCGAGACCGTGAAGCTATCCGTCGAGTTGAAGAAGAAATAACGGCGCCTGCCCCGAGTCGCGGGCGGGCAATCTTCATAATGAGGAGGGCAAACAAATGAGCGAACGTGAACGACTGCAACGCGAAATGGACCGGGTATCGCGTCCGTCCGGGGAACGTCCGGACAATTCGTTAGTGATGACCCGCCGCACCTTCTTGCACAAGTCCGTGGTTTATGGAGCCAGCGCGGCCGCCTGCGGCCTGTTTCCGAGCATCAGCACGATCGACATGGCCTTCGCGCAGGGCGGCCCGAGCTTCAAATTCGCCTGGCTCTCGGATACTCACCTTTATCCGAAGGAGGTGAACAAACGCTTCGTCGAGAAGACGGTCCGTGCCGTTAAGGAAATACAGGCGATGAATCCGCCGGCTGACTTCCTGATCTTCGGTGGTGACCTCGCCCAGTTGGGCGATCCGGTCGAGTTGCGGCTGGGTGCCGACCTGTTGAAGGAAGTAACAATCAAGAAAGTCTTCATCCCCGGCGAGCACGACTGGTACTTCGACATGGGGGCGACCTGGAACAAGACGTTTGGCGCTTCGCCGTGGACCTTCGATCACAAGGGCGTGCGTTTCATCGGCCTGGACACCGTCAGCCGAGCGGAGGACTTCTGGACCTCCCGAAAGTTTTCAGCGAAAGAACGCATGGGCCACATGGCGACTCTGGACGGCACGCTCGGCGGCGCCTGGGCGGCGGTGGGGGCGGACGGGCTGAAATACCTCAACAGCACACTCGCCAGTTGGCCGAAGGACAAGCCGGTGGTCGTTGTCACCCATAACCCGCTCTATGAATATTACCCGCCGTGGAACTTCTGGGTGCGCGACTGGCTGCCGGTGCAGGAGATTCTCAGGCCGTTCGCCAATGTCACCAACATCCACGGGCACACCCACCAGCCGCTCTACAACGAGATCGGCAAGATGCGCTCCATCGGCATGCTTGCCACCTCCTGGCCGTGGCCTTATGCGCCCGAGGGGGTCCCCGTTCTCACCAAGCCGATGATACGGGCGGATCCCGGCGACCATTTCGATGGTGTGGGTTGGAGCAGTCTGGCCATGACGTCCGGCACGCGCGTCGACTACGAATACAAGATGTGGCGCAAGGAGGTGTTCGCGGAGGCGGCCGAAGATTCGGGCACGGGCGACAACGGCAACCAGGTGTTAACCCCGCGCATGGCGGACCGCATCTAGCCGCCGCGGAGCACAACACGATAACGGAGGAGGGACCATCATGACCCGCAAAATGCTTCGCTACCCGGTTGTCGCGGTGGCAATGGCCGCGCTGTTTGCCGTCGCCACCGACACGCAACAGGTGTACGCGCACAAGGAAAAACATACCGCCGAGCAGTTGAAGGCGTTCCACGACGCCTTCATGGAACAGGTGAAGACCGGCGACAACCTGTTTCACGGCGACCCGGCCACGGAAAAGCGGCTCGGCGTGAAATTGTCCAACACCGGGATGGCCTGTGCCATGTGCCACCCTTATGCGTCGGACAACCACCCGCAGGAGTTTCCCAAGTACCAGGAGCAGATGCAAAAGTTCGCCACGCTGCGCGACATGATCAACTGGTGCATCGAGAAGCCGAACGAAGGCGAGAAGATCGACCCGGACGGGGAGGCCATGAAGGCGCTGGAGACCTACATCTACTGGTCGAACCGTAACTCCAAGCTCGACCCGGGCAGGCACTGATCGCCATCGACCCGGGCGGCGATTCCACCGCCCGGGAGAGGATCGATACGGCAACAGGCACGCGAGCCGATCATGCACTCGCGGCGGCGTTACAAGCGGCGCGCAGCCGGAAAAGAAAAACCGGAGGAGGGGCAACATGGCCAGCACTAGCTCAGCCCAAGAAACGTTCCCGGATCTCGATTCGCTGATTGACCGGGAACTTATCCTCAAGTGGCTGTACTGGGGATTGTTCTGGCTGATGTTCACTCCCAGCATCGGCGTCACCATTTCCAGCCTGTTCAACTATCCCGACTACCTCGGCACCTCGCAGTACTTCACCTTCGGCCGCCTGCGCCCGCTGCACGTGAACGGCGTGATTTTCGGCGCGTTCTCGACGCTGTTCATCGGGCTGTGCTACTACCTGCTGCCGCGTCTTTGCGGCGTGCGCATCTGGAACGGGCATTGGGGCCACTGGCTGGTGTGGGTGTGGAATCTGGGGCTGGTCGCGGGCATGGTGTCCCTGTTCCTGGGTTACAACCAAGGCCTGGAGGCGGGCGAGTTCCCGCTGCTCATCGACATCGTCATCTTCGTAGCAGTGACCATCCTCACGGTCCAGTTCCTGGTCACCATCGCCCAGCGCCGGGAACCGCAGCTGTACGTGGCACTCTGGTATTTGATCGGCGCCTTCGTGTGGACGGTGTTGAACCTCATTCTGGGCAGTTTCATCCTCCCCTACTCGTTCACCGGCATCAACAGTGCGGCCTGGCACGGGCTGTTCCTCCATTACATCGTGGGCCTGTGGATCACCCCCGCGGGCTACGTGCTGATCTATTACTTTCTCCCCGCCAGCGTGCGCAACCCGGTGTACAGCCACAAACTCTCTCTGGTCGGGTTCTGGTCGCTGGCGCTGTTCTATCCCTTCGTTGGCATCCACCACTACTTATTCAGCCCGATCGCCGACTGGGCGGAAACGCTGGCCATCATCACCTCGATGCTGTTGATCGTGCCGGTGTGGACGGTGCTGCAGAATTTCTTCGGCACCATGATCGGCCGCTGGCACATGTTCGGGCAGAACCTCACGGCGAAGTTCATGATCATGGGTTCGCTGATGTACCTGGTGGGCTGCTTCCAGGGCTCCACCGAGGCGCTGCGCGCGATCCAGCAGCCGACCCACTTCAGCGATTTCGTGATTTCGCACTCGCACCTGACGGTGTTCGGCACCTTCGTGGTGTGGGCAATCGGCGGCACGGTGTACGTGATTCCCAAGCTCGTGAACAAGCCGATCTGGTCTTTCAAGATGGGCAACTGGTCGTTCTGGCTCATCACCTGCGGCATCACGCTGATGGGACTGGACCTCACCCTGGCGGGACTGCAGCAGGGCTACATGCTGATGGCCGGCACCGAGTGGGTGGATTCGCTGGTCTCCATCCGCCCCTACTGGCTGGTGCGCACCTTCGCCGGCGCGCTGATGGACATCGGCATGTCGCTGCTGGTCTATAACCTGATGCGCACCGTAATTTCGCCGGCGCGACAGCCGGCAGCGGCGCCGACCGCGCGCCCGGCACCCGGGGATGCAGTAGGAGTCGCGCCATGAGAAATCGCTACGGACTGCGCTTCTACGCGCTGGCGGCAGGTTTCGGCTGCATCACGCTCGCGGCCTTCGTGCAAGGCGTCCTGCCGATGGTGGAGCCGCAGTCGCGCACCACGCGGGTCACCAAGGTAGTACGCACCGACCTGGGCGAACTCAAATGGATGGAGGACCACGCCACCGATTACACGCCGCTGCAACAACGCGGCCGCGATGTTTATGTGCGCGAGGGCTGCTGGTACTGCCATTCGCAGTACATCCGGCCGGTGACCGGCGAGACCCGGCGTTGGGGACCGGTTACGCAAGCCGGCGAGTACGCCTTTGACATGCCGCACCTGTTCTCCACCCGCCGCATCGGACCGGACCTGTCGCGCGTCGGGCTCAAGTTCAGCGATGCCTGGCATCTGGCGCACTTCTGGAACCCGCGCATGCTCTCGCCGGACTCCATCATGCCGCGCTTCGCCGCGTTGTTCGACGGGCCTTACAAAGCCAAGATCGTGACCGATGCAGAGGGCAATCGCACCATCGAGAACACGCCGGTAACCGGGAAATTGTTCGATTTCGGCAGCGACAAGAAGATTCTGCTGACTCCGAACGCGGACGGGCTTCTGTATCTTCCGGAACGCGGCAGATATCCGGTGATATTCACGCCCAACCAGGAATACGCAGGCGAAGTGCTGAGCCTGGTCACCGAAAGCGAAGACCTGAAGGCGCTGGTCGCCTACCTGCAGAAGCTCGGCATCAACCGTGGCAAGTGGCGCGACACGTTCGAGCCGCAGCGAATGGAGGCCTCGCAGGTATCGCTGCCGCGCTCAGAAGAGTGGATCGATTACGGCAAGAACGTCTACCAGCGCCGTTGCCTCGGATGCCACGGCGTGAAAGGCGACGGCAACGGTCCGGCGGCGGCCTTTATCCAGACCGACCGGCCGCGCAATTTCACGCTGGGGGTGTTCAAGTTCCGGCTCACTCCGTCGGGATCGATGCCAGACGACGGTGACCTGCTGCGGACCATCACGCGCGGTGTGCGCGGCACGTCGATGCCGACCTGGCACGAACTGCTGGAGAAGGACCGGCTGGCGGTGATCCAGTACATCAAATACGAACTGGCCGCCGATCGCAGCAAACCCGACAAGCCCTACTTCTACTTCGTCGAAGAGCCGCCGAAGGCGCCGATTTTCATCGGCCAGCCGCCCGCCCCGTCGGTGGACATGGTCGCCCATGGCAAGCAAGTCTGGAAGCAGGCAAAATGCTGGGAATGCCATGGCGACGGCGGCAAAGGCGACGGCGAGAAGGCAGAGGGGCTCAAAGACGATTTCGGCTTTCCGATTCCGCCGGCCGATCTCACCACCGGCCAGTTCAAGTCGGGGCCGAGCGTGAAAGACATCTTCCGCACCATGTCCACCGGACTGTCCGGCACGCCGATGCCGTCGTTCAGCGATTCCGTTGCGGAAGCTGACCGGTGGGCGTTGTCGTACTACGTGCTGTCGCTGTCGGCGTTCACCGATCCGCTCACCGGGGAAAAGATGGCAATCTCGGAGCAGGACCGCGCTGCGCTCAACGACCTGGCGTTGCAGGCCCCCTCTTCGCGTCTGGCCTACAAGTCGCAGTCGGAGCGGAAGCCGGGCTTCTATGGCGGCGAGGCCTGGGCAAAGAAGCACGGCTTCGATTTCGCCGCGGTGAATGCAGAAGATACCAAATAGGGAGCGATGATGGCCGAACTGACCCTGATCCAATTCCTGGTGGCGCTTTTCATGGGGCTGGGTGCAGTGTGCCTGTTCATCTGGGGCGTGCTGTCCGGTTCGTTCAACGATGTGGAAGCGATCAAATACAAAGCCTATCGTGCGGAGGTAAATGAAGATGAGTGACGAGAACGATCAGGCAAAGTCCGCAAACGTTCCACACGACCAGCAGACCGAGGGATACGGTGGCGGTCATATCGAGGCCAGGCACGGACGGGTGGACAGCTGGCTGCTGATCGTCTACGTGATCATGCTGGTCTGGTCGCTCTACTACGGCATCAACTATTGGGGCGGGCTCGGACCCGGGCTCGATTTCTGATGCAGGCGCGCAAAGGAGGACGTTGATGGCGGCAAAACTGTTACTGGCGCTGGCGGTGCTGAATCTGATTTTTCTGTTCGGCGAACTCGCTCTCAACGTATTCGGGGTAATGCTCTCTTGAGGATTGGATGATGACTCTGCCCGAAGGCATCGCGTTCTGGATCTTTATCGTCATGACGATCTCCTTCTTCGTCTGGGTGGCTTATCTCGCGTTCAAGAAGTAACCGCCGATCGGCGTTTTGCCGCTGGAGAAACGAATGGTGCTCCAGTACTTTCTGATCTCCCTCGCCGGACTGGCCGGAAGCGTCCACTGCGTGGGCATGTGCGGCGGTTTCGTGTGCGTCATGGGCAAGGATCCGCGCGGTGCGGCGGCAACCTTGCGCCGACATCTGATCTACAACCTCGGCCGGGTCACGACTTACTGTTTCCTCGGCGCGGTTGCCGGCACGCTCGGCCTGCTGCTGGTCGGCCACCACGGTGAAGCCACCACTGTCAGCTTGGCGCAGCGCGCTCTGGCAGTTCTGTCCGGGCTGCTGATGCTGTACATCGGCTTGCAGTTCTTCGGTTTCTTCCGAGGGACGCGATGGCGACCGCTCGGTTTCGGCGCTGACCATCTCGTCTTCGCACTGCGCCAATTGGTAAAGGCGCCCGGCGCTGGCGCACCTCTTGCGCTCGGCGCACTCAACGGTTTCCTGCCCTGTCCGCTGGTGTACGCGTTTCTGGCGCAAGCCGCCTCAGCCGGCGGCCCGCTGCCGGGCTTTCTGGCCATGGCGGCGTTCGGCCTGGGGACATTCCCCGCAATGTTGGCGATGGGCGGCATCGGCCTGTGGCTGCGCCCCGCGCTCGTGCGCTCCGCTGCACCGGCGCTCGCGGTAAATGTTGCAAGCGACGGCGGTGGCAGCGGCGCGTTGCCGCTGCGGCACGACTGGCGCCAGCACAGCCTGCGCATCGCCGGCGGTTTCATCATGCTGCTCGGCGCCATTACGCTTGCACGCGGCGTGCTGCCGATGGGCGTTCACCTGCACTGAACATGACCGAAACCGCGAGTTGCGTCCATTGCCTGCTGCCGATCGGCCGCCTTGGACAGCAGCGCGAAGTCAATGGCGAAGCGCTCGCGTTCTGCTGTTACGGCTGTTGCCTCGCCTATCAAGTGCACCACGGCGAACGCGAGGAACCGGAAGCGGCACGGCTTCTGATCCAACTCGGCGTGGGCGCATTCCTCGCCATGAACATCATGCTGTTCAGCCTGCTGCTCTACTCCGGCACCTTCGGCGCCACGACTTCTGGCAGCGGCGACCCTACGACGCTGCGCCTCGTCCACTGGTTGCTGTGGATCCTTACTACGCCGTTGGTGGTGGTGCTGGGTGGCCCTTTCATCGTCGGTGCGTGGCGCGCAGCGCGCTTGGGCCGGCTCAGCACCGACACCCTGGTCACCGTCGGCGTGCTGGCGGCGTATGGCTTTTCCGCCTATCAGGTCTGGCATGGCTCGGGAGACGTGTACTTCGACACCGTCACCATGGTGCTCATCCTGTTCACGCTCGGGCGCTACCTGGAGGCGCTCGGCCGCGTGCGGGCGGCGCGCAGCCTGGCGCCGATGCTTGCCGCCGAGCGCGCCGAAGTCAGGGTCGTGGTGGACGGACTCGATACCATCCAACCGGCGCGCGAAATCCAGCCGGGTGCGATGGTACGCGTCCTGCCAGGCGAACGCATCGCGGTGGACGCGGTAGTCATCGAGGGCCGCTCAGAGTGCGATGAAGCCGTTCTCACCGGCCAGGCGGAACCACAGCTCAAGACAGCCGGTGCGCCGGTGCATGCAGGCAGCATCAACGGCGCGGGACATCTGCTGGTGCGCGCGACCGCGGCGGGCACTGCCACGCGTTGGATCCAGATCAGCCGCATGGTGCGCGAGGCGCTGGCACGCAAATCGCTGCTGGGAAATACGGTAGACCGGTTGGCCGCGGTGTTCATTCCAATGGTCCTGCTGCTCGCCGCGGGGACGCTGTGGTTCTGGAGCGGAGTAGCGCCCTTCGAGCAGGCGCTGCTCACCGCGCTGGCGGTGCTGGTGGTCGCCTGCCCCTGCTCACTGGGGTTGGCGGCGCCGCTGGCGACCACACTCGGAATCGGCCTCGCGGCGCAGCGCGGAATCCTGTTGCGTAGCGGCGGCGTGCTGGAAAAGCTGGCGCGGATCAAAGCCGTCGCCTTCGACAAGACCGGCACGCTTACCGAGGGTCGGCCGCAGGTGCTGCAAGTTAGCGCGCACGACGCCAGCGAGCAGCAGGTTCTATACCACGCCGCTTCGCTGGCCCGGACATCTGAGCATCCGCTGGCGAAGGCGATTGCGCGAGCGCAACAAACGGTGGGCGCCACAGCCGCCAGCGAGGTGCAAGCGCGACCAGGTGCCGGCATCTCGGGACGAGTCGACGGCCGCGCTGCCGCAATGGGATCCGCCGGCTTCATGTCCGCCCTGCGATGGCAGGTTCCCGCGGTGTGGCCGGCAACTCCACAAGGATGCACGCTGGTCTATGTCGGCTGGGAAGGCAGGGTGCACGGACTGATCGCGCTCGCCGACCGCCCGCTGCCCGAGGCCGCTGCGGTGACGAAGGCGCTGCGCGATCGCGATTTGGCGGTGTTGCTGTTGAGCGGTGATCGCGAGGCGGCAGTGGCGCGGACCGCGACCAGGCTGGGCATTGCGGTGTGGCGCTCGGAGCTCATGCCCGAAGACAAGGTCGGCGTGCTGCGGGATTGGACGCAGCGCCACGGCCCCACCGCCATGGTGGGCGACGGCATGAACGACGGTCCGGTGCTGGCCGCGGCGGCGGTGGGCATCGCCGTCGGCGGCGCCACCGATCTCGCCAGGGAAAGCGCCGATATCGTGTTGCCCGAACACGCGCTTGCGAACCTGCCGTGGCTGTTCGAACTGGCTGCGCAAGTGCGAAGGTCGATTCGCATCAATCTCACCTGGGCACTGGGCTATAACTTGGTGGCGCTGGGGCTGGCGGCGTCCGGATTACTCCAGCCGGTTCTCGCGGCCGGCCTGATGGCCGGCTCCAGTCTGGTGGTCGTCACCCGTTCCCTAAGCGCGAGGCGCGGGCTGGCATTGCCCTCCGCAGACCGGGCCGCGGTTACAGTGGCTGCTTCCGCCTGATCACGTTGGCAATGAAACCGAGTTTCCGTCGTGTGTTCGCGACCGCAGCACTCGCGGCCACGCTTGCCGCGCCCGCATTGGCGGATCAGGCCGAACCGCAACGGGTCGATCGCGCACTGGAAGGCTGGATGGTCGGCGATTTCACCTTGGTCGACCAGCACGGCAATGCCTTTACGCAGGAGCATCTGAAGGATCGATGGACTTTTCTGCTGTTCGGCGACACCCGTTGCGCGGAATCCTGCACCGTTGCGCTCTCCGCGTTGGCAGGAATGCGCCAACGCATCGCCAGAACCGAAGTCGTCAAAATGACCCAGGTGCTGTTCGTCTCCCTGGATCCGCAGCGTGATTCCCCGGAAAGGCTGCGCCGATACCTGGCGCCCGTCGATACGCACTTCATCGGCGCCAGCGGAAGCCGCGAGAACCTGGCCCGGCTGAGCGAGGATCTCACCCCGCCGGACGCGCAGCCCGGCGCGCGGACAAGCGCAGGTTCGCTGTGGTTGATCGGGCCGGACCGTAACGTGCGTGGTGAGTTTCTTCCGCCTTACGATGTGCCGCAATTGACGGCGAGATTCCTGAAGATGCGGATTGGTCGCTGAGAATCTTGGCATTCTGCCCGGCGTCTGGCGGGTATATAGAGTGATTCAGCGATTAAGCGATTAAGCGATTAAGCGATTTTGACCCGAACACCCAATCGCTCCATCACCCAATCACCGAATCGCTGAATCGCCCAATCACCTAATCGCCGCGGCGCAGACCCGGCGCATGCTTTCGCCGCCGGGCGCTTCCGGATTCACCCACTCGAAGCGGATCTCCGCGTCCGGCGTGCGATAGACCTCGGTGACCTCGCCGCGGGCCATATTGTCGCGGTAGAGCGTGGTTTCGACGTTGGCGCGGCCGCCGGCACCGCACTGGTAGCGAGTCCGGCGCGTCGCGGACAGATAGGGCTTGACCGGCCGCCGGGTCAACTGCACCTCCGGAAAGTCCCAAAGCAACAGGACCTCGACGATACCGCCTTCGTGCTTCAGGCTGACTCGATCGTAGTAAATCGAGGATTCGTGGTCCGAGGAGATCTCGATCCAGTCGGCCGCCTCGAGAGCGCAGGGGCTCAGGGCAAGCAGGAAGACAAGAACGTTACCGGGGATCATGGGCTCCAGACGCTGCTGGTGATTTTGGGGCAACAACGCAATGCACTTTCGTCGCCAAGCGAAATCGTTTTGTGCAAATTCGGCCTTCACTGACGTTTTACGTCTTCATTCCTTGCCGAGCTTTCGTCAGCCGGGTTTGTCAGTTAGTTGACAATTCTCCTTTCCGTTTGGAAACAGAGTGCTTTCCAACCACGGTGCAAGTGCCACTTTTTCGACACCCCCTAATGGCATGGCCATTGCAGAATTGAATGTGCGCCGGGGAAATCCGACGAACTTGGACGGCACGTGCCGCTTATAGGCATGTGACTCCGGACTAACCCCGAGCGCACCTTTTTTCCTGAGTATCTTTATAGGGAGAATCCAATGAAGCCATCACGCCCCGTTTCTGTTGCTGTAGTGCTTCTGAGGAAAGTACGGTTGGCGTATGAGTATCCGGGACAACTTGTGCTAGCCGACTTCGCGAGGCTGAAGAAGACGATCAAACGAGCCTACTCCGCCACGATGCGCGGTGTTTGATCGGGCGCCACACGCAAATCAGTTCGATCCAGTCATCCCTCGCGCAGCGAGGGACCGCCCTACGGGGGTCCCACGAAGCAGTGCTTCGTGGTCGAACCGGTGGGTTCGCATCTACATCCTCATAGCCAATTGAAAATGCCGCACACGTTGGTAATGATTCGACGCGCCCAAATATTCAGAGTGGGATTGTGTCCGTCTCGCCTTAGGGCGATCCGGCCATCCCTCGCGCAACGAGGGACCGCCCTACGGGCGTCCCACGAAGCAGTGCTTCGTGGTCGAACCAGTGGATTCGTCCACCCACCATCGGGCACAAACAAATGAGCCCCATCGTACGGGCCCATTTGTTTGTGGCGGAGAGGGTGGGATTCGAACCCACGTGACGGATTTTGTCCGTCCATCTGATTTCGAGTCAGCGCCGTTATGGCCACTTCGGTACCTCTCCGAACTCGAATCGTGAAGGTTCGTGATATTTTACCAGCGATGCAGGTCTTTGCGAACACGCGCCGCGCCTTTTACCGGCGCCGGAAGCGAAAGAAAATCACGGCGTACTCGCGCCGCCAACCGTCGTCCGCGCACAAGCTCGCGGCCGCGGCGCTGCTGCTCATCCTGCCTTCTTGCGACCCGGGCATGCTGATAGAACGTCGGGTGCTTCCATTCGGCACAACCGATGAACTCGTGGTACTCGTGCGCAACGGTCCGACCACTCGCTTTCTCGGCGCCGACGGCAAGTTCAGCGGCATGGAGCAGGACATGCTCGAGTTGTTCGCAAAGGATCTCGGCGTGCGCTTGCGTGTCATCGAAAGATCGAACTTCGCGGACATTCTTCCGGCACTTCGCCGCAATATCGCGCATCTTGCCGCCGCCGGCCTGAGCGCAACCGACGAACACCGCAGCCGGCTCATCTTCGGGCCGGCCTATCTGTCGGTGCAGAAGGTGGTCGCCTACAACACCGATCAGCCGCGACCACGCAGCGTGCGCGACCTCGCCGGAAAACGAGTCGCCGTGGTCGCCGGGTCCAGCAGCGCGGATCAGCTCAGGCTCGAGGGCGTCAACGTTCCTGAACTGCGTTGGGACGAAGTGCCCGTGGCAGACAGCATGACCTTGCTGGATCAGTTGTCGGACAGCGAATACGATTTCGTGATGACCGATTCGCACATCGTCGAACTGGCACAGAATTTCTCACCCAACATCGGCAAAGCCTTCACCCTGGGCGGGCCCGACACGCTGGCCTGGGCGCTGCCGAATGACGCCAACCCGCTGCTTGTCAACCAGGTGCACGATTTCTTCAAACGCATCAATGCCAACGGCTCGTTGCGCATCCTGCTGGACCGGTACTACGGACACATCGAACGCCTGAACCAGGCCGATGTGTTCGCCTTCCTGCAACGCCGCACTTCCGTGTTGCCGCAATACCGGGACATTTTCCAGGACGCGCAGGAGCTGACCGGAATCGACTGGCGGCTCCTGGCCGCGCTGGGCTTCCAGGAATCGCACTGGAACCCCCTCGCGACCAGTCCAACGGGCGTGCGCGGCCTGATGATGCTTACCTCGGGAACCGCCGACCGCATGGGGGTAACCAACCGCCTCGACGCCCGCCAGAACATCATCGCCGGCGCGCGCTATCTGAAGATACTCAAGGACGCGCTCCCCGGGCGCATCGGCGAGCCGGATCGCACCTGGCTGGCGCTGGCCGCATACAACGTGGGCTATGGACACCTGGAGGACGCCCGCATTCTGGCCCGGCGGCGCGGGTTGAACCCGGACTCGTGGTTCGACCTTCGCAAGACGCTGCCGCTGTTGGCGCGCTCCGACTACTACACCACGGTCAAACGCGGTTTCGCCCGCGGCGGTGAGGCGGTGATTCTGACCGAGAACATCCGCAACTACTTCGACATTCTGGTACGTTACGAGGATCCCTACAGGCCGCTGTTCTCGTCGTTCACCGCAGAAGCGCGGGCCGAGCCGTGATTGCTCAAATGGGCCGGAGGATGGCCAGGCCACCCATGTACGGACACAGCGCCTCGGGAATGGTGATGCTGCCATCCCCGTTCTGATAGTTCTCCAGTATCGCGACCAGTGTTCGCCCTACCGCAAGTCCCGATCCGTTCAGGGTGTGGACGAATTCGTTCTTGCCCTTCTCGCCCTTGAAGCGCGCCCGCATGCGCCGCGCCTGGAAAGCCTCGAAATTGCTGCAAGATGAGATCTCCCGGTACGCGTTCTGTCCCGGTAGCCAGACCTCGATGTCATACGTTTTGGCGGCCGCGAATCCCATGTCGCCGGTGCAAAGCGTCACGGTGCGAAACGGCAACTCCAAGCGTCTGAGGATGGTCTCCGCATGCGCGGTCAGTTCCTCCAGTCCCTGGTAGGACTGCTCGGAATGGACGATCTGCACCAGTTCTACCTTGTCGAACTGGTGCTGGCGGATCATGCCGCGGGTGTCTTTTCCATAGGAGCCGGCCTCGGAACGGAAACACGGCGAGTGACAGACGAATTTCAGCGGCAGCTTCTCCGCCGGCAGGATCGCGTCGCGCACGATGTTGGTCACCGGCACCTCTGCAGTGGGAATGAGGTATAACTGCCGATCAGCCAGGTCTTTGTACGCGGGATCACCGATGTCCGCCAATAATGAACCAGTCCCACCTGGCGTCACCGCAAAGAGATCTTGCTTGAACTTCGGCAACTGCCCGGTGCCGCGCATGCTGTCGGCGTTCACCAGGTAAGGCACATACACTTCCGTGTAGCCGTGCTCGCCGGTGTGGATGTCGAGCATGAACTGGCCGATCGCCCGGTGCAGCCGGGCCAACGGCCCCTTCATCAGCGTGAAGCGCGCGCCGCTGATCTTCGTCGCGGCGTCGAAATCCAGCATGCCCAGACCGGCACCGACGTCCACGTGGTCTTTTACCGGAAAGTCGAAGCGACGCGGCTCGCCTGCACGCCGCACTTCCACGTTGTCCTCTGGGGACTTTCCCACCGGCACGCTCCGATGCGGAAGGTTGGGAATGCCCAGCAGCATGTCGGTCAGTTGCGCTTGGATGCCAGCCAGCTCGGCCTCGATCTTCGTTAGCTCTTCGCCGACCGCACTCACGCCCTCCATCAAGGTTGACGTATCTTCCCCTCTGCGCTTTAACACGCCGATCTGCGTCGAGCTTGCGTTGCGCGTGGCCTGCAGCTCCTGGGTGCGCACCTGTGCGTGTTTGCGCCGCTCCTCAAGAGCACGGAATGCGGCAACGTCAATCGTGACGCCGCGGGTCGCAAGCCGCGCCGCTACCCCATCCAGGTCACTTCGAATCAATTGAACATCCAGCATCGTCTTCCTTTGCGTACCTTTCTTTTTTTTCCTTTGCGGCCTTTGCGTCAACGCCTTTAGCTCTTCTTCTTTTCCTTCGAATCCAGCTCGCGCAGGTGGGCGAGCTTTTCGGCGAGCTTGCCTTCCAGACCCCGCGACGTAGGCTGATAGAAACTGACCCCCTCGAGCCCGTCCGGCAGGTAGTTCTCGCCTGCCGCATACGCTTCCGGCTCGTCGTGCGCGTAGCGGTAAGTCCGGCCGTAGCCGAGTTCCTTCATGAGCTTGGTGGGCGCATTGCGCAGGTGCTCCGGCACCGGCCGGGACTTGTCGGACTGGACCTGCGCGCGCGCCGAATTATACGCAACGTAAGTGGCGTTCGATTTCGGCGCGCAGGCGAGATAGATCGCCGCTTCGGCGAGCGCAAGTTCGCCTTCCGGGCTGCCCAGCCGTTCGTAGGTCTCGCAGGCATCCAGCGCCAGCCGCAGCGACCGCGGATCGGCAAGCCCGATGTCCTCGACCGCCATGCGCACCAGCCTGCGTCCGAGGTACAGCGGGTCTGCGCCGCCGTCGAGCATGCGCGTGAGCCAGTAAAGCGCCGCATTCGGCGAGGAGCCGCGCACCGATTTGTGCAGCGCCGAGATCTGGTCGTAGAAGGCGTCGCCGTCCTTGTCGAAGCGGCGCAGGTTCTGCGCCAGCGTGTCCTGCACGAACGCATCGTCCACGGCGGAGATATTTTGCGAAACGGCGGCATTACCCAGTGCTTCGATCATGTTGAGCAGCCGGCGCGCATCGCCGTCGGCCGCTCCAATGATGATTTCCTGCGCCTTCGTGGAAAACGCCAGGCCCGCATAGACCTTCTGCACCGCGCGCGAAAACAGCACCGCCAGTTCATCCTCGCGAAGCGGCTTGAGCACGTACACCGCGGCCCGCGACAGCAGCGCCCCGATGACTTCGAAGGACGGATTTTCCGTGGTGGCGCCGATGAAGGTTACCAGCCCGCGCTCGACAAAAGGCAGGAAGGCGTCCTGTTGCGCCTTGTTGAAGCGATGCACCTCGTCGACGAACAGGATGGTCGCGCGCCCGGATTGCTGCAAGACGTTTTCTGCCCGGGCGACGGCGTCGCGAATGTCTTTCACGCCCGAGAGCACCGCGGACAGCGCCAGAAATTCGGCGTCGAAGGCTTTTGCCATCAGCCGCGCCAGCGTGGTCTTGCCCACTCCCGGCGGACCCCACAGGATCATCGAGTGCAGCTTGCCGGATTCGTAAGCGACCCGCAGCGGCTTGCCCGGCCCCAGCAGATGCGTCTGCCCGACCACTTCGTCGAGTGTCTGCGGGCGCATCAGATCAGCGAGCGGCGCTGCCGGCTGCCTGGCTTCAAAAAGATCAGTCATCTGAAAAGGTACTCACCGCAAAGACGCAAAGAACGCAAAGAACGCAAAGGAAACCCGGACAATAAGAAAAAACGGTTCATGTCGTTCGAAAACTGGATCACCGATACTCGCGACAAAAGTGGGTTCCATACATTGCAGGTTTTTGCCGGCTATTTCTTCTGCTTTTCTTTGCGTTCTTTGCGTCTTTGCGGTGAAAGGATTACTCGGTAACGACGTCGGCACCGTCGGGGATGGAGAATGTGTAGGTATCGGCACGGGTGGCGGGATTGCGCTCGAGCCTGGACAGCCTGATGGTGGTCTTCTGCCCGAAGTGGTCGTAAAGCTCCATGACTTCGAGCGTGTTCTTGTTGAAGCCCATTCGCACCTTGTCGAACAGGCTGTCTTCGTCGTAAGGCCTGGCTTCCAGCCAGTCCAGTTTGCCCTTCTTCCCAAGCGCGTTCAGCGAGAAATACTTCTCGATGTCGTCCGCGCCGGCGAGCAGCGCCGCCGGGCTGCTGCCGAGGGCCTTGTCGAGTTTGCGCTGCGTGACCTGATTCAGGTCCTTGTCGTAGAGCCACAGCTTCTCGCCATCGCCGACGATCAGTTGCTCGTAAGGCTTGCTGTAAGTCCAGCGGAATCTGCCGGGGCGCTGAAACTGGACCGTGCCGCTCGCCTGCTGGGAGATCTGGCCGCTCGAGTCCGCCACGGTCTGGGTGAAGATTGCACGCGCCGAACGCGTCTGTTCGATGAAGGCACGCAGTTTTTCGATCGGACCGGCGTGCACCGGAAAGGCGAGCAGCCCGCTGAAAAGAAGCGCGATGACAGGAAATCCGCGCCTCATCAGAATTGCCTCGTCCTCTGCAGTTCGGTGATCCGCCCTCCGGTCAAGGTAATTACGGTCGTGAACGGGTTGGAGAGCGTCGGGTAGTAGTAGAAGGTCACGACGATCTGGTTGCTGAAGCCGTGGGAGAGCACCGGCCTCCGGCCGGGCCAGCCGTGCACCTGGTCGATCGGTCGCCCGCGCCGCGTTACCGCGATCGCCTGAACCGTATTTCCGTCCGTGCTCTGGTAATCGGGCGGCCCGGCGCGCTGCAGCAATTCGCCTTCGCTCATGTCATGCCGCAGCATGATGAATACGCCGAAATCCATCCCACGCGGCGCTGGGTTGCGCGCCGGGGGTTCGGCGGCGAAGACAATGGACACCGGCTGTTCTGCCGGCTTTGGCGTATCCTCTTTCGCCACACAGCAGGAGTTCACTTCGGTCGTCGTGGCGCTGCGGGCATATCGCAAGTCCACCGAACGGGACCTGGCGTTTGCGGGTGGCGTATCGCCGTAGTGCACGCTGCCGTTGCGGTCCACCCATTTGTATACGTCGGCAATTGCGGCGGGCGCCAGTGCCAGTAGGGCAACCAGTATCAAAAGTATTCGCATGGCCTCCTCCTTCAGCCTCTCGCCTCTTGCCTCACCCCGTTAGAAGGGCACGCATCAGTCTTCATGCTGCGCAAGATCGTCAGGTGCCCTTCTAACGGGGCTCACGCTTCCGTTCTCGACGGCACCAGCACTTCACGGTTACCGTTGGACTGCATGGTGGATACGAGCCCGGCACGCTCCATTTGCTCGATCAGGCGCGCTGCGCGGTTATAACCGATGCGCAGATGCCGTTGCACCAGCGAAATGGACGCCCGCCGCGACTTGAGCACGATTTCCACGGCCTGGTCGTAGAGCGGATCGGCTTCGCCTTCCGCCTCGCCCGTCGCAACGCCTTCTTCCGCGTCGGCCTCGCCACCTTCCAGAACGTCGTCGATGTACTGAGGTTGACCGCGCGATTTCAGGTAATCCACCACTTTGTGCACTTCCTGGTCGGCGACGAACGCGCCGTGCACCCGCTGCGGGTAGCCGGTGCCCGGCGGCAGATACAGCATGTCGCCCTGCCCGAGGAGCTGTTCCGCGCCCATCTGGTCGAGGATGGTACGCGAGTCGACCTTGCTCGAGACCTGGAACGCGACCCGGGTCGGAATATTCGCCTTGATCAATCCGGTGATGACGTCCACTGAGGGCCGCTGAGTCGCGAGAATGAGGTGTATGCCGGCTGCGCGGGCCTTCTGCGCCAGTCGCGCAATCAGCTCCTCGACGTGTTTGCCCACAACCATCATCAGGTCGGCGAGCTCATCGATGACCACTACGATCAGGGGCAGCTCCGTCAGCGGCTCGGGATTTTCCGGCGTGATCGTGAACGGATTGGTCAATGGCCTGCCGGCCTTCTCCGCTTCCCTGATCTTCTGATTGAATCCAGACAGGTTTCGCACGCCCAGCGTGGACATCAGCTTGTAGCGACGGTCCATTTCGCCGACGCACCAGTTGAGGGCGTGCGCGGCCTGTTTCATATCGGTAACCACCGGCGCAAGCAGATGCGGAATGCCTTCGTACACCGACAGTTCGAGCATCTTCGGGTCCACCAGGATCAGCCGCACGTCCTTCGCCGGCGCCTTGTACACCAGAGACAGGATCATGGCGTTGAGCGCCACCGACTTACCCGACCCGGTGGTGCCCGCTACCAGCAGGTGCGGCATTCTCCCGAGGTCCGCGACGATCGGATTGCCGGCGATACCCTTGCCCAGCGCCAGCGTGAGCGCGGAACCCGTCTCAGCGTACACCTTGGAACTGAGGATCTCGGAGAGCCGCACCACCTGCCGTTTTGGGTTCGGGATCTCCAGCCCCATGCAGGATTTGCCGGGAATGGTCTCGACCACGCGCACGCTCACCACCGATAGCGCGCGCGCCAGATCCTTTACCAGGTTGATGATCTGACTACCCTTCACGCCCACCGCCGGCTCGATTTCGTAGCGCGTGATCACGGGCCCCGGTTGCGCGGCCACCACGTTCACCTCAATGCCGAAGTCGCCGAGCTTCTTCTCGATCAGCCTGGAGGTGTACTCCAGCGTCTCGGCAGACAGCAATTCCACGTCGGCAGGCGGCTCATCGAGCAGGTGCAATGGAGGCAAAGGGGAATCCGGCAGGTCTTCGAAAAGCGGCTTCTGCTTTTCCTTGATGACGCGGTCGGACTTCGGTATGACGGTCCGGGGCGGCTCGATGCGGATCGGTTCGTGTTCCTCGAAGCGCTTGCGCCCGCCTTCCACCAGTTCTTCGCGCTCGACCACGGCCTGCTCGCCGGCTTTCTTGTCCTGGCGGGTCTGCCAACTCTCCACCAGGAAGGTGTAAGCGCCTTCGATCGCCGTGCCGAGCTTCTCAATGACGGCGACCCAGGACATGCCGGTACACAGAGACAATCCCACCCCGCACAGCACCAGCAGCAGCAGTGTACTGCCGGTGAAGCCGAACCCCTTCGAGAACAATCCACTCACCAACTCGCCGAGCACGCCTCCCGGCGCGTGCGGCAACGACACCTTCAGCGTGTACAGGCGCAGCGATTCGAGTGCGCTGCTGGCGGCGACCAGGAGCAGGAAACCGCCGCATGCGACGGCCAACGAGCGGCGGTCCATGTCCGGCACGTCGAGGCGGCGATAGCCCCACATTACGGCGGCGAGCAGAAAGAACACCCACCACCACGCCGACAGCCCAAATACATAGAGCAGCATGTCGGCCATCCACGCGCCAGCCTTGCCTCCGGCATTGGCGACCAGCGAGCCGGTGGCCTGGTGCGACCAGCCCGGATCGGACTTGCGGTAGGTGAATAGAATGAGTACCAGGTAGAGCGCCGCGCCGACCAGGAGCAGCCACCAGGATTCCCGCAACAGGGCGGCGATCTTTGGAGGCAGCGGCTTGCGGGGCGGCTTTTGGGCTGCGGATTTGGACGCCGTAAGTGTTCGCAAGCAAATTACCTTTTCAGTTTCAAAGAATTATATCCCAGGGTCGCGTTCTCAACGAACTCCATTTTGCGCGCGTGGACACGAACTTCGCGCGGCTGCTACAGTCTTGCTATTTTTGCCTTTACCCCGATATAGCGCTGCCATGGCTCAAACCACGAAACATTCCCGCTTGCTCGTTCTGGGTTCCGGTCCGGCCGGCTACACCGCCGCGATCTACGCGGCCCGCGCCAACCTCAAGCCGGTCCTGATCACCGGCCTCGCGCAGGGCGGGCAACTCATGACCACCACCGACGTGGACAACTGGCCCGCCGACGTCATGGGCGTGCAGGGACCGGAACTCATGGAACGATTCCACAAGCACGCCGAGCGTTTCAATACCGAGATTGTCTTCGACCACATCCATACGGTGAAGTTGGGTCAACGACCGTTCCAGTTGATCGGCGATCAGGCCACTTATACCTGCGACGCGCTGATCATCGCCGCCGGCGCTTCGGCGAAGTACCTCGGTCTGCCCTCGGAGCAGGCTTACATGGGCAAGGGCGTATCGGCGTGTGCAACCTGCGACGGCTTTTTCTACAAGGGCCAGGACGTGGCCGTAATCGGCGGCGGCAACACCGCCGTCGAGGAAGCGCTGTACCTGTCCAACATCGCCAAGTCCGTGACGGTGGTCCACCGTCGCGACAAGTTCCGCGCCGAGGCGATCCTCGTCGACCGATTGATGGAGAAGGCCAGGTCCGGCAACGTCAAGGTCGAGTGGAACCATACGCTGGACGAAGTACTCGGCGACAAGAAAGGTGTCCGCGGCGTGCGCATCAAGCCCACCCAAGGCAACAAAGCCAAGGAGTTGCCATTGCACGGCGTGTTCATCGCGATCGGTCACACCCCGAACACACAGATCTTCCAGGGCCAGGTCGAGATGGTGAACGGCTACATCGTCACCAAGGACGGCAATCAGGGTAACGCCACCGCCACCAGCGTTCCCGGCGTGTTCGCCGCCGGCGACGTTCAGGATCATGTCTATCGCCAGGCCGTCACCAGCGCCGGCAGTGGCTGCATGGCCGCGATCGACGCCGAGAAGTATCTCGAAGAACTGGGACACTGAGAGCGATCTCACCGCATAGAGCGTTTTCACCGCAAAGACGCAAAGAACGCAAAGGAAACCCAGACAAAAAGAAAAACAATTCATGTCTTTCGAAACCTGGATCGCGGATACTCGCGACAAAAGCGGGTTCCGTACATTGCAGGTTTTTTGCCGGCTATTTCTTCTGTTTTTCTTTGCGTTCTTTGCGTCTTTGCGGTGAAAGGTACTAAGGAACTGAATTGCCCAAGCGCCCTGTCATTCCGGAACCACCGGCCGAGGAACCCACGGACGACCAGGCGTTGCTGCGCGAAGCGCTGAAAGACGTCGCGCCCATTCCCGATCCCGGCAAAGCCACGCTGCGCCGCCAGCCTCCCAGACCGGTCCCGGTGCAGCGGCTGCGCGACGATGAACAGGTCCTGCAGGACAGCCTTTCCGATCAGATTCCGCTCGAAGTCGGGCTGGAGACCGGCGACGAGCCGGTCTTCCTGCGCGACGGGCTGTCGAACATGATCCTGCGCAAGCTGCGGCGCGGGCATTGGGTAACCCAGGAGCAACTCGACCTGCACGGGCTGCGCAGCGAGGAAGCGCGCCAGTTGCTGGTGGCGTTCCTCAACGAAGCTCTCACGAACGGCTGGCGCTGCGTGCGCATCGTGCACGGCAAGGGCCTGCGTTCGGAGAATCGCGAACCGGTGCTGAAAAGAAAAGTGGGCAACTGGCTGGCGCAGCGCGACGAAGTGCTGGCTTTCGTACAGGCCCGCCCCGAGGACGGCGGCAGCGGCGCGGTTATCGTGTTGTTGAAGACGAAGGGAAGAAAACAGAACTAATAAAATCGGTGAGGCGTGAGGCGACAGGCGTGAGGGGTGAGGGTAGTGCTATTGGGTAGCGTCCCCATTATTTACGGGTGGGGCGTGTGGTTAGAAGGCGCTATTTGGCGCGGCGCGCAGCGTCAAGGGCAATGCCGACGAAGAGCAGCACGACGGCAAGCATGACGATACCGACGAGAACGTCCATGGCTATAACCTCCCGATGTGCTCGATACGGCGCTCGATCTGGCGATGGATAAAGAAGATGCCCAGGCTGAGCACGACGATGCCGACAATGGCGAAGGACAACAGCGTAGGAGTCGCGGTATCAACCGTTGAGGCGAGCTACCCGACCAAACTGATGTCCGTTACGACCATAATCCCCAGCCAGAACCTGAGGTAGACGAGTTGTTCCTTGAGGCGATCGAGCTCGGACACGGTGCTCCAGGCGCTATATGTAGTAGGTGCGAGGATACATCAAAGCCGAACCGGGCGCCTTCGGTAACTGCGCCTTCTAACGCGCCGATGAGCGGCGCCGGAGCGCGGTACGCGCGGAGGGAACCCAAAAGCGCAGCTTTTGGGCGGTCCGGTTGAGCGCTTGGTTGGGCGCTACTATTGACCCGCAGTTGATGCTTCGTAAGCGACTATAAGCATGCCGCCGATGAAGATGACAACTGCGGTAACTAGGACCCAGAGCATTAGACATCCTCCAACTGCGCGAGCCGGCGAAAGGCCGCGTGATTGACGGCAACGATGCCAGCGGTGGTGCCGGCAACCGCGCAAAGAGCCAGCAGTAAAGTGACCGCTTCAGCGGTGCGAAAGTTTTGCGCCAGCCAAGCAATCAAGGACACGTCAACTGCGACAAGTGCGGCGAAGACAATCTTGAGCCAGCCAAGTGTCTCCTTGATGCGTTCGGCCTTCGACATCGGTGCATTTTACAGCGTAGACACAGTTTACGCCCAACGTTCGGCGTCAGCCGCGCCCGCTCGCGGGCGTCGGCTGCACGCCTTTGTTAGGTTGCAGCCCGCGCTGTCCTATGTGCCATATGGCTTCCGCTTTGCTCCCGACATACCAAAAACTTACCGCGAGGACTGTAAAAAACACTGCCTTGTGGATTGAGTCCCAGAAATATTCGAAAAACCTCGTATAGAG
>Ga0184637_10000636_pt1 | contig 25689 bp, 27 predicted proteins | sample PLM3_127_b2_FD_133143 | JGI IMG/M metagenome (GOLD analysis project Ga0184637, IMG submission 133143) | Groundwater sediment microbial communities from an aquifer in East River, Colorado, USA - PLM3_127_b2 | ecosystem: Environmental > Terrestrial > Soil > Riparian zone | place: USA: East River... | reverse complement strand
CGTGCTCGAGGACGGCGACGCGGGTCGCTGCGTCGGAACCAGCACGATCCTCGCTAAGCACGGGCGGCCGGGAAAGCCCTACTTCTGGCTCGAGGTCACCACCGAGGAGCGCCGCAGCACCGAGCTGGGCGTCCGATTCCAGCACAAGAAGCTCCAGCTGCGCTCCACCGAGGACGGCCCCACCGAGATCGGCGGCATCGTGCTCGACCCGGCCTACCGCCGGCACAAGACGCGCTGCGGCAAAGCGCTGTCGATCGTGCGCTTCGCGTTCATGTCGATGTTTCCCGACCGCTTCGAACGCGAGGTGATCGCGGAGATGCTGTCGCCGTTCGTGGAGCCGGGGAGAAACCTGCTGTGGGACGCGTTCGGGGCGCGCTTTACCGGCCTCCCTTACCGCGAGGCCGACCACCTCTCGTCGCGCTCGAAGCAGTTCATCGCGGATCTCTTCCCGCGCGATCCGGTGTACGCGACGCTCTTCCCCGAACACGTGCAGGCGGTGATCGGCCAGCCGAACGAGACGGCGGTGGCGGCGCTGCGCATCCTCGAGAAGATCGGCTTCCGGCGCCTGAACCAGGTCGACCCGTTCGACGGCGGCCCCTACGTCGGGGCATCGCGCGACGCGATCGCGTCGGTGCACGAGCGCCGCCAGCTGGTGCTGCCCGGGCTCGTGCGCGAGCCGCCCGCGATCGACGATTCGACGCTCGTGCTGGTGGCGGCGCAGGGCCGGCACGGCTTCCGCGCGACGATGGTTCCGCTGGACGCCCAGGGCGCGCCCTACGTGTCGCAGCCGGCACGCGACGCGCTCGGTGTCGGCGCGGGTGATCGCGTGACGATCACGCCGCTCCCGTAGCGAGAGCCCGGATCCGGACGATGCCTGAAACACTCGAAAGCGTGTCTCCGTCGGACCCGTCGGACGTCGTGGGGCGCTTTCCGGTAGCCGACGCCGCCGCCGTGCAGGCGGCGGTCGCGCGCGCGCGCGACGCGTTCCCGCGCTGGCGCGACGCGGGAATCGATGCGCGCACTTCCGTGCTCGAGCGCTTCGCGCGCGCCACGGGCGAGCGCGCCGAGGAGCTCACGCGCCTGATCGCGCGCGAGGTCGGCAAGGCGCGTTGGGACGCCGCGGCCGAGGCGCGCCTGCTCGCGCCGAAGGTGGCGGTGACGCTCGCCGACGGGATGGCTCTGGTCGCGCCGATCGAGCCCGCCGCGGGGCACCGCGCCACCTATCGGCCGCGCGGCGTGCTCGCCGTGTACGGGCCGTTCAACTTCCCGGCCCACCTGCCGAACGGACACATCGTGCCGGCGCTCGCGACCGGCAACACCGTCGTGTTCAAGCCGAGCGAGGAGGCACCCGCGGTGGGCGCGTGGATGGCGGAGCGCTGGCGCGAGGCCGGGCTGCCCGACGGCGTGCTCGAGGTCGTGCAGGGGGGGCCTGCCACCGGGCGCGCGCTCGCCGTTGCGCCCGTCGACGGGATCCTGTTCACCGGCTCCTCCGGAACCGGGCGCGCACTGCTCGCGGCGACGCTGGATCATCCCGAGAAGCTGCTCGCGCTCGAGCTCGGCGGCAGCAACGCGGTGATCGTCTGCGCCGACGCCGATCTCGACCTCGCGGTGTCCGAGACTGCGCTGTCGATCGCCGCAACCACCGGCCAGCGCTGCACCGCTGCGCGCCGGCTGTTTGTCGAGCGGACCGTGCTGGAGGCCTTCCAGGAGAAGCTGTGCCGAGTGCTCGCCGGCCTACGGATCGGCGCGCCGCTCGAGGACGGCGTGTTCATGGGGCCGCTCGCGTCGCTCGCCGGTCACGCGCGCCTCGAGCATATGCGCAGCCTGGCGGCCGAGGCCGGCGGCGAGCGCGTGCTGCTCGTCGACCCGGGCCGGCCGGCGCCGTACACCGGCGCCGGGCTCGTGCGCTTCGCGTCGATCGTCCAGAGCCACCCCTACCAGCGCGAGGAGATCTTCGGCCCCGAGGCTGCGCTCTACCCGGTGGACGACCTCGACGAGGCGATCGCCGCGGTGAACGATTCCGACTACGGGCTCGCCGCGTCGGTGATGACGCGCGACCGCGCCAAGTATGAGCGCTGCATCGGCCGCGTCCGCACCGGCCTCCTGAACTGGAACAGAGGCACGATCGGCGCGTCGGGCCGCCTGCCGTTCGGCGGCGGCGGCAAGAGCGGGAACGATCGTCCGGCGGGCGTCACCGCGACGCTCTACTGCACCGCGCCGCAGGCGCACCTCGAGAGCGAGGCGGGCTTCGACCCGGGCGCGTTGCCGCCGGGAATGCCGCGGCCGTGAGCGCCGCGAGCGCGCGGGAAGCCACGGCGCAGCTCGAGCCGCTGGAGCGCGACGCGCGTCGCTGGGTGCTGATGGGCGACCCCACCCACTTCAGCGTGAAGGGAGGCGCCAATCCCCACACGCGCACGCGCTGGGGAACGCGCCGCCGCGTCGATAAGCAGCGAGCGATCGCGCAGTGGCGTGCGCTCCGGTCGGCGTTGGAGGATCTCGGGATCGACGTGCTGGTCGTGCCGCCGGTCACCGAGTGGCCGGGCACCGTCTATCCCGCCAACGCGGGCTTCATGTTCGACGTCGACGCGCCGCTATCAGCCGCGGAGAGGCGCTTCGTGCTCGCCAACCTGCTGCCGACCCGCAGCGGCGAGCAGGCGCACTACGCCCGTGTGCTCGCCGACGCCGGCATCCCGACCGAGCACCTCGACCCGCCGCTGCGCTTCGAAGGCGAGGCCGACCTCTTTCCGGCCGGCGGCCGCTACCTCTTCACGCACGGCCGCCTCGAGCGCCAGCGCTTCGTGCCAGCGCTCGGCATCCCGCCGTGGAAGCGCGTCTACGGCTTCCGCACCGACGCGCGCATGCGCGAGCTGTTCGCCCCGCGCCTCGCTCCGATGGAAGTGCTGCGCATCGAGCTCGTGCTCGAGGCCCACTACCACGGCGACACCGCGCTCGCCGCGTTCGGCCCGCAGCGCGAGCACCTGCTCGCCTACCGCGACGCGATCGCGCCGGCCGACTGGCCGCGCTTGGCCAAAGCATTCGGCGATGCGCTGATCGAGCTCTCCACCGAGGATGCCAGGCGTTATGCGGCGAACAGCTTCACCTACACGCCGGGCGGTCAGACCACCGACTCCTACCTCGTGCTGCCCGACGGCGTCTCCGAACGCCTGCTCGCACAGATCCGCGAGCGCCGCGTCACGCCGGTCACCGTCGACGTCTCCGAGTTCCTCAAGAAAGGCGGCGGCTCGGTGAAGTGCATGATCGGGGATCTGGGGGTGGTGGTGGAGGGGTCTTCGTCCTCGGCTCTGCGAGTCCGGAGCTCTGCTGACTAACGCCTTTCGCTGTTTGCCGGCGGACCCATGTAAGGAATGATCCTCTCCCATGCCCCTCCCTTCTGGACATAGTCCAACGGAGTCATCCCCTCGAAGACGAATTCAGCGTCCCCCGTCGCCGCCATCTCGAACGCCTTCCGTCGGTTCTTGTAGTACGCTGCGATCGGATTGAAGCGCGCCGACACGTTTGCCAGCATTCTGGTAAATCCCCGGTTCTCATCACAGAAATTCGAAATAACGTTGAACGCCCGGGTCCCGAGCGAGAAGAAACGAAACGAATCCGCCAGCTCGGGATCCAACGCGGCGTGGCCCTGGTGGTCCGCGCGAAGGCCGGTCTTGTGGCGGTTCGTCACGTCGGAGATGAAGATATTGGTCACCAGGATCGCCAGGAACTCTTCGGTGTTGCTGTACGGCTGGAGTTTATTGATCACCTTGTTCCGGTGAAGGTGCCCGCTGACGCGCCGCAACGAGTGAACGAGTTCGTGAACCAGGATTTCATGAGGCAGCGTGGCGGCCTTGCCCTTCGAGCAGCAGCTCGCCTGTGTCATCGGTGTGAAGAGCACGACCGATTGTTGTGATCCCGGAGTGACTCCGTCCTCTTAGGCGTTACCGTCATTCCCTTCGTAGGGCATGACCAGAACCGTCTTCTTCTGAAATCGGAGTGAATCGGCAAGCGCCCGCCCGGCACGTGATTGGAGGATTCTGTTCAGCTCGACGCGAACATCCCTGGTGAATCCATCCGCGTCACCACCGGGATCCTCATGCCAGATCGCAAGGATCTGGATTCCGAACCGCTGTTCGATCATATGGATGTCTCCCTCACATCGAATCAAACACTACCGCCCGTGGCGGATCAATCGCCCCGGCGTGGCGCCGGTGCAGGCGTTGGCTTCGAATGTGATCTCGCCGTTCACGAGCGTCCAGTGGTATCCGTCGGCGCGCTGGATCCGGCGCCACTCTCCGGCAGGTTGGTCGTAGGCGATCTCGGTCTTCGTCCAGTCGGGCGTACGCTTGATTTTCGTCAGGTCGTAGACGACCACGTCGGCCGCCATTCCCTCGATCAGCGCGCCGCGATCGCGCAGACCCGCGGCGCGAGCCGGAAGCCACGCGAGCTTCTGGTGCGCGACCTCGACCGTGATGCGCCCCTCGTCGCGGACCAGCCATTCGAGCAGATCGGTGGTGTAGCTGCCGCCGGCCACGAACTTCGCGTGCGCTCCTCCGTCGGAGACGCCCGCGAGCACATAGGGAGACGACAGCAGTTCTGCGACCAGTGCGGGATCGTCGCTGCTCGCGCTCTGCGTCAGGAAGACCGCCTTGAGGTCGGCCGCGAGCGAGAGCTCGATCAGGCACACGACCGGGTGGACTCCCCGCTCGCGCGCGACTTCTCCGACGCTTCGACCTAGCAACGGGTCGAGATCCTGTGTATCGATCGCGCCCTCGATCCGGTACTCCTCGACCCGGCCTCCGAGCAGCGACAGCGGAATGATCCCGGCGTCGTACTCCCGGATCATCTCTTCGCGCGTGGCCGCGTCCCGGAGGTTGCGCTTCTTCTGTTCCCGCGAGCCCTGGAGCGCGCGGTTCCAAGTCGGGGCCGAGTCGAAGAGATTCCAGTCCTCGAGCATCACGTGGAAGGGCTGCCGAACCGTGACGCCCTGCCCGTATACCGCGAGACCGCGCCGATGGCAGTCGGCGAGCCAGTCCGTGTACTTGCGGTGGAGCTGGGGATAGTCGTTCACCGCCTGCACGACGTTGAACAAGACGGGCATGCCCGACGTCGCCGCGATCCGCTCGACCACTGCGAAGTTCTCGCGGGTACTCCGCTCGCTCCCCTGCGTGATCTGGATGAAGCCTTCCCCGCGGCGGGCCAGCACGCGCGCGAGCGCGTGCACGCTGGCCTCGTCGAGCGTGTCGGTCGCCATCGGTGTGCCGTCGAAATCCGTCTGCGCGGTGTTCTTGCCCATGCGCTGCATCGACCAGCCGCAGGCGCCCGCGTCGATCGCCTCGTCGAGCAGCCGATCGATCTCCCGCTGCTCGTCGGCATCGGGCGCGCGGCTCTTCGCCGCGTCGACACCCATCACCCAGTACAAGAGCGGCAGGACCGGTGCGTAGGAGAGGCAGTTCACGCCCTTCGGCATCCGGTCGAGCGAGTCGAGCCATTCCGGAAACGTCACCCAGTCCCACCGCATGCCCTTCTTCATCGCGTCGAGGCCGATCGCCTCGGTGCGCGACATCGTGAGCATCGCGCGCGCGCGATGCTCCGGTCGCACCGGAGCGAAGCCGAATCCGCAGTTCCCGAGCACGACGGTGGTCACCCCGTGCCAGCCGGAGATCGAGCACCAGGGATCCCACTGGATCTGTGCGTCGTAGTGGGTGTGCAGGTCGACCGCGCCGGGCGCGACGATCAGGCCGTCGGCGTCGAGCACCCGCTGCGCGCGCGCCGCCCCGATCCGCCCGACCCGAGCGATCCGGCCGTCGCGAATGCCGACGTCCGCGGTGAACTTCGGCGTGCCCGTTCCGTCGACGACGCTTCCGCCCCGGATCACGATCTCGAACTCCGGCATTCCCGGATTCCCCTTCGAACAGAAACATCGGGGCTCGGGTACGCTGACGCAAATGAAGCGAATCGAGGGTGTCCGAATGGCCAGCCTCGCGCTGGCCTCGCTTCTCCTCGGATGTCCGCCGGCCCTGGTCGAGCGCGAGGGTCACCGCGTCTTCAACCCGTTCTACCTCTTCTACCTCGATACTGAATCGCGCGACGTGTGGCAGGAGCCGGAGCGCGTGCTCGACGCGCTCACCCTGGCTCCAGACGGAGTCGTCGCCGACGTCGGGGCGGGGAGCGGCTATTTCACCGAGCGCTTCGCGCGCCGGCTCGGCGAGGGCGGTCTCGTCTACGCGACGGACGTCCAGGAAGAGATGCTCCATCGCCTACGCGCGCGGGTGGCCGATGCGAGGCTTGCGAACGTCGTCGTCGTAGGCCGCGCAGTTCGACGACCCGAGCCTCCCCGAGGCGTGCTGTGATCTCGTCTTCTTCTCCAGTGTCTACAAGGAGATCGACGGCCGGGTCGCGTACATGGAGAAAGTGCGCCGCCTGCTGAGGCCCGGGGGGCGGGTCGCGATCCTGGAGTTCCGTCCGAACGCGGAAGGCCCTGCAACACCCAGCGAGGATCGATTGCCGCCGGAACGCGTGATCGAGGAGCTGGCCGCCGCGGGCCTCGAGCTTCGCGAGGAGCACACCTTCCTGCCGCGGCAGTACTTCCTCGTCTTCGCGCCGTGCGATGCTCACATCTCGATGCTCGTGCGCTGTGTGCAACGCGGAGAGCGCAACTAACCGCCCTTCTTACGGCCCCGGCCTGGGCTGCGGCGCACCGTGCGCCCGCAAGAGCGCTCGCTTGACAACTTGGTCGTGATCGTCGGCGGGTACGTGATCGGCGGCGGAGCGTCCCTCATGATCGCGCAACGAGAGGTCGGCACCGTGCTCGAGCAGCAGGCTCAGCAGCGGGGCGAACCAGCGCTCGTGGTAGGGGCTCGGGCTCGGCAATGTCGACTCCGCATAGGGCGGACGCGCGTAGATCTCCTGCAGGTAAACATGGCGCGCCAGCACCATGGCCGGGGTCGCACCGGAAGCGTCGCGGGCGTTTGGGTCGGCTCCGCGCTCGAGCAGCAGCGCCACCATCTCGATCTCGAGCGAGAGCAGACTCGCGCGCAGCGCGCCTGCCAGCGGGTCGAAAGGCTCGGGGGTGCCGCCGGCGCAGCCCCTCAGCCAGCCGTCCCGTTCGGCGCGATCCACGAAGAGCCGCACCATCTCCGAGCGCGCTTGCTGCGCCGCCCACTGCAGCGCCTCGGGAGTAGGTCTCACCCCGCTCTCCAGGAGCGTGCGGACGTGGGGGAGCTCGCCTTCGGTCCGCTGGGCGCCGGATCTGGCCAGCGGAATGAGCGAAGCCGTCGCCTCGCAGCTATCCGGTCCGAGCGTCTCCAGCACGAAGTCGAGCGTTGCGGTGTCCCCGACCCGCAGCGCGAGCGGGATGTGGACGCCGCCCCGGGTGGCGTAGGTGGTTCCGTCCGACAGCTCCCACAGGCGCCGGGCTGCAGCCGGGTGTCCGAAGCGGATCGCCCATTCGAAGGCAGTGAACTGGCCGTCATCCCAGTGGGGATCCGCACCGGCGGCCACCAGCCGCTCGATCATCGGGACGTCCCCTCGCTGGGCAGCCACCGCGAGAGGCGTGAGCCGAAAGGTCGCGCCGGAATGACCGCTCTGGGTGATCTCCACGACCCGGTTCGGGTCGGCACCGGAGCGCAGCAAACGCCCCACCTCGGCCGCTTCACTCCGGCCCACGGCTTCGAAGAGCGGGTCGCGGCTGCACGAGTTCGCCACACCGAGGAGCGTCAGGAGCGCCAGGAGCCCGAAACCGGGGTGAGGTCGTCGCATAGCCGCTGGATCGGCCAGCCCGCCCTCGGGCCCAAGCGGGCGGCTCGGGCGCTCCGGAATCGAGCCTGGGAATTTCAGGCTGGCCGCGCGCCACGGGTTCGCCCAGAATCGCTGAGTGACGATGAGACCGTCGCCGCGGAGTGAGGCCTATTGGCCGGCGGACCGATCCGTGCCGCTGCGCGACACCACGGTGGGGAGCCTGCTGCGCGAGGCGGCTCTCGACGCTCCCGATCGCGTCGGTTTGATCGCCGGCGCCCCCGGCGATCTCCGCCGATGGACGTTCGCCGAGCTGCTTCGAGACGCCGAGCGTGTGGCCGGAGCGCTGCTGTCCCGCTTCGATCCGGGCGAGCGCGTGGCAGCATGGGCGCCGAATCTCCCGGAGTGGGTGCTGCTGGAGTACGGCGCGGGGTTGGCGGGAGTCGTCCTCGTCACGGTCAACCCCGCCTATCAGCGCAGGGAGCTCGCGTACGTGCTCGGGCAGTCCGGCGCGTCCGGCATCTTCCTCGTGCCGGAGTGCCGCGGGAACTCGATGTTGGAAGCGCTCGTCTCAGTTCGCCCCGAGCTGCCCGACCTCTGAGATGTCGTGCTGTTCAGCGAATGGGATGCCTTCTGTGAATCGGGCACTTCTGGCGCGCTGCCCGCCGTCGCTCCGGGCGATCCGGCGCAGATCCAGTACACGTCGGGCACGACCGGGTTCCCGAAGGGTGCGCTGCTGCACCACTGGGGGCTCACCAACAATGCGGCGATCTTCGCCAACATCCTGTCGCTCGGCCCGCGAGACGTCTACGTCAACCCGATGCCGATGTTCCACACAGCAGGTTGTGTGCTCGGCGCTTTGGGCACGCTGGCCGCGCGCGCCGCGCACCTCCCGATCCTCGCGTTCGAGCCGGGGTTCGTGCTGGAAATGGTCGAGCGCGAGCGCGCGACGATGCTGTTCGGAGTTCCGACGATGCTGATCGCGATGATGGAGCACCCCGACCTGGGGAAGCGCGATCTCTCGTCCCTCACGTCCGCGGGGTCGGGCGGAAGCCTCGTGCCGGCCGAGCTGGTCCGCCGCATCGAGAGCACGCTCGGCGTCCGGTTCTGCATCGTCTACGGCACGACCGAGTGTTCGCCGCTGATCACCCAGACGCGCTTGGATGACACCCCGGAGGACAAGGCCGAGACGATCGGCACCGCAATTCCGCAGACCGAGGTGAAGATCGTCGACCCCGCCACTGGAGCGACCGTCGCGCCCGGTGTGGTCGGTGAGCTTTGCTGTCGCGGCTACTCGGTGATGACCGGCTACTACAACATGCCCGAAGCAACCGCCGCAGCGATCGACGTCGATGGCTGGTACCACACCGGCGATCTCGCATCGATGGACGAGCGCGGCTACTGCCGCATCGAAGGCCGCCTCAAGGACATGATCATCCGCGGCGGCGAGAACATCTACCCGCGCGAGATCGAGGACGTGCTGTTCACCCATCCGGCCGTCGCTGAAGTCGCGGTCGTCGGCATCCCGGACGAGAAGTGGGGAGAGCAGGTCGCCGCGTTCATCCGCCCCGCTGTCGGGAGCACGCCAGCGAGCGCCGAGCTGTTCGCGTACGTGCGCGAGCACCTGGCACCGTTCAAGACGCCGCGCGAGTGGGTGTTCGTCGACGAGTTTCCGATGACCGGGTCGGGGAAGATCCAGAAGTTCGTGCTGCGCGATCGCTTCCTCGCCGGCGAGCTCAAAGCTCGCTGACGCTAGCCCGCAGCGCCAATGACCGATTGGAACGCGGCGCTTCGACCCGGGCTTCGCGCTGGGACACGTCGAGAGCCACTTCCTGAGGCTCAACGACGCCGAGGGCCGCTGCGCGCTGTGGCGGAGATCGCACGGCGTCCCGTTGACGCGGCCACTGTCGCCGCTGACGCTCTCGCAGCCGAGAAGGATCGCAGCTAGCGCTCAGCTAGCGCGGATCTTCCCGTCGGCGCGGCCCTACGATCGCGCGCAGTCCCAGATCGTAGGTGAGGTAGTGGTAGGCCCAATTGAGGAAGACGGCCGCGCGATTCCGGAAGCCGACCAGGAAGATCAGGTGGACGAAGAGCCAGACCCACCAGGCGAGACGCCCGGCGATCTCGAGACCGAACACGTGGGCGACGGCTCGGTTGCGGCCGATCGTGGCCATCGCTCCGCGGTCGCGATAGAGGAACGGCAGCAGGGGTTCCCCGCGGATGCGTCGTTCCAGGTTCTCGGCCACGCACTGGCCCTGCTGGATCGCGACGGGAGCGACCTGAGGGAGCGCTTCGAACCCGCGCACGCGGGCGAGGTCACCGATCACGAAGACCCCCGGGTGTCGGTCCACTTCGAGTGTCGGCTCGACCGTTATGCGGCCGGAGCGATCCGCGATCAGGCCGAGCTTCTCTCCCAATGGAGCTCCGCGCACGCCCGCGGCCCAGATCACCGTCCGGGCCTGGATCTCGTCGCTCCCTCGCAGCCGCACACCCTGCGGAGACACCTGCTCGACGAGCGCGTTGAACCGCACCTCCACGCCGAGCTCGCGAATCTGAGTGAGCGCACGCTGGCTCAGCGACGCAGGCATGCCGGCAAGCAGGCGATCCCGCCCCTCGAGCAGGATCACGCGCATTCCGTCTGCGAGGCCGGGAAAGTCCCTCGGCACCACGTGCCGGCGCATCTCGGCCAGCATCCCGGCGAGCTCGACACCGGTCGGCCCCCCGCCGACCACGACGAATCCGAGCAGCGCCTGGCGCTCCTCGCCCGCGCTGGCATCGGCGCGCTCGAGCGCGGCGAGCGTATGGTTGCGAAGCTCCAGCGCCTCCTGGAGGTGATGCATGCAGAACGCGTAGCGCTCGATGCTCGCGTTCCCGAAGAATTCCGTCGTGCTTCCAGCCGCCAGGACGAGCAGATCGTAGGGGATCCGCTCGCCTGCTTCGGTCTCGACGTAGCGCTCCCCGAGGTGCCCTCCGGCGATCTCGGCCATCCGGAAACGGGCGTTCGGAATGCGGCGCAGAATCGAGCGGGCGGGGTAGGTGATGTCCTGCGCGCTCAGGCCGGAGGTGGCTACCTGGTAGAGGAGGGGGAGGAACGCGTGATAGTTCTCGCGATCCAACACGAGCACGTCCACCGGGGTCCTCGCGAGTCCGCGGGCCGCCGCGAGACCTGCGAAACCCGCTCCCACCACGACGACGCGTGGCCGCTTCGGACCTGCGAGGAAAACAGCAGACTCCACCACGGAGGACCCCCGGGCCTAGCGCAGCCGCGGGATGGTAGGAACAGGGGCGAACCATAGTCCACCCGCTCGCTCATGAGCTTGATCGTCCACTCGCAATGGGACTCGTTCTTGCTCGCGCGCGGGGGCAGCTCGACCGGGTCGAGGCGACGGACTGGCCCTCGGCCGACACCGCCCCCCTTCGCGACCTTCCCGTCGGATCGGGGTAGGCTGAAGCGAATGGAGCGACTCCGCGGCGTCCAGACGGCGCTCCTCGCGCTCGCCTCGCTGCTCCTCGGGTGTCCGTCGATCATGGTCGAACGCGAGGGCCACCGCGTCTTCAACCCCTTCTACCTCCCCTACCTCGATTCCAGCCCGCGCGACGTGTGGCAGAAGCCGGATCGCGTGCTCGGCGCGCTCAACCTGGAGCCGGATGCGGTCGTCGCCGACGTCGGAGCGGGGAGCGGCTACTTCACCGAGCGGCTCGCGCGCCGGCTCGGCGAGGGCGGCCTCGTGTACGCGACGGACGTCCAGGAGGAGATGCTCGAGCGGCTGCGCGAGCGGATGGCCGCCGCCGGCCTTGCGAACGTCGTCGTCGTGGCCGCGGAGTTCGACGACCCGAGTCTGCCGGAGGCCTGTTGCGATCTCGTCTTCTTTTCCAGCGTCTACAAGGAGATCGACGCCCGCGTCGCCTACATGGAGAAGGTGGGCCGCCTGCTGCGGCCCGGGGGGCGGGTCGCGATCCTCGAGTTCCGTCCGGACGCGGGGGGCCCTGGGACGCCCAAGGCGGATCGATTGCCGCTGGAGCGCGTGATTGAGGAGCTCGCCACCGCGCGCTTCGAGCTCCGCGAGCAGCACTTCTTCCTGCCGCGCCAGTACTTCCTCGTCTTCGCCCCAGCGGCGGGCCAATACTGGAACGCCGTCTCGGCTGGGGCCGCGGACACAAAGCGCTGATGAACCGGGCGTTCGGCCACGTTCAGTTCCTCGGCATGATCGGCGACGACCCGCCGGTTGCCACCAACCGCGTGGACCTCGACCCGCGCATCCGCGACGTCTACGGCTTCCCGGTCGCGCGCATCACCTACAACCACCACCCGAACGATCACGTCGTCGCTCTGCAGATGGCGCCCCACTTCGCGGCGATCCTCGCGCAGATGGGCGCGGTCGACAGCCACGCGGTGCTGCCCACCGCAGCGAGCACCTCGATTCCGCAGTTCCTCGCGGGCGGCACCCACCAGCGCTCGAAGGGGCGCTTCCTGCCCCGACGCGAGCAGCAGCTGGCCCTCGTCGATCAGCTGTCGGGCTCGCTCGACGGTGCGCGCGAGAGGGCTCTCCGGCGCGCGCCCCTTCGGCACTTCGAGCTGGAGCGGCGCAGTCACGGGCGGGAACAGGCGTTCGTCGACAATCCCGACGGCCGACGCGGCGGCGGCCACGGCGAGCACGAATGCCAGGGCACCGGGGGGACCTGCGCTCACGACCGCCGATTCTGCCACCACGTGGCGAGCGACCTCTCGCGCCCGAGCGCAGCAATGACAGGGATGCGTCAGTCGGGCGCGAACCCAGCCACCAGCTCGCGCAGGCGCTCGCGGGCGCCGGTGAGGATCGCCACGCCGTCGCCGACGACGATCGCGTCGAAGTCGAGCTCGAGCAGCCGGCGCAAGCTCGCGCGCAGCGCCGCCGGATCGTCGATCACGCGCTCCGACAGCAGCGACAGCCGCGACGGCGGGTTCCCGACCACCGCGTCGCCGACGACGAGGAGCCCGCGCGCGGGGTCGTGGAGCACGACCTCTCCGGGCGACTTGCCCGGCACGCCGACGACGCGGAACGGGCCGATGCGCTCTCCGACCGCGAGCTCCGCGTCGAGCTGCGCGCCCTGCGAGCGCGCGTAGGCCGCGTCGGCCGGGTGGATCGCGACGCTGGCGCCGGTGCGCTCGCGCACCGCGTTCGCGGCGCGCACGTGGTTGCGATTGGTGACCAGCACGCGCGCGACACCGATTTCTGTCAGGCGATCGAGCGTCGCCGCGTCGGGCTCGACGGGATCGATGCAGAGGTTCCCGGCATCGTGCAGGACGAGCGTGCCGTTGAAGTCGTAGCCGTGGCGCTCCGAGAACCAGGGCCACGTGGATACACCCGGCAGGAGCTCGCGCACGGGGGTCAGCGCCGCCCGAGACGCCGCAGGCGGCGCCGTTTCTTCGCGGGGGCGGGAGACTCCTCCCCGTGCTGCGGCGGATCGCTCTCGGGCGGGCTCGCTGCGGCGGCGGTCATCTCGGGCGCGACCGCCGCGACGATCTCAACCGGGGGAGACGGCTCCGCTGGGCTCTCCTCGGCGTTTACCGCGCAGGTCTTCTCCGGCCCGAAGCAGAGCAGCGCCGCAGCAGCGGCGTGGAGCCGACCGGGATTGCCCCCCGAACGCGCGTAGAGCCGATCGAGCGCGGTTTCGAGGCGCGCGCGCGGTTCGGGACCGGTGCCGGCGCGGTCGAGGCGGGCCCGCACGTAGTGGGCCATCTCGGCGCCGTCCATGCCTCCCTCGAGCTCCACGTGGACGATCGGCACGCTCGCACGGGTCAGCTCGTGGAGCGGGAACGCGTCGGATCCGACCAGCAGGATGCGCAACGCGTCCCGAGCACTCCCCTGCAAGCGAAGCAGGCAGCGCAGGGTCGGGATCGGCAGACACTCGGCATCGTCGACCATCCAGACGAGCGGTGGGCGTCCCGCTGCGGCGCCGAACGCGATGCGCGCCGCCAGCGCCTGCTCGGGATCGCCCGCGCGGGGCACGTCCGATGGTCTTCGCTCGCCTTCGGCTCGCTGCGCGCGACTTGCATTCAGCACAGCCAGCGCCCAATGGCAGAACTCGTCGGGGTCGAGCTTCGGATAAGGCACGCGGACCGGCTCGAAATCGCCGTCGAGGCGCTCTTCGAGCACGCGCAGCAGCAGCGTCTTGCCGGAGCCGGAAGGTCCGCCGAGACACACCACGCGCGCGCCGTGGCGCAGCTCCATCTCGAGGCGGACGAGCACGGCCTCGGTGGCCGTGCGCGGGACGTACGCCGCCGGGTCGGACGTGTTCGGGAACGGGTCGCCAGCAGGGGTCGCCATCGGCTCTATGCTACAGCCACCCGCGCCGCTTCAGGAACAGCACCATCAGCAGCGCGACGGCACCGAAGATGCCCAGCACGAACAGGTCGGGGCGCTCGACCCCGAGCCCGGCCAGCGCCGGGAAGTTCATGCCGAACCAGCTCGTCACCAGCGACATCGGCAGGATGAACGTCGCGACGGTGGTGAGCACCCGCATCACGCGGTTGGTGCGGTTGGCGACCAGCGCGAGGTGCGTCTCGAGCAGCGCCATCGACAGGTCGCGCAGCGTGTCGAGCAGCTCCGTCGCGCGGTACAGGTGGTCGTAGACGTCGCGGAAGAACACGCACATCCGCGCGGGCACCTCGCGGAAGTCGCCGCGGCCGATCCGGTGCACCAGCTCGCGCTGGCTGCCGAGGATCTGCCGCAGGTGGGCGATGTCGCGTTTCAGCGTGAACACGCGGCGCTCGAAGCCCTCGGGCCGTCGTTCGGCGAAGACCTCCTCTTCGAGCCGCTGGATCTCCTGCTGGAGGCTCTCGACCTCGTCGACGTAGTGGTCGGCCTGCGCCGCGAGGATGGCCTGCAGCGTGTGCACGGGCCCGTGTCCGTGTCCGAGGAAGCCCGCTCGCGAGACGGCCTTCTGCCACGCCTCCGTCACACTCCGCATGTCCTCGTGGCGGAACGTGACGAGCGCGTTCTTCGTCAGCACCACGTCGAGCTCGACGGTCTTCATCTCGCCGCGGCGCGACCCCGCCTTCACGCCATGGACGACCAGGTAGAGGTAGCTCTCGAAGTCGTCGATCTTCGGGTGGTGCAGGTCCTGGACACAGTCTTCGACGGTCAGCGGGTCGAGCGCGAAGGTCTCGGCGAGCAGCTCCACCTCGTCAGGTGTGGCGGCGAAGAAGTCGATCCAGACCTGGGTCTTCTCGGCCGCGAGCGCCGCATGGAGCTCGTCGGGCGTCGCGAGCTCGCGCGGCGTCCCGTTTCCGTGCGCGGCCAGTGCCCTCCACATGCTCGCATCCTCCGCGGGTCGATTCGCGGGCAAAGACTAACGAAATGCCGCGGGCGTCCGAACGGCCGGCGGCGGCAGCGCTCCCCGGTACACTCGGGCGCCGTGTTCTCCCGTCGTTCGGCGTTCGAGCGCGAGCCCAACGCGCTGGCGGTCGCGGTGGAGGCGGCGCGGGCACGCGGCGCGCTTCTCGTCGACCTGACCGAGTCGAACCCCACCGCGGCCGGCTTCCCCGCCCCCGCGGCGCTGCTCGCGGCGCTCGCCGACGCGCGCGCGGCCCGCTACGAGCCGCATCCGCTCGGCCTGCCCTTCGCGCGCCGCGCGGTCGCGGAGGAGCTGGCGCGCGGCGGCACGTGCGTCGACGCCGGGCAGGTCGCGCTCACGTGCAGCACCAGCGAGGCCTACTCGCTGGCCTTCCGGCTGCTCTGTGATCCGGGCGACCGGGTGCTCGTGCCGCGGCCGAGCTACCCGCTGCTGGAGCACCTGGCGCGCGCCGACGGCGCCCTGCTCGACGCTTATCGCCTCGTCTACGACGGCACCTGGCAGATCGATCAGGACGACCTGCGCGAACGGGCGCGCGCCCTGCCACGGGCACGGGCGGTGGTGTGCGTGAACCCGAACAATCCCACCGGCTCGTTCGTGTCGCGAGGTGATGCGCGCGCGCTGGCCGAGCTCGGGTTGCCGCTGGTGAGCGACGAGGTGTTCGCGGCGTACCCGTTTGCGCCCGACACCGGGCGCTGTGCGTCCATGCTCGGCGCTGCTCTCGCGGGCGACGGCGAGCCGTGCGCTCCGCTCGTGATCGCGCTCGGCGGCCTCTCGAAGTACGCCGGGCTTCCGCAGCTGAAGCTCGCGTGGATGATTCTGGCCGGAAGCGCCGCGCCCGAGGCGCTCGCGCGGCTCGAGATCCTGGCGGATGCCTATCTGTCGGTGGCGGCACCGGTGCAGCTCGCGCTGCCGGAGATCTTCGCGCTGTCGCGCGAGACGCGCCGCGCGATCGCCGAGCGGCTCGCGCGCAACCTCGCGCGGCTGCGCAGCACCGTCGAGAACTCGCCCGCGACGCTGCTCCGTGTCGAGGGGGGTTGGTACGCCGTGCTGCGGCTGCCCGACCCGCTCCGACGACGAGTGGGCACTCCGCCTGCTCGAGGAACGCGGCGTGTTGGTGCAGCCGGGCTGGCTCTATGACTTCGAGGGCGGCCCGTTCGCCGTACTGAGCTTGCTGGTGCCGGAGCCGGCGTTCGCCGAGGGCGCACGCGCGCTGGTGGAGCTGTTCGGGGAGGGTGACTAGCTGCTAGCGCGGAATCGTCTGGCCGCCGTTCGCGCGCCAGATCTGGCCGGTGCAGAAGCGGGATGCATCCGATGCGAGGTAGAGCACGAGCCAGGCCTGATCGATCGGCTCGCCGACCAGGCCGATCGGCGAGCGGGCGCGCATCGCGCCGAGGAACGCGTCGAGCCGAGCGGGGTCGAGGTTGCCCTCTTCGTCGCGCAGATGGCGCTGCGTGAAGTTCGAGAGCGTCGCGCCGGGCGCGAGCACGTTCACGCGGATTCCGTGGCGGCCGACTTCAGTCGCGAGCGTCTGGCTCATCATCGCGATCGCCGCCTTGGTCAGCGCGTAGAGGCCGTAGTTCGGCACGGCCAGGTCGATCGCAGCCGAGGCGACGTTCACGATGCTGCCGCCGCGTCCGGTCATCGCGCGCACCGCGGCCTGGCAACCGAACAGGGTTCCCTTGACGTTGATCGCGAGCAGGCGATCCACCTCGGCCTCGTCCACCCCCGCGAGCGGGCCGTCGCTCGGCACGCCGGCGACGTTCGCCATCACGTCGAGACGGCCGAACTCGCGCACCGCGCGCGCGACGAGCGCCTCCTGATCCGCTTTCACCGCCACGTCGACGCGCTGCGCGAGTGCGCCGCCGCCGCGGCCGGCGAGTTCCTGCGCTACCGCGCGCACCCCAGCCTCGTCGACGTCGCCCAGCACGACGCGGGCGCCCGCGGCTGCGAGCACTTCAGCCACGGCGCGTCCGATCCCGCTGGCCGCGCCGGTGACGGCGGCGACGCGGCCGTCGAGGCGGAACACATCGAGCGGATCGTTCACGGGGGATCCTCCAGTGCGGCGCGGTCGCGCGCGGCGCGGATCACCGGGCCGAGCGCCGCCGCCAACCGGGCATGTCCCTCGTCGTCGGGGTGGACGCCGTCGGCGAAGCGCTCCGCCGGCAAGAGCGGCAGCCCCTCCACCAGCTCGAGCCGCGCATCGCCTGCGCGGATCCGCTCGCGCACGACACCCTCGAACGCGCCGCGCAGATCGGCCAGGGTAGTGCCCAGCCGGTTGCAGGTGTACTCCGCGTCGGCACGCAGAACCGGGCTCACCGCGACGATCGGCGTCGCTGGATGCCACTGCCGCAGGATCGCCAGGAAGCACGCGAGCCCGGCGCGGAACAGCGCGGCGTCGTGGGGCGTGCGCCTCCAGCAGTTGGTGCCGTGGGCGATGCTGATCACGTCCGCACGCAACACCGCCAGCGCTTCCGCAGACGCCAGCTCGCCGCGCGCGCTGCCCGCGTAGCCGCAATTGAACACGTCGAGCAGGCACTCGCGCCCGACGCGCGCGGGCCACGCCCCGGCCGGCCCTGCGGCCAGCCAGCCCTCGGCGATCGAGTCGCCATAGCACAGCCAGCGCGGCTCGGGTGGCGCGGGCCTGAGATCGCCGCCGACCGCGCGGAACGCAGTTACCACCGGACGCATGCCTTCGGGCAGGTACACGATGCCGCGCTCGGGCCCCGTGCCCGCAGCGAGGCGGAGCGTTCCTTCGCCTAGCACGGCGGGAGCCTCGCTGACGCATCGCGTCCCGCGGTAGAGCGCGAATCCGGTGCCCGCCCCGGCGCCGCGGAGCCCCAGCTCCGCGGTCGCCGTCCAGTAGGCGATCTCCACGGCCTCCGCTTCGCCGGTGAACTCCAGCCGCACGCCCACCGGCAGGGCGGCCTGGCCGCGCGTGTCGGCCGGCAGGCGCGCGCCGCCGGGCCCCGGGTCGCAGCGCGGATAGGGCGCCCAGTCGGCGGCCGGCCACGCGCAACCGCGCAGGTAAGGTTCGACCGCAGGCGTTCGCGCGTGCAAGGCCCCCTCAGCCCCGACTCGCCGCGTAGTCCTCGAGCTCGGGGATCACGCGGGTTCCCAACAGCTCGATGCCGTGCATCACTGCCTCGTGGGGAATCGTGCCGAACTGCACGTAGCAGATCAGCTGGTCGACACCGATGTCGACATAGCGCTTCATCTTCGAGAGCACGCGCTCGGGGTCGCCCACGACGATCATGTCGGCGGCGTCGAAATGCTCGATCGGAATGTTCCCCTCCATCTGGGGCTTCATCAGCGGAAAGATCTGATCCACCTCGGACTGGGTCATGTTCGGGAGCTCCCACTCGATCGTGAACTCGGCCAGGTGCTTGTACCACCACCACACCGACTCCCAGATCCGGTTGCGCTCTGCCTGCTCCATCGACTCGGCGCAATGCACCAGCGTGTAGGCAGCGACGCGGGAATTGAGCACGCGGGTCAGCGGCACGGCGCGCGCGCTCGCCTCGCGGTACTGCGCGATCTGCGCCGCGAGCGCCTCGACCGGTTTCAGAATGCTGAGCGAGAGCAGGCCCAGGCCGTTCTCGCCGGCGACCGTGGCCGTCTCGTCGGAGCTGGCCGCCATCCAGCACGGCGGGTGCGGGTCTTGGAACGGCTTCGGCGTGACCACCCGCTCGGGGAACGTCCCGAACGTCTCGCTCTGCCACGAGAAGCGCTCGCGCTCCCACATCGCGACGATCATCTCGATCGCCTCGCGCCACTGCTCGCGGCTGCGCGCGCGGTCGACTCCGAAGGCCGTCTGCTCCATTGGCGTCGAGCGCCCGGTGCCCCACTCGACGCGACCGCCCGAGAGCACGTCGGCGGTCGCCACCTTCTCCGCGACGCGCGCGGGATGCGTGAACGCGAACGGCAACAGCGTCACGCCGAAGCCGAGCCGCAGGTTGCGCGTGGCCTGGGAGAGCGCTCCGATCCACACCTCGGGTGCCGGGCAGTGCGAGCGCCCCTCGCGAAAGTGATGCTCGACCATCCAGACGCAGTGGAATCGATAGCGGTCGGCGAGCTTGATCTGCTCGATCGCGTCGGCGTAGGCCTTCTGCTCGCTGCGGCGCTGGCCCTGCGGATGCGGTCCGTCCCACGGCTTGGGCACGTCCACCTCGTAGAGCAGGTCGAGCTTCATCGTCTCCTCCGCAGCGGGTCTCAGGTCAGCGGATAGGGAAAGCGAGTGGTGGTTCCGCCGTCCACCACCAGCGTCTGGCCGGTGATGCGGCGCGCGAGCGCCGAGCACAGGAACAACGCGGCGCCGGCCACGTCCTCCGGCTCGGCCATCCGATCCAGCACGTCGTCGCCGGGTCGCGGGATCTCACCGCGCGCCCACAGGCCCTCGATGCGCGGCGTGCGCACCGACCCCGGCACCACCGCGTTCACGCGCACCCGCGGCCACCACTCCTCCGCCATCGTGCGCACCAGCGACAGGAGGCCGGCCTTCGCCGCGCCGTAGGCGCCGTGCCGCGGAGCCGCGAACGCGCCGCTGACCGACGCGATCGCGACGACGCTGCCCGCGTTTCCGGCGTCGAGCCACCGCGCGGCGGCCGACCGCGCGACGTACCAGTGATGCTTCAGGTTCACGCTGAAGTCGTGTTCCCAGGTGGCCTCGTCCATCTCGAGCAGCGGCGCCCAGCTGGCCCCGCCGACGATGTTGACGACGCTCGCCAGCGGGCCGAGCTGCGCCTCGGCCTGCGCGATCGCGCCCTCGGCCCCGCTCGCGTCGGTGACGTCGGCCAACACCGGGATCGCGTCGACGCCGAACGCCGCGACCTCGCGCGCCACCGCGCGCGCGCGCTGCTCGTGCTCGTCGACCAGCGCGACCCGCGCACCGGCCCGCGCGAGCAGCAGAGCCGTCGCTCGGCCGATGCCCTGGCCGGCGCCGATCACCGCCACTCCGCTGCCGGCCAGACCCAGCCCATGCAGGGGCCCGCCTTCGCTCGCCCGCGGCTCGCTGCGCGTCGGCCGACTCATGCGGCCTCCTTGCCGATCGCCGACGCCGCCCAAACCGACTCCTTCGGACTCCCTCGCGGGTGCATCCTACCTTAACCCGCGCTCTGTGTTCGGAAACGCGCGGGGCTATCCTGCTCGAGCGCTCGCGGGGTTGCCATGCCGTTCACGCCGAGAAGCCAGGATCGCGGAATCCCGATCCGACGTCCGGACCTCGCGATCTCCGACGCGATCCCGCGCCACTGGCTGGGCGGCAATCCGTTCGCCAGCCACTTCTTCGATGCGCTGTCCTCGACCTTCCCCGACGGCGAGGCGTTCTTCGTGCGCTCGGTGCAGCACTACCGCAGCCGGATCGGCGACCCGGACCTCTTGCTTGCGATCGCGGGGTTCGCCGGGCAGGAAGCCCAGCACCGCCAGCAGCACGACCGCCACCTCCTGCTGTTGCAGGGCTCCGGCTACACCGCGCTGGCGGCGCGCAATCGCATCATGCGGCGCGTGATGCACTTCGTCGGGCGCCGGGATCCGCGCGGCGCGCTCGCGGCCACCGCCGCGCTCGAGCACCTGACCGCGATCCTGGCGCGCCGCGTGCTGCGCGACACCGACCGCCTGTGCGCGCAGATGGATCCGCGCATGGCGCGGCTCTGGCAGTGGCACGCGCTCGAGGAGTCCGAACACAAGGCGGTGGCGTTCGACGTGCTGATGCAGGTGGCGCCAGGCCATCCGCGGCGCGTCGCCGTCCAGGTGGTGAACAGCCTCGGGCTGTTCCTCGAGGTCCTCGACCGAACGCTCTACATGCTGTGGAAGGACGGCCTGTTGTTCCGCCGCGCCACGTGGAGCCAGGGTTGGAGCTTCCTGTTCGGTGCCGACGGCTTCCTGCGCGGCCTCGGCCCCGACTACCGCCGCTGGTACCGGCGCGACTTCCACCCCGACGAGGTCGACGACTCGGCGCTGATCGAGCGCTGGCGCGCGCGCCTCGCCGTCTAGGAGCGGTTCAGGCGTCCCACTCGACGTTCGAGCACAGGTCCAGCGAGTGGGCGCGATCTCGCTACTGGATATAGCCCAGCGAACGGAGCTGATCGGAAAGCTCTTTATCCACGGGCACCGAGATCTGATTCTCTTTTTTCGGCGCGGCTGCTCTCCGTTTGTGCTCTCGGAGTTGCTCGCCAAGTCGCGCCGCAACCTCACTCTGCTGTTGCTCGAGCTCGTCGCGCTCCCGGAAATCGCTCTTCAGACCATAGAGCTCGCTATCGAGCAGAAGATCGTTCTTCCGATGATCGTTGGTTTCAATGTAATGCCATTCGCCCATTACGATCGAGCGCTTCGCCGCTTGGTTGGTCTCTTCATGACGGATCCGCTCGCTGAAGATGCCGCGCTCGGGGTCGGCCGGCGACTCGCCGTGCAGTTGAGCGCGAATGCTCTTCCCCTCCCAGCGAGCTTCCGGCGCAAGCCCCATCAGATGAGCGAGCGTCGGCATGATGTCGGTGGTCTGCACATTGGCGCCGATCCGGCGTCCAGGCCACTTCGGATGATAGACGATGAACGGCACGTGTATGGCTTCGGTGTAGAGCGTCTTTCCGTGTCCGGTGCCGCCATGGTCCCAGAACTCTTCCCCGTGGTCGGCGGTGACGATCACGATCGAGTTCTCGAGCCAACGGTACTCCGTAAATAGCGGTGCAATCTGCGTATCGGTGAATCGAATCTCGCTGTCGTAGGAGCAGATGGTGCGCTCCGGCCGGTTCGTCTTGCCTCCGGGTATCGTCGCCACGCACTCCGAATGCCAGGGCTCGTGGCGATGATACGGTTGATGCGGATCCATGTAGTGCAGATAGAGAAAATACGGCTGCGTTGTCCCAATCTCGTTCAAGAAACGGCGCGCGCTAGCACCGACTTCCTGGGCGCCCACATTGCGATGCGTCACGAAACGCTCGAACCCGCGGCTGAATCCCATCGCATCGCCGATGTTCGGATTATCTGCTACGCCGATGGTGCGGTATCCGGCACGGGACATGAACTCCCCGAGCGTCGTCATGTCGCTCGGCAGCCGGTTGAGTTTGATCTGGGTATCAGGATTCCCCTTCTGGAGACTTTTCGTCGCGGCCAAGCCTGTGATCACCCAATGCCGCGAAGGGTAAAACGCAGTAAAAATCGATGCCGTGGCCGGCGCAGTCCAGGACGACGCGGCGAAGCCGCGCTCGAAGACAGAGCTCTTCTCGGCGACGCTTTGCAGGAACGGCGCGGTATCGCGTGGATAGCCGTAAAACGGAAGATGATCCGCGCGAAGCGTATCAATCACGATCAATACCACGTTGCATCCGGCGCACTCTTCGATCGACGCCACAACCGGCGGTTGGACCGTCCGCCCCCGCTTGCACGACAACTGCCAACCGGCGGCCATGCCAGCGATCAGCAAGACGAGCAAGAGCCGCAACCCCGTCGCAAGACTCGATCGAGGAAGAACTCGCGTGAGGCGGCTCATCAAACTGAGAATATCAGCTGCTCACTCAGCCACGAGCCTCATCTGCGGAGGTACGGCTAGCGCTGCGCTAGCGTGCGCTCGCGCATCGTCCGCCGCAGGTTCACCGCCTGCTGGACGATCTCGGCGGGCATCCTCGACTCGACGAAGGCTGCCGGAAGCGAGCCGCCGAACTCGACGTGGGACTGGTAGACGGCGAGTGTGCCGCGCTCGCTCGGCGTGAGCGTCCACGAGCCGCTCGAGCTCGGCATCCGAACCACGCCTTTGCGCGGCGCGGGCCCTTCCCCCTGGATCGCGTGCCAGCGAACGCCGGGCTCGCCCGTCTTCGGGTCCGGTCCGATCTCGGTCTGCAACACGACGTCGCGATCCGACAGGAACGGAACCGCGATGTAGTCGTAGATGATCAGCATCTCGCCTTCGCGCCGGAGCAGCGTGCGCTCCATGCCGTCCGGAAAGGTGTCGGGATCGAGGATGTTGTGCTCGAGAGCGGCCATCACGTCCTCGACCTTCCCGTCGACGGGGACCTCCAGCCGGTACTCGGCGTACTCCGAACCAGCGCGAGGGCGTGCGTAGAGCGCGTAGCCGTTAGTGGGATCGCCGCTCTTCTGCTCCAGCTCCCAGCCTTCTGTGCGGACGGCATCGGGCGCCGCCGCCGGCGATGCGGCAGGGGTCACCGCGAGCAGGATGGCAATTGCGGCGGTGCGACCGGCGCAGAGCGTCACGTCGGCGGGTGTACGGCTCATGTAACTGCCTCCTCTTCAGCAAGAGCCTTCAGCAGCGTTCACAGTTCATCGCGCCACCGTCCTCCTCGAAGACGGCGTGCGCGGCGCGATCGACTCGCACAGAAACTCCGCGGCCTCGCGCATGCGGGCGGGGAACGGGTAGTTCGCGACGTTCAGCCAGTGCGTAATCGTCCCGTAGAAGACGGCGATCGACATTTCGGCGAGGAACTCGGCGTCGCGGTCGCTGCGCACGTCGCCAAGCTCCTGGCCGTCGCGCATGAACTCGGCCAGCGCGCGGCGCACGTCGGCGAGCAGCGGCCCGGAGCCTTCGGGCTTGCGCATCAGTGCGCGGAGCAGATCGCGCGTCAAGAGCTGCGTGTTCTGGATCAAGCGCGTGGCGCGGCTCGCCATGTCGGAGATCCGCTCAGCGGTGGTGGCGTCGCGCTTGCGCTGCTCCTCGACCAGCAGGCGGACGACACCGAGCACCTCGGACGTCATCTGCTGGATCAGGTCGTCCTTGCTCGGGTAGTAGTTGAAGAAGGTGGCCTGCGCGACGTCGGCAGCCTCGGCGATCTGCAGGGCGGTGGTCGCGTCGTAGCCCTGTCGGAGAAAGAGGCGGCCAGCCTCGTCGTAGATCCGCTTGCGCAGCTCGCGCTTCTTGCGCTCGCGCCGACCCTCACCCGCGAGGGAGATCTCGGGCAGATCGGGGGGGTCCGGCGGCTTGGTCATGGTTCGCCTCCAAAGATGAAGTAAACCCTAACTTTTTGAATCGATCAATGAAAGAAGAAGGAATGAAGTTTTATCAGATTCTTTCTTTGGAGTAGTCTCCAATTTCGTTCGGGGCCGGCTCCAGCCCAGCTCAGGGCGGGGTGCCGGGACCCACCTTTTCGCGGCACCAAGGGAACCAGGCCGCTGTCAAGGAAAATTGCTTAGAGGCGGACGGCCGACCTCTTGAGCTCGTGTTCCACGAACAGCGCGAGCATCTTGCGGATCACCTTGAGGCGCTGCTCGAACACCAGGATGTCCGGATTCGAGAGATAGTCGATGAAGGCGCCGGTGAGGGTCTGGAGCACCAGCGATGCGAGACCCTCGATCCGGTCCTTGGAGATGGGCAGGACGCTCATGCCGCGGGCGATCGCATCGCGCATCACCGCCAGGATCCGCGCAACCCCTTGGCGGATCTCTTCATTCTCGTGGCCGCGCTCGATCAACGCCGACATGATCAGCCGGACGCGATCGGGCCGATCGAGGAAGAGATCGCGCACGCGCTGGAGCAGGTTTTCGAGGCGTTGCGCGGGCTCGATCTGCACGACAACCACCGCCTCGAACTCCGATACCCATTCGCGCGCGGTGCGCTCGAGCGCGGCGACGAGCAGCCCGTCCTTGCTCCCGAAATGCCAGTAGAGCGCGCTCTTTACCACGCCCGAGCGCCGCGCGATCGCGTCGACGCCGGTGGCGGTGTAACCACCGTCAGCGATCAGCTCGATCGCCGCATCGAGCAGGGCTTCCCGGCTGCGCGCCCCCTGCTCGAGCTTCTGGTGGGTGGTGGCCACGCTCTCTCCCAGCTCTCACCTTCTCACCTATTGTCCCGACCGTCCTGGTTGCTGTTCAACAAATTATTCTCGCGCATCCAAACAAGTTAGACAACCTAAAAACATGGCTGCGCGATCGGACGTCCGCGCGCCAGCAGCCGACCTCTCGACCGGGACGCGGAGCGCAGCGGCGCGGGGCGCTCAGCCTTCGAGCCGACCCGCCGCTTCGTTCACGTAGATCGACTTCTTCGGCGCCGCGAACACCTTGCGCAGCATTGGCTCGAAGTGCTCGACGGGCAGCGTGTCGTACTCGGGATCGAAGCTGTTCTGGTCGTACTTGGCGCAGAACGCGGCGCACTCCCGGAATAGCGGGTGCTCGCGGTAGCGATCGCGCGCGTTGCGGTCGAGGCCGAAGTGGTGGAAGAAGTAGTAGCCCTGGAAGACGCCGTGGTGCGCGACAATCCAGTGGTTCTCCTCGCTGACGAAGGGCTGCAGGATCGTCGCGGCGAGCTCCGCGTGGTTGGCGCTCGCCAGCGTGTCGCCGATGTCGTGTAGCAGCGCGCAGACCACGTACTCGTCGTCGCGTCCGTCGCGCTCCGCGCGCGTCGCCGTCTGGAGGCTGTGGGTGAGGCGCGTGACGGCGTAGCCGCCGGTGTCGGACTCCAGCAGCCGCAGGTGGCAGAGCAGGCGATCGGGCAGGCCGACAAAGAACTCGAGACTGTGTTTGCCGATGACCCGGTAGTCATCGCGCGTGGCGTCCTGCATGCGGCTGAACGTGGTGTCGGCCATGGATCCTCCGGGCTTCGCGAGCGCGCTTCCAGGCTAGCGCGGCGCCACTACAATACGCCGCAGATCGCGCGCAGCGAGGCGCAGCCGAGCGCAGCCCCCG
>Ga0184637_10000635_pt1 | contig 25733 bp, 27 predicted proteins | sample PLM3_127_b2_FD_133143 | JGI IMG/M metagenome (GOLD analysis project Ga0184637, IMG submission 133143) | Groundwater sediment microbial communities from an aquifer in East River, Colorado, USA - PLM3_127_b2 | ecosystem: Environmental > Terrestrial > Soil > Riparian zone | place: USA: East River... | reverse complement strand
GCCCTCGTGCTCGAAAACCATCCGGACCGCTCGCTCACGAACTTCCTGCGAGTACCTGTTTCTGTTTACCATGACTCCATCCTCTCAAAAGATGGAGCCTCCGGAAATCCCGGGGCGGTTCAGTTGAGTCAATGCCGGGCACTGAGTCTCAACGCGAGCAGGGCGGGTGGACGATGCGCTATGACGGATTGACCCAAATGATTCGGGGTGCGTTTGGGCTTCCTGACACTGGTGTTGTCCGAGTTCCATCTGGTCTAGAACACATGCTGATCTTCGGCAGCCCTCCGCTGTTCGGCCACGTGACTGGTCGATTCCACACGCACGAGGATCGAAGCTATCAGCAAGAGCCATCCAATCCCGCGGACTTCGGCTCCCCGACGCCTGGTTACGTCATCAGCCACGACGGAGTCTTTCGCGTCAATGCGGATAACACTGTTAACAACCTAGGGAGCATTTCTGACGTCCTTCTGAGATAGAAGTTGCTATGTCCCCGAGCGAAGTCGACTCAGAATTTACTGGAGGGCCTCGCGGCACCGGTCTAGTGAAGCCGGCGGCTGAAGATGGCGCCGGTACCTTATCAATATGATTGCAAACACCGGTGTGAGGATCATCGTGGCACTGACGACCCTAACTGCTGTTGCGTGTGGGACAGCGCATCGAGAGGTGCCCTGCACGGAGGAGATCTCGGCGACTGACGTAGTCGCAAAGGCAGAGCGGTTCGTGGTCGATCAGGGGTACACGGACGGTCCGGGCGAAGAGTCCAGTTTCGCGTTTGAACCGCTGGATGAAGGGACTCGTGAAGAGATCATGAGGAAGCGTTCGGGGCTATTGAATCGGAGCGCCTATGGCCACTCGAAGCGCGAGGAGCTACGCCGCTGGGATGTGCTCTTTACGTATCGAGAACAAGTGGCCGGGTCTAAGCGACCCGTTGGGCGCGCTGTGACTAGCGACCTTTGCGGAAACGACATGCGAATGGTGCATCAGGGAGCGTACCTGGACACCGCAGAGGTAGTTCTCGACCCAGAGAGTTGAACGCACAGCCCGCAATCCGTACCGAGCAGGCAGCTGTGGCAAATTGCGAACAGTCGCATTCCCGATCCTTCCGTGGCGCGAGTCCCGAAACCGAAGGGGGTCGGGCACAGGGCTTGATGTGCACCAGATCTATCCTTGGCGAACTGGAGCGCTTGCGATTGCGAACGCGGCTCCGGCAGGGGTAGCCTGGCGGGTAGGGATCTTCGACGATCGCGACCGACTCACGGCGGTCTGCATGCCCCAGGACGAGCCGTGCACGCCGGGCGCCGAGACGCTGCGCTCGCCTATTTTGAGAGCGACGACCTCGACCGCCTGACCCGCGGCAACGGCACCGGCCTCGTCACCGACTTCGTGTACCACCCGACGGGACCGATCGACACGATCACGGTGGGAAACCCGTCCTCGCCGCTCCACAAGCTCGACTACGCGATCGACGGCGTGCTCAACGTCGACACAATCCAGGAGACGATCGCGGGGACGGTCCAGAGCCCCCTCTACGACTTCGACTACGACGCGGTCTACCGACTCACGGACGCGGCCTACCCCACGGGCCCCGGGCTCCCGACCTTACCCGAGAGCTTCGGCTACGACGCCGCCAGCAACCGGGACGACAACCCTGCGAGCGCCACACCCTGGAGCGACGACGCGAACAACCGGATCGAGGCGAGCCCGGGAAGCCCCGCGGTCGCCTACGTCTTCGACGCTGCAGGCGGCCTACGCCAACGGTGCAAGCGAGGACGTGTACGACGTCCACTCGGACCATCTGGACACGCCGAAGCTGCTCACCGGCGCGAGCGGCGCGGTCACGTGGAGAGCGGGTCACGAGGCGTTCGGGAAGGCCGCGCTTCATGCCGGCAACGACGTCACCTTCAATCTCCGCTTCCCGGGGCAGTACTTCGACGCTGAGACACAGCTGCACGACAACTGGTTCCGAACCTATGACCCGAGCATCGGGAGGTACCTCTCGGCCGATCCGGTGGGACAGTTGGGCGCTCTACCGGCTGATGGCGTTTCTCTTGCGAGCACTACTTCGGGGTCGCTCAATCAGCGGCCGAACCTCTATAGCTATGTCTACGCGAACCCCATCAACTGGATAGACCCCCGGCCTCCAGGTCTACCACTGTGACCGTTCCACAAGCGGCCCGATGCCCGGAAATCACTCATACCTGTGGAAACCGGATCCGGCCCCGGAAACTGGAAGGAATGAGGGGCGGGGCGGTGGTTCGTCGGGCGGCGGCGAGGGACAGAGCGAAGAGAATCCACGAGACAACGATGACTCGTGTGAACCGGTGCCTGAGACTGAAGGGAAGGAAGACGAGATCCTGGACGATCTGAACGACACCGCGAACGACGGACCTTGGGTTCCGTTCCTCAACGACTGTCACAACAGCATCGATCGCACTCTCGAGAGACACGGAGTGCCGCCACGGTCTTCTCCGAATGGGCGCTTTGGAAGATCGAATCCTGGCGCCCCGAAACCCTAGGCGGATCCGAGATCCTATGTCGGACTATGGCTGCGTTCAGTCGCCCGCCTGGGTAGCGCGCCTAATCGCGCACTGCACGGTTCTCTCTGTTCTAATCTCCAGTCTCGTGACCGCCGGCTGGGCAGTTGATCCCTCTGGAAGAGAGAAGACAGTGCGCCTTCGCGTATTCTCGAAGGCCGAGGTGGTAGATCGGCTGAGAAGAGTGGGCGTTCCCGATAATCCCACTAGCCTGGCTCGCCTTGCGAACGCCGATGGTGTCAGGGTCACGCTTTCGACAGGAGGCTATATCGAGCTTGGGTGCGACGGGAGCGTAGAGCGTCACGAGATGCCGTCACGGAGGACCTATTTCGACGCCTACGGAAGGCCTTTCGCATGGTACGACGGGGACCGAAACTTGCGGTTTGTTGAATCCTCAGTCGATCCGGAATTGGGAAGCGTGATTGCTGTCGACCCCAACGGCCGCTATTTCGTGACAACGGATTCTGCGAGCCCCCACGAGCAGTCACGGATCTATGCAACGCGCCAGCTCTTGAGCCCACTCGGAATGACGCCATTAGCCGGCAGTTACACAAGGGTGTTCTCGAGCCAGGACGGAATCATCATCGTTGGCGATGCGCCTGGCTCGAGGGGGAAGGCTGTGATCGTGATCGTGTACGGCTTGAACAACGGGCACCTTGTCGAACGCGAACGCATTGACGTCCCGATGCCTGACACGTGGTTCGGGGGCTGGTTCCATGCCGAGGACGCGACGCCTGATGCCGGCGAGATTCTCTTTGGGTTCTGGCGTGATCCCCCACTGTCCCATCGGCTCTACGTTTTCGACACCACGACGCGAAGAAGTCAGCACGTCTCGAAGCTCCATGGCTATCACGCGTACGTTACTTGCGATCCCATCGCGGAGCGTTAGAAAACCGGCCATAGGTCAGCGGCCGCGGCGCGGCGTCGGCGAACAGCCGCATTCCCGGTCGAAGCCGAAGGGGGTCGGGCACAGGGCTTGATGTGCACCAGAGCGATCCTCATTGACGTCAGAGAGCATACGATTTAGCCTGTTTCGTATGCGCACCACGCTCGACATTCCCGAGACGCTGCTCGAAGAGGCGCAGCGGCTGTTGGGGTTCAAGTCGAAGACTGACACGATCATCCTGTCGCTGCAGGAGCTGATCCGCCGCCGGCGCATCGAGGAGCTCAAGAGCCTGATGGGCTCGGTCAAGTTGGAGGTCGACATCCCGAAGGCACGCCGCCGGCCGCGCCAGCGGCGATGATCTTCGTCGATACGTCTGTCTGGGTCATTGCGTTCCGAAAGCGAGCCTCGCCGGAGGCCGGACGGCTGAGTGCGCTGCTCGACCGCGATGACGTCGCGCTGGCGGCCCCGGTCAGGATCGAGCTGTTGAGCGGCGCGTCGAAGGTCGATCTCCCGCGGATCAGACGGGTCCTCTCCGCGCTGCCCGTCTTCTACCCGAGCGACGACACGTGGGCGCGCATCGAGTCCTGGGTCGAGCGGTCGATCGGCGCCGGTGAACGGTTTGGGTTCGCCGACCTGCTGATCGGAGCGATCGCGGCCGATCAGACGGGGTCGATCTGGTCCTTGGACCACGACTTCGGGCGCATGGCTCGGGTTGGACTGGTGAGAATCTACGAGCCGACCGCGGGGGGCTCCTGAGAAAAACCTTGCGATTGCGAACGCGGCTCGGGCAGGGGTAGCCTGGCGGGCGCGTGATCCCGCTGCGCGACGAGAACCCGACGCTCGGCACGTCCGCCGCGACGTTCGCGATCATCGGGCTGAACGCGGCAGCATGGATCTTCGTGCAGGGCCTCGGCAGTGAGCCCGCGCTAGTTCGTTCGGTGTGCGAGCTGGGCGCGATCCCCGGCGCAATCCTCGGCCAGGTCCCACCCGGCACGGCCGTCGAGCTGGGTCCTGGAGCGCAGTGCGTGATCGGCGAACCGGGCTGGCACACGCTGTTGACGTCGATGTTCATGCACGGGGGCTGGTTCCACATCCTCGGGAACCTGTGGTTCCTGTCGGTGTTCGGCGACAACGTCGAGGACGCGATGGGACCGCTCCGTTTCGTGATCTTCTACTTGTTGTGCGGCGTGGCCGCGACGCTGGCGCACGTGGTTTCGAGCCCCGACAGCGCCGTCCCGGTGGTGGGTGCATCGGGCGCGATCGGCGGCGTGATGGGGGCGTACGCGGCGCTGTATCCGCGCGCACCCGTGCACATGCTGCTGGTGCTGGGTTTCTTCTTCACGCGCGTGGTCGTGCCCGCCTATCTGGTGCTCGGCTACTGGTTCGTGCTCCAGCTGCTCGGTGGGATCCCCGCGCTCCAGGGGGCGGGGGCCGGCGTCGCGTTCTGGGCGCACGTCGGCGGGTTCCTGACCGGTGTCGTGCTCATCCCGTTGTTTCGAGTGCCGGCGCGCGTCGAGGCGCATCGCCGCCACGCCGCGGCCCGAATCGGCAGGCAGCACTAGCCCGGCCGAACTATGCTCCCGACCCGACCGATTCCCGGAACCGATTTCCCCGTGGAGGAACGCGCGTGGTCACGATTGGGATGAACTACTTCGTCCTTCCCGGCAAGAAGCAGATCTTCGAGGACGCCTGCGACCGCGTCGTGCAGACGATGAAGGGGATCGACGGCCACGACGAGTCGCACCTCTATCGACGCGTCGATGGTAAAGAGCTGGTGTACTTGATCGTGTCCCGCTGGGAGAGCGAAGACGCCTTCGACGCGTTCGTCGCGTCCGACGCGTTCAAGAAGGTCACGAGCTGGGGAAAGCAGAACATCCTCTCGGGGCCGCCACGCCATACCACGTATCGCGAGGGGTGACCCTCCGCCGTCCCGTCGTCGTCGGGCTCGGCCTGTGCGTGATCGACCATCTGTACGTGGTCGAAGACCTCGCGGGTGCGAGCGAGCGCACGCGCTACATCCAGCGCCGGGTCGAAGCGGGAGGGATGGTGTCGAACGCGCTGGCCCAGGTCGCGCGCCTCGGCTGTCGAGCCGAGCTGATCTCGCGGGTCGGCAACGACGCCGACGGCAGGCTGGTCCGACGGCGGTTGCGCGCGGCGGGCGTCGCGACGCGCGGGCTCGTGCTCTCCGACGCGTTCCCCACCACCGTTGCCGTGGTGATGATCGACGTACGGGACGGCGAGCGCCGCTTCCTCACCGCCCATCGCGCGCCACTCGAGCGGCGAGTCTCCGGCTTCGATCTGGCGCCGGTCCGGCCGGGAAGCGTGCTGCTCGTCGACGGTCACTTCCCGTCGCAGGCGCGTCGCGCCGCGCGGCGCGCGCGCAAGCTGGGCGTGCCGGTGGTCGCGGATTTCAGCGATCCGCGCCCCGACTACCTGAACCTGCTTCGTTGGGTGGATCATCCCGTGCTTCCCGAGGCGTTCGTCCGACAGTGGTCGCCGGGGGATCCCGCGGACGCGCTCCGGCGGCTGCACGGCGAGTTCGGCTCTACGCCGGTGGTGACGCTCGGTGCGCGCGGCGGACTCTACTGGTACGAGGGCCGGGTGCGGCGCTACCGCAGCCCCCGCGTCACCGTGCGCGACACGACCGGCGCGGGCGACGTCTTCCATGGCGCGTTCGCCGCCGGCCTCGCGCACGGGCTCCTGCTGCCGGAGATCGTCGCGCGCGCGGCGCGCGCGGGTGCGCTCGCCTGCACGGCGCTCGGAGGCACGGGGCGTCTCGCCTCCAGACGCGAATGGGAAGGGAGCCGGCGCCGCGACCGAGCGCGAGGACGCTAGCAAGCGCGGCGCGTTCGCGAAGCGCGAGCCAAAGCGGGCCCGACGCGAAGATGCCCTTCCCACGTTCGAGGATCATCGCGACGCGGAAGGGAAAAGAAGCGCAAAAAGGGTTCTCATTGTAGAGCCACATTTCTCGATGTAAGATGTGTCTCCATTCGGAGGTCCGCGATGAGCATCAAGAAGACGAATCTGTTGCTGGATCAGGAACTCGTCGAAACCGCGAAGAAACTCACCGGCTCTCGCTTCACGAAGGACGTTGTCGACCTGGCTCTGCGACGACTCGTCCGTAATGCCCGCCGTCAACGCATTCTTCGGCTCGCCGGCAAGGTCAAGTGGGAGGGCGATCTAAGAGAGATGCGGCGTGGTCGGCGGTATTCGTGATCGTCATCGACACGAGCGTTTGGATCCTGGTTCTGAACGGCGTCGATCACGCGAAAGCGGAGCGGGCCCGCGCGGTCATCGAAGGGCCGGAAGACGTTGGCGTTCCGGGGATCGTTCTCGAAGAAATCCTGCGCGGACTGAAAAGTGACTCGCATTACTACAGAGTTCGCGACCTCCTGTTGAGTGATTTCACGTATCTCGAGATGAGACAAGCACTGTTCCTCCGATCAGCCGAGATCTACCGCACGCTGAGGAAGGGGGGCAAGACGATCCGCAGTCCGGCCGACTGCCTGATTGCCGCCTGCGCTATCGAAGAGACGGCTTCGCTCTTGGAGGACGACGCCGACTTTCACACGATCGCGGAGATCTTTCCACTGGAGCTGCTCGCGGAGGCGTGAACTCGGCTACGACGGCGTCTCGGTGTGCAGCCGGTCGATCGCGTGGACCGGTGCCTCGTCGCCCTTCATCAAGTGCGCGATCGCCGCGTAGACGCGCTGCTGCTGCGTCACCCGGTTCTGCTCCGCGAACGACGCCGACACGACGCGGATCTCGAAGTGGCCGGGACTTTTCGCGCGAACCTCGATCGTGGCGCCGGAGAAAGCCGCGCTGATCGCGCGCTCGAGCTCGCCGGTGATGTCGCGCGCCGCGCTGGGAGAGCTCAGGATTTGGAGCGGCATGGGTGTCCCTCCGGTCGGCTCAGGTTTCGCGCCCGGGATCGTGTCCACCGACAGGCTCGGATCCGGGCGGGCGCCGCGTCAGAGTCACCAGGTCGGCGAGCACCTCGAGGGCCTCCTCGACCTGGGGGTCGAGCTCGTCGGCTTTCGCTGCGTCCGCCGCGGGCGGATGGCTGACCTTCGCCGTGTTCACCTCGGAGGGCTTGGCGCCGTCGCCCTTGGCATCGGGGGCCTTGGCTTCCTCGCGCTCCTTGATGATGTCGGCGAGCCGCACGACGCCGTCGTGCGCGCGCGCCTCCTCGAGCTTCACGCGCACCTCTTCGAACTCCTGGCTCTTCGCGATCCGCGCAGAAGAGCTGCGCACCAGCTCCGAGAGCGCCGTCGTCGGCACCCGGCTGCCGAGGTCGGCCGGGCCGATCGCACTCGCGTAGCTGCCGTAGAACGGATCGATCTGCTCCCCCGACAGCGCGAACGGTTGGTTCCGCTCGCCGAGATCGTCGGTGGCGAGCAGGGACGGGATCACGACATCCGAAGCCACGCCGTCGTTCTGAGTGGAGTGGCCGCCCGGACGGAAGAAGCGCGCGGTGGTGATCTTCAGCGCACCGAGACCCGGCGGCAGCGGGGTGACCGTCTGCACGGTTCCCTTGCCGAAGGTGTGGTCGTCGCCGGTGATCACCGCCCGGTGGTAGTCCTTGAGCGCGCCGGCCAGGATCTCCGACGCCGACGCGGACACGCGCGACACGTGCACGACCATCGGGCCGGTGTAGAGCATCCGCTCGTCGCGATCGCTCAACACGCTGAGCTGCCCGCGAGCGTTCTGCACGCCGACGACTTCGCCCTTGTGGATGAAGAACCCGGAGATCTTCACCGCGTGCTCGAGCAGGCCGCCGCCGTTCCGAGACAGGTCGAGCAAGAGCCCGTCGGCGCCCGCCTCGAGCACCTGCGCCAGCAGCTTCTCGACGTCGTCGGTGCACTGGCGCTGGCCGGGATTGGAGTCGCCGTAGAACGACGGCAGGTCGATGATCGCCAGCTTGAACGGCTTGCCGTTCCGCTCGCGCGTCTCGAAGCGAAGGCTCGCCGCCTGCTCCGCGAGATCGATCTTGTCGCGCACGATCGCCAGCGGGAAGCGCTGCGTCTCGTCGCCCTGGCGAAGCACGGTGAGGTGGACCTTGGTTCCCTTCTTGCCGCGGATTAGACTGACCGCCTCGCGCAGTGGCATGTCGACGATGTTCACCGCATCGCCGCCGTCTTCGGCGACCCCGATGATCTTGTCGTTCGGCTCCAGGCCCTTCTCGAGCCGGTCGGCGGCTCCGCCCGGGATGATGTGTTCGACGACCGAGTAGCCGTCGCGCTCCGAGAGCGCGACGCCGATGCCTTCGAGCGACAGCGACATCGAGATGCGGAAGTCCTCGACCGCCTCGGGCGAGAGGTAGTTCGAGTGCGGGTCGAGCGCGGTCGCGAAGGAGTCGAGGAAGACCGAGAAGATCTCCGACTGCGGGAGCTCGCGGAGCCGCTTGGTGCGCAGCTCGTAGCGGTGCGCGAGCAGGCGCTTCGCCTCGGCCAGCTTCTCGCCGGCGCTCAGATAGTTCGACATCTGGAAGTGGACCAGACGCCGCCAGAGATCCTTGCGCTCGTCTTCGCTCTTCGGATAGCCGCGCTCGTCCGGGTCGATCTTGATTTCGACGTTCTCGTCGAGCGCAAAACCCTCGTCGGCCATCAGCTCCTTCGCGTGCACTTCCGACAACGCCTGGTGCGCGGTCAGGCTCTCGTGGACGGCGGCGATCTGCGCGCAGTCGCCCGCCCGAAGGCGCTCGAAGATGCCCGCGAGCTTCCCGCGCAGCTCCGCGACCTCGCTCTCGAGCATCAGGCTGCGCGAAGTGTCGAGGCGCTGGAGATAGCTCTCGATCGCGCGCTGCTCGCTCTCCGCTCCGAGCGCACTCTGGCTCACGTGCTGCTTGCGGAACTCGCCAGTGAGCTGGCTGATGCTCGGGCAGTCGAGCTCGGCGGCCGCGGGCGCCCCTGCGGCCAGGAACGCCAGCAACGCGACGGTGCGCGGGAGTCGGGGCGACGTCATGGAGCGGTTATCGGACGGCGCAGTCCCATACTTTCTACTCTAGCGGGAACGAGCCGCTCCGCGGGAGGGCCGCGCTGCCGCCGGCTCTCGCCGATCGCCCACCCACGGGGATCAATACCGATAGTGGTCGGGCTTGTAGGGGCCCTCGACCGGCACGCCGATGTACGCGGCCTGGTCCCCGGTCAGGCGGGTCAGCTTCACGCCCAGCTGTCCGAGGTGCAGGCGCGCCACCTCCTCGTCGAGGGCCTTCGGCAGCACGTAGACCTTCTTCTCGTACTGGTCGTTGCGCTGCCACAGCTCGAGCTGGGCCAGCACCTGGTTGGTGAACGACGCGCTCATCACGAAGCTCGGGTGCCCGGTGGCGCAGCCCAGGTTGAGCAGGCGCCCCTCGGCGAGCACCAGCACCGAGTGGCCGTCGGGGAAGATCCACTCGTCGTACTGCGGCTTGATGTTCTCGCGCCGGATGCCGGGGACCTTCTTGAGCCCGGCGATGTCGATCTCGTTGTCGAAGTGGCCGATGTTGCCGACGATCGCCTTGTCCTTCATCCGGGCCATGTGATCGGCGGTGAGGATGTCCTTGTTGCCGGTCGCGGTGATGAAGAGGTCCGCGGTCTCCACCACGTCCGCGAGCGTCGCGACCTGATAGCCCTCCATCGCGGCCTGGAGCGCGCAGATCGGGTCGATCTCGGTGATCACGACGCGGCAGCCCTGGCCTCGGAGCGCCTGGGCGCAGCCCTTGCCCACCTCGCCGAAGCCGCACACCACGCCGACCTTGCCGCCCAGCATCACGTCGGTGGCGCGCATCAGCCCGTCGGGGAGCGAGTGCCGGCAGCCGTAAATGTTGTCGAACTTGCTCTTCGTGACGGAGTCGTTGACGTTGATCGCGGGAAAGGCGAGTACGCCGTCCTTTGCCATCTGATACAGGCGGTGAACGCCGGTGGTCGTCTCCTCGGAGACGCCCCGGATCCGCGCGGCGACCGCGGTCCACCGCTTCGGGCTCCGCAGCTGCTCGCGGCGCAACGTATCGAGGATGATGCCCCACTCCTCCGGATCCGCCTCCGGCTCGAAGTCGGGCACCTTGCCGTTGGTTTCGAACTCCGCGCCCTTGTGCACGAGCAGCGTCGCGTCGCCGCCGTCGTCGACGATCAGATCCGGGCCGGAGCCGTCGGGCCAGAGCAGCGCTTCGACCGTGCACCACCAGTATTCCTCGAGGGTCTCGCCCTTCCACGCGAATACCGCGATGCCCTGCGGATCCTCGGGCGTGCCATTGGGCCCGACTGCCACCGCGGCCGCCGCGGGGTCCTGGGTGGAGAAGATGTTGCACGACACCCAGCGCACGTCCGCGCCTAGCTCGGTGAGGGTCTCGATCAGCACCGCGGTCTGCACTGTCATGTGCAGGCTGCCCATGATCCGCGCACCCGCGAGTGGCTTGCTCTTTCCATGGCGTGCGCGAAGCGCCATCAGGCCCGGCATCTCCTGCTCGGCGAGGCGGATCTCCTTACGGCCGGAGACCGCGAGGTCGAGGTCCTTCACCTTGAACGGCGGCCGGGCTTGGGTCGACATCGGAACTCTCCTCAGGCGAGCCCAGGTCGGGCCACCCATTCATTCGCTTATGCGGATGCAGTGTTGCAAACTGGATCCGCTTCGTCGAGGCCCTCAGTGGAGCCCCTGGGGCTGTCGCAGCTCGAAGCGCTCGATCTCGGCGTCGAAGTGCGAGCCGTCCTCGCGGACCATCTGGTAGGTGCCTTCCATCGAGCCGAACGGCGAATCCAGCGGGCACCCGGAGGTGTACTCGTACGCGTCCCCCGGCTCGAGCACGGGCTGCTCGCCAACGACGCCCGGGCCCCGCACTTCCTCGACCTTGCCGGTCCCGTTGCGGATGATCCAGTGCCGCGACACGAGCTGGCAGGTCGTGTCGCCCTCGTTTCGGAGCCGGATCGTATAGAGGAAGAACCACTGGCTGTGTCCGGGGTCGGAGTGATCCGGCGAGTAGCGCGCCTCCACCGACACGCGCAGGCCTTCGGTGACCGCCTCGGAACGCGTCACGTGCTCCACTCGGTGTCCTCCACCGCGATGCCGACCCAGCCGCAGGAGAGGCTCCAGAGCCGGCCCGCGGCCTCGCGGTCGCGCGCGCCACTCGACGCCTCGCGCTCGCGACAATTGGCGAAGTAGCGCCCGCTGGTCTTCGCGAGCTCCGGCGCGGTGGCGACGTGGAGCGACGTCGCGGCGCCCTGCTCCGCCGTCTTGAAGAACGGGCGCATCGCGCTGGCGATCAGCTTGCCGAGCGCGCCGTTGTTCGTCCCGAGCCGGGTCGACACCGCGCCCGGGTGCACTGCGTTAGTGGTCACGCCGGTTCCATCGGTTCGCCGGGCGAGTTCGATCGTGAACAGGATGTTCGCGAGCTTCGACATGCCGTACACGCGCATGCCGGAGAGGAAGCTCGGGAAGCCGAACTTGTGCTCGGACATCGGGTCGCCGAAGTCGAAGCCTTTCCCGACGAAGCGGTGCGCGTCGGAGGCGACGTTCACCACCCGGGCTCCCGGACTCGCGAGCAGCGGATCGCGCAGCAGGTGCGTCAGCAGGAACGGGGCGAGGTGGTTCACCGCCAGCGTGGTCTCGTAGCCATCGGCGGTCAGGCTCCGCTCGGCGACCACCACGCCGGCGTTGTTCACCAGGAGATGGAGCGCCGGGTATCGCTCGCAGAACTCACGGGCGAGCCCGCGCACGGCGTCGAGCGATGCGAAGTCGGCGAGCAGCACGTCGACATGCGCGTTTCCGCTGCGCTCGGTCACGTCCTTGCGCGCCGCTTCGGCGCGCGCGCGATCGCGACCCACCAGCACCACGTGGGCGCCGCGGGCAGCGAGGCCGACCGCGGTCTCCTGCCCGATGCCGGAGGTGGCGCCGGTGACGAGCGCGACCCGCCCTTCGAGCGTCGCTGCGCGGCTCGCGGAGCTCCGGGTCGTTGCCATGCGCGCCCTCCTCGTCGCGGGGCGATTCTACGCCCTGGCGTCGCGGCTGCGCTAGGAGGCGGTCACGCGGCGGCGGCCGCGCCACAGCTCGCCGCGGCTCCACTGGGCCCAGCCCCAGCGCAGCCAGGCGAGCAGCGCCATCGCGAGCCACAGCGCCCACGCGAGCATCAGCGCGCGGTAGGCGAGCAGCGGGATCGAGAGCACCCAGGGTCGGAGCAGCGTCGCACCGGCGCGGTCCTGGTACCAGCGCAGCACGCTCGCGCGCGAGCCGTTGCCGGCGACCTGCATGTCGGGAAGCCCAAGCAGCCCCTGCTGGATCGAGTAGAAGAGCACGACTAGCGCCGCGAGCGTCCAGAGCACTAACGCGATCTGCACGAGATCGAACCAGCGGCCGCGCACCGAAGCGCCGTGCTCGCCGCGCCAACCGAGCGCCAGCAGCCAGCCGGCGACGAGCGCTCCCGCGGCGAGCGGCACCTGCGTGAGACCGAGGCCCAGCAGCAGCCAGTGGTGCGTGCGCAGCGGCGTGAGGCGAATGCGCCCTAGCGCTACGGCCAGCGCCGCGAGCACCGCGAGCAGCGGCCAGAAGAGCACCGACGGGCCCATGCGCGGACCGCCGGCCCACAGGATCCAGCGATCGCCGGGCATCGTGAACACGACGTCCGCGTTGACGCTGGGTGTGCGCAGGTCGAGCTCGGGCCCGCGGAAGCGCGTCGCGATCCCGCGCGGCTCGCGCCACGTGACGCCGAGCTTGCGTGTCCCCGGCGCGAGCGGCAGCGTCACCTCGCGGCCCTCCTGGCGGATCGGCTGCTCGGCGCCGTCGATCGTCACGCGCTCGAGCACGGCGCCCTCGGGCAGCGCGATCGCGTGCTGTCCGCCGAGCGAGCTGCGCAGCGCGAGCTCGAGCGCCGCGTCCGTGGCGCGCAGCCCCGGTGTGACCTGGAGGCGGCTCGCATCGACCGTCAGTGTGGGTCCCTCGACGCCCTCCGGCCGCGTCACGCGCAGGCCGACGCGCTCGCCCGGCCAGGGTCGCCACACGCGCAGGCGCACGCCGCTCGCCTCTTGGTGGATCACCGGAATGCCCTCGGGCTCGACGTGCCACACGGGGCTCGTGTCGAGGATCCACATCTCGACCCACGAGACGGCCTGGGGCGCGCGCAGCTCGAGGGTAGGCGTCACCTCCAGCGCGGAGCTCCATCCCGTCTGCACGGCGCCCGGGCCGAGGCTCACGAAGACTCGACCGTCTGCGGCGCGCACGCCCGGCGTCGTCACGGATTCGCCGGTGAGCAGCGGCACCTCGAGCACCACGGTCGCGTCCGCCGGTGTCAGCCGGGTGACGAGCGTCTCGATCTGCCACGAGATCCCGAGGCGCAGCGTGCGCGTCACGCTCACGAAGGGAGGCAGCGGGGCCGTGTCGAGCGCGGGTCGCGCGTTCGCCTCGCTCAGGCGCGTCAGCTGGAGGTTGTCCTCGGGCGCGCCGTCCTCGCCGATCCCGTGAACCGTCCAGCCGCGGCCGCTCGCCTCGACGCGGTGGGGCTTCAGTGGCAGCGGCAGCTCGATCGTGTCCTGGTCCGGGAGCGCACCGGAGATCAGCACCTGATGCGCGCCGGCATCGACCTGGAGCCACAAGACGCCGTCGCCGCCGCGCCGCAGCGCCGTCGCGGGCGCGCCGTCGACGACCACTTGCTCGGGCACCCAGTCGCGCGCTCCGCCCGGGAGCGGCACCGCCGTGGGCGCTGCGGCGTCGACCTCGAAGCGCAGCCTCAGCTCCGAGGGCAGGGTCTCGAGGCGCAGCCGCGGGCTCGCGGCACATTGCGGGTGGCACGCGGGCTTCTCGAAGAGACGGGTGCGCAGCTCTTCGAGCAGCTCGGGCGTCGGGAGATCCGCGGCGGCGGGCGGCGCAGGACCCGCGACGAATAGCGCCGCGAGCGCGGCCGTCGCGCGCGCGAAACGGCCCAGCCCGAACGCGCCCCCCGGCAGGGCCGGCAGCACCACGCGCAGCACGAGCAGCGCGAGCAGCCCGACGCGCAACAACGCTAGTCCGAGGTTCAGCCACGGCGGCGCCAGCACGAGCCGCAGCGCCTGCCCGCGCTCGACGGGCCCGCGCCAGCGCAGGTCGACCGAGCGCCAGCTCCAGGTCGGAAGCCCCGGGCCCGTCGTGATGCGCCCCTTCGGGTCGGGCGCCCAGCTCTCGTAGAAGCTCGAGTCCGCTAGGCCGCCGCGCACGGTCTTGTCGCGTTCGATCTCGAGGTAGCCCTCCGCGAGCAGCCTCGCGTGCGGGGTGGCGCTTCGGGCTGCGCCGCCGGCGCGAGCTTGCTGAACGACGTGACGGTCTCGGCGCCCAACGGCACGAGCAGCCTCTCCCCACTCAGATCCTCGAGCGCCGGGAAGACGCCGCCGCGGATCTGCTCGAGCGTGAACGGGAGCGCGAGCAGCACCAACGCGAGCAGCGCGACCTGCCACAGCGCGCGCACTGCCGCGGCGAAGCGCCCGCTCACCAGCGCGCGGCGCAGCACCTCGCCGGCCAACACGACGACCCACACCCAGCGCGGCGCTCCGGGCTCGGTGTAGGTGAGTGCCAGGCCCGCGAGCGCGAGCGCGCCCCAGCGCGGGCCGAACAGGCGCAAGAATGCCATCGCCGCCACCAGCACGACGAAGAAGTCGAGCAGCGTCCAGCGCGTCACCCAGGTGAAGGAGACGTCGTCGACCCCGCTGGCATGGAGCAGCCGCCAGCCCGGTGGGAGCTGGAGCTGCGCCGAGACGCTCTGGAAATCCTGATCCCAGCCCACCGCGGGCACGCGTGAGCCGGCGTCCGGGAGGCGGCTGTCGGCGGTGACCTCGATCTCACCGCGCGGAATCTCGATGCCGGTGCTCTCCTCTCCGGGAATCCGCGTGATCACCTGATCGGCGCCGTTGACCGCGACGCGGCCGAGCTCGCTGCCGGGCGCCATCGCGAGCCGGTCGCTGCGGACGACCGCGCCGCTGATGCGATCCGTCACGGTGTAACCACCGCCGTCGAAGTCGAGCCACCAGGTGCGGACGAGCGAGAGCCGATCGGGCGCGGGGTCGGCATCGCCGCGGCGTTTCGTCACGAAGCGCAGCGTCGCGCCCGGCTCCATCGCGTAGGCCGGCAGCGCCCGCCAGTGCTCCGGGAGCTCGGTCTGCTGGGGATCGATGCTCGCTGCGCCCTCGATCGACACCAGGCGCAGGCTCGGGCGCGCGTCGAAGACCCACTCCTCGCGCTCGTCCCAAGGACCGCCGGGAGCGGGCAGCGCGAGCGCGTCGACCGGGCCGGGCAGCCGAGCCTCGAGCTGGATCGTGTAGGTGCCGGGCCGCACTTGGACGCGGAGCTTTCCGTCCGGATCGAGCCGCGCCGGAAGCGGCCCCGTGAGCCACATCGGCACGGCGTCAACGGGCAGCGCGAGCCCGAGTACGACCTCGCGCGCCGGGCCCGAGACTTCGAGCCGGATCAGCGTGAGGACGCGCAGCGGGATCTCGTCGGTGACGCGGCGATGGACGGTGATCTCGAGGCGGGTCTCGGCGCCCGCGCCCTCGGCCGCGGCGCTCCCCAGCCAGAGCCGCCCCTGGGCGTCGCGCTTCGGGAACGCGACCTGCAAGCCATTCCGAGACACGGCGAGCAAGCCGGTCTCCGCCGGGATCTGGAGCAGGTCGGGCAGCGTGTCCCAGTGAAGGTCTCCGCGCGCCTCGTGAGTCCCGGGCAGGAGGCGCAGGGTCGGGCTCCCGTCCCGATCGACGACTGGCGCGGGCCGGCCATCTACCGCCACTGCCTGCGGCCAGTGCTTCGCGTCACCGGGGAGCGCAACCCACGCCTCGCTGAACACGCGCCAGCGCTGCACGAAATTCCCCTGGCGGGCGCCGAGCGAGAGCTCGAGGCGCGCCGGCCAGACGCATTCGGGGCTCCCGGGCGCGCCGTGCAGGAACGGACAGCGCTGGGCTTCGCTTCCGTGCAGCGCCCACTCGACCCACGGACGCAGCGGCTCGGGTACGCGCTCGATGGCGAGCGGCTCGGCGCTCGCGGGATCGGCGAGGACCGCCCACCAGAGTGAGAACACGACGCCGGGCAGACGCCCTCGCATAGGCGATTTCAGTCTACCATCGGCCCGTGCGCGCAGCAGAGCGCTGGATCTTCGGCTACGGCTCTCTCGTGTGGCGCCCCGCCTTCGCGTACGAAGAGCGCGCGCCCGGCAGCATTCACGGCTTCGCGCGGCGATTCTGGCAGGGGTCGCCCGACCACCGCGGCGCACCTGACGCGCCCGGCCGCGTCGTGACGCTCGTCTCCGACCCCGCGGCGCGCTGCGCGGGGATCGCGTACCGGATCTCGGCCGCGGCGTGGAGCGCGGTGCTGGCGCAGCTCGACGCGCGCGAGAGCGGTGGCTTCGAGCGCCGCGCCGTCACCGTTCACTTCCACGACGCGGCGCACGGCACGGCGGCCGGCTGGGTCTACGTGGCCGCCGCCGGCAACCCGAATTATCTCGGCCCCGCTCCGCCCGACGAGATCGTCTCGCAGATCCGGCGCAGCCGCGGGCGCAGCGGCACCAACGTCGACTACGCGCTCCGGCTCGCGCAGTCGCTGCGCGAGCTGGGCGTCGAGGATCCGCACGTCGTGGAGATTGCCGAGCTGCTGCGGGCCGGGTGACGACACAGGCGAGGATCGCTGCGCGCTCGCGCGGCGAGAGCAGGCCGCGGGCGACGCGCTGCGCGAGCCAGCGGCTTGTCGCGGACGCGACGGCGCCTCGGTGCGCCGCGCCGGCGCTCAGCTCTTGGAGACGATCGCCGACGCTGCAGCCCTCGGCATCGAGAGACTCGGGCACGCCCGAGTCGCAGCCGTGCAACACCACCGTCGCGGTGAGCGCCGTGCGCTGGCACGCGTCGCGCGCGTCGGTCACGCCGTCGCCGTCGGAGTCGGGGAAGAGCGCGACGAGAACCGGGTCGTGGTCGGATGCGCGATACGGATCCACCGCATACAGGTCCGGAGGGTTCTCCACGTGGTAGTCGAGCAGCGGCGTCTCGTCGGCGTTGGTGTGCCAGACCTCGGCATCGAGAGCGAACGGCAGCAGCTCAGCGCTCGCCAGTGCGTGGTCGAGGCGGCCGGCCGCGCCGTCGAACACGTAGCTGTAGGCGTCGGGTCCGGCGAACGTGCCCAGCAGATCGGTGAAGCCGGCGGCGATGAGCGCCGCGACCGGGTCCTCGTGCGGGTGCGCGTTCAGGTCTCCGACGATCAGCACCGGCGGATCGCCGGCACCGGTGGGATCGGTCGCCAGCCACGCCGCGAGCGCCGACGCCGCGAACGTCCGCGTCCGGTTGCAGCTGCCCTGGCCGTCGCCCAGGTCGGGGTCGCCGGCGGCGTCGCACGGCGAGCCCTTCGACTTCCAATGGTTCACGGCGACGGTGACACGCTCGCCGGTCGCGCGGTGGACGAAGCTGTGCGCGAGGCTGGGTCGATTACGAGTCGAGTCGAAGCTCGGATCGGCGCGGGCATCGAGCACGGCCGGCGCGCCGATCGGCTCCACGCGATCGCTCCGGTAGAAGAGGCCCACGGCGATCGGCTGCTCGCCCAGCTCGCCCTCGCCGGGATCGACGATCTCGATCGGCGCGCCGATCCGGTCCGACAGCGCGCCGGCGAGCTCGCGCGCGGCGCTGCGCGGCCCGACACCGTCGTTCTCCAGCTCGACCAGCGCTACGACGTCGGCGTCGAGCGCCGCGAGCGTCAGGGCCAGCTTCGCGCGCTGGCGTTCGAGCTCGCGAGCGCTCGCCGCGCCGCGCGTCGGGAAGCCGCCTCCGAGACCGTCGCCGTTGAAGAAGTTCTCGACGTTCCAGCCCGCGACGCGCAGCGCGCCGGGCGGTGTGCGCGGCGGCTCGGGTCGTTCGGCGACCGCTTCGAAGCGCGCCGGCGCGGTCGGGTGGATCCGGAACTCCCCGAACGCGAAGTCGAGCACGCCCTCCAGCAGCGGGAGGCGATCGCCCAGCCGCAGAGCGGTCTCTCGAGCAGTCACGAGATGGGGTGTGGGATCGGGATTCCGCGCGTGGCTGCCGTCGTCGAGCAGGATACGGCGGCGCAGGTTGCGGTCCCGCCACGCGCGCGCCGGATCGCCGGGCGCGACGCGCTGCGTGGGTTCCCACAGCCGCCCGCCGGCCGCGAGCCAGAGCTCGCCGAAGCGGCCCAGGTCGGACGCGCCGGTGGCGACGAGCTCCTGCTCGATCCGCACGAGCATGCCCTCCCAGCGTTCCCAGTCTTCGACGCCGTCGACCGGGAGCAGCACGCGCGCAGGACTGGCGACCCCGCGCGGCGCGCAGCGCTTTACGAGGTCGACGCGCCCGAGCTCGGTGAGCCCGAAGAACTCGCGCACCTCGCCGCGCACGCGCACCGTGTCGCCCACCTGAACGCCCCCGGACGCGGAGAACACGAACAGCCCCTCGGAAGTGAGCGGGTCCGCGTCGGCATCGCTGTCCTCTTCCTGCAGGAAGAAGCCTCCCAGGCCATCCGGGAACCCCGGGAAGTTGCCGACGACGACACCTTCGACGACTACGTCCGAGCGACCGGCGAGCGGGCTCGACGCACTGGACCCCTGGACCGCGTGCAGCGGTGTTGCGGGCGCGCCGCAGACATCGGTGGACGCGTCGGCGCGCGCATGCAGCGCGGCCGTTGTGAAGATGAACAGAACAGAAGCCGAGCTCGAAGTCGCGAACCATCGCGCGCGCAAGGATCACCTCCGGCGGACGCGCTGCGTCCGCGACGTCGGGACCTTGCTGTTGCAATGGGGTGAGGCAAACGGCGCGACTGCGCCGTCCTTCGCGTTGCTAGCACACGCGTGCCGGAGATGCCCGGCTCAACGCAGCCGAGCAGCACGGGATCGGGGGAGAGGGAACCTCGGACCGGATCGGGGCTCGCGCTCACCGTCGTCGCGCAGGAGCTGCTCCGCGCACGACCTGCACAGACCGTGGGAGACCACCGCCGCGGTCCGGCAGGCCGTGCGCGGGCGGCCCGCACTCAGCGGGGAGCTGCACCAAGCGCAGACCCGTTCGAGCTCGCTCATGGTCGCGGCTCGTTAGTCGTCAGTGCACGCGACCCAAGCGGATCCAGTCCTGCTGCGGCGGCTCGTGGTTCCCGTACATGTACTCGAGGGATATCGGCTCGCGCCCGCGCCACACCCATTCGGGCGGGATCTCGATCGGCGAGGCAGCGGCGGCGCTCGGGCCCGAGGCGGCCTCAGCGGTCGCCAGCATCGCGCCGACGTCGACCGCTGAGGCGAAGAACACCGAGAGCGCCGCGAGCAGCGTCGCGAGCACGATCGCGAGCGTGCCGTGGCCGAGACGAGAACGAGGTCGAGTCTCTGATCGATCGAACATGGGGTTTCCTCCGCTGACCGGCTTTCCGGGGCTTTCCATCTCTCGAAGCAAGGGTCGTGCCACGCGCCTAACGTAGAGTTGCGAACACGCGCGGAGCGCCCGCGCGTTTTGGTCGTCGGCGACGGTGTCTACTCCGGCAGAACGAGGCGTCCAATGCAGAGGACGGAGAGAACCCCGGCTGTTTCGATCTTCGCGAGCTGCGCACGACCGAGTACTGTGTTATTGATGAAGGTCATGGGTGAACCGCCGGGATCCGAGGAGCTCCGGCGCGCGACGCGCGAGCGCGACTTCTACCTGCGGCTGCTGGAGCTGGGCGGCCAGACCGAGCTCGAGCCCTTCCTCGAGAAGGCGCTCGCGCTGGTGGTTGAGCTGACGGGAGCCCAGCAGGGCTATCTCGAGCTGCGCGACGAAAAAAGTGATTCCGCGGATGCTGCGTGGTGGTTGGCGCAGAGCTGCTCGGACGTCGACGTCGAGGAAATCCGGTCGAGCATCTCGCGCGGAATCATCGCGGAGGCCCTGTCGACCGGTCAGACGATCGTCACGAGCTCCGCGGTTCTCGACGAGCGCTTCCGCGGACGCGAAAGCGTGCGGATGCGGAACATCCAGGCCGTGCTCTGTGCGCCGGTCGGCGTCGGCGCAGGCGTCGTGTATCTCCAGGGCCGGAAGGATCCGGGTCCCTTCTCCGGGGCAGGCCGCGCCGACGCCGAGATGTTCGCCAGGCATCTGGCGCCGCTGGCCGACCGCCTGCTGGTGCGCCGCCGCATCGCGGATGCCGGAGACGCCACCCGAGAGCTGCGCAGCCGCTACCGGCTGGAGGCCGTCGTCGGCCGATCCGCCGCCCTCGCCGCCGCGCTGCAGCAGGCGACGCTGGCCGCTCCTCTCGACGTGAACGTATTGCTCACGGGCGCATCCGGAACCGGGAAGAGCCAGCTCGCGGCCGTCATTCACGCGAACAGTCGGCGCGCGGCGGGCCCCTTCGTCGAGGTCAACTGCGCCGCGCTTCCCGAGGCGCTGATCGAGAGCGAGCTGTTCGGGGCTCGAGCCGGCAGCCACTCCGAGGCGCGTCGCGACATTCCCGGAAAGGTCGCGGCCGCCGAAGGAGGCACCCTCTTCCTCGATGAGGTCGCCGAAATCCCGCACGCGGCTCAGGCGAAGCTGCTCCAGCTCCTCCACTCGAAACAGTACTACCCGCTGGGAGCGAACCGGCCGGAACGGGCCGACATCCGCCTGATCGCCGCTACCAACACGGATCTCGAACGCGAGGTGCGCGACAAGCACTTCCGCGAGGATCTCTTCTATCGGCTCCAGGTGCTGCCGATCCGCGTGCCGTCCCTGAACGAGCGCCGCGAGGACCTCGCCGAGCTCGCGCGCGCGTTGTGTCGCCGCGTCTGCGAACGCGATCAGTTGCCCCCGATGGAGCTCTCGCCCGGGGCGCTGCGCGCGATCGAGGGCGCGGAGTGGCCCGGAAACGTCCGGGAGCTGGAGAACGCCGTCGAAGCGGCGAGCATCCGCGCAGCGGGCGAGGGTGGGCACTGCATCGAGTCGCAGCACGTCTTTCCCCGGGCCACCGGATCCGACGCCGCCGACGGCCGCGCGCTCACCTTCCAGGAGGCGACGCGGCGCTTCCAACGCGAGCTGCTGGAGCGGAGCTTGGCCGAGACGGGCTGGAACGTCGCCGAGACGGCGCGCCAGCTCGACCTCGCCCGTTCACACGTCTACAACCTGATCCAGGCGTTCGGGCTCTCTCGTAGTTGATCCACGCCTAGCGATTGTTCCAGCCGCCTCGTTCGCCGAAGCCACAGCGCGAAGCGCAATGCTCGCTGGCTGTGCGACCTTGCACCGTCACGGGCCAGGTCCGATGGCGCGGCGGGCGCGGACGCCCGGCCACCCGGGAGACTCCCGATGTCGCTCTCCGCGTGCGGTCTTGCAGATTCGCGAGAGCGGAAAAGAGACCCCCCTTTTCTCGCGAGGAAGCATAGAATGCGCGCACAGAGTCACTGGAGCGCGAGCGAAGAGTGAACGCCCCCGCCCCCCGGCACGGCGACCTGCTCTCGGGATACCTCGACGAGTGTCAATCCCTCGTGCTCGACGAGATCCGGGCGATCGTACCGCGCGACGACCGGCACACCGGCGGCCTCTACGAGCTGATCGTCGACTACCCGCTGCGCGGCGGCAAGGGGCTGCGTCCGGCCCTGTGCATCTCGACCTGCCGCGCCCTGGGCGGCTCCCTCGCGGGCGTGCTGCGCTCCGCCGCCGTTCTCGAGCTCTATCACAACGCATTCCTCGTCCACGACGACGTCGAGGACGGCTCCGAGAAGCGGCGCCACGAGGCGACGCTGCACCGACTGCACGGCGTCCCCATCGCGGTGAACGTGGGCGACGGGATGCTCGCCCTCACGCTGAGGCCGCTCCTCGACAACATGCGCATCCTCGGCATGGGTCGGGCACTGCGCATCCTCGAGGCCGTGGCGGACATGGCGCGTGAGTCGGCCGAGGGCCAGATGCTGGAGCTCGACTGGATCCGGCGCGTCGAGTGGACTCCGGCGGAGCGCGACTACGTTCGCATGGTCTACAAGAAGAGCGCCTTCTACACCTTCGTCACGCCGGTGAGCGTCGGCGCCATCGCCGCGGGGGCGGGGCCCGAGCGGATCGTTCCGCTGCGGCGCTTCGCCACCCAGATCGGGGTGGCCTTCCAGATCCAGGACGACGTGCTGAACCTCGCTGGCGAGGAGTCGAGCACTGGCAAGGAGGCCGGCGGCGATCTCTGGGAGGGGAAGCACACCCTCATCCTGATCCACGCCCTGCGCAGCGCGTTGGCGCCGGAGCGCGGCCGCGCGCTCGAGATCCTCCGGAAGCCGCGCGTCGCCAAGACGGAGGCGGACGTGCGCTTTCTGCGTCGCCTGATCGAGCGACACGGCAGCGTCGAATACGCCTGGGCCGCGGCCGAGCGCCGCGCCCGCCGCGCCGCCCGCACGCTCGGGGCCTGCCGCGACGTGCCGCCGTCCGTCCACCGCGGCTTCCTGGAGGCGGTCGTCGACTACGTGGTCACCCGCGACCGCTGAACCGAGAGCAGGAGGAGAGCTATGGATCCGATCGTGCTGCTCGAGCGAGCGAGGGACGCACCGCTCGAATCGCTGCTCGGAAAGCTGCGCGACATCCACCACCAGCGCAGCCTGGAGCCGAGCTGGCTCCCGGCCGCGGACGTGCTCTCGCGCCTCGAGCCCTCGCCTCCGCGCGCGCCCGATGCGGGTTCGCCGCGAGCGCCGTCCGCCGGGGGCGAGCTGCTGCCGGGGGTCGTCGAGCTCTTGCGCCGCATCGAGCAAGGGAAGCGGTCCGCCCGGGCCGAGCCGGCCCGGGCCGCCGCCTCCGGCGCGGAGGCGGGCTCCGCCTCCTACGACGAGATCCGCGAGCTCTTCCGCGCCCACGAGGGCGAGCTAGCGCGCCGCGCGTCGCTCACCGAGCGGGTGCTCGATCAGCTCCGGCGCGGCGAGGGCGTCGAGCGCATCCTTCCGCCGGCGCCGCTCCAGCAGGAGTTGCGCCTGGCATGTCCAGTGGGCGGCGCGAGCGCCGGTCGTTTCGTCGTCGCGAACGAAACCGCCGCGGGGCACGAGGTCCACTTCGAGGTCGGGCCGCTGCGAGGCGCGGCAGAGGGAGTCGGCGAGCGACTAGGTGTGAGCTTCACGCCGGCCACGCTCCGGATCGCTCCGCAGGAGACGCGCGTGGTGCGGCTCGGCATCGACTTGGCCGGAGTCCCGCTGCAATCCGGCGAGCGTCTGGAGCTTCCCGTCGACATCCGCGCGGCGGGCGACTCCCTCGGGCGCTTGTGGGTGGAGATCGTCGTCGTCGATGCCGACGAACCGGAAGTGGGGCGATGAGCGACACTCCGGAGCTCCCGCGGGTCGTCCTGCGCGACCGCGAGGACGAGGACGTGCACGCGCTGCGCTCGCTCCAGGCCCTCGTGCTCGCTCACCCGGTGGCGGCCCAGGCTCTCTTCTCGGCGCTCGTCACCGAGGGCCGCGCGTTCGCCGACACCGCGGCGGGGCGCAAGTGGAAGGAGCGCCTGAGCCGTTCGGCGCTGCTCCACCGCGCGCGTCTCGTGTTCGAGATCGGAACCCTGTGGATGCTGGACGACGAGCCGCTCGGGCCGCTGCCCTCGGCCTATGTCGACGCCGTCTTCATGTCGGCCAGCAGCGGACGCATGGAGGCCGTGATGAACCGGATCTTTCGGGAGACCCTGGCGGATGGCGAGACCGACTCCGCATAGCCTGCTCCCCGAGGCGGACGCCTTCGTGCTCGCCGCCCTGGGCCTCGTCTCGGGGCTGAAGGGCCTCGACAGCTGGCTCGCGAGCGCCCCCGGCGGCGCGCCGCCGCTCGACACGGACGATCCCGCGCTGCTGGCTGCACTCGGCCTCGTCTCGCTGCGCCGGACGGCCGCGCGCTGGCTCCAGCTGGCTGGCCCGCCCGCCGCCGCGCCCGACACGGCCGGGAGCCCGTCCGCGCCCCGGGAGCTGCTGCGATGAGGACGGCGCTGCTGCGAACGCGCGAGGCCCCGATGCTCTCGCCTATCGCGCGCCGCCTGCTCTACACCGACCATTGGCGGCGCACGCGCGGCTACAAGGAGTGGCAGCACTTCTGTGTCTTCGGCGAGCGGGTCGAGGTCCTGCTCAACCTGAGCCTCATGGACGGCGTACAGGCCGGAGGGCCGGCGGGGCGGGAGGTGGCGCGGCTGGGAATGCTGGTGCGCGATGGCGAGGGCTGGACAGGTGGCCTCGAGCGCATAGCCCCGGGCGAGGTCGACGTGGCCGGCGGGCGCATCGAGGCCCGCTTCGGAAGAAGCCGCCTGCGGTTCGAGAACGGCGTCTACCTGCTCGATGTCGTGCTCGCCGGCGGCGACCTGCGCGCCTCGCTCGCTCTCGAGCCGCGGGTGACCCCGGCGCTCACCAATCCACTGAGCCTGGGCCGCGGCGGCGGCTTGCGCTGGCTGCTGGTGCCGCGCGTCACCGCGCAGGGCAGCGTCACCATCGCCGGCCGCAAGCACGAGCTTCGGGACGCGCCCGGCTACCACGACCACAACTGGGGCCGCTTCCGGTGGGGAGCCGACTTCGCCTGGGACTGGGCCATCGCGCTGCCACCCGAAGCGAACGTTCCCTGGACGCTGGTGGCGACGCGCATCACCGACCGCGCTAGGCACCAGCAGTTCACGGACAGCCTGCTGCTCTGGAAGTGGGACGAGCTGATGCGCGGCTTCCGCGGCGAAGGGATCACCAGCCGGACGACCGGACTCCACCGCCCCACAGCCCGACCATTGCGCATCCCCGCGGCCATGTGGCTGGCGGCGCCCGGCGCGGCGTTCGACGTTCCCGCGCGCACGGAGGTGCGCGGGGAGGGGCAGGGGGACGTGGTCGAGCTCTCGCTCACGACCCTGGACTTTGCGCAGATCGCGATCCCCAACGACGCCGACGACGACGGCACCACCCTCCTCTCGGAGATCCGCTGCCGCGCGGGCGTCGACGGTCGCGTGCGGGGCGAGCGCGTGCGCTTCGACGGCCCCGCGCTCCTGGAGCTGGTGCATGCGGCGTAGTGAGTTCGGCGACTTCCTGGAGCGCTCACTCGCGATCCTCGCGCGCGAGATGCCGCGCAGTCACGCGCGCCTGTGCGCGGCGATGCGGGGCCGCTGCGTGGCCTTCACCGTCGACGGCCCGCCCGTCCTGCTCTCCTTCGCCGAAGGCGGCTCTGCGGTGGGACCGGTCGCCGGCGCGGCGCCGGAGATCGAGAGCGCGCTCTCCAAACAGACGATCTTCGACCTGCTCGACGCAGAGATCTCGCTGGAAGAGGCCGTCCTCTCCGATCGCTTCCTGCTGCGGGCGCCGGTGCGGGACCTCGAGGTCTTCTTCCAGGCGCTCCAGCTCTACCTCCGCGGCGCCGTCCGCTGTCCGTCCCTGCCCGACCTGCTCGAGGAGTATCGGCGGGGAGACGCGGCCGCCGCCGCGGCGGAGACCTGAGGAGGTACCTCAT
>Ga0184637_10000634_pt1 | contig 25745 bp, 24 predicted proteins | sample PLM3_127_b2_FD_133143 | JGI IMG/M metagenome (GOLD analysis project Ga0184637, IMG submission 133143) | Groundwater sediment microbial communities from an aquifer in East River, Colorado, USA - PLM3_127_b2 | ecosystem: Environmental > Terrestrial > Soil > Riparian zone | place: USA: East River... | reverse complement strand
TGCCGCAGGCCCACTCGCTGGCGCTGCTGCTGGTGCCGCTGGTGCTCTGCGCCGTGGGTCGCGCCATCCTCCAGCCCGCGCTCATGAGCATGGTGTCGCTGGCCGCGCAGGCGAGCGCGCGAGGCTCCGTGATGGGGACCTTTCAGGCCAGCGCCTCGTTGGCCCGGGTGCTGGGGCCGATCGCGGCCGGCTGGCTCTACGATCGCCAGCTCGGCGCGCCGTTCTTTCTCGCCGGGGCCCTGCTGGTCGCGGTGGCGGCGCAGGTGCGCGGGCTGCCGTCGCGAGATCCGGCCTTGGTTCCACCTCCGATCGTCGAGCTGTGAGGCGGCCATGGACGTCCCCCTGCTCCCGACCCTGAACGCCCTGCTCAACGCGCTGGCCGCCCTGCTTCTGCTCCGCGGGCGGGCGCTCGTGAAGCAGGGTCGCGTCGACGCTCACCGCCGCACCATGCTGGCGGCCTTCGCCACCTCGACGCTGTTCCTCGTGCTCTACGTGGGCCACAAGGCCATTAGCGGCTTCGAGAGCACGAGCTTCCCCGCGGAAGGGGCCGCCCGGCTCGCCTATCTCACGCTCCTCTTCTCGCACGTGGTCCTGGCGATGGCGGTGCCGCCGCTCGCGATCGTGCTGATCCGCCGGGGCCTGCGCGGCGAGATCCTTCGCCATCGGCGGCTGGCGCGGGTGGCCTGGCCGATCTGGATCTATGTCTCGGTGACGGGTGTGGTGATCTATGCGCTGCTCTACCTCTGGGCTCCGGGGGCCTAGACGACGCCGGCTGGGGCAGGTTTCCCCTGCCGCGTCCGCGGCTTGGAAACGCGCGAACGGATCTTGAGAACACCGTCGAAGTGGGCTAATTCCCCGGCGCTCGCGCGGTCGCCGCCCGGGCGCCCGGGCCGAGAAGCATCGAAGGATCCCCATGGCACCCCGCAGGTCCGCCCTTGCCGCGCTGGTCGTGGCGATGCTCGCGCTGCCGGCTTCCGCCCAGGAATCGGCTTCTGCGCGGGATCTGGAGCGTGGGAGACAGCTCTTCGCCCTCTGCACCCAGTGTCACCTGGCCGACGGAGGCGGAAGTCGGCTCGCGCTGGCTCCGGCGATCGCCGGGCTTCCGCAGTGGTACGTCGTGGCGCAGCTCCAGAAGTTCCGCGCCGGCTATCGCGGTCAGCACTTCGACGACATCGCCGGCATGCGCATGCGTCCGATGTCGATCGCGCTCGCGAGCGACGCCGACGTGACGGCGGTGGCGGCCTACGTCGAGAGCCTCGCGCCGATCGTGCCGTCGCCGGTGCTGGAGGGTGGTGACGCGACGAAAGGCCAGACATTGTACGCTCCCTGCGCGGCCTGCCACGCGCCCGACGGCTCGGGCAACCAGGCCGTGTTCGGGCCCCCGCTCACGCACACGAGCGACTGGTACCTGCTCACCCAGCTCGCGAACTTCCGCGCCGGTGTGCGCGGGACGAAGCCCGGAGACACCAGCGGCGCGCTGATGCGCCCGATGTCGATGACATTGGCCGACGAGCAGGCGATGCGGGACGTGATCGCCTACATCACGACCCTCGCGAAGTAGCCGACCGGGGAGGGAGGTCTCGATCTCGATGGCCAAGTCTTTTTCTGGGGACGAGCTGGCACGGCGCGCGTTCCTGATCTCGATGGGCACCGTGGGCGCCTTCATCGCCGCAGCCTTCGTCTTCATCATCCTCTGAGGAGCGCCGGCAATGTTCCACCTGATCGAGCGCTACGTCCCGTCGGCGTCGACCTACTCGGGGGACATCGACTTCGTCTTCTCCCTGGTCTTCTGGATCGTGGGCGCCTGGTTCCTCGCCACCGAGGCGGTCTTCTTCTGGCTGATCCTGCGCTTCCGCAAGCGCGACGGCGTCAAGGCCCAGTACATCACGGGCGAGCTCGAGAGCGAGAAGCAGTGGGTCCACTGGCCGCACATGGCCGTGCTCGTCTTCGACATCATCCTCCTCTTCTTCGCGATCAAGGTCTGGTACTACGTCAAGCAGGACCTGCCGCCGGCCCAGGAGACGGTCCGCGTCGTAGCGCAGCAGTGGGCGTGGAGCTTCGTGCATCCGGGCCCCGACGCTCTGCTCGACACCGCCGACGACATCAAGACGGTCGAAGAGCTCCATGTGAAGGTGGGCACGCTCTACCACTTCAAGCTCGAATCGCGCGACGTCGTCCACAGCTTCTCGGTGCCGGTCTTCCGGCTCAAGCAGGACGTGATCCCCGGCCGGGTGATCACGGGCTGGTTCGAAGCCACCCAGACCGGCAGGTTCGACATCCAGTGCGCGGAGATCTGCGGCATCGGTCACGCGCTGATGCCGGCGCGCATCGTGATCGAGACACCGGATCAGCACGCGGCCTGGATGGCGAGTCAGTCCCCCATCTCCCTCGCGGCCCTCGGATTGCCGCGGGCGGCGCAGGAGTAGCCCATGGCTCACCCGGCCGAGACGCCTCCGGGCCACCCCGCGGCCCACCCCCACGAAGAGCCCGGGTGGATCCGGAAGTACCTGTTCGCCACCGATCACAAGATCATCGCCATGCAGTACATGTTCACCGGGATGGCGTTGGCGCTGCTCGCCGGCTTCTTCGCCTATGTCTTCCGCATGCAGATGGCGTTTCCGGGCATCGAGGTGCCGCTCTTCGGGCTGGTGACGCCGAACCGCTACAACGTGCTGATCACCAACCACGGCGCGATCATGGTCTTCTGGGTGGCGATGCCCGTGCTGCTCGCGGCCTTCGGCAATTTCCTGATCCCGCTCATGATCGGCTGCGACGACATGGTGTTCCCGCGCATCAACCGCCTCTCCTACCAGATCTTCTTCCTGAGCGCGGTCGTGTTGCTGGCCTCCTTCTTCGTCGACGGGGGCGCCTTCGCCGGCGCGTGGACGTTCTACCCACCCCTTTCTGCGAAGGCCGAGTACAGCCTCACACCGTGGGGCTCTAGTCTCTTCGTCCTCGCCATCGCGCTCGAGTTCGTGGCGTTCCTGCTCGGCGGCATCAATTTCATCACCACTTCGATGAACTCGCGTGCGCCCGGGATGAAGCTCTACGACCTGCCGATCGTGGTCTGGATGATCGTGGTGGCGAGCATCCTGTTCATGGCCTCGGTGGGGCCCCTGATCGCGGGCGCCGTGATGCTGTTCTTCGACCAGCAGATCGGAACGGCCTTCTTCGATCCGGACCGCGGCGGCGACCCGATCCTCTGGCAGCACCTGTTCTGGTTCTTCGGGCATCCGGAAGTCTACGTCGTGCTGCTTCCGGCCCTGGGCATCGTGGCCGAGATCATCACGGTGTTCTCGCGCAAAAAACTGTTTGCCTACAAGACGGTGCTCTACACGGTGTTCGGGACGGGCGTGCTGAGCTTCACGGTCTGGGCGCACCATCAGTTCGTCGCCGGTATCGATCCCCGCATGGCGAACATCTTCACGATCACGACGCTGCTCATCTCGGTGCCGATCGCCGAGATGTGCTTCGTCTATATCGCGACGCTCTACGGCGGCTCGATCACGCTGACGACGCCGATGCTCTGGGCACTCGCGTTCCTTGCCGAGTTCCTGATCGGCGGCGTCACGGGGATCTTCCTGGGCGCGAGCGGAGCGGACATCTACCTGCACGACACGTACTTCGTGCTGGCGCATTTTCATTACACATTCGTGCCGATCGCGATCATCGGGACCTTCGCCGGCGTCACCTTCTGGTTCCCGAAGATGTTCGGGCGGATGATGAACGAGACGGTGGGCAAGGTCCACTTCTGGATCACGATCGTGGCCTTCAACGTGATCTTCATCCCGCTGTTCATCACCGGCATCGCGGGCGATCACCGGCGCATCTACGACTACTCGCACTACCCCGACCTCGCGGGGCTCCAGGACCTGCGCGTGCTCGCGACCGTCGCGCTGGTGGTGATGCTGCTCGCCCAGGTCCTCTTCCTCTGGAACTTCTGCTACAGCCTGTTCCGGGGCAAGCCGGCGGAGAAGAACCCGTGGCGGGCCAACACGCTCGAGTGGACCGCGGAGTCGCCGCCGCCCCATGGCAACTGGCCGGCGGAAGCGTTGCCCACGGTGTACCGCGGGCCCTACGAATACAGCCATCCGGATCGCAAGGAAGACTACTGGCCGCAGAACGCGCCGGCCTGAGGGAGAGCGATGTCCGCGAGACCGATTGCGACCACGCGCAGCAGCGCCGGGCTGGCCACCGGGAAGCTCGCCGTCTGGTGGGTGATCGTGTCGGAGATCGTGATCTTCGGCGGTCTGCTCGCCTCCTACATCATGTACCGCCTGGCCCACGATGCGTTCGCCGAACAGGCGGCCCACACCAACATGTGGATCGGGGCCTTCAACACGCTGGTGCTGCTCAGCTCGAGTCTCACGGCGGTGCTCGCCCACCAGGCCGCCGAGGCGGGCGACGGCCGCAAGGCCGCCCGGCTGATCTGGGCCACGATCGGCGGCGCCTTCACGTTCCTGATCGTGAAGGCGTTCGAGTGGACCATGGAGATCCAGCACGGCTTCACGATCACGTCGAGCACGTTCTGGTCGTTCTACTACACCGCCGCCGGCCTGCATGCGCTGCACGTGCTCGCCGGCGCGATCATCATGATGTTCGTCGCCAGCGCGGCCGCGAAGAACCTCGAGCTCCACCGGGTCGAGCTGATCGGGGTCTACTGGCACTTCGTCGACGTCGTCTGGATCTTCCTCTTTCCGCTGCTCTACATCGCGAAATAGGGACGAACAAGGACGAACAGGGGCGAAATGACAGAACACGCGCACGCAGCCGAGCACACGCATCCGAACTACGTGAAGGTCTGGGCCATCCTGGTGGCGCTGCTCTGCGTCAGCGTCGCCGGCCCGATGATCGGGATCAAGATCGTCACCCTGATCACCGCCTTCGGGATCGCGATCGTGAAAGCCTATCTGGTGGCGAAGAACTTCATGCACATCAACATCGAGAAACGCTTCATCCCGTACATCGTATCGACGGTGCTCGTGTTCATGCTGCTGTTCTTCGCTGGCGTGGCGCCCGACGTGATGAAGAAGGACGGCACGCAGTGGGAGAAGCCTTCCTGGAAGAGCGTCCCGGCGGCTAGCGCCACCCCTGCCCACGAGGGCGCGCACCACTAGGGAGGCCAAACCTCGTGACGTCCCGCTCCGGCCGCCTCCGCCTCGCCGCCGAATCCACCCGCAGCCCCGTCATCCCCAACGGCGTGCTCGGGATGACGCTCTTCGTGGCCTCCGAGACCATGCTCTTCGGTGGCATGATCAGCGCCTTCACGATCATCCGCAGCTCGGCGTTGCTGTGGCCGCCGCTGGGTCAGCCGCGCCTGCCCTTCGCCGAGACCGCCGTGAACACCGCGGCGCTGCTGCTCTCCGGCGTCTTCCTCTACCTGGCGCAGCGCGCCTACAAGCGCGACCACTCGCGCGCGCTGCGCCCGCTCGGGATCTCGCTGCTGCTGGGCGGCTTCTTCGTTCTGTTCCAGGGCGCCGAGTGGGTGGCGCTGGTTCGCGAGGGGCTCACGATCACCTCGAGCACGATGGGGAGCTTCTTCTACCTGATCGTCGGGATGCACGCGCTGCACGCGGTGGCCGCGCTCGGGCTCCTCGCCCACACCTGGCTGCGACTCCGGCAGGGCTGGCTCGTCCAGAGCCAGCTCGCGGCCGCTCAGGTATTCTGGTACTTCGTGGTCGGCCTCTGGCCGATCCTCTACCTGGTGGTCTACCTGTGACAGGAGGCTTGCGCGTGATCGGTCGCTTCCCCGTGATCGGGCGCATCGCGGCGGCGATGATCGTGGCGGTCGCGCTGCTGGCGCCGCGCCTGAGCGAGGCCTGCGCCGTCTGCTCCTTCCGCGACGACGGCAGCCAGCGCGGATTCATGCTGGGTACGCTGATCATGACGACGCTTCCGTTCCTGCTGATCGGAAGCATCCTCTTTTTCGTCCGGCGCCACTTGCGGAGAGCCGCTCCCGGCCTCACCCGATCATCTTCGTCGCCGTCATGAGCAGCCCGGTGCCGGCCCCGGCGAGGGCGCCGGTATGCGCTCGCCACCGTCAGCCGTTTCGGGCCTTCGGCTCCTTGCGGGAGCGCGTGGATCCAGGGGCCGGGCGCTCCTCGCGCTCCTCGCGGTCCTCGAGTTGGAAGGGGGGATAGACGGGGACCTCGACCTTCAGCTTCTTCCCATCCGGTCGGGTCAGCTCGCGCACCACCACTCGGATGGGCTTGAGCGGAGCGCTGCGGATCCCGCGATCCTCGGGCTCGATCTGCTTCTTGGCCGTGCTGTCGGGTCGAATCGCCACCTTCTCACCTCTCCCCGGGGACTTCCGCCTGGAGTCGCCGATCCCGGTCCTCAGACGTGTTGGACGCTAGAAGTGGATCGGCCGTTTCCCGGCCGCCGTTCAGCGAAATCTGGGTCCCAGCGGCCCGAGGGGCGTCCGAAAGCGGGCGCCCCCGAGGGGATGGGGGGGCTTTCGGGGGTGGATTCAGCCGACCACGTTGACGAGCCGGCCGGGGACGATGATCACCTTCTGGGGGGGACGCCCTCCGAGGTGGCGCTGCACAGGCTCGGAAGCGAGCGCGGCCCGGCGGATCTCCCCCTCGTCGGCATCGGCGGCCACCGTGATCTCGTCGCGCCGCTTGCCATTCACCTGGACCGCCAGGGTGACCGTCTCGGCCACCAGCAGCGATGGGTCGGCCTCCGGCCACGGCTCGTACGCGAGCGAGGCGGTCGCGCCGAGCCGCTCCCACAGCTCCTCGGCGAGGTGCGGGGCAAAGGGCGAGAGCAGCAGGGCAAACCGGCGTGCCGCCGTCACCGGAACGGGGCTCCCAATGTCGCGCGCGAAGACCATCAGCTTGGAGATCGCGGTGTTGAAGCGCATCGCCTCCACGTCTTCGGTCACGCCCTGCACGGTGCGGGCGAGCAGCCGCTGCTGCTCGGGCGTGCCTTCGCCCGGGACGAGCGCGCCCCCTCCCTCGGAATCCGCCTCGACCAGCCGCCAGGCGCGCTGCAGGAAGCGGTAGAGGCCGGGGATCGATTCGTCCGACCAGGGAGCCCCCTTCTCGAGGGGGCCCATGAACATCTCGTAGAGCCGCATCGCGTCGCAGCCCCAGCGCGCGATCACGTCGTCGGGGCTCACCACGTTGCCCCGGCTCTTGGACATCTTCTCGGTCACCTGCTCGAGCACGAGTCCCTCGATCTCCGGGTGGAGCGGCCGCCCGCTGCCGTCCCAGCGCACCTGCTCCGCGCGCACCCAGCGGGCCTTGAGCGGGACGCCTGATGCGAGATCGACGCTGCGTTCCCCTTCGACGCGCACCTGGCTGCTCGCGAAGCAGCGCGGCGACGCGGCGGGATCGTCCGAGAGATTGTCGTCGTAGTACCGGTAGCTGTAGCCGAGCACCATCCCGGGGTTCAGCAGCTTCTGGAACGGCTCCTTGCTGTGCACGAGGCCCAGGTCGTAGAGCGCCTTGTGCCAGAAGCGGGCGTAGAGCAGGTGCAGCACGGCGTGCTCGGCGCCGCCTACGTAGAGATCGACGGGCATCCAGTAGCGCTCGGCCTCCGTCGACCAGGCAGCCTCCTGGTTGCGCGGGTCGCAGAAGCGCAGGAAGTACCAGCAGCTCCCGGCCCACTGCGGCATGGTGTTGGCGTCGCGGCGCGCGGGCTCGCCGGTCTCGGGGTCGCGGGTCTCGAGCCACTCGCGGGCGCGCGCGAGCGGCGGCTCGAACTCGCCGGAGGGCCGGAAATCCCGGAGCTCGGGCAGGAGCACCGGCAGCGCCGATTCGGGCACCAGGCGGGTCGTCCCGTCGGCCCGGTGCAGCACCGGCAACGGCTCGCCCCAGTAGCGCTGTCGGCTGAAGAGCCAGTCGCGGAGCTTGTAGCTCACCCCCTTGGCGCCCTTGCCGCTCGCTTCCAGCCATTCCGCCATGCGCTGCTTGGCGGCCTCGGTCGGAAGGCCGTCGAGGAAGCCCGAGTTCACGGCCACGCCCTCGCCGGTGAAGGCGGCGGAGCGCGCGTCGCCGCCCGCTACCACCTCGACGATCGGGAGACCGAACGCGCTGGCGAACTCATGGTCGCGCGTGTCGTGCGCGGGGACGGCCATGATCGCGCCCGTCCCGTAGCTCGCGAGCACGTAATCCGCGATCCAGATCGGGAGCTCGCGGCCGGTGACGGGATGCCGCGCGAAAGCACCGGTCGACACTCCGGTCTTGCCTTCGGCCTCCGCCTGGCGCGCCCGCTCGCTGCGGCGCGCGGCGTTTTCGATGTACGCCAGCACTTCGGCCCGCCGTTCCGGCGTCGCCAGCCTCGTCGCGAGCGCGTGCTCGGGCGCGAGCACCAGATAGGTCGCGCCGAAGAGCGTATCCGGGCGGGTCGTGAAGACCTCGATCTTCTGCCCGGGCAGCGACGGCAGCTCGAACAGGATGCGCGCGCCGACGGAGCGGCCGACCCAGTCGCGCTGCATTTTCTTGATCGCCTCCGGCCAGTCCACGGTGTCGAGATCGTCGACCAGCCGGTCGGCATAGGCCGTGATGCGCAGCATCCACTGGCGCATCGGCACCCGGATCACCGGGTGTCCGCCGCGTTCGCTCCGGCCGTCAATTATTTCTTCGTTCGCGAGCACGGTGCCCAGCGCCGGGCACCAGTTCACGGGCACCTCGGCCAGGTAGGCGAGGCCGCGCTCGAAGAGCTTGCAGAAGATCCACTGCGTCCAGCGCAGATAGCCCGGATCCGTGGTGTCGATCTCGCGCGACCAGTCGTAGTCGGTGCCGAGCGACATCAGCTGGCGGCGGAAGTTCTCGATGTTGCGCCGGGTCGTCTCGCGCGGGTGGGTGCCCGTCTCGATCGCGTACTGCTCCGCCGGCAGGCCGAAGGCGTCCCAGCCCATCGGGTGCAGGACGCTGAAGCCGCGCATGCGCTTGTAGCGCGACACGATGTCGGTCGCGATGTAGCCCTTCGGATGCCCGACGTGCAGCCCCGCGCCCGACGGGTACGGGAACATGTCGAGCACGTAGAACTTGGGCTTGCTCGGATCGAGCTGGCTACGGAAGGTCGCGTGCTCCTGCCAGTGAGCCTGCCACTTGGCCTCGATCGCCTTCGGGTCGTACGGCATGGCCCGTCACGGTAGCGAGCGCGAGCTTGCCTACAACTGGTCCTTGTCGCGCAGGCCCAGCGCGACCTCGCGCTCCTTCTGGATGCGGATTGTCTCGCGCTGCTCGTCCGTCAGCAGCGCCGTCGCCACCTTCGGCCGCAGGATCGAGTAGAAGGCCGGCACCACCGTGATCGCGCCCAGCATGTTGATCACCATCAGGATCGAGAGCAGCTGGGCCATCTCGGCCTGGAAGCGCAGATTCGAGAAGCTCCAGAGCACGATGCCGCCCACGATCGTGGTGGCCGTGAAGCTCACGGCCATCCCGGTGGTGCGCACGGCGCGACGAACGGCTTCGTCGATGTCCGCCGTGTCGGCGCACTCCTGACGGATCCGGTCCACGATGTAGATCGCGTAGTCGACCCCGATGCCCACGCCCACCGACTGCACCGGCAGCGTGTTGATGTTGAGGCCGATGTTCATGAGCGCCATGTAGGCGAGCGAGAGCGTGGTCGCCGTGGTGATCTGGAGCAGGATGATCCCGCCGCTTGCCGCCGACTGGTAGGTGAGCGAGTGCAGCACGAAGATCACGAACAGGATCAGCGAGATGTTCGCCACGTGGCTGCGCTCGACCTCGTCGTTGATGGCGGCCAGGATGCCCATGCTGCCGCCGGCCATCACGAACTGCACGCCGCGCGTCCAGGAATTGGTCGGCTGGTACTTGGGCGCGGCGTCGACGGCCTTCAGGTCCGCCACGATCAGCTCGTTGGTGTCCACCGCCACGCCGCGGATGCCGAACTCCTTGTCCTCCCACCACTCGCTGACGTCGCTCTCGTCCCAGTCCTCCAGCGAGTCGGGCCAGGTGAAGACCTCGCCCTCCTCGACCGAGTCGCGCTCGGTCACGTAGTCCTCCTGTGCAGCCGTGCGGAATTCCTCCAGCCACTCCGGAAGGCCGTCCGCCGAGACGCTCTTCACCGGCCTCGCGTCGTATTTCCCGCCGTCCTGCCGGATCCGCACGTTCAGCGAGTGCTCGCGCGTCGGCAGCATCGGCCCGAGCATGTAGTACCACTTGTCGGTGAGGCTCTCCGGGTCGAAGAAGCCGGCGTCGGGCGCGGCGCGGTCCATGTCGAGGCGGATCGAGACCTCGCCGAGCGGGTTGTGCTCGATGAAATCCTCCGCGAAGTGGGCGGCGCGGACGATCGTCACGCCCAGGTGGTCGGGATAGAAGAACCCGATGTTCGCCTCGCGCCCGTCGTCGGTGAGGAAGGGGCGCATGGCGCCGGGCGGGCCGTTCTGCTGGAGCTGGAAGATCGCGGCGCGTACCGTGCCCGGGTGCGAGGGCACGAAGTACCACTTCGGATCGCCGTAGTGGTTGATCTGCCAGAAGTTGCGCAGGAACGGCACCAGCGAGACCGAGGCGCCGAGTGTCGTGTTCACCTTGAGGTGGCGCTCGAAGCGCTCCATGGCCTTGATGGGAGCCGCGTCGGCGCTCGCATTCGCCCGGTCGCCGTCCGAGTAGACCACCAGCGAATCGACGCCGCCGAAGCGGGTCGCGATCTGGTCGGTGGCGACGTTGAATTCGTGGCTCGGCCAGAGCAGCGGAGTCCCGGGCGTCGCCTCGCCGATCTTCGAGTAGAAGAGCGTGATCCAGGTCGAGCCCACCAGCAGGACGACCGTCACGCCACCGATCACGTACTTCCAGAAGCGATGCGTGGTGGCCCAGCCCACGCCGCGCGTGAAGGCCAGCATGAACTTCGGCAGGAAGTGCTCGTGCTCGCTCGGCGCCGGCATGTAGCAGATCAGGATCGGGTGCAGGATCTCCACCGTGACCAGGATCGAGGAGACCCAGACCGCGCCGAACAGACCCAGATTGTACATCTGCGGGATGGTCGTGAGCATGATCACGAGCAGACCGGCCACGTCGGTCACGATCCCGAGCGTGCCGGGGATCACCAGCTCGCTCATCGCGATCGTCGCCACCTCGATCCGCGCCTGCTTGGGATCCCCGAGCCGCGGCAGCATCACCTCGTAATCTTCGAAGAAGCGCTCGGCCATCTGCACCGTGTGCGAGACGGCGCGCGCCGTGATGATCATCGGGATCACCAGGATCAGGGGATCGAAGGAGATCCCCCACCAACCCGTGAAGCCGAGCCCCCAGATCACCGTCCCGAGCCCCGCGATCGCCGGGATCACCACGCCGTGCCAGCGCCGGAAGTAGAGCCACAGCAGCAGGAAGATCACCACCGTGGTGGCGATCACGTAGGCGAGGATCTCGAAGGCGTACTTGATCACCCAGCCCACGAGCGTCGGCTGGCCCGTGATGTAGACCTTGAAGTCCTCGGTCTCGAAATCCTGCTTGATCTTCTGGATGTGGTTGAAGACGGCGGTGTAGACCTCGCGGTTGCTGAGCCGGTCGGTGACGAAGCCGGCGGTGATCAGCGCTCCCTTCTCGTCGCGCGAGACGAGGCGGCCGAAAATGAACGGAGGGTTCTGGCGCACCCGCTCGCGCAGCGCGTCCGCGTCCTCCTGGGTCTTCGGCGGCTTCTTCATCAGCACTTCCTGCGTGAGCGAGCCGTCGGCCTCGATCTGGATCACGCGGGTGCTGCCGTGGGCGACCGATTGGATCTGGTTGTGGTTCACCGGATAGGGCGGGAACGCCCGGTCGAGCTGCGCGCGGATCTCCGCGACCGGCAATTCCTTCGCCTCCAGCTGGTCGCGCAGGGCGTCGCGCGCTTCGGTCTGGCTGTCGAAGCCCACGCCGTCGAGGCGGCGCGTGATGTCGCGGATCTTCTGGATCCGCTCCGGGGTGAAGATGGTGCCGTCGCTGACGACGACTCCGATCGCGACCAGCGAGGAGCTGCCGAACACGCGGGCGAACTTGTCGGAGGCGTGGATGTAGGGGTGATCCGGGAAGAAGTCGCGCGCGTTGGTGTCGATGCGCACGATCGGGCCGGGCAGCGGGAGCCCCGCGGCGGTCGTGAAGGCATTCAGGATCGGGTAGAACCAGAAGAGTGTCGAGGCGATCAGGAACATCGCCACCCAGAAGCGGTTGCGCGTGATGAAGCGGGCGAACGTGAGCGTCCGCGTCTGGCGCGGCTCGTGACGGGGGGTCGATGCTTCCGACATGAACCTCGCCTTTCTCGATCTGCGCCCGCTGCGATCGCCGCGACACCGGAGCCGCGCCCCGCGGGCCGCGGAGCCTGCGACGGAGGATGGCTTGCGGGGCCGGCACCCCGGGGTAGATCCTTCCCCGGGGCCGCACGATATTTCCGAACGGGGTCTCGGGTCAAGCTGGACCGCCCGAATTCGTCACCGATCGTGGAGATTTCCCCTCCCCATTGCACGCGCGAGCTGCGCTCGCCCCCGCCGTGCTACAGGAGCGCGCATGAGCGTCCCGCCGCGGGTCTTCGTAACGCGACGCCTTCCGGGCGGCGCTCTCGAGCGGCTCGCGCTGCGCGCGGAGATGTCCGTCTGGCAGGGGGAGGGGGCGCCGTCGCCGGAGGCCATCGCAGCCGGGGCTCGAGACGCGGACGGGCTGCTGTGCCTGCTGACGGATCGCATCGACGCGGCGCTCCTGCACGCCTGCCCGCGCCTGCGCGCGATCTCGAGCTGCTCGGTGGGCGTCGATCACATCGACCTGGCGGCCGCGGCCGCGCGCGGGATCCCCGTCGGGCACACCCCCGGCGTGCTGGTCGAGACGACGGCCGACCTGGCCTTCGGGCTGCTGCTGGCGGCGGCCCGCCGGATTCCGGAAGCCGACCGCTACCTGCGCGAGGGCCGCTGGAGCTTCCAGCACCGCTGGGATCCGGAGGCCCTGCTCGGGCGCGATCTGCACGGCGCCACGCTCGGGATCGTCGGGCTGGGTGCGATCGGGCGAGCCATGGCGCGGCGCGCGGCCGGTTTTGGGATGCGCATCCTCGGCTGGTCGCGCACGCCGCGCCCCGCCCCGGGCGTGGAGGTCTCTTCGTTCGAAGGCCTGCTCGCCGAGGCCGAGTTCGTGTCGGTGCACGTCGCGCTCACGCCCGAGACGCGCGGCCTCTTCTCGGGCCGCGCCCTCGCCGCGATGCGTCCCGGGGCGATCCTCGTCAACACGGCGCGGGGCGGCATCGTCGACGAGGCGGCGCTCGCCGCCGCGCTCGCGAGCGGCCGGCTGGCGGGCGCCGCGCTCGACGTCTTCGCGCACGAGCCGCTGGATCCCGCCAGCCCCCTGCTGGCGGCGCCGAACCTGGTGCTCACGCCCCATATCGGGAGCGCGAGCATCGCCACGCGCACGGCCATGGCCGATCTCGCCGTCGAGAACCTGCTCGCCGGGTTGGAGGGACGGCCGCTGCGCCATCAGGTCTGATGAACTCCGCTCGCCTTCGGCCGGCTTGAGTGAACTCCGCTCGCCTTCGGCTCGCTGCGCGCTTCGCTTGCCCGCGCTTCGCTTGCGGGTTGAGTCGCGATCAGCCCTGGCAGCGGGAGAGAAACATCCGCGGAGAGACCACCTGCGCGCCTCGGTGGCGCGCGCGGTCGGCGACGGCGCGGTCCGCCGTCACCACGGCCAGGCAGGCGGGCGCCTGGCTGGCGCGAACCTTCGCGAGCAGCCAGTCGTCGGCCGACGGCGCGAAGATCCGGCGCACACGGCTCGCCGGCTCTTCGCCGGGTGCCTCGGGCCCGCGGCCGTCGAACACGATCCAGATCTCCGCCTCGGCATCGTCGAAGCGCGCCGCCAGCGCCACCAGCTGCTCGCGGCGCGGCTCGGTCCACCACTGCGCGCGGTCGCGGCCGTGCAGCACGCCGGCGTGCAGCACGTTGAAGCCGTCGACCAGCCAGAGCGAGGGTTCGGGGGGCGTCGCTTCCATCGGCGCGCGAGGGTAGTCGGAAAGCGCCGCGTCGCGCCGCTCGAGCCCGGCCCACGCGAAGCCGAAGCCCGCGAACCCGGACACCACCCACAGGCTCTCGAGGATTCCACGCCAGAACAGCGAGCTCGTCATGGGCCGATCCTGGGCCCCCCCTGTGACGGGGACGGTCACGCCGCGCCGGGCTTGCGACCCCAGGGGCCGTGGCGTACCCACCCCGGCATGGCAAGCGCGCCGGGAGCGGTCTCGATCGGGCTGGTGCAGATGAGCTGCGCCGAGGACCCCGTCCAGAACCTCGAGAAGGCCCTCGCGCGCTCCGAGGAGACGGCGCGGCGCGGCGCGCGCATCGTGTGCCTGCCGGAGCTCTTCCGCTCCCGCTACTTCTGCCAGAGCGAGGACGTCGCGCGCTTCGCCCTCGCCGAGCCGATCCCGGGCCCCACCACGGAGCGGCTCGGCAAGCTGGCGGCCGCGCGCGAGATCACGATCGTGGCCTCGCTCTTCGAGAAGCGAGCCGAGGGCCTCTACCACAACACGGCGGTCACGCTCGGACCGGATGGGCGGATCAGCAGCCTCTACCGCAAGATGCACATTCCGGACGATCCCCTGTACTACGAGAAGTTCTACTTCACGCCGGGGGACCTCGGCTTTCCGAGCGTTGCCGCGCGCGAGGCGCAGATCGCGACGCTGGTGTGCTGGGACCAGTGGTTTCCCGAAGCGGCGCGGCTGGTCGCGCTGGCGGGCGCCCAGATCATCTTCTATCCGACGGCGATCGGCTGGCAGTTCGACGAGCCGCCCGAGGTGGACGCCGCGCAGCACGACGCCTGGGAGACGATCCAGCGCTCGCATGCGATCGCGAACGGCGTCTTCGTGGCGGTGGTGAACCGCGTGGGGCGTGAGGACGGCGTGCGCTTCTGGGGCCAGTCGTTCGTCGCCGACCCCTTCGGCCGGGTGCTCGCCCGCGCGTCGGCGAGCGAGGAGGAGACCCTGGTCGTCGAGTGCGACCTCGCCGTGATCGGGCAGGTGCGCCGCAACTGGCCCTTCCTGCGCGACCGTCGCATCGACGCGTACGCGGACATCCAGAAGCGCTTCCGGTCCTGATGGACTTCGCTCGGCTACGCCTCGCTGCGCGGCCGCTGCGCGGCCGATCTTCGCGGGGGCCCGCCTTCGCTCGGCTGCGCCTCGCTGCGCGGCCGCTGCGCGGCCGATCTTCGCGGGGGCCCGCCTTCGCTCGGCTACGCCTCGCTGCGCGGCCGCTGCGCGGCCTTGCTTTGCGGGGGCCCGCCTTCGCTCGGCTGCGCCTCGCTGCGCGGCCGCTGCGCGGCCGATCTTCGCGGGGGCCCGCCTTCGCTCGGCTGCGCCTCGCTGCGCGGCCGCTGCGCGGCCTTGCATGACGCTGCTCCGGGCTCCGGGGTTGGAGGGCTATCGCTGGCCGGCGGAGTGGGAGCCGCACGCGGCGACCTGGCTCGCCTGGCCCAAGAATCCCGACACCTGGCCGGGTCGCCTCGAGCGCGCGGTGGAGGGCCTGGTCGGGATCGTGCGCGCGCTCCACCCCTTCGAGCGCGTGAACCTGCTGGTGGATTCGCCCGCCATGGAGCGTGCCGCGCGCGCGCGGCTGGCGGCGGGCGGCGTCCCGCCGGAGGCGGACGTCGCCTTCGTAACCGCTCCCACGAACGACGCCTGGGTGCGCGACTACGGTCCGATCTTCGTGGTGCGCGGCGAGGGCGCGGCGCGCCGGCGCGCCGCCATCGACTTCGGGTACGACGCCTGGGGCGGCAAGTATCCGCCCTGGGATCTCGACGATGCGATCCCCACGCGTCTCGCTGCCCGGCTCGGGCTGCCCTGCTTCACGGCCGATTTCGTGCTCGAGGGCGGCTCCATCGACGGCAACGGCCGCGGCACGCTGCTCACCACCGAGTCGTGTCTGCTGCATCCGAACCGCGGCCGGGGGCGCACGCGCGAGCAGATGGAGCAGCGCCTCGCCGCGTGGCTCGGGGTGACGCAGGTGCTCTGGCTCGGCGACGGGATCGCGGGCGACGACACCGACGGGCACATCGACGACATCGCGCGCTTCGTCGACGCCGGCACGGTAGTCGCCGTCGTCGAAGAAGACCCGCACGACGCGAACGCGGCGCCGCTCGCCGCGAACCTGCGCCGCCTGCGCAGCATGCGCGACGCCGCCGGCAAGCCGCTCGCGGTGGCGACGCTCCCGATGCCGCCCGCGCTCCAGGTCGCCGGTCAGCGCTGCCCGGCGAGCTACGCGAACTTCTACCTCGGCAACCGCGTGGGGCTCGTCCCCACCTTCGGCGCACCGTCGGATGCGCGGGCGCTGGCCATCCTGCGCGAGCTGCTCCCGGGCCGGGAGGTCGTCGGCGTGCGCTGCGACGAGCTCGTCTACGGCCTCGGCGCGATCCACTGCCTGTCCCAGCAGGAGCCCGCCTGAGGGGTACGCGTCCGTGATAGGATGCGCTGCCACAGGAGGGATGCTTGAGCCCCAGGTCCCGATTTTGCAGGCTGCTTCCGGTTCTGGTGATCGCCGCGCTCTCGCTCGGCAGCAGCCGCTGCGACTCCTTCGGCATTGGTACGTCGCTCTTCCACTTCCGGGCGCCGCGGCTGTTCCAGCTCTCGCTCCCCGGCACGCTCGACCTCGACCTCCGGCTCCCCCCGCTCGCGGTTCGCAGCAGTCTGGTCGTGAAGCTCGACGACGTGGCGGTCCCGACCGGCGGGTTCACCAGTCTGCCCGACGGTGTCGCCGGCTCGCTCGAGATTCCGGGCGAAGGCTCGCATACGCTGGTGGCGAGCATCGACGTGCGGATCCTCTTCTTCCGCACCACGCTGATCGCGGCCACCCTCGTCGACACCACCGCTCTCGAGAACCCCGACGAGTGCGAGATCCTGAACGACGCGGAGTGCCTGCTGCCCTATCCGTCCTCGCGCTTCCTCGAGCCGGACGCAACCGCGACCGGCTACCGGCTCGCCCTTCCAGCTGCCGGCTTCCCGACGTTGATCGGTGCGCCGATCGCCCCGGCGCCGTTCAACCAGGGGGACGGATTCAGTCCGACCGTGCAGGTCCTGATGCACTTCCCGGCGGGCGTGGACCTGGCGGCCTCCGGCGCGCCGGTGCTGCTCGAGGCGCGCTGCTGCGGTCAATCGTCGACGCCGCCCTACCAGGACGTGCGCACGCTCGACGGGCGATCCCTGCATGCCGACAGCCCGACGGTGCTGTTCGACGCCGACACCGGCGAGCGGGTGCTGCACTGGGTCGAGCTCGATGCACACGCCGTGGGCAACCCCGCGCGCCAGGTCTTGTTCATGCGTCCGGGCAAGAGCCTGACCCCGGGCCATCGCTATATCGTCGCCGTGCGTGGGCTGGTCGATCCGCTCGGCGATCCGGTGACTCCGGAGCCAACCTTCCGGGCCCTGCGCGACCGCCTGCCCTCGACGATTCCGGCGCTCGAGGCGCGCCGCGCGAGCTTCGAGGACCTCTTCGACCGCCTTTACGAAGCTCGGGTGCGCCGTCGCGAGCTGGTGCTCGCCTTCGACTTCGTCGTGCGCAGCGACCAGCAGCTGACCGAGACGATGCTGGCGCTGCGCGACGACGCGATCGCCTTCATCGACGCGATCCCGGATGGCGACGCTTCCGCGGTGACGCTGAACGCCGCCTTCAACGCGAGCCACCTGAACGATTGCAGCGTGCCCGGTCAGAAAGTCTGGCGGCAGGTGAAGGGGACCTTCCGCGGTCCCTTCTACCTGACCGGCCCGATCTCGGGAAACACCGGCGCTCCGGTGCTGAGCCTCGACGCCAGCGGCCATCCCGTGCGCAACGGCACGCAGCCCTTCAACTTCGACTTCGCGGTCCCCTGCAGCGTCTTCGATCCCGCCGCAACCCCGCGGCCGCTCTTGTTGGGCCACGGCCTGTTCGGCAACAGCGCGGGCCTGATCCCGATCATCGTCTCGCCCGGCGGGCTGGTGGGCCAGGTGGCCGGGCCGTTCCCATTCATCGCCGGCGCCACCGACTGGCGCGGCCTGTCCTCGCTCGACCTGATCTGGCTGCTGATCAACGTGGTGGGCAACTCGAGCACCGGTCACCAGCTCAACAACTTCCCGGCCTTCACGGCGCGGCTGCAGCAGGGGATGATCAACACGCTGGTGCTCGGACACGTGATGGACAGCGGCTACTTCAACCGGGTTTCCGCGTTCCAGACCACGCCGGGCGACGCTGCGACCGGGGTGTTCCCCGGAGCGGAGGACGAGACGTCCTTCGTCGGCGTGAGCCTCGGCGCCATCATGGGCTTCCTGCTGGCGGCGCTCACGGGGGATATCGAGCGCTTCAACCTCGACGTGGGCGCGATCAACTTCTCCCTGCTCTTGCAGCGCTCGACGCAATTCTCGGTGTTCGAGACGGTGCTCGCGGGCGTGGGCCTCACCGATCCGCTCGACCGGGCGCTCGGCATCGGCCTGCTCCACGAGCAGTGGGTCAGCGCCGAGCCCGCGGGCTACGCGCGGCACATCACCGGGCTGATCGACCCGCCGTTGCCCGGTTCGTTCCCGAAGCAGATCCTGATGACCGTCGCCTGGCTCGACAAACAGGTCTCGAATCAGGCCGCCGAGGTCGCCGCGCGCACGCTCGGCATCCCCAGTCTCGACGGCGCTTCGCTGCTGCGCGGGCTCCGGCAGGTCCCGGACGAGCCGGAGGGTGTGGACGGGCTCGAGTCCGCGCTCGTCGTCTACGACACGGGCTCCTTCGACGTCTTCGATCCCGCTTTTGACGCCGTGATCCCGCCGCTCGCAAATCTGATCCCGAGCAGCGTGTGCGATCCGCACGCGCGCCGTCTGGCGATTCCGGCTGGCATCTCGCAGCTGGTCGCGTTCCTACAGCCGGGCGGCCGGATCCACAACTTCTGCGACGGCGTCTGCGACGCGTCGGTGGACGCCGAGCGGCCGGGAGGCGTGCCCGAAGCGGCGCTCTGCGATCCGCTGCCGTAGGCTCTCCAGGCGCGGAATCCCGCTTTCGCCCGCGGCGTGGATTCGTTACAAACTGGCGCGCCCGATGGTCCCGCCCGGCGGTGCCGTCGCGCTCGGAAGCGGAAAAAGGTCTCCGTCTTGATCGAAGTCCTGCGTCACGATCTCGTCATCGTCGGCGGTGGCGCCGCCGGCCTGCGCGCCGCGATCGCCGCCGTGGAGGCGGATCCCCAGCTCTCGGTCGCGCTCGTCTCCAAGGTCTATCCGATGCGCAGCCACACCGTCTCCGCCGAGGGCGGCGCGGCCGCGGTCGCCCGCCCGGACGATTCCCTCGAGATGCACGGCTACGACACCGTGAAGGGCTCCGACTTCCTGGGCGACCAGGACGTGATCCGGTACTTCGTCGAGGAGGCCCCCAAGGAGCTGACGCTGCTCGAGCACTGGGGCTGCCCCTGGAGCCGCAACCCGGACGGCACGGTCGCGACCCGCGCCTTCGGCGGCATGACCACCAAACGCACCTGGTACGCGGCCGACAAGGTCGGCTTCCACATGCTGCACGCGCTGTTCCAGCACTCGCTGCGCTTCGATCGCATCGTGCGCTACGACGAGCAGTTCGTAACGAAGCTGCTGGTCGACGGCGGAGCGGTGCGCGGCGTCGCCGCGCTCGACGTGCGCGAGGGCGTGGTCCGCGTCATCCTGGGCCGCGCGGTGATCCTCGCCACCGGCGGCGCGGGGAAGATCTTCCCCTTCACGACCAACGGCAACATCAAGACGGGTGACGGCATGGCGCTCGCCTACCGGGCCGGCGTGGCGCTCAAGGACATGGAGTTCGTCCAGTATCACCCGACGGGGCTCCCCGGCACCGGGATCCTGATCACCGAGGCGACGCGCGGCGAGGGCGGCCACCTGGTCAACAAGGACGGCGAGCGTTTCCTGGTGACGCGCGATTACGGCGTCGGCGCCAAGGCCGAGCTCGGGCCCCGGGACATGATCTCGCGCGCGATCGTGCAGGAGATCGAGGCGGGGCGCGGCTTTGCGGGCAGCTACGGCGAGTACGTCCACCTCGACCTGCGCCACCTGGGCGCCGAGGTGATCGAGAAGCGCCTGCCGATGGTGCGCGAGCTCACGATGACCTACATCGGCGTCGATCCGATCCAGGCGCCCATCCCGGTGCGGCCGGTCCTCCACTACATGATGGGCGGAGTCGATACCGACATCGACGGCGCGACGGCCCTACCCGGACTCTATGCGGCCGGCGAGACGGCCTGCGTGTCGCTGAACGGCGCCAACCGGCTCGGCTCGAACTCGCTGACGGAGTGCCTGGTCTTCGGCGCGCGGGCCGGACGGCACGCCACGCGCGCCGCCCATGGCTCGAGCGCGGGCTCCGAGCCGGCGCTGCGCCGGCAGGGCGAGGACGAGCAGGCTCGCATCGACGCGCTGCGCGGCAAGCGACGTGGCGGCGAAAAGCTCAGCCGCATCCGCACGGATCTGAACCGCGCGATGGAAAGCGGTTTTGGAGTCTATCGAGAGGAGGCCTCGATGCGCGTCAGCGTCGGCGAGGTCGCACAGCTCAAGGGGCGCTTCGCGGACGTCGCCCTCGAGGACGCGAGCAAGGTCTTCAACACCGAGCTGATCGCGGCCCTCGAGCTCGGCAACATGCTCGACATTGCCGAGACCATCGCGCGCAGCGCCCATGCCCGCCAGGAGTCGCGCGGCGCCCACACGCGCAGGGACTTCAGCAAGCGCGACGACCAGCGCTTCCTGCACCACTCGTTGTGCCACTTCGATGCGGCCGGCCCTAGATTGAGCTCGAAGCCCGTCACGCTCGGCTACTGGACTCCCGAGGAGCGCAAATACTGATGAGCACCGCGCCCAAGAAGACGCTGGTGGTGACGCGGTTCGATCCCGACCGGGACGAGTCCCCGCGCACGCAGCGCTACGAGATCCCGGTGCACGAGGACTGGATGGTCCTCGACGCGCTGAACTACATCAAGGACGAGGTGGACGGCACGCTCTCGCACCGCTGGTCGTGTCGCATGGCGGTGTGCGGGAGCTGCGGGATGATGGTGAACGGCGAGCCGCGGCTCACCTGCCAGGATCCCCTGAGCCAGTACGGCGAGACCGTGACGGTGGCCCCGCTCGCGAACTTTCCGGTGATCCGCGATCTCGTGATCGAAATGGACGGCTTCCTGGAGAAGCTCAAGTCCGTGAAGCCCTGGATCCTGCGCGCCAAGGAGCTCGCGGTCGAGGCGGGCCCCGTGCGGCAGTCGCCGGAGCAGATGGAGGAGTTCAAGCAGTTCAGCCTGTGCATCAACTGCATGCTCTGCTACGCCGCTTGTCCCGTGGTGTCCAATGAGCCGGACTTCCTGGGGCCGGCGGCGATCGCGCTCGGCCACCGCTACAATCTCGACTCGCGCGACGAGGGCGCCCGCGTGCGCAACCAGGTCTTCCTGGGCGAGGGGACGGTGTTCTCCTGCTCCTACGCGAACGAGTGTAGCGAGGTCTGTCCCAAGCACGTCGACCCCGCGGCGGCCGTGAACCAGGCCAAGTTCAACGCCGTGATCGACTGGGCGATGGGCTTGGTGCTGCCGCGCGGCGGGAAGCCGTAGCGTGGCACGCCCGGCGCACCCGCATGCCATGCAGCCCGCGCGCCCCGGTCGCACGCGCACGGCGCCTCCGCAGCTGCCCGATAAGTTTCCCTTCCGGGGCCGCTACCGCGCCTACACATTGTTCGACCTGACGGGCGCCGTCTACCTGGCGTTGGGCTTCGTGATGCTGCGGCTGGTGTGGGCACTGGGCGATGGATCGCACGCCTGGCACCCGCTGCAATTGAGCTTCTCGAGCCCCCCCTGGATCGCGTTCCACGCCGTCGCGCTGCTCTCCGTCTGCTTCGTCGGGGTTCGCTTCTTCCGGCTCTTCCCGAAGTCGCAGCCGCCGCGGATCGGGCCGGTCAGGCCGCCGTCGCGACCTGCGATCTACGGCATGCTGTACGCGGTGTGGATCGTGGTTTCCGTGGGGTTCCTGATGATCGTCGGCGGGGGGATCTTCGGATGAAGCACCTCCTGTTGCGCCTCGAGCCCCTGATCTGGCTGCTCTTCGGGCAGGGGATCCTGTTCGGCACCATCCTGCTCACGGGCTGGCTGCTGGTGGTCGGCGTGGCGGTGCCGCTCGGGATGCTGCGGGAGCCTGGGCTCGCCTACATTCGCGTGTACCCGCTCGCTGCGAGTCCGATCGGACGCCTGCTGCTGCTGGCGATGATCGTGCTCCCGCTCTGGAAGGGCGCGCACCACCTGCGCACGATCTCCATCGATTTCGGCGGCGCGTCGCGCGACCCGGCCGTGGCTTCGCTGCTCTACGGGCTCGCGCTGCTGGGCAGCGCGCTCGGGGTGCTCGCCGTCATCCGGCTGTAGTCGCCCTGTGCCGGGGCGCGTCCTCGCGGGCCTGCGCATCCTCGACCTCACGCGGGTGGTCGCCGGCCCGTTTGCGACCGCCGTGCTGGCCGATCTCGGCGCCGACGTGATCAAGCTGGAGATCCCCGGGACCGGCGATGATTATCGCTACGGCCCGTCTGCGAATGGCCAGACCTCGCTCTCGTTCCAGAACACCAACCGCGGCAAGCGCTCGGTCACCCTCGACCTGCGCAAGCCCGAGGGCCGCGAGCTGTTCCTGCGCCTTTGCGAGCGGGCCGACGCCGTCGTCGAGAACTTCCGATCGGGCTGGCTCGCCGCGCACGAGCTGGGCGCCGACGCGATCCAGGCGCGCAATCCCCGCTGCGTGGTCACGTCCCTTTCAGGCTTCGGGGCGACGGGGCCGCGGGCGGGCCAGGCTTCCTACGACATCGTGGCGCAGGCGACTGGCGGCCTGCTCGCGATCACGGGCTTTTCGGACGGACCCCCGGTGCGCGGCGGCGGCGCGCTCGCGGATTTCGTGGGCGGCCTCTACCTTGGCCTCGGCATCGCCGCGGCGCTGCTGGAGCGCGAGCGCACGGGAAGGGCGCGCGTGCTCGACCTCTCCAACCAGGACGCGGTTTTCGCAATCACCGACTCGGCGGCAAGTATTTTTTCGGGGATCGGCGTGCGGACGGAGCGCGTCGGAAATCAGCACCCGTTCACCGCGCCCTACGACGCCTTCGCGACGCGCGACGGCCACGTCGTGATCGCGACCGCCAGCAGCAAGCTCTTCCGAAGGCTCTGCGGGGCGATCGGCCGGCCCGAGCTCGCGAGTGACGAGCGCTTCCGAAGCCACCGCGGGCGCGCGCGCAACCGCCTCCAGATCAACGAGCTCGTCGCGGCCTGGGTGCGACAGCGGACCAGCGCCGAGGTGCTCGCTGCGCTCGGCCCGCAGGGCGCGGACCTACCCTGCGCGGCGGTGCAGCGCCCGGACGAGCTGCTCGCGGATCCCCAGCTCCTGGCCCGCGGCATGCTCGAGCGCCACCCGCACCCGACACTCGGCGAGGTCGTCTTCCACGGCAACCCCCTGCAATTCTCGGGAGCGGAGCCGCGCGAGCGCCCCCTCGCCTCGGCCCTCGGCGAGCACAACCGCGAGGTCTATACCGAGCTGGGGCTCTCGGATGCGGACCTGGCGCGGCTCCACGAGGCGGGCGTCATCTGAGCCTGGGAAGGGCGTGCATTCTGAGCCGGGTTGCAGTAGTATACTATTCGTTAGTGTTTCGCTAACGTATGTCGAGGACGGAAACCCTGGAGCGGACCCTCTCGCAGAACGAGGCCAAGGTCATCCTGGACCTCGAATGGCGGGGCCAGAAGACCGTCACCCTCGTGGATCTGCGCAAGGAACTCGGCGCCTCGGAGAGCTACGCCCGGTATCTGGCCCACCGCCTGGTGAAAAAGGGCTGGCTGGACCGAATCCGTCCCGGTCTCTTCCAGCTCGTGCCCGCAAGCAGGGGCCGAGAGGGGGTAGCCGATACCAACCCCCTCGCCGCCGGCGCCGTGCTCGTCTCCCCGTACTTCTTCTCGTTCGGTACCGCCTGCACGCACCACGGGCTCACGGAGCAGGTATTCGCCGAGGTTTACGTCGCGTGCCAGGAGCGCCGCCGCTCGGAGATCATCCGCGGGAAGCGGTACATCTTCGTTCATGTGCCGCGGCAGCGCTTCTTCGGATTCGAGGAGATCAGCGTGCTCCGGGAGCCCGTCCAAATGGCGACGGTCGAGCGCGCACTGCTCGATGCGATCGACCGGCCCCGGTTTGCCGGCGGAATCGGCGAGGTGTCTCGCATCGCCGCGCGCGCCGCGACCCATGTCTCGTGGGAGAAGCTACTCGAGCTCGCTCGCAGGTGGCGCTCGTCAGCGCTCATCCAACGGGTCGGCTATCTCCTCGACCTACACCGGGTCAAGATGCCAGCCAATGCGCGAGCGGCTCTGCTCGAGCTCGTTCGCGCAGAGAGCAAGATCCAGTTCGGCTCGCGAAAAAGGTGGGGCACCTCGGGCAAGCTCGTCCGGCCCTGGAACGTCGTGGAGAACGTCCCTCGCGAGGTTCTGATCGCCCCCGGAGAGAAGCCTCGGCGCCGAGTCGTCTTCGCGAGGAAGCGGGGGCGCCGGTGATCGAGGACAAGTTCGTCGATCTGCACGCCCGCAACAGCGGCTTGCGGGACAAGCTCGTCGCCGAGCGCGACGTCGTCCTGACCTACGCCCTCCGCGCGCTGCTCGACGCGGGCGTCATGGACCACCTGGCCTTCAAGGGCGGCACCTGCCTCCGCAAGCTCATCTTCGGCTCGACGGGGCGCTTCTCCGAGGACCTGGACTTCACGCTGGAGAGCGACGAGCCCGAGGACGACGTGCTCGAGCGGATCGTCGAGACCTTCAACCGCGAGCACCATGGCATTACCTTCTCCGTCGACGACTACTACAAGACGGAGGACGACACCTCCTTCGGCGGCGATGTCTTGTATCGCCACGCGTGGAACGACGCCGGCCGCTTCCACTTGCAGGTGAGCCTGCGCGAGCGCGCTACCTTGCCGGTCGCCTCGATGGCGATGAAGCCACAGGCCTACTTCAGCCATCTCGAGTTCGCGCCCTTCGACGTGCGCTCACTCCAGGCCATCGAGATGATCGCAGAGAAAGTCCGGGCCGCCTTCCAGCGCGCGATGGTACGCGATCTCTACGATCTCCATCGCTTTGCGACCACACCATTTGACGCCGAGCTACTTCGGCGCTTGGTCGTGCTCAAGCTCTGGCAGGTGCGTGACCGGTTCGCCCCGGAGGCCTTCTTTGCGAAGCTCCGCGGCGGAGACTATGACTGGGACGACATCCAGCGCCTCGTTCGAGCTTCGGAACGCATCGAGCCCTCCCAGATCCTGGCGGCGGTGGAGTCGCGGTTCGGCGTGCTTCGCAAACTCAGCGAACTCGAAGAGCAGCTCGTCAGCGATGCCAGGAGCGGCCGGAACGAGACGCTCGCCGAGCGGCTCCGCGCGGAGATCCACGAAATGGCCGCGACGAGATGACCGGCCCCAAGAAGACCCGGCAGGTCCACGAGCGAGACGGGGAGAGAGCAAGGGCGGGCCGCCGAGACCGCCCGCGGGCGCGCGCGCGACCGCGCCCTCCTCAATGCGATCTTCGGCGCCTGGGTGCGCGAACGCACGAGCGCCGAGGTGCTGGCCTCTGAGGGCGTCGTCTGAGCATGCCCGATTGCGGTCCGGAGCATGGCCCCGTCCAAGCGGAGACGTCTCCGAGCGCATGGGTTGCGCACACGTTTGCCACGCCGCTGCCTCGGCGGACGGTCCTCAGAGTTGGTGTCTTCGGAGATTGCCGTCGCGCACACAATTGCCACTCCCGTCGCCGTTCTACGCGACGGCGTGCTCGGTGAGTACTACCTCCCGCCGCCTGTAGGTTGCGCACACGTTTGCCAGCTGGGCACCGAACCTT
>Ga0184637_10000633_pt1 | contig 25803 bp, 23 predicted proteins | sample PLM3_127_b2_FD_133143 | JGI IMG/M metagenome (GOLD analysis project Ga0184637, IMG submission 133143) | Groundwater sediment microbial communities from an aquifer in East River, Colorado, USA - PLM3_127_b2 | ecosystem: Environmental > Terrestrial > Soil > Riparian zone | place: USA: East River... | reverse complement strand
GATCGACGGCGAAGCCGTGAACCACCTCGGGTCGCACGTCGAAGCTCGCCAGGTTCGGCAGGGCATAGGACGCCCAGGCGAAAGCCGGCGCTTTGGCCGCCACCGCCAGGTCATGGAGGTCGCCGACCAGATGGCCGGCGACGTAGGTGGCGGCGATCAGGAAGGCGGCGACTAGCGGTCCGGAGAAGCTGCTGTAGAGGAGGACGATGGCGGCAAGGGTGCTGAGCTCGAGCAGCACCATGGCGCCCCCGAAGAGCGGGCGGAGATCGACCTCACCGGTGGCCAGGAACACCGCCAGGCTCAGGAAGGCGGTATTCGCCGCAACGAACAGGGCCAGCGCCATGACGAGACCCAGGTAGTTGCCCATGATGTACTCGGCGCGCCGGATCGGTTTGGCGAGCAGGACCTCGATCGTTCGCCGCTCGATATCCCGCGCCACCAGATGGGTGCCGAGGAGGGCGAGGAGGAGGAGCCCGACCAGACTCATCGCCATGAGTCCCAAGTCGATCACGATCCGCTTCACTTGGCCGAGGGCGATCGGGGCCAAGAGAACCGCGCCTCCCGTGATCGCGAGTCCCGAAGCGCCCAACACGTAAAGCACCTGGGCACGCAGGGCCTCGCGGAAGATGTGATTGGCAATGGCGAGGACGTGCTTCATGCCCCGGCAGCCACGTTTGCCCCGGCAGCCACGTTCGCCGTGCGAACGAAGTAGTCGTCGAGCCGCTCGCGCCGGCGGTCGAGCGCCTCGATCCGGCCACCGGCTTGTAATATTCGGACAAGCACCCGATCGACGCGCTCGGGATCGTGCACGAGAAGCCGGAAGGTGGCGCCGCGCTGCTCCACCCGGTCGCCCGCTCCGCACAGCCGCCCCAGGAGCTCGGGCGGCACCCCCTGCACCAGAATCTCGACCGCCTGAAGCTTCACGGTGGTGAGCTCTTCGATCCGGCCCACCCGGACCAGCCGCCCCTGGTCGAGGATGCCCACTCGGTCGCAGAGCGCTTCGACGTCGGGCACGATGTGGGAGCTGAAGAAGACGGTCCGCCCGGAGACGCGGAGGCGATCGATCAGATCGCGCAAATCCCGCCGGCCGAGCGGGTCGAGGCCCGACATCGGCTCATCCAGGATGAGGAGTTCCGGCTCGTGCAACACCGCCTGAGCGATCCCGACCCGCTGCACGGTCCCCTTCGAGAGCTTGCGGATCCGGGTGCCGGCGGACGGCTCGAGGCGGAAGGCCTGGAGGAGCTCGGCGATGCGCCGTCGGCGGTGGGCGGTCGAGAGATCGCACAGGCGCCCGGCCAAATCGAGGATCTCGATCGGGGTCAGGCAATCGTGGAAGTTCGGGTTCTCCGGTAGGTAGCCGATCCGGCGGCGGATCGCAGGGTCGAGAGGGCTTCCCCCGAGAACGCTCGCGGTGCCCGATCCCGGACGGATGAGCCCGACCAGACAGCGGATGGTGGTGGTTTTCCCCGCCCCGTTGAGCCCGAGGAAGCCGAAGATCTCGCCCTCCCTGACCTCCAGGTCGAGGCCGCGGAGCACGTCCTTTCGGCGGAGAGTCAGCGGCGAGCGGTAGGTTTTGTAGACGTCGGCGATGCGGATCGCGGATCCGGCGCCCAAGCCCGCGGCGGCGGGCGGCGGCAGTGAACCAGGCGCTGCCTCCGGCGCGTCCCCGTGCTGGTCTCGGCCGATCGCCATCTCCGCTGCCGGCACCTCACCCTCCTCGGGGCATCGGGGCCTCAGACAAGGAACGGCGGCGCCTCCACGGATGGAGGCGCCGCCTAAGTGGCCGGATCCGGGAACGGACCGACTCTGGAAACGGCCTACGAGCCGTTGGTGAGCACGAGCGCGAGAAGGGCATCCTTCCCATAGCCCGAGATCGTGTAGCCGATCTGGCCGTTGTTCACGTAGCCAACCTCGCCCGGGGTGGCGGCCGTGGCGTCGAAAGGAAGCTCCTGGGCACTCGTGAACGGGTTGTCAAACCCGAGCGTGTCCGGGAGCGAGCCTCTGAAGTCGGCAACGTCAGTCGGATAGTCGCCGTCGTTGCGAACTGCGTAGTCCTCAGCCGCAAGCTGGGTCGTGTGCATGTTCGACTTGACGGCCGCCTCCTTCGCCCTGGCCTGCATCTGGACGAAGTTGGGGATTGCGATCGCGGCGAGGATACCGATGATCACGACCACGATCATGAGCTCGATGAGGGTGAAGCCCTTCATGTTGCTGCGAACCATTGGTGACAACCTCCTGCAAGAACCCAAGAACCCGGAACCGGCATTGGTCTGTTGGTTTTGTGTCCCGGCGCCTTTTTGCGCCGCGCTGACATCGACCAGGCTTCGATGCATCCCCTGTGCCACGCCCCCTCCAACCAGCCCATCTCCCGCCTGTGCAAGGCCTTATCCACTCATTCGGGCCTGGGGCAGCTGCCACTCACCGTCTCATTCCAGGAGGCGAGCATGCGTCCCGCACGCTCCGCGTAACTTGCACGCATGACAATCCCAGCTTGCTTGCCCCATGCCCTCCGCTCAGGCGGCTTCCCGCTCCTCCTCGCCCTTGTCTTCGGCGCCATAGGACTGGAGCTTCCGGTAGAGGGTCGAGGCGTTGATGCCCAGAATCTCGGAGGCACGCTTCTTGTGCCATCCGGTGTGGTTGAGCACCTTGAGGATGTACTCCCGCTCGAGCTCCTCGAGGGTCAAAGTCGGCGAATCGATGACCAGACTGCCGCGGCGGAGCCCGCCAGTGCGGATCTTGATCGGCAGGTCATCGGGGCCGATGACCCCGCCCTCGTCCAGGATCACCGCCCGCTCGATGACGTTCTCGAGCTCGCGCACGTTTCCCGGCCAGTCATACTTGGCGAGCAGCTCCATCGCCTCACGCGCGCAGGTCTTCAGCCGGTCGCCGCAGCACTTGGTCAGGAAGTGATCCACGAGCAACGGAATGTCGTCGCGCCGCTCCCGTAACGACGGCAAACGGATCGGGATGACGTTCAGCCGGTAATAAAGGTCGGCGCGGAAGTGCCCCTCGGCCACCTGATGCTCCAGGTCGGCGTTGGTGGCGGCGATCAGACGGACGTCAATCTTGATCGGCTTGGTGCCGCCGACCGGGATGATCTCCCGCTCTTGAAGCGCGCGCAGGAGCTTGACCTGAGTGGCCGGAGAGGTCTCGCCCACTTCGTCGAGAAAGAAGCTGCCGCCCTCGGCCACCTTGAGCATTCCGTCCTGATCGCGAATGGCGCCGGTGAACGATCCCTTCGTGTGCCCGAACAGGTTCGACTCCAGCAGGTCTTTGGGCAGCGCCCCGCAGTTGATGGATACGAATGGCCCGCCGGCGCGCTTCGAGCGGTAATGGATTTCGCGGGCAATGAGCTCCTTGCCGGTGCCGCTCTCCCCGTAGATCAAGATGGTCGAGTCGGTCTCGGCGACCTTGTCCACCATCTTGAATACCGCCATCATCTCTTCGCTCTTGCCGATGATCGGCCTTTCCTCATGCGACCGCTTCAGCTGCCGTTTCAGAAACTGGTTTTCCGACTGCACTCGGCGCATCCGGAGCGCATTCTTTACCGAGGCCTTGATCTCATCGTTGTTGGCGTTCTTCTCCAGGTACAGGAACGCCCCCTTGTTGACCGCATCAATCGCCGACTGGCGCGAGGCAAAAGCGGTCATGATGATGACCGGAATCGAAGGATCGATTTTCTTGATCCCCTCGAGCACCGCGATCCCGTCGATACCCGGCATCTTGATGTCGGTGATGACGCAGTCCATGCGGATTTCGCGCGCCTTATCCAGAGCCTCCTGTCCTGAATTGGAAGTGACCACGCGATAACCTTCCTTGGTGAGCAGGATCGAGAGGAACTCGGCCATGCTCTGCTCGTCATCCACTACCAGGATGTGCTCGCCGGTCATTGAGGTACCTCGTGATGGCCTAAGTGCTCACGATCAAGACGTCCCGCGGGGCCACGAAACTAGAGACGCCGCGGCGGGGACCTACGCCTCCCAGAGCCGGTATCGGGCCTCGCGCGCGCATTCTGTAGCAGAGGATGCATCCTGCGAGCCCCGAACGCCGGAATGGGCCAATTCTCCCGGCCGGCTTGCATCGCGCCAGAGCAGAAGGAAACCTAGAGACGAATGCAGAGGGGGGCTTCCACCGGGGGCCGAGTCGGCGCCCTAGGGGTTCTGGTGCTCGGCGGCCGCTGCGGATGCCACCGCCAGGCCGGAGAGCTCGGGAAGGTGAACCTCGAAGCAGGCGCCGGAGCCCGCCGGCGAACTCCCAAGCTCGATCGTCCCCCCATGACGTTCGACGATTCCGGCGGCGATCGCCAGGCCGAACCCGGTTCCACCCGGTTTGGTGGTGAAGAAGGGCTCGAAGATGCGATCCCGGAGCTCTTCCGGGACTCCGGGGCCCGAGTCGATCACCCGCAGCACGGCGTGACGTTCTTGAGGCATGCCAATGCAATCGAGAGCCAAGCGCAACCGGCCCTTGCCCCCGGCCATGGCCTCGAGGGCGTTCTGGGCCAGGTTGAGCAGGACCTGCTTCAACGGCTCGCGATCGATGAGGGCGATCACACCCACCGCTTCTCGGCTCACTTCGACCGTCACGACCACCTCTTCTCCGGCTGCCACGCGAGTGAGCTCCCCCACGTCGTTGAGCAGGTCCCCGAGGTCAACCGGCTCGAGCACGAGAGGAGTCACCCGGCCGTAGTCGAGCAGGGCCTGCACGAAACGGCCGAGTCGCTGGCACTCCCTGGCCGCCAGCTCGATCAGACGCCGCTCCTGACCGCTGAACCCCGGTTCTTGCAGGAGGACATCGAGCGAGCCGGCGATCGGCTTGACGCAGTTCCGCATCTCATGGGTAATGCCGGCTACGAGCCCGCCGATCGCGGCCAGCTTCTCCTTGCGGGCGCGTTCGGCCTCCTCCCGTAGGGCAGCGGTCAGGTCTTGGAAAACGACGATCAGGCCCTGCTCGCCGGTGCGGGAGCCGGTCATTCCGAGCGGAACGGTACGGCCGTCCGCGGTGACCACCTCGGCCGCCTGCCGCAAGAGCGGAGCTCCGCCCCTCTTGGCCGCCTCGATCCAGCTGATGAAGCCCTCCGCGCCGGGTCCGAGGACTTGCGGCGGCCGGCCGATGACATCCATCGGGTCGAGACCGAGGATTTCCCCGGCGGCACGATTGAAGTGCAGGATCCGGTTGCCCCCATCGAGGCTCAGGACCCCGCTGCCGAGCTGGGAGAGGACGAATTCGGTGTCGAGGCGAGCGCGGTCGATCTCCCGCGCCGCCGCCTTGAGCAGGGTCTGCCGCTCACTGAGCAACCGCCCGCAGGTCCCCGCCACGATTCCCATCACCGGCAGTACGGCGAGCGCGCCGATCCGGGCCAGGTCAGCCCCGTGGGCGCCGAGGGTCCGCGGTTCCTCTCCTCCGTATCGCACCGGGGCTAGCCATCCAGTCGCTTCGGCGAGTAGCAGCAAGCCGTAGGTCCCGGCGCTTGCCGTGCCGAGCACGAGCCCGCTCCGATCGGCGAGCACCAGGCCGCCGACGAGGATGAGGAAGAGATAGAGGACGACGAACTGGCTCTCGATCCCGCCGGTCAGGTGCACCAGGGCGGTCACCAGCGGCACATCGAGCAGGAAGATGGCGAGACGGAGGCGCCGGCCGGCTTGCCGCCGCTCGGCCAGGAGGGCGAGGCCGGTCGTCACATAGAAGAGGCCGAGGACGGTGAGGAACCCGAGGGGAGAAATCCAAATCTCCCACATCGGATCCACCGGCCAACCGCGGTCGAAGGCCAGGGCGAACAAAGTGGCCAGGGTCATGACCCCGGCCCGCGCCATGATGAGGGCGCGCGGGCGGGTGAGGAGAATGTCGGGTTCGACGGTCCTCGGCACCCTCACCCCACCTGCACCTCTGCGTAAGGAGCCTGTCCGGCCGGATACGGCAGTGCCGGGCTCACCCGGAGACGGCCTTCACCATCTCGAACATCGGCATGTACATGGCGACGACCATACCGCCGACAATGACTCCCATGACCACGATCAGCACCGGCTCGATGACCGAGGTGAGGGTGGCCACCGCCGTGTCCACCTCGTCGTCGTAGAAGTCGGCGATCTTGTTGAGCATCTGATCAAGCGCCCCGGTCTCTTCCCCGACTGCGATCATCTGCACCACCATCGGCGGGAAGACGTCGCACTTGGCGAGCGGGGCGGCGATCGTCTCTCCCTGGCCGATCGAGTTCCGGGTCTCCTTCACCGCATCGGCGATGATGACGTTCCCGGCCGTCTCGGCCGTGATCTCCAGCCCCTTTAGAATCGGGACGCCGCTAGCCACCAGAGTGCCGAGGGTGCGAGTGAAGCGGGCCACGGAGGCCTTCTTGAGCACGTCCCCGAGGACCGGGACCTTGAGAATTGCCCGGTCCAGGACGTGCTGGCCGCGGTCAGTGGCGTAGAACCGCTTGAGTGCCACCCCGGCCGCCACGACCAGGCCCAGCATGATCCACCAGGCCGTTCTTACGAAATTGCTCAGGACCAGAACCATCCGAGTCGGCAGCGGCAGCTCGGCGCCGAAGTCGGAGAACAGTCTGGCGAAGGTTGGAATGATCGCCGTCAGCATGAAGATGGTGACGCCCAGCGCCACGGTCAGCACCACCGCCGGGTAGGTGAGGGCGCTCTTGACCTTACGCTTGAGGCTGTCGGCCTTTTCGATATAGGTGGCCAGTCGTCCAAGAATGGTATCGAGGATACCGCCCGCTTCTCCGGCGGCGACCAGGTTGCTGTAAAGATTGTCGAAATAGGCCGGATGCTTGGCGAGGGCGTCGGTGAGTGTCGCACCCGACTCGACGTCGGACGTGGCCTCGGCAATGACCTTGCGGAAGTGCTCCTTGGTCGCCTGCTTGGCCAGGATCTCCAGACACTGCACCAGAGGCAGCCCCGAATCGATCATGGTCGCGAACTGGCGGGTGAAGACCGCGAGATCGCGGGTGGGCACTCCGCTGCGCCCTGGGAGCTTGATCTCGATCCCTTGCCGCTTTTCACGCACCGAGGTGATGAGGATGCGGTTCTTGCGCAGGAAGTTGAGCGCCTCCTCGCGCGAGTCCAGGGTCAGGACCCCGGACTGGTGTTGGCCAGTCAGGTTGCGCCCCTTCCAGACAAAGCTCGGCATGACGAAGTCCTCCTGCAGAACCCGGAGCCGGAACTCGGAACCCGGGCCGATCGGCTAGCGGTGGGCCATTCCCGCCGCTGCGCCCGCCATCCCGATCCCAGCCTTCTCGAACATCTGCTGCAGCTCTTTGACGTCGGTGGTTCGCTCAAGGGCTTGCTCGGGCTGGATCTCACGCTTCATCACCGCGGCGAGAAGGCCCTGGTTCATGGTTTGCATCCCATACTTCTGCCCGGCTTGCATGAGGCTGTAGACCTGATGGATCTTCCCCTCGCGGATCACCGCCCGCACCGCAGGCGTGCACACCAGCGCCTCGCAGATGAGGGCGCGGCCGCTGCTGCGGGTGCGAGCGATGAGCTGCTGCGTAATCACCCCCTGCAGCACGAAGGCGAGCTGCGACAGGACCTGGCCGTGTTGGTCAGCCGGATAGATATCCACGATGCGGTTGATCGCCTCGTAAGTCGAGTTGGTGTGCAAGGTCGCAAACACCAGGTGACCGGTCTCGGCGATGGTCAGGGCCGCATTCACCGTCTCGAGGTCGCGCATCTCACCGATCAGGATGACATCGGGATCTTGACGCAGCATGTACTTGAGCGCCTTGCCGAAGCTCTCGGTGTCGGCGCCGACTTCGCGCTGGTTGACGATGCAGCCTTTGTGGGTGTGGACGAACTCGATTGGATCCTCCACGGTGATGATGTGACCGTGGCGCTCGGTGTTGATGACGTCGATCATCGCCGCCAGCGAAGTGGACTTGCCGCTCCCGGTGGGCCCGGTGACCAGAACCAGGCCCTTGGGTTTGCGGATGAACTCATTGATGACCTTGGGCAGCCCCAGCTCGGACAGGGGAACCACCTTGAAGGGGATCTGCCGCACGGCCAACGACACCGCCCCGCGCTGCATGAAGCAGTTGGCACGAAAGCGACTCACGCCCTTGATACCAAAAGAGACGTCCAGCTCTCGTGTGGTCTCGAAGCGCTTGCGCTGGTCTTCCGAAAGGACCGAGTAGGCCAGCCGCTGAGTGTCCGTAGGCTCGAGCGGAGCGAAGCGACTCTCGGGCACGAGCTCGCCGTCGATCCGCAGCATCGGCGGCACTCCGGCGGTGAGATGAAGGTCGGAGGCCCGCTTCTGGACCATGGTTTCAAGGAGCTCGCGAAGACTCAGGATCGGTTTCTCGTTCTCACTCATGGATTCCACCCAGGCAAACGCGGCTCGGCGGCGGCAAGGCCCCCAGAACCGGCAAGGGCGCTGGAATCCGTCCCGAAACGAGACGGGGGGCAGCGCAGAGTCGGGGCCCCGGCACGGCTTGCCCGCTCCGGTTCCCTGCCCTAGGGTTCGGCGCGCGATCCGGACAGCTTGAGCCAAGGGCCGCCCTTCGCACCGGCACCGAGGAGGTATTCGCCGAAAATGCTCGAAATCCATGGGGCAATCCGGGACCAGCTGGCCGTCCTTGGCCATGCCGAAGTGGTGGCGACCCTGAGGCGGCCGGTGGGCGCCACCCTGGCCCCGCCCCCCGATCTCTTGCCTTGCTTCCTGGTAGCACTCCCGCCTGGCCAGGGGAGAGGCCCTTGCCTCCGCTATTTTCCGCGCCTGGGGGTGATGATCGGCTTGGCGAGCGCCGCCGGAATCGCCGGGCTCGCCGCCGACCCGCGGGTGCAAGCCCTGGCGCCCGCCCTCGTCCCCAGTCTCATCCGGCCGGTGCGCCGGACGGCGGCCAAGGCCACGCGCGCCGCGATCGCCTGGGGAATTGAGGCGGTGGGGGCGCCGGCCCTCTGGGATTCCGGCGCTCGCGGCCAGGGCGTACGCATCGGGCAGCTCGACACCGGGGTGGACGCCGGCCATCCGGCGCTCCGCCGGCGGATCGCCGCCTGGGCCGAGTTCGACTGGAACGGCGAGCTCGTGCCCGGGAGCCGCCCGCATGACCCCGACGGCCACGGCACGCACACCGCCGGCACCCTCGTCGGCCTGAGCTCGGGCGGCACCCGGATCGGGGTGGCTCCGGAAGCCGAGCTGTGCGCCGCGCTGGTGATCGAGGGCGGTCGGGCCCTGCTTCGAATCGTCGCCGGCCTCGAGTGGGCCATCGAGCAGGGAGTGCGGGTCCTCTCACTCTCGCTCGGCATTCGCGGCTACTCGCCGTTCGCCATCGAAATCGTGCAGCGCCTGCGCGAGGCCGGAGTGCTGCCGGTGGCCGCGATCGGCAACGAGGGGGCGGGCACGAGCCGCTCGCCGGGCAACTATCCGGAGGCGCTGTCGGTCGGGGCCCTGGATCGCAAAGGAACCGTGGCGAGCTTCTCCTCGAGCATGCGCTTCGAGCGTGAGACCGAGCCGACGGCGCCCGACGTGGTGGCGCCGGGGGTGGAAATCCTGTCGCTTCGGCCTGGGGGCGGGCGTGTGGTCATGGATGGGACTTCGATGGCGACCCCGCACGTGGCCGGACTCGCCGCTCTGCTCTTCTCGGCCAAGCCCGAGGCCACGGTGGCCGAGGTCGAGGCGGCGATCGTCGAGGCCACGCGTCCCCTGCCCGAGGGCGCCGACCCCTTCCGCTACGGGCACGGCGCGGTGGACGGCCCTGGCGCCTATGCGGCGCTCACCGGGGCGGAGCTCCCGGCCGCGCGGCTGGCTTCCGCGCGCGGCGGGGGGCGAAGCCATGGATGAAAGCCGCCGCCACTACCTCAAGACCTATTGGGAGGACCAATTCGCTCTGATCGACCAGATGACCGCCCCCTACCGGCGAGAGGGCTCGGTCCTGCTCGATGTCGGCTGCGGCCAGGGGCGCAATGCCAAGCGTCTGGCGCGGGGAGTCTCGAGGTACATCGGGCTCAACGTTGACCGGGAGGAGTTGAGAATCGCCAGGCAGACCAATCCTGAGCCCATGTTCGAGTTTCAGCTCGGCAACGCGATGGACATGAGCTCGATCCCCGACCACAGTGTGGACCTCATCGTTCTCATCTTCGTCATGGAGCACATCGAATTCCCCGAGAAGCTCTTCAGTGAGATCCGCCGGACGCTCAAGAGCCAGGGCGCGGTGCTCCTGGTGGCGCCGAACCTATTGACCGGGGCGGCGCTCGCCATCCGGCTCTTGCCGCCTCCGATCCGCCAGCGGATCAAAAAACTCCTCTCCAGCAAGGAAGAGGTGACTGACTATCCGACCTTCTATCGGTGTAATACGGTAGGAGCGCTCGACCGCATGGCCGCCCGGTTCGGCCTGGCGAGAGATCGCCTGGAGATGCGGAGCGGCATCGGTTACTTCTACCGGTTCCCCGGTTTCCATCTCTGGCACCGGTTCCTGGCCCGGGTCTCCGCCCTTGGACCCTTGCGGCGCTGCAAAGGGTTCATCTTCGTGACCTATCGCCCGGTGATCTGAGGACTGCGCGCATGCCGCCTTCCCGGCCGCTTCCCCCGTCACCCGACATCGACCCCGCCCTTGCCGCCCGGCTCGCCGCGGCTCGCCCCGGCGACCGAGTTGAAGCTCTCATCTTGCTCAAACGCGAGGCGCAAGCCCGCCTGGCGTCGATCTCCCTGCCCTCGGCGGCGGAGGCCGGGATTCCCGAAATCGTTCGCGCCGCCCTCCGGGGGACGGCGCCGGCCGAGGTGGACGTACGGGTGTTCGATGCCCTGGGAGCTCTCTATGTCGCCGGCCCGGCCGAGCTCCTACGACGCCTCCTCTCGGACACCGACATCGTCTCGGCCACCCTCCCCGATCGCACGGAATAGATCGCTGAATCAACCCAATCTGCCGGCACAGGCCATGCTCCTTACGCTTGCAGCACCGGCGACGATTGCATATACTGCATTCGCGCGACGGCAAAGCCATGTATGGCGGCCGAAACCGCGCACGCAGTGCCGATCGATGCCGGTGCTGATTTGAGGTGCCGTTGAAAAATGCTCGCTGAGCTGTGTTTGATTGTTCTGGGCGTGGCGACGCTCATCGTGGCGATCGCCATGGTAGGGGCAGTCCGCGTCTTGAACCGGCTCGGAGCTCGGCTTGCGGAGGGGATCGACCGGATCGAGGGCCAGATCACACCCACGCTCCAGCAGGCCCGGTCGACCCTCGAGAGGGTGGAGAAACTGGCGCAGGCGTCGAATCAAGTCATCCACGAGGATGTTGCGGCGACGCTCGAAGCGGCGCGCTCGACCTTGGTGCAAGTGGAATCAGCCAGCCGTGAGGTGGGCGATACCGTGGGCGGCGTCCAGCGAGTGGTCACGGGCCTGGCGGCAATGACCGCCCCCGGCGCCGCGGCGGTCGTCGCCAGGCGAATCATCGGCACTGGAAACAAGCTTAGCCTGCTCGCCTTCGGCGTGGGCGCCGGGCTGCAGGCGTTCTTCAGCAATGGAATGAGGCGGACCCGACGTTAACGGGAGGAGGCAGACCAATGGAGAATCAGAACGACGAAAAGAACGTGGCGCTCAACATCTTGGCCGGCATCGGCATCGGCGCCGTGGTGGGGGCGATCGCCGGGTTGCTCCTCGCTCCCAAGGCCGGGACCGAGACCCGGCAGAACATCGGCACCACCCTGAGCAACCTGGGCGGCAGGCTCACCGACTTGAGCGACCAGATGGCCACCCGTTTCCGATCGGCGGTCGACGCGGGCAAACACGCGATGTCGGACAAAGGACAAGGGTCGGGGGCCGAAGAGGGCGGCGAGCCCCGGGTCTAGGACCGCCCATCGAGGACTGGGCAGCTCATCGAGGACTGGGCCCTCCGGCTCACCGGAGGACTCAGTCCTCGATTGGGTTCGCTCACCGGCGAGCTCAGCCCCGGCCATCTCAGCCCCGATCCCGGCGAGCTCAGCCCCGATCCGGCGCGGTCTCCTTGAGCACCTCTTGCGCCGGACTGATGCCCTCGCGCACCTTAAGGACGCCGTCCTGGCGCAGGGTGAGCATCCCCTCGTCCATGGCCCTGCGCTTGATGACCGAGGACGGGGCGCGGTCGAGAATTAGATCCCGAATGGCCGGCGTGATCGGCATGACCTCGTAGAGTCCCTGGCGCCCGCGAAAGCCGGTACCGGCGCAATCGGGACAACCCTTGGGCTCGAAGGCGTTGAACGACTTTCCGTCCTCAATGCCGAGCTCGCGCACCGCTTCCTCGTGCAGAACCACCGGCTTCTTGCATCCCTTGCACAACCGCCGTATCAGCCGCTGGGCCGCAATGAGATTGGTCGAGGCGGCAACCAGGAACGGCTCGACGCCCATGTCGACCAACCGGTTGACGGTGGAGGCGGCGTCGTTGGTGTGCAATGTGGACAGCACCAGGTGGCCGGTGAGAGCGGCTTTGGTGGCGATCGATGCGGTGTCCAGGTCCCGGATCTCGCCGACCATGATGATGTTGGGGTCCTGGCGTAGGAACGCTCTGAGCGCCGCAGCGAAGCTCAAGCCGATCGCCTCGTTGATCTGGACCTGGTTGATGCCTTCGATGTTGTACTCGACGGGGTCCTCTGCGGTCATGATGTTGACGCCGGGGATATTGATCCGCGACAGGGCGGAGTAGAGCGTCGTGGTCTTTCCGCTGCCGGTGGGACCGGTGACCAGGACCATTCCGTAGGGGCTGTCGATAGCGCGCAGGATATCTTTGAAGGCCTTCTCCGCCATTCCAAACTCGCCGAGCTCGATGCGGAGGTTGCTCCGGTCGAGTATTCGCATGACCACTTTCTCCCCAAAGATGGTCGGCAAGGTGGAAACCCGCAGGTCCACGGTGCGATCGCCGACCCGGATCCTGATCCGACCATCTTGCGGTATTCGCCGCTCGGCGATGTCCAGCTCGGCCATGATCTTGATCCGCGAGATCATTGACGCTTTGAGCTTGAACGGGGGCGACATGACTTCGTGAAGCATTCCGTCGATGCGATAGCGGATTCGCAGCTGCTTCTCGTATGGCTCGACATGGACGTCCGACCCACCCTTCCGTACCGCGTCCGCAATCAGCGAATTCACCAGTTTGACGACGGGCGATGACTCGTCGCCGATTTCCCTGAGATCGACCTGCTCTTCTTGCTCTTCGACGATCTGCAGGCCATCCAGTTCCCCCATGTCCTGCATCACCCTGGCCATCGAGTCCGCCTGGTCGTAATGGCGGTCGATCATCCGCTTGATGGCGCTTTCCGCCGCCACCATCGGTTCGACCTCGCAACCGGTGATGAACTTGATGTCCTCGATGGCAAAGATGTTGCCGGGGTCGGCCATCGCCAGCTTGAGCCTCCGGCCATCGCGGGCGATCGGCAGCACCTGGAACTTGGTGGCGATCTCGTGCGGTACGAGCTTGATCGCGGCGGTGTCAATGGTGGTGCCGGCGAGATCGACTCCTTGAACGCGGTAGACCTGGGCGAGAGCGCGGGTGAGATCTTGCTCGGAGAGGACCCCAAGACGGACGAGGTTCTGGTTCAGGCTGCCACCGTGGGCCCGCTGCTGGCGTACGAGCTTCTCGAGGGTGGCCGCGTCGATGACTCCGGCCTGGACAAGCTTTTGGCCGAGTTCGTTCACCGCAGTCTCCGTTGCCGCCGATTGCAGGTGGGCAGTCGTTTCGCTACGCGGACGGCGCGGGACCGGTCACGGGCAAGTTCCGTGCCCTTCGGCAGGTGCGGCTGGCAACGATACAGATGCAACCTCAACCCGGCGGCCTGTTTCCGGAGCGGCCTCGACCGCTTCACTCCGGCCCCGACGGGGTGCCGGGGCGGACCGTGCACAGTGCAAGCGAGACATGAGTCATTCCGCCCGCCGGTCCGGCCCGGCGATGGCCGCATCCCGGATACCGGCGATGGTGTGCGGGCCGACTCCCCGCACTCGATCGAGGTCCTCAATCGTCGCGAACGGGCCGCGCCGTTCGCGGTCCTCGATGATGCGTGCCGCCAGTCGGGGGCCGATCCCCGGCAGTGATTCGAGCTCCCCTTGATCGGCGCGATTCAGATCCACCCGACCGAACCGCGCCGGCTCCACCGCCGCCAGGGCCTCGACCGCCTCGCGCGGCGGCTCACCTCCGAGGGTGCGGAGCCAGGGCTCGATTCGATGGCGGAATCCTCCGAGGACGAGCAGTAGAACAACGAGCCCGACCAACCATTCCTCTCCCTCCGCCGGCGAAAGAATCTCAACCAGGCCGCCGAACACGGCGCCAAGGCGCCGCCGGCGAGACCCAAGGGATGCGCGCCGGCCGCCGTTCGCCGGAAGAGTCGGTGGAGCGGAGCCGCGGTGTTCGGCCATGACACCCCCTCGATGATGCCGGCCCGCCAACTGCAGCAGCGGCAAGTGAGCGGCGGTGGTGGGCGCCCGACCGGTCTAGTTGGCGAGACGCCAGCGGAGGCCGACCGTGGTCACTCGACCCGAGTCGAGATCGAGCTGGTTGCTCGTCGGGTCGACGACCGCAAGCCGGTAGCGATGGTCGAGGGCGTTCCGCACTCGGAGTTCGAGATCGACGTTCTCGCCGACGATCGCCACTACCGTGGCGTCAAGACGCGCATGACGGACCACGCGCTCGCCGGCGAAGTCGTGGCTGGTGCCGACCAAGAGCCCATCCATTCGCGGGCGCAGGACCAGATCACCCCCCAGGAGGTCGAAACGGAGGGTGACGTACGCCCGGCCCACAGCCTTGGGTATCAGCGCCGGAAGCGCACCCTCGACCACGTCGAACCGGCTGCCCCACGCACCCGCTTCGAATCCAAAGGGACCTGGCGGAGTCGAGAGCATGGCCCGCACTTCCCAGTGTTCCGTGGCGTGGGTGGCGAACTCGAACTCGGGCCACGGTCCGACAGCGGACTCCTTCATCACCACCGGCTGATGCGCCAGGCGACGGCGAGCGACGAGGATCCCCAGACCCGGCCGACCAGGCCGATCCGCCGAACCCGGCCGACCCAGCCGGTCGAGTTGCAGGGTTGCTGCATCGTGGCGCTCGGGCTCAGCCGCTGGCCGCCCCCGCACCAACACCTCCTGATCGAAGGTGGGCGCCCGGTGCTCCCGGCTCGCTCCCACTCCGAGCCTTAGCGACTGGGGAAGCTTCATCTGGAGCTCCAGCTGCCCGCCAGAGCGCGGCGGGTGGCGATCGCTGGCCCGCAACGCAAACCCGAGATGAAGCTGGTGGTGGCCTTCTCCCTCTTTCCCAGGCGCTCCGCCTAGACGCGCCCCCGCCTCGACTTGGCCTCGAAGGACGAGCCGGGCGAGAACACCGCCCGGGCCCCGAACCTTGAAGCGATCTCGCTCTCCCACGACCCGCAACCACGCAGCAGGCGAACGGCCGGCCCACCACCGCGTTTGGAGATGCATTCCCTTTCGCTTGAATTCACGCCCGGGAAACTCGTTCCCGTTCAGGCGGTCATCGAGGGCTTCAACTCGCAAACTCCATGCCGCACCAAGAACGGGGTCGAGAACCGCCTCCACCGCGGCGCCCTGATCGTCGTGCTTCAACTGCCGGCCGTTCTTCCAGTCGATGTCGGCCTCGGTCCCGCGCAGGCTCGCGGTGATCCGCCCCCACGAAGTGACGCCACCGGCGTCGATCATCGCCAACCGCGTAGACGTTCCGTCGATGCTGCCCGAGCGCTTGGCGCCGCTGTTGTCGAAGCCGAAGCCATAGTGCATCGACCTGCGGCGGTCGGAGAAGACCAGCCCGCCCCCGGTCAAGCCAAAGCCGCCGTGGTAGACCGCGATCCGACTCTGCGCGCTATCGGCGACCGGTTCGGAGGGCGTCCAGCGGACGGCGGGGGTGGTCCCTAATCCGCCTCGATCGGCGATCTGGAGGTCGCCGGGGGCGGCCAGCGGGACGAGAGCGGGGCCAGGACCCAGGCGATCCAGGAGCCTGCGGGAGAGGTCGCGGCCTTCCAGCCGCGGCAGTCGAATCGGCCAGCCGTCGGAGGTGAGCTCGGGAATGGCGAACGATCCCGACATGGTGACGGCTCCGAACGGCACCGTGCCGGAAGCCGAAAGCGCGTGGGCCCCGGGAATGAAAGCGAGGAGATCGAGAGGAAAATGGGCGCCGGTGCGCTCGACCTCGTTGCGACTGAGGACGAGCGTATCGCCCGGGGCCACGAGCGCTGTCCATGGCGGGCGTTCCAACTTGGCCGCAACACCGACAACCGCCGCACGGTCGAGGCCAGCAACGGCCGCGGTGTCGGCGCCGGCGACCGCCACGCTATCGGCATCGGCGACCGCCACGCTATCGGCGCCGGCGACCGCCACGCTATCGGCACCGGCGACCGCCACGCTATCGGCACCGGCGACCGCCACGCTGTCGGCGGCGGCGCCGACTTCGCGATCCGCGGCGGCGGCAAACGCTCCGGGGGCGCAGCCGCCGAGCGCGAGCGCGAGGCAGATCACCCCCGCGCGCATCTTGAGCCCGCGCCCTCCTTGCCTTCGACGAGCCCCAGCTCGCGCAGCACGCGGAGTCCGCCGAGCCCCAGTCCGGCAAAGACGAACGTGTTCGAGACGATGTGGGCGATCGCGAACAGAATGCCGCCGGCGAGGGTGGGCAGAACCGGGCCGAGATGAATGCCGAGCGCCAAGTTGGTGAGCAGGTCGAAGAACACGGTCAGGACGAAGCCGAGCCCGGCGAGCGCGGCGATCGATGCGACCCGTCCGAGTCGCGCCACCTGCGGGCCGAACTTCCCGCCGGCCCACCCTACCGTCCCCATCCCCAGGAGTTGCCCGACAAAGACCAGCGGGAAGGCCGGCCCGAGGGGATTGAGGGTCGAATGGATGAGCTCGGTCACCCCCCCGATGAAGCAACCGGCAAGCGGTCCGGTGGCGGCACCGCCGAGAAAGATGGTCAGGCTCAGCAACTCGACATTGGGGAGCGGGGCAGTAAGCAGGTCGATGCCGAGGGCCAGCGCCACGAACAGTCCTGCGAGCGCGATACGCGAGGAACGGAACACGCTAACGCGCGCAGGCGCGCGCGCGGGCGCGAAGCGAGTCGAGAACTCCGGTCGGGACCGGCTGGTCGCCGACCGTGGAAGTCCCCCGCCCGCCGCCGTGAAAGTCAGAGCCTCCAGTGATCGACAGACCGTGCTTGCCGGCGATCTTCTGATAATGGCGGACCCGCGTGCCATCGTGCTTCGGATGCCAGACCTCGATCCCCCCCAGTCCTCTCGCCACCAGGCCGGGAATCAAATCGTCGCGCCGGAGCGAGCCCGGGTGGGCCAGAACCGCCACCCCTCCCGCGCGCCGGATCAACTCTACGGCGGCCGCCGGGTCGAGAGCACGCTTGGGCACGAACGCCGGCGCATGATACCCGATGAAGCGCTCGAAAGCCTGGTCCATAGTCGTCGCGTGCCCCGCTTCGACTAGAGCGGTGGCGATGTGTGGGCGCCCGATCGGCGCCGGCCCTGCGATGGCCAGCACCCGCTCAAAGCTGACCGGGGCTCCGATCCGGTTCAGCAGCTCGACGGTGCGTTGCGCGCGCAGGAAACGGCCATCGCGCAGGGCGAGAAGCTCTTCATCCAACCCGGGCGCCGCTGGATCGAGGAAGTACCCGAGGAGATGAACGTCGGAGGGTCCGTCGGACGCGCTCAGCTCGACTCCGGGGATGAGCTCAATTCCCGCCGGACGGGCGGCGGCGGCGGCCGGAGCGATTCCGTCCAGGGTATCGTGATCCGTGATCGCGATCGCCGCGAGGCGGGCGCGGCCAGCGAAAGCCACGACCTCCTCCGGAGTATGCATTCCGTCGGAGTGGATCGTGTGCAGGTGGAGATCGACGAATCCCGGTGGAGCGGTCATCTCCCCGATCATGACGAGAGCTTGGTGCCGCTTTCCTGGCGGCGGGGAAAATGGGCGGAGCAGGAATCAGGCGCCCAAGGTCTCAAGTCGTGTGCGCGCCGCTGCAAACGAAGGATCGCGACGCAGCACTTCACTGAGCTCCTTGCGGGCCTCCTCAATGTGACCGGCCGCCGCGAGCGCACAGCCGAGCTCGTAGTGGAGGGCGGGCGCTCCCTCTTCTTTGGCTTCCTCGATGGCGGCCCGCCAGTGTCCAGCCGCGAGCTCCGGCCGATTGAGGCGACTATAACACGTAGCCAGCATTTCGTGGCAGCGCCGCCGATAGCCTTCACCCTCTATCGCCTGGCGAAACTCGGAGACTGCCTCATCGAACACCCCCATTCCCATGTAAGTGATCCCGAGATTGTAATGGCTGGCGTAATCCTGGGTCTCCAGCTGGGGTGCGATTCCCTGGCGGAAACGCTCAAAAATTCGGGCTACATCGTTCTCCAGTCCCTGGGTCCCGACGGCCTCCGGGTTCGCCCCGGGAGTCTGAATCACCACCGAAAACTCCGCCGAGGACCCGCTCATGTCCGGCAACTCTAGCGCCTGGGCGCCGGCGAACAAATCCTCGGGAGTCGGCGCACCGGGGACCGCCGTCGATTCGTCGGCCCTTCGCATTCCCCCGCCGTTGGCATCTTCATCGCCCAGGGGGTGCACGACTTCATTGCCGGCGTTGGCGACATCGGCGATTCCGTCCGAGGAACGCATCACCTCGCTCGGGTCGAGGAACGGAGTCGAGGGCTCCGATGCATCCACCGGGGCGAAGAGAGAGCCTGCGCGCGCGAGCCCAGGCATGACGTTGAACCCCTCGGCGACGGGACTTTCACGCACGCGATGCGAAGATGGCGGCTTGGATGCACTCCCCTGCCGGCCGGGGGCGATCCCGGCTGCTCGGGCCCTGAGGGCTTGAGCACGCTCGTTCTGTCCCCGTCCTTCGAGCTCCACCGCCACCCGCACGAGCTCTCGCGCGGCCCCGTCGGGATCCCCCACCTTGAGGAACAGGTCCGAGATCCGCACGGCGACCTCGGAATTGGCGGAGCCAAGCTGACTCACGATCTCGAGCACTTCGAGTGACGCCTGTTTGCCGCCCTCGCTCTGCAATCGGCGCGTAGCGTAGTCGAGATAGTGGGCCACCGATTCGGCCACCAGCCCTTCCTTGGCGTAAAGATCGGCGATTCGGCGCAAATTGTTGATCTGAGTGGGATCTAGGCGCTGCACCTTCTTGAGCACGGCGATGGCATTGCGATAGAGATGTTGGGTCTCATAGGCGTCAACGCCGTGGCTATAGCGCTTGAGCGCCTCGTTGCGCATTCCCATCCGCACCGCCAGGTCGCCGAGTAAGATGTAGGCATAGGGATTGATCGGCTCGAGGCCCAGCAGCCTCTCGTACTCGGCCATCGCTTCTTTCAACGCTCCCCGCTGGATGAGCGCCTGAGCGCGTTGCTTAATCGCCGTTGCCTGGTCCAATGGGCAGGTTTCCTCCCTGCAGAATCGGCTCCACGCGAGAAAGTCCGCCGGAGGGGATGATTGCCGGCATGATGCGTTACTGCCGGGGCGCGCTCCCCCCTTGAGCTTTCGGCAGCGCCGGCCCCAACGTGAAGCCTGGGCGGCCTTCCCCGACGCGAGGCGGAGACTGAGCCCCCGCCGGCTGGGTGAGAAGCCCCGACTCGAGGACCAGGCGGCCCCTCTTCACCACCCCGATCACGTGAGAGGGTCCGATGTGATACGGAAGATGGACCGCTCCCGGGAGCGCGACGATCTGGAGGTCGGCCAGGACCCCGGGCACCAGCAGACCGCGGTCGGATTGGCCGGCGGCGCAGGCGGCGTTGCGAGTCGCCGCGACCAAGGACTCCTCAGGAGTCAGGCGAAGTCCCAGACAAGCAAGGCTCGTGATGAGCGGCATCGAAGCCACCATCGAGCTCCCTGGGTTCAAGTCGGTGGCGATGGCCACCGGCAGCCCCTGATCGGCCAGCCGCCGTCCCGGCGCGAACCGGGTCATGCCGAGAAAGAAGGAGGTGCCGGGAAGGAGCACCGGGATGGTGGCGGAGGAAGAGGCCAGGCGGGCGATCCCCTCGTCGCTGATGGCCATCAGGTGATCGGCCGATGTGGCTCGGAGCTCGGCGGCGAGTCCCGCGCCGCCCGAGTCCACAAACTCGTCGGCGTGCAGCTTGAGATCGAGTCCGAGACGGCTGGCCGCGCCGAGGATCATTCTCGCCTCCTCGGGAGTGAAATAACCCGGCTCGCAGAAGACATCGCAGAAGCGGGCGATTCCCTGGTCGGCCACCGCCGGTATCATGTCGTGGACCAAGAGATCGAGGTAACGATGTGGCTCGCCTTGATACTCGGGCGGAACGGCATGCGCGCCCATGAACGTGGGGATCACATCGACGGCATGCCGCCGGTCGAGCTCCGCCGCGAGCTCCAGCGCCCGGAGCTCTTCGCTTGTGGTCAGCCCGTAACCGGTCTTTACCTCGACCGTGGTGGTGCCGAACTGAAGCATCTGGTCGAGGAGCTTGAGCGCCCGGTCGAGGATCTCGCCGTTCGACGCGGCGCGGAATGCGCGCACGCTGGCCAGGATCCCGCCGCCTTGAGCCGCGATCTCCCGGTAGGAACGGCCTCGCACCCGCTGGCCGAACTCGGCGGCGCGGTCACCGGCGAAGAGAAGATGAGTGTGCGGGTCCACGAAGCCGGGAAGCACCGTGCCGCCAGCGGCGTCGAGGACTTGGCCTCCTGGAGCCAGGCGGACGGCGGAATCGAGCTCGGCCTCGGGGCCCACCCACGTAATGTGCTCGCCGGTCACCGCGATCGCACCGCGGGAAATGAGGCCGAGCTCGCCGAGGGCTTTGCCGCGCGCCGGCCCCGGCCGCATCCCGGTCTTGGCGATCGTCCGCTCCGCCGCCGACGCCATCGTCGCCACCTCCGCCGCGCCGCGGACGACGAGCGAGGCCTCGACCATCGTCATTGCAGCGGAAACACGAACTTCACGATCGCGGCAGTGGTGGGGTCGCCGATTGTACCAATGCGGCTGATCAGGTCGTCGTGATCGCGATCCGGGACGTCAACCAGCGGCCGCGGCTCCCACCCTGCCTTGTGCATGGCTGTCTCCATCATCAGGGTCTGCGCGCGGATACCCGCATAGTCGCGCTCGGCCATGACCAGGAGCAGAGGAAGATTGGGGCGGGGCGGGGCAAGGTGACGCACGGGCGAAGCCTCGCGCCAGGCCGGGCCGCGGGGGCCGAACACCCGTTGGACATAGGCCTTGCCCGTGTCCTGACCGGGGTCGCCGAAAGGCATCTCGAGGTCATAAATCCCAGAGAGTGCGACAACACCTGCGATCGCCTCGCGGGTTTTTGGGTGTCGGCGGAGCCAGCGGTCGTCGAGCGCGAGCAGCGCGACCAGATGAGCACCCGCCGAATGGCCAGTCAGAACAATCCGCTGGGGATCGCCTCCGTGCACCGCCACGTGGCCCATGAGCCAGGCGACCGCGCTCGCCACGTCCTCGATCTGCGCCGGATGCTTGGCGGCCGGAGCAAGCCGGTAGCTCATGACAGCGGTCAAGATGCCGCGGGCAGCCAAGGCCTCGCCCACATTCGCGAACTCTTCCCGACCTCCCATTGCCCAGACCCCGCCGTGGACAAAGAGCGCGACCGGCCAACGGCTCGACGGCTCGCCTGAGGTCCCTCGAGACGAATCGGCTCGTACTGGAATATAGAGGTCCAGGGTCTGTTTGGGATGGGTGCTGCCCTCGATGTAGGCGACGCCTGGGAGCACCTTCGTCTCGAATGTCATCACCGGCCCCGCCTGGGTTGAGAGCTGGGTTGCGGGTTGGATTGGGGGTCGGATTGGAGTCTGACCGGCCATCGCCTCGACCCTGGCGGAGGCGAACACGGCGGCAATGAGCACGCCGAGGTCCCGCGACCTCACCGGCCTGCCTCCGGGCCTCCCTCCGCCATCGGAATCCTCACCGCCTGCGCTCGCGCCGCAGCCAGCGCCTCTTCGTAGCCCGCATCGGCGTGGCGCACGACTCCGAGGCCAGGGTCGTTGGTCAGCACCCGCGCGAGCCGCAGGTCGGCTTCCTCGGTCCCGTCGGCCACACAGACCATGCCCGCGTGCAGCGAATAGCCGATTCCCACTCCCCCGCCGTGATGGATCGACACCCATGCGGCCCCCGAGGCCGTGTTGAGCAGGGCGTTCAAGAGCGGCCAGTCGGCAATCGCATCCGAGCCGTCTTTCATCCCCTCGGTCTCACGATAGGGCGAGGCCACCGAGCCCGCATCGAGGTGGTCACGGCCGATGACGATCGGTGCTTTGACCTCGCCGCGGCGGACGAGATCATTGAACACCCGTCCAGCGCGATCGCGCTCGCCGGCGCCGAGCCAGCAGATGCGGGCCGGGAGCCCCTGGAAGGCGACGCGCTCGCGCGCGAGCGGGATCCAGCGCGCGAGCACGGGATCGTCAGGGAAGGTGTCGAGGATGGCGCGGTCGGTGCGCGCAATGTCCGCGGGGTCGCCGGAGAGGGCTGCCCAGCGAAAAGGGCCCTTGCCGCGGCAGAAGAGCGGGCGGATGTAGGCGGGAACGAAACCGGGAATATCGAAGGCGCGATCGACCCCTGCGGTCTTCGCCTGGGCGCGGATGTTGTTCCCGTAGTCGAACACCACGCTCCCGCGCCCGAGATAGTCGAGCATGGAGCGCACATGGATCGCCATCGACTCCATGGCACCGGCGACGTACCTCTCGGGATCCCGGCGCCGGAGCTCGACGGCGGCGGCGAGCGTCATTCCGGCGGGCACGTAGCCGTTCAGCGCGTCGTGGGCGGACGTCTGGTCGGTGACAACGTCGGGGTGGAAGCCCAAGTCAGCGAGACCGGGCAACACCTCGGCGGTGTTGCCGAGGATCCCGATCGAGAGCGGCGAGCGCGTACGCCTTGCTTCCTCGGCCAGCTTCACCGCCTCGTCCACGGAGGTGGTGCGGCGATCCAGATAGCGGGTGCGAAGCCGCCGCTCGATGCGCTCGGGATCCACTTCGACGGCGAGGCACACCCCCCCGTTCATGGTGACCGCGAGCGGTTGGGCTCCGCCCATCCCGCCGAGGCCGCCGGTCAGGACGATGCGACCGGCGAGTGAGCCATCGAAGTGCTGGCGTGCGAGCTCCGCCAGGGTCTCGAACGTGCCTTGTAAGATGCCCTGTGTGCCGATGTAGATCCAGCTCCCGGCGGTCATCTGCCCGTACATGGTGAGTCCGAGTCGCTCGAGGCGGCGAAACTCGTCCCAGTTGGCCCAGGCGGGAACCAAATTCGAGTTGGCGATGAGGACGCGCGGAGAGTAAGGATGGGTGCGAAAGACACCGACCGGCTTCCCCGACTGGACGAGCAGCGTCTCGTCGTTCTCGAGCCGGCGAAGTTCGCGCACCAGAGCGTCGAAGGCCTCCCAGCTCCGCGCCGCCTTGCCCGACCCCCCGTAGACCACGAGCTCCTCAGGCCGCTCGGCCACCTCGGGGTCGAGGTTGTTCATGAGCATGCGGAGGGCGGCTTCCTGCAACCAGCCCTTGCACGACCGTGTCGTGCCGCGCGGAGCGCGAACGGGGGGCCGGGTGGCCCCTGGGGTTGCAAGAGTCGTCGTCGTTGGGATTGGGGTCGGATTCATCGCGATGATTTGGTTGTCGCCGCCCGAAGCATATCCCCCTTAGCCCGGAGCCGGCAACTCACCCGCCAGCGATTCACGCGCCGACTACTACCACGGCAGACGATTCACGCTCCAGGCCTACCACGCCAGCCGTTGGTCGCCGCTCGCCGGCTCCTCAGGCGCAGACATTGTCCTCTTCCTCTGTCGGTCACCGCCCCCCGGCTCCGACCCGCAGACATTGTCCAAGGGGACGACTCCCCCGCCAACTGTCGCGCGGAGGCTGCCGAACTCCCCGACCCGCATGATTTCACCAGGCGCGAACGTCATCGCCTCAGTTTTCCCACCAAGACTCCACGATTGACCAGAAGCCAAAGGACGATCCCTCGTCTCCGCGATAAGCGCTGTGCGCAGCTTAATTTATTTAATGATTGCAAAGATTAGGCCACTCGGCGATCGCGAATGGGGCAGAATTCGGCTGCAATCCTCGTAGAAATGCCAACCCGCAGTGGCCCGCAGCAAGGGCAACGAGCCCGTGCATCCTTCGTGGTCAGAATTGACCACTACGTGATCAATCCTGTCGGATGGGACAGGCAGCGAGCCTCGGGCGGCGAAACCGAGCTCATCTCCCCATCCCCCCCGGTAGGATGTTGGCATCGCGCCGCGCCGCCTTCCCCGACCCCCCGTAGACCACGAGCTCCTCGGGCCGCTCGGCCACTTCGGGGTCGAGGTTGTTCATGAGCATGCGGAGGGGCGGCCTCCTGCACCAGCCCTTGCACGACCGCGGGGCGCGGATGGCCGGGCGGGAGGAGGCTTCGGCCTTGAGGGCGGCGGGTGGGGTCGGAGTCATTCCGCGCGAAACATACCCATGCGTTCTGGATGCTACCGATAGTGGCCCTTGATCCTACCCCAGGTCGCCGGCTCGACCGGCATGGGTGTGCAATAGCCGTACATCTCGCCTTGCCAGGTGAAATCGTAACCCGGAAGGGCTGCAGGGCTCAGAGCTCCGTAGACCTCCACCAGGGAAGGGGCGAAGTGCCGGGCGTGCTCGCCTCCCGTCACGTAAATCTCGCCGATTAGAGAGTAGTACGCGCTTGCCCGATAGTAATAGATGGACAGGAACTGCACCTGGCCAGTCGCCAACGGGGAGCCGTCGACGAAGGTCACCGGGGAAGTGGCATTGGGAGGGTCCACGCCGAACTGGGCGCTCGATGCCGCATCTTCGTAGACCCCGAAGGTGCCTCCGCTGTACTCGTACTCCTCCCAGATGCTCTCCTGCTCATGACGTTCGAACACCGCGTCGCCAAGGTAAAACGTCAGCTCGCCCGCGGTCGGAATGTGGCTGAACATGCCCTCGGTCGGGCTGATGGTCCCCACCAGGTGGAGCTCCTTGCCCGGCTGAGCCTCTCCCGGGCTCCAGGTTCGACCGGTGATCCTCATGCACAGAGTCCGCTCTGGGCAGCCGTAGCAGGGCTGGATCATGGCAACTTCCAGCTTGCTCAGGCCCGACTGCGCGATCCAGGTCTCGAGTTCCTGCATGTCCATTCCATCGATGTACGCGTACTGGTAACGGGAATTGATGGCCTCGGCAAGCGCGCATCCGGCCGATTGTTCGATGAGATATCCGGCGGCGCAAATCCTCCCCTCGCGGTCGATGAAGCATGGTTTGCGCACGCCGGGATGGTCGTAGTTGCGGGGGAAGCTGCCGAGCCCCCGGTACTCGCGCAGTCGTTCGAGGTTGCGGGCGCGGGCGACCTGAAGCTCGGCGGGCCACGAACGGACGTCGCAGGCCGCGAGCAAGGCTTCGACATAAGCCAGATGCGTGCGAATGCGCAAGTCCTCGTCAGTCTGCGGGCCCGGCGGAAACCCGAAAGCTTGGATGAAGCTCTCGTCGCCGAGAACGGCGTTGATGGCCGAGGAAGGGGGGATTGCGGCCGACGAGTTGACGAGCAAGAGGAGAGGGAGCAACGCAGCTATCGCCACCATCCGGATGGAAGCGCGGTCCATTGGGAAGCCTCCTCGTCAGGCAACGGGCGCGGAGGCGATGATAGTACAACTCTGCTATGAGTACCATCCCGGACTGTCGGCCGCCACATTGTGCGGGTGCGATCGTTTCTGGACTGGGGTGGATCTCTTCCCCTCTGTCGGCCTGTTGAGCAAACGTGATCCATTCTGCCGGTTCTCCTTATCGCCGAGCTTGGTTTGGGTCGCCGCGGAGCACTTCCCCCAGGATCGGGACGGCGGTGAGCATCTCGTCGCTCACGAGCGCCGGATCGACCCGGGCGGGCTTGGGTAGCGGCGGCTCGACCCGGATCTCCTCGTCCGGCGT
>Ga0184637_10000632_pt1 | contig 25833 bp, 22 predicted proteins | sample PLM3_127_b2_FD_133143 | JGI IMG/M metagenome (GOLD analysis project Ga0184637, IMG submission 133143) | Groundwater sediment microbial communities from an aquifer in East River, Colorado, USA - PLM3_127_b2 | ecosystem: Environmental > Terrestrial > Soil > Riparian zone | place: USA: East River... | reverse complement strand
TGGCCGTTGACCAGCGCGATCGCATCGGCGGGCGCCGCGGCCCCGCCGTCTCCGGAGCGGACGACGCCGAACCCGGCGAGCGCAACGCCGGCGATGGCGCCCAGCACCAGCAGCCTGCGCGCCACGCGGTCGTCGTCGCGCTCGCTCAAGCGTTCGCCGCCGCTGAGATCTCGCGGCGATAGCCGGCAAGCTCTATTACGCGGCCCTGCTCGCGGGCCCGCTCGGCCGCGAACCCGAGCAGGTGCCCCTCGAGCGCCTCGCGCCCCGAGGCGAGAACCTCCTGCAATGCGCTGCGCCGCACCACGTCGGCGAAGTGGGCGACCAGCCCGACGTCGCCGCCGAAGTGTCCGAGCGGCGAGCCGGGGATCTGCTCGCGCTCGCTCGCCAGCGAGCCGTGGCGGAAGAGCTCGAGCTCCCCGCGCTCGAGCACGCCGCGCAGCTCGCCCTGCTCGCCGGTGATGCGCAGCACGCGGCTCTCGTGCACGGCGTGGCCGTGCACGCTGAACGATGCCGTCAGGCCACCTTCGAACTCGACCGCGACGAGCTGGTGATCGAGCGCGTCGTTGTCGCAGCGGTAGACGCAGCGCCCGTAGGGGCCCGTCTCGAGCGCGCGGCGGCGCGCTTCCCGCGAGGGGTCGGGCGACACGTCGCTCCACGGCCAGACGGCTGCGATGCGGTCGTCCGGGCCCAGGTAGAAGCGCACCGCGTCGTGAGCGCAGCTCGCCTGTACCGGGCAGCCCTGCGTGCAGCGCTCGGGCGCCCCCCGCGGCGCACGCGCCTCGGTGTAGCCCGAGAGGCGGCCGAAGGAGGCGACCCGCGCCGGGCGCGCCTGCGCCAGCCAGACCAGCAGATCGAGATCGTGACAGCTCTTGGCGAGCAGGATCGGCGCCGCGACCTCGCGGTTGCGGAAGCGGCCCCGCACGAAGGAGTGCGCCATGTGCCAGGCGCCGACGTGTTCCGCGAGCGCGATCTGCCAGACCCGCCCCAGGCGGCCGCTCGCGACGATCTCGTGCACCCGACGGTAGAAGGCCGTGTAGCGCAACACGTGTCCGATCTGGAGGATGCGGCCGGCCTTTTCCGCCGCCCCGACCACCCGCTCGCAGTCGGCGGGCTGCGGCGCGATCGGCTTCTCGAGCAGCACGTGGTAGCCGCGGGCCAGGGCCGCGAGGGCCGGGGCCACGTGCAGCGTATCGCTGGTGGCGACGACCGCGGCGTCGGCGAGCTGCGGCCGCGCGAGCAGCTCGCGCCAGTCACCGAAGAGCGCCCCCGAGCCGAGCCCGTGCTCGCGCGCCATCGCGTCGCGGCGCTCTGCATCGGGCTCGGCGACTGCGACGATGCGCAGCCGCTCCGGATGGGCGAGCGCCTGTCCGCCGTAAGCAAACCTGCCGCGGTGGCCGGCACCGATCACGGCGGCGGTCACCGCCCGGGGCTGCGCCATGCAGAACTCCTCGCGAGAGCTGGTTATACTAGGTCGCCCTCCGCCCCTTCCAAGATGCACGCGAGGTTCGCGCCGCAGCCCGGCGAGAGGCGGAATCCCCGGGAAGCGCATGCGAAGCGCGCTGCTGCGCGGCCGCGACCACACCCGACTCGGCATCACGGCCGCGGTCGCCGAAGGCCGCGCGGCGATCGCGCTCTCGCGCGGTGGGGCGGCCAAGTCCTACCGCTACCGCGATCCCAACGAGGACGCGGCGCTCTTCGTCGAGGGCGACGGCGGGATCCTGCTGGCCGTCGCCGACGGGCACGGCGGCTGCGACGCGGCCGAGACCGCCGTCGAGAAGCTGCTCGCGAGCTTCGCGCCGGGGTGGACGGGCCTCGCCGCGCCGGCGCTGCGCGAAGGCTGGGGAAAACTTGCGGTCGCCGCGCTCGGCGAGCTGAATGCGGCGATCCTGGAGCGCGTCGCCCTCGGCGGCGTCCCCACCGCACGCACCACGCTCGCGCTCGCGCTGCTCCGACCCGGCGACGACCTGCTCGCCTTCGCCTCGCTCGGCGACAGCCACGTCTTCCAGCTGGTAGCGGGCGAGGTGCTCGAGCTGGGCCACCAGCGCGAGCGCCGCTCCTGCTACCTGGGCTTCGCATCCGAGACGGCGGAGTCCCTGGAGGGCAAGCACGTGGCCGGCGTGCAGTCCCTCTCTGGCACCCGGGCCGTCGTGCTCGTCACCGATGGCCTCTCCGAGCAGGGGATCGGCGTCGCGGTGCCGGAGGCTGCGGTCGCCGAGTGCGCCGAAGCGGCGGCGCGCGGCAAGCCCGAGCTTCAGCCGCTGGCGGTGGCGCGCGGCCTGGTCGAGCGCGCGCTCGCCGAGCACCGGCGGCATCGCTCCGGCGACAATGTCGCCGCCGCGGTCGCCTGGCCCTGAGCCAGCAAGCCGCCGGAGGCGGGCCCCCGCGAAGCAAGCCGCCGAAGGCGGCGCGCAGTGAGCCGAAGGCGAGCGGAGGCGGGCCCCCGCGAAGCAAGCCGCCGAAGGCGGCGCGCAGCGAGCCGAAGGCGAGCGGAGGCGGGCCCCCGCGAAGCAAGCCGCCGAAGGCGGCGCGCAGCGAGCCGAAGGCGAGCGGAGGCCGGCCCCCGCGAAGACTGGCTAGGGGCGAGAATCCGGTCCGTCGCCGCCCCGCGACCACAGCAGCGAGAAGAACATCCGGCGGCGCTCGGCGCCGCCGGCGACCAGCAGGCCGACCGAGATCACGGCGTAGGCCGCGATGAACAGATACCGGACCTCGGTGCTCGGGAAGGCGAACTGGCCGACGAAGAGCGCCGCGAGCATGATCGCGTCGCGGCGGCTGAAGCGCAGGTCGGCGATCAGGATCGACGCGAGCAGCGACTGGGTGGAGGTGAGGATCAGCTCCTCCGTCTGGCGCGCGTCGAGCGGGAGCCCCGCGAGACCTCCCGCGGAGATCGCGTACGCGATCGGGATGGCACCGACCAGCAGCGTCCACTGGTTCACCTTCGACGAGATCAGCGCCCCGATTCCCACCGAGCCGCGCATGCGCAGTGCAAAGAGGATCGCGATCAGGAATTCGGGGGACTCCGACGCGAGCGGCGCCACCCATTGCACCAGCAGGAACTCGTCGATCGCGCGGCCGCGGCCGATCTCGACCAGGCTCTCGGCGAAGGGCTCCGCCGAGATGAAGATCGCGTAGGCGGCGAACACGAAGAGGCCAAGCGCCCAGATCCGCCGGCCGGTGTCGCCGAACTCGTGGTCGATCAGCGCGGCGGGCCCCACCAGCTCGACCTCGTGCGACTCGCCCTTCATGGCCGCCCGCGTGTAGAGGAAGAAGATCACGAACAGCACCGCGGCGTCGAATAGGTTGATGGTGCCTTTGATGGGAATCAGGAACGAGTAGAGCGTGGCCCACACCAGGAAGCGCATCTCGAGGCGCTGGCGGGGGTGGATCACGAGCTCGTCGCTCCGGCTGCGGTGACAGGCGATCAAGACCACGGCGGCCCAGCCCAGCCCGATCAGAAGCCGGTTCGCACCCGTCATGTTGGCGACGGCGTAGGCGGCGTAGCTGGGGTCCTTGCCGGCCATCCAGGCGAAGTGCAGGTCGACCGCGTATTCGGGGAGCACGCTCACCAGCGCCAGGAAGAGGATCGCGAGGGCCTGCGGGATGTCCCGCTCCGCCAGCTCGCAGGCCCACGTGAGCAGGAAGGCGCCGCCCAGGATCGCGACTCCGGCCGCCACCGCCACGAACTCGGACGGAAGCTCGAGACCCGGGAGATTGTGGAGCGCGAGCCAGGGAACCGGGAGCGCGCCCGCGCACGCGATCACGATCAGGTCGCGCTTGCGCGATCGCGTGTAGGCCCCGTTCTCCATCAGACGAGCCGCATGCCGAACTCGCGCTCGAAGCGGGCGCGCAGGTCCGACAGCTCGACGCGGGTGTTCTGGGTCCCCTCGACTTCGACCTGGTAGCTGCCGAGCAGGCTCCCGAGCCGACCGGCGATCTCCCACGGACGGCCGAGGGCGCGCGCGTGCAGGAGGCCGGCGCGGTAGGCGTCGCCGCAACCCGTGGGGTCGACGATCTTGGCCGCGCGCACGGGAGGAATCTCGATCACGCGCTCGCCTTCGTGGATCGTCGAGCCCTGCTCGCCCTTGGTGATGATCACGGCCGCACAGGCAGCCTCGATCTCCCGCGCGCTCTTCCCGGTGCGCTCGAGCGTCAGCGCCCATTCGTAATCGTTGACGACGTAGCCCGCCGCGCCGCGGATCATCTCGAAGAGCTCGTCGCCGGAAAGGATCGGCAGCGCGTGACTGGGGTCGATCAACGTGGGCACGGCGCGCGCCTTGAGCGCCCGCGCGTGCTCGACCATCGCCTGCTTGCCGTTCGAGGAGACGATCGCGAGCGAGAGCGGCTCGCGCACGTCCTCGACGCGCGCCTCGTGGGCGCGCGCGATCGCGCCCTCGTAGAAGGCCCAGATCTGGCTGTCGTCGAGATCCGTGGTGACGAAGCCCTGCGGCGTGCGGATGTCGTCGAAGACGCGGATCGCGTCGCGACGGATCTGCTGGCGGTCGAGCCACTCCGCGTAGGGCCCGAAGTCGTGGCCGGCCGTCGCGAGGATCAGCGGATCGTCGCCGAGCAGACGGAGGTGATACGCGATGTTGCCGGCGACGCCGCCGAAGTGCGTCTTCAGGCTCGTGATGTTGAACGAGACGTTCAGGACGTGCAGCTTCTCGGGCAGGATGTGGTTCTTGAACCGGTCGGGAAAGACCATGATGTGGTCGAACGCGACCGAGCCCGAGACGAGAATCGACATGCGCTTCCCCCGGCGCGCGCAGTCTCGCCATCCCCGAGGCGAGCGTCAATGCCCGGGCGGGGTGGTAGAATCCTCGCGATGCGCAACGCCGACCATTTCCGCGCCGGGCGGCCCGTCTTCTCGTTCGAGTTCTTCCCGCCGAAGACCGACGCCGGCTTCGCCGCGCTCTATCGCACGATCGAGGAGCTGAAGCTGCTGAATCCCGACTTCGTGTCCGTGACCTGGGGCGCCGGCGGCTCCACGCGACGCAAGACGGTGGAAATCGTGATCCAGATCCAGCAGGAGATCGGGATCACCGCGATGGCACACCTCTCGTGCATCGGCTCGACTCCCGACCAGCTCACCGAGACGCTGGTTCGACTCGAACGCGCGGGAATCGAGAACGTGCTCGCGCTGGGCGGAGACCGACCGGCGGGACATGTCCCGCCGCCGGGCGCCTTCACCTACGCGAACGAGCTGGCGACCTTCATCCGGTCCCGCTTCGGCTTCTGCCTGGGAGGCGCCTGCTACCCGGAGACGCACCAGCTCGCGCCGAGCCCGGAGGCCGACCTCGCGAACCTGGTGCGCAAGGTGAACGCGGGCGTCGAGTTCCTGATCACGCAGCTGTTCTACGACAGCGCCGACTACTTCGCGTTCGTCGCGCGGGCGCGGACGGCCGGCATCAGGGTGCCGATCGTGCCGGGGATCATGCCGATCATCAGCGCGGCCAACATTCGGCGCATCGCCGCGCTGAGCGCGGCGCGCATCCCCACCGCGCTCGACACGCAACTGCGCCGCGTCGAGCACGACGATGCGCTCACCCTCGAAGTCGGGGTCGCGTGGGCCACGCGCCAGTGCCGGGAGCTGCTCGACGGTGGCGCCCCGGGCATCCACTTCTACACGATGAACAAGAGCCCCGCGACCCGACGCGTGTTCGAGAACCTTCGCTCGCGATGAGCGCCCGCGCGCCCGGCTCGCCGCTGCGTCTCGCGGTGCTGCTCTCCGGCTCCGGCACCAGCCTGCAGAACCTGATCGACCGGATCGACGCCGGCGGGCTGCGAGCGGAGATCGCGGTGGTGATCGCGTCGAAGCCGGATGCCTTCGGCCTGGAACGCGCGCGTCGGCGCGGGCTCCCGGCGGTGGCCGTGCCGCGCAAGCGGCATCCCGACGTCGGCGCGTTCAACGACGCGCTCCACGCCGAGCTCGCGCGCTTCCAGATCGACCTGGTGGTGCTGCTGGGCTTCCTGTCTCCCTTCGAGACGCGGGGCCAGTACCAGGGCCGTGCAATCAACGTGCATCCCGCGCTGGTGCCCGCCTTCTCCGGCCGGGGCTGCTACGGGCATCGGGTACACGAGGTGGTGATCGAGAGCGGCGTGAAGCTGACGGGAGCGACCGTCCACTTCGTCGACGCCGAGTACGACCACGGCCCCATCATCCTCCAGGAGGGGGTGGCGGTGCTCGACGACGACACGCCCGAGACTCTCGCCGTGCGCGTGCAGGAGGTGGAGCGCCGCCTGGTGCCCGAGGCGATCCGGCTCTTCGCGGAGGGGCGCCTGCGCATCGAGGGCCGCCGGGTACGAATCCGGCCTGAGTGAACTCCGCTCGCCTTCGGCTCGCTGCGCGCGCCGCTTGCGGGGCGCTTGCTAGCGCTCGATCAGCTCGATCTTGTAGCCGTTCGGGTCCTCGACGAAGGCGATCACGGTGCTGCCGTGTTTCATGGGGCCCGGCTCGCGGGTGATCGGGACTCCCTGCGCGCGCAGTCGCTGGCAGGTGGCGCGGATGTCGGCCACGCCGATGGCAATGTGCCCGAAGGCGTCGCCGAGCTGGTAGTCGTGGCGGCCCCAGTTGTGGGTGAGCTCGAGGACGCTGTGATCGGACTCGTCGCCGTAGCCGACGAAAGCGAGCGTGAACTTGCCTTCGGGGTAGTCGCGCCGGCGCAGGAGCTTCATGCCGAGCTGCTCGGTGTAGAAGCGGAGCGAGGCGTCGAGGTCCTTCACGCGCAGCATGGTGTGGAGCAGGCGCACGGGCCGAGTCTAGGCAAGCGAAGCGCGCAGCGAGCCGAAGGCGAGAGGAGTTCATCAAGCCGGGCCGGGGGGCGCCCGATAGAAGTTGACTCGGAGGCGAAAAAAAGACGAAAATAGGGATGTGGTCCCGCCCCCCTCAGCCCCCGGCTCGCCCGCCGACCGCCGCGTGGCGGAGCTGCTGCGCGAGCTCGGTCCCCAGCTGCGCCTCGGCGGCCTGCCCGCCGAGGCGCTGGCCCGCTGCCCGACCGGCATCCCCGAGCTCGACCGCCTGCTGGGCGGCGGCTTCCCGCGCGGGCGCCTCACCGAGATCGCCGGGCCGGGCTCCTGCGGGCGCACCTCGCTCGCGCTCGCCCTGCTCTCCCAGGCCACCCGCGCCGGGGAGGTGGTCGCCGTGGCCGACGGCGCCGACGCCTTCGATCCCGCCTCGGCGCAGGCCGCCGGCGTGGTGCTCGAGCGCGTGCTGTGGATGCGCGCGAGACAGCCTCGTGAGGCGCTGCGCGGCGCCGAGCGCCTGCTGGAGGCACGGGGCTTCGCCGTCGTGCTGCTCGATCTCGGCGCGCCGGGGCCGCGCGTCGCGGCGGCGAGCTGGCTGCGGCTCGCGCAAGCAGCGGCGGCGACCAGCACGGCGCTGGTCGTGCTCTCGCTCGCGCGGGCCGCGGGTGCCGCAGCCGAGCTCGCGCTGGAGCTGGCACCGCTGCGGGCGTGCTTCACGGGTACGCCGGCGCTGCTCGAGGCGTTCGACACCGAGATCGCGCTGGTGCGCCGGCGCGCCGGCCCGGCCGCGCGCGCCGTCTCGGTGCGCCTGCGCGGTCAACCTGCGGCCTGATCATGCGCGTTGCGTGCTGTCTGGTGCCCGATCTCCCGCTCGCGGCCCAGCTGCGCGCCGAGCCCGAGCTCGCGGGCCTCCCGCTGGTTCTGGCCTCGGGCACGGGCCCCCGCGCCGAGATCATCGGGGTCTCGCCCGAGGCGGCACGCCGGGGCGTGCGCAGGCGCGGCTCCGTCGCTCACGCCCGCACGCTGTGCAGCGAGCTGCGCGTGCGCGCCCTCTCGCCCGCGCTCGAGCAGACGGCGCGCGACGCGCTGCTCGACGCGGCGCTCGGCTGCGCCCCGCGCGCCATGCTCGCGCCGCGGGCCTCGGGGGCCTACGCCGCCGAAGCCGCCGTGCTGCTCGACGCCTCGGGCGTCACGCCGTTGTTTCGCTCCGAGGCCGGCTTCGCCGCTGCGCTGGCCGCGCGGGCGGGCGCGCTCGGGCTGCCCGGCTGCGTCGCAATCGCCTCCTCGCGCTGCGTGGCGCACCTCGCGGCGCGCCGGCTGGCGGGCGCCGCGGGGGAGGTCTGCGTGCTGCCCCCGGGCTCCGAGAGCGCCTGGCTGGCGCCCCTGCCCATCGACCTGCTGGGCCCGGACGACGCGCTGGCCGAGACGCTCTCGGGTCTGGGCGTGCGCACGCTGCGCGATCTGTTGCGGCTCCCGCGCCGCGCCCTCGGCGCACGCCTGGGCCCGCCCGTGCTGCGGCTCGTCGCGCTCGCGCGCGGCGAGGAGCCGGATCTGCCGCTGCCCGTCCCCGAGCCCTCGAGCCTCTTCGAGGCCATCGACCTCGAGTTCGCGGTGGAGCGCCTGGAGGCGCTGGGCTTCCTGCTCCAGGGCCTGCTCTCGCGCCTGCTCGCACGGCTCGAGGCGCGCCGGCTCGCCTGCGGAGAGCTCGGCCTGGTGCTCTCGCTCGAGGGCGGCGGGCGCGACGCACGGCGCATCGGCCTGGCCGCGCCGACCCTCGACCTGCGCGTGCTGGTGCGACTGGTGTGCGCAAGCCTCGAAGCGCGGCCGCCCTCGGCCGCCGTCGTGGCCGCCGCGCTCGAGACCGAGGGACGCCCCCTGGCCCTCGACCAGCTCGACCTCTTCCGCCCCGCGGGCCCCGCTCCCGCCGCGCTGGGCCGCACCCTCGCCGAGCTGGCGGCCCTCAGCGGTCGCGAACGCGTCGGCGCCCCCGAGGTCGCCGACGACCACCGCCCGGACGCCTTCGGCCTGACTCCTTTCCTTCCATCGAATCGTGGGTGTGCATCCCGAGTCGAAGACCAAGCCCACGTGCTCGCGGTGCGGGCTCTGCGCCCACCGGTTGCGGCCGAGGTCCGCACCCAGCACGGCCGGCCCGAGTGGATCCGCAGCGCCGTGGCGAGCGGCCGCGTGGTCCAGATCGCGGGTCCCTGGCGCACGACCGGAGGTTGGTGGTCGCGCGAGCAGCGCTTCGCCTACGACTACTTCGACGTGCAGACCAGCGACGGCAGCCTCGCGCGCCTGCGCTTCGACCACCTCGAGCGGCGCTGGCAGATCGACGGCGTCTATGACTGAGGACTGCCCAACCGACTTGACCCGACCCCATGCGCTGGCTACATCGCAAGCACTCGAAGTCCACCGGGGGGAATCATGGCCTCGAAGACGCGCCTTCGTCTCCAGCCCGATCACCGCATGGCCTTCCTGCAGGGATTCCTCAAGAGCCCGAAGCAGGTGGGCTCGATCATCCCGAGCTCGCGTTTCCTCGAGCGCCGGATCGTGCGGGCGGCCGAGATCGGGCGCGCATCGCTGGTGGTCGAGCTCGGCCCCGGGACGGGGGGAACCACCCGCGCCCTGCTCCGGGCCTTGTCGCCGAAGGCGCAGCTGCTCGCGATCGAGATCGGTCCCCGCTTCGTCGAGCTGCTGCGCCGGATGCCCGACCCGCGCCTGATCGTGCACGAGGGCAGCGCCTCCGAGATCGAGGCCGCACTCCGAAAGCACGGGCTTCCGGCGCCGGACGTGATCCTCTCGGGCATCCCGTTCTCGACCATGGCGCGCAGCGTGGGCGAGCAGATCCTGCGCTCCGTCTACGACGCGCTCGAGCCGGGCGGCCTGTTCGTCGCCTACCAGGTGCGCGACCGCGTCGAGAGCCTCGGCCGCCGGGTCTTCGGGCGCGCGCAGGTGCAGACCGAGATCCTGAACATGCCGCCGATGCGCGTCTATCGCTGGCAGAAACAGACCTGCCGCGCCGAGTTTCAACCCGGCGTTTCGTCCGGCACGCCGCGCTTGCGCTGAAGCGAGAGCCCCGCGCGATCCACGTCGCGCGCCGTCCCTCGCACCACCGCTCCCGGACCGAACCGCTCCCGCAGCGCGTCGAGCGCGCGGTTCAAGCGATCCCGACGCAACGATGAGTCGGGCGGCCCGAACAGCGAGAGCTGCGGATCCGCCGCCGGCACCAGATTCGTGGCGCCCACGCCGAGCAGCCGCACGGGCTCGCTGGGGCCGGCGCGCGCGAGCAGCCTGCGCGCCACCTCGGCGATCGCGCCGCCGTCGTCGGTGGCGGCGGGGAGCGTGGCTCGGCGCGTGAGAATCGGGTAGCCGCGCGGCCCCGCGGAGCGGCGCCGCCCGAGCTTGAGCTTGAGCACGACGCTGCGCGCGCGCAGCTGGTCGCGGCGCAGCCGCCGCGCAACCGCCTCCGCGTGGGCGAGCAGCGTGCGTCCCAACACTTCGCGGTCGGCGACGTCCTCGGCGAAGGTGTTCTCCTCGCTGTACGAGACCGGCTCGCGCCAGGGCTCCACCTCGCGCAGGTCCTCGCCGCGCGCGAGCCTTGCCACCGCCAGGCCCCAGGCGCCGAGCAGCGCCTCCAGCTGCGCGGGATCGGCGGCGGCGAGCGCGCCCATGCTGGGGATCCCGGCGGCTTCCAGCCGCGCCTGCGCGACAGGGCCCACGCCCCAGATCCGGCCGACGGGTAGCGGTGCCAGGAACTCGCGCACCGCCTCGGGCGGGACTTCGACCACGCCGTCGGGCTTGGCGACGTCGCTCGCGATCTTCGCCACCAGCTTGACGGGGGCGATGCCGACCGAGCAGGCGAGTCCGGTCGCGGCGCGCAGCTCCGCGCGCAGGCGCTGCGCGAGCGCGCGCGGCAGACCGAACAGACGCCCGGTTCCGGTCACGTCGAGGAAGGCCTCGTCGAGCGAGAGGCCCTCCACCAGCGGCGTGAAACGGCGGAAGATCTCGAAGATCCGCGTCGACTCCCGCGTGTACTTCGCCATCTCGCCCGGCAGGAAGACCCCCTCCGGGCAGAGGCGGCGTGCCAGCCCGGTGGGCTGCGCCGAGTGCACGCCGAAGCGGCGCGCCTCGTAGCTCGCCGCCGAGACCACGCCGCGCGGCCCCGTCCCGCCCACGATCACGGGCCGGCCGCGCAGCTCTGGACGATCGCGCTGCTCGATGGATGCGTAGAAGGCGTCCATGTCGGCGTGCAGGATCACGCGCATCGTGCGCACCAGTCTACCGCGGTATGCTGGCCGGCCTTTCCAGCGACGGGGGCGATCCTTGGCGGCGGCAGAAGCGCAGACAGGCGGGCCCGCGGCGGGCGTGCGCTGGGACCTCGCGGATCTCTACCAGGGCGCCGAGGATCCGCGCATCGAGGCGGATCTCGCGCAGACCCTGGAGAGCGCGCAGCGCTTCGCCGAGCGACACCGGGGAGGCGTCGCCACGCTCTCTGCCGAGAGCCTGGCTCTGGCGGTGGCGGAGCTCGAGGCGATCGGGGAACGGGCGGCCCGGCCCGCCAGCTATGCGCAGCTGCTCTTCTCCGCCGACACCAGCGTGCCCCGCCACGGGGCCCTGCTCCAGCGCGTGCAGGAGCGCGGGACCGAGATCCGCAACGCGCTCGTCTTCTTCGAGCTGGAGTGGGTGGGCCTGGACGACGGCGTCGCGGGGGCGCTGCTGGCGGCGCCGGCGCTCGCGCAGCGCCGGCACTTTCTCGCATCCATGCGCCGCTACCGGCCGCACGTGCTGGCCGAGTCCGAGGAAAAACTGGTCGAGGAGCTCGCCAACACCGGGCGCCGGGCCTTCTCGCGCCTCTTCGACGAGCTGGTGGCGTCGCTGCGCTTCCAGGTCAGGCACGCGGGCGAAACGCGCGATCTCGGCGAAGAAGAGGTGCTCGCGCTCCTCTACGCACCCGAGCGCGAGCTGCGCCGCGAGGCGGCGCGCTCTCTCAGCGAGGGGCTGCGCGCCAACGCGCGGCCGCTGGCCTTCATCTTCAACACGCTGATCCAGGACAAGGCCGTCGACGACCGCCTGCGCCGCTTTCCGACTCCTTTGGCCTCCCGCCATCTGGCCAACGAGATCGACGCCGCCAGCGTCGATGCGCTGCTCTCCGCCTGCGTCTCGCGTTATCCGCTGGTGGCGCGCTACTACCGGCTCAAGGCGCGGCTGCTCGGGATTCCGCGGCTCGAGGATTTCGACCGCTACGCGCCGATCGCCGAGAAGGGCGGCACGCGCAGCTGGGGCGAGGCGCGCGCCATCGTGACGGCCGCCTACCGCGACTTCTCCCCCGAGCTGGCCGAGATCACGGGCGCCTTCTTCGAGCGCCGCTGGATCGACGCGGAGCTCCGCACGGGAAAGCGCGGCGGCGCCTTCTGCGCTTCGACGCTCCCGAGCCTGCATCCCTACGTGCTGCTCAACTACACCGGGAACCAGCGCGACGTGATGACGCTCGCGCACGAGCTCGGTCACGGGGTCCATCAATCGCTGGCGGCGCCGCGGGGGCTCTTCGAGCAGGATACCCCCCTCACGCTCGCAGAGACGGCCAGCGTGTTCGGCGAGATGCTGGTGTTCCGGCGCCTGCTGCGCGAGGAGTCGGATCCCGGGATCCGGCTGGCGCTCTTGTGCGGGAAGATCGAGGACGCCTTCGCCACCGTCTTCCGGCAGGTGGCGATGACCCGCTTCGAGCAGGCGCTGCACGCGGCGCGCCGCAGCGAGGGCGAGCTCCCGATCCCGCGCGTGAACGAGCTCTGGCTGGCCGCCAATCGACCCATGTTCGGCGACTCGGTGGAGCTCACCGAGGACTACGGCTGGTGGTGGCTCTACATCCCCCACTTCGTGCACTCGCCCTTCTATTGCTACGCCTACGCCTTTGGCGAGCTGCTGGTGCTGGCGCTGCTACGCCGCTACGACGAGGAAGGCGCCGCCTTCGTGCCGCGCTACCTCGAGCTGCTGCGCGCGGGCGGCTCCGACACGCCGGAGCGCTTGCTCGCCCGCGTCGGCCTCGACGTCGGCGACCCGGGCTTCTGGAGCGGCGGCCTCTTGCTGCTCGAAGATCTCGTCGCGCAGGCGGAGGCGCTGGCCGGCTAACGCGAGTCCAAGTGGTTCGGTCGGGGGTATTCGGTGTTGCGGCATCGGATTCGGTGGACGCGCGGGTTCACGACCTGGGCTACGGCGTGCGGGCTCGGTCTCGCGGCGGCGCACCCGGCGCATGCCCAGCAGCCCGTACCCGAGGGCGCGCAGCTCCAGGTCAACACCTACACGACGAGCTACCAGTCCTCTCCCTCCCTGGCGGCGGAGGTCGACGGGGACTTCGTGGTGGTGTGGCAAAGCATCGGGTCGTCCGGGACGGACACGAGCTTGGTCAGCATCCAGGGCCAGCGTTACGGCTCGAACGGATCGGCTCAGGGCACGCAGTTCCAGGTCAACACCTACACGACGGGCTACCAGAGTCATCCCACCGTGGCTGCGCGGACCGACGGGGACTTCGTCGTGGTGTGGAAGAGCATCGGGTCGTCTGGGACGGACGCGAGCGCCGGCAGCATCCAGGGCCAGCGTTATGCCTCGAATGGATCGGCTCAGGGCGGCGAGTTCCAGGTCAACACCTACACGACGAGCGATCAGAGTCGTCCCTCCGTGGCGACGGATATGGACGGGGACTTCGTCGTAGCGTGGGAAAGCTACGGGTCATTCGGGACAGACACGACATCCGTCAGCGTCCAGGGTCAGCGCTACGCCTCGGATGGATCGGCTCAGGGTGCGCAGTTCCAGGTCAACAGCTACACGGCGGGCTTCCAGTACCACCAGTCCGTGGCGGCGGATGCCAACGGGGACTTCGTCGTGGTCTGGTGGAGCTGTTGCTCGTCTGGGACGGACACGAGCGACAGCAGCATCCAGGGCCAGCGCTACGCCTCGGACGGATCGCCTCAGGGCGCGGAGTTCCAGGTCAACACCTACACGACGAGCACTCAGATGGTTCCCTCCGTGGCGGCAGAGGCCGACGGGGATTTCGTCGTGGTGTGGATGGGAGCGTCAGGGCCGGACCCGAGTGACTCCAACATCCGGGGCCAGCGCTACGCCTCGGACGGATCGACGCAGGGCGGCGAGTTCCAGATCAACAGCTACACGACGGACAACCAAGGTGTTCCCTCCGTGACGGCGGATGCGGACGGGGAATTCGTCGTAGTGTGGGCGAGCTATGGCACGTTCGGGACGGACACGAGCGAAACCAGCATCCAGGGCCAGCGCTACGCCTCGGACGGATCGACGCAGGGCGGCGAGTTCCAGGTCAACACCTACACGACGAGCCACCAGGGTTTTCCCTCCGTGGCGGCGAGTGCCGACGGAGACTTCGTCACGGTGTGGTGGAGCTATGGCTCGTTCGAGACGGACTCGAGCGCCACCAGCATCCAGGGTCAGCGGTACAGCGTTCTCGCCGACGCGCCGCCCGTACCGGCGATGTCCCCAGCGATGAGGTTCGCGCTCGGCGCGGCGCTGATGCTGCTGGGGAGCGCCTACGCGCTAAGGCGTCGCTAGAGCCCCCGCGATCTCCGTCGCGGCGCGCAGGCCGCTGGTGAGCGCAGCCTCGGTGTAGGGGCCCACCAGGTAGTCACCGGCGAAGGCGAGGCGCGGCGAGCGTTCGAGCCGCGCCTGGAAGCGCGCCAGGCGCGGCAGGTAGCCGGCGTAGAGCTGCGGGAGCATCGGCGACCAGCGGTGGACCACCGCATCGATCGGCCGCAGGCGGCCGATCGGCGTGCGCGCCAGGTTCTCGACCACCCGCTCGGCGATTGCCGCATCCGGCGCGTCCCAGAGCCGCGCGGCGGCGCGCGCCGTCAGCGCGGCATTCACGAGGCCGGCGCCCGGCGGCGCGACGCCCGGCTTGTGGTGGTCGACGGCGAGGCCGTAGAGGTCGAGGCCCTCGCGGCGCGGGAACGCGACACCGTAATAGGGCAGCGTCGCCGGTGCCCGCTCGAACATCAGGTGCACGATCATCCCGCGCACGTAGCGCACCTGCTCGAAGAAGCCGCGCTCGCCGGGCGTGAGCTTCGGGCAGACCCCGGCCACCAGCGAGCCGGGCAGCGCCACCACCGCGGCGTCGGCCAGCACGCTGCTCTCGCGGCCGCGCGCCCGGTAACGCACGCGGGCGCCCTCGGTCTCGGTCTCGATCGCGATCGCCTCGCAGCCCGTGCGCACCGACAGCTCGCGCGCGAGCGTCTGCGTGAGCAGGCCGGTGCCGCCTTCGAAGCACTGGAGGCGAAAGCCGCCCGCCACGAACCGGATCGCGAGCAGGGCGAAGGCGAGCGAGAGATCTTCGGGATCGCTGTCGAAGGTCGAGGAGAGCGCGGGCGCCAGCAGATACTCGAAGGCTTCATCGCCCACCATCCGGATCAGACCGGTCGGGAGGTCCTCACGGTCGAGCGAGGCAGCGAGCTCGGGGCGCAGCGGGTCGAGCCGGCGCCGGTGGCGCGCGACCTCGAAGAGCAGGCGCGGGAGGCGCGCCTTCGCGGGGACGGAGAGCAGGCGCGACCGGATCAGCTGGAGGGGACTCCCGTAGTCGCCGCTGTGAAGCCGACCGTCGCGCAGGATCGCGTTGTCGCTGCGCGCCAGCGGGCACACTTTGTCTTCCAAGCCGATCGCGCGCGTCACGGCGTGGAGATTCCGGTAGCCGCTCGCGATGAACTGCGCGCCGCGATCCAGCACGAAGGAGCCGTGGCGCTCGCTGCGCATGCGGCCGCCGGGTTCGCTTTCGCGCTCCAGCACCTCGACGTCGTGGCCCGCGCGGCGCAGCCGCCAGGCGCAGGCCAGCCCCGCGATTCCGCCGCCCACCACCACGATGGATGCCATGGCCGGAGCATACCCCGCGGGCCCGATCCGGGGCGCTTGACGCGAGCACGAAAGTAAGGCGAAACTCGTTGCATGCCCCCTCCCCCCACCGGGCCCGACTACATCGAGCTGCGCTGCCGCAGCGCCTTCTCCTTCCTGGAGGGCGCATCGAACCCCGAGGACCTGGTGGCCCGCGCCGCCGACCTCGGCCATGGCGCCCTGGCGCTCGCCGATCGCGACGGGCTCTCGGGCGCGCCACGCTTCTTTCAGGCCGCGAAGGCCGCCGGGCTGCACCCGATCGTGGGGGCCGACGTCGCCCTCGAGCCGCCGGCCGCGCACGCCGCGCCCGGCCGCCTGCTGCTGCTGGTCGAGAGCGCCAAGGGCTACCGCAACTTGTGTCGACTGCTCACGCTCGGACACGCGCGCTGCGCGAAGGGCGAATCCCGTGTGAGCTGGGAGGAGCTCGAATCGCGGGCCAGGGGCCTGATCGCACTCGCCCGCGGCGACGCCGCGCTAGCCCCGGCGCTGCTGGAGAAAGCGCGCACCTGCTTCGGCCACGGCAGCCTGTTCGTCGACGTCTCGCGCATTCTCTCGCGCCGTGCCGAGGCGGCCTCGCGCCGCGCCGTGGCGCTCGCCGAAGCGGCGGGGGTCCCGATCGTCGCGACCGGCGACGTGCGCTTCGCCGCGCCCGCGGATCGTCCGCTCTTCGATGCGCTGACCTGCCTGCGCCACAAGACCTCGCTCGACCGCGCCGGCCGCCGGCTCGCGTGCAACGCCGAGCGCCACCTCCGCCCGGCCCGCGAGATGGCCGCGCGCTTCGCGGACCGGCCGGCCTGGCTTCGCGCCACGCGCGAGATCGCCGAGCGCTGCGCCTTCAGCCTGGCGGATCTCGGCTACCGCTTTCCCGAGTTCCCGGTGCCGCCGGGCGCGACCCAGATGAGCTGGCTGCGTCAGATCACCGAACTCGGCGCACGCGAGCGCTACGGGGCCCCCGTGCCGCCGCGCGCGCGGGCGCAGCTCGCGCACGAGCTGCGGGTGATCGAGAAGCTCGAGCTCGCCGGCTACTTCCTGATCGTCCACGACATCGCGCGCTTCGCGAGGGAGCAGAAGATCCTGGCGCAGGGGCGCGGCTCGGCCGCCAACAGCGCCGTGTGTTATGCGCTCGGGATCACCGCCGTCGATCCGGTCGCCATGGGCCTGCTCTTCGAGCGCTTCCTCTCGGAGGAGCGCGGCGAGTGGCCCGACATCGATCTCGACCTGCCTTCGGGCGCACAACGGGAACGGGTGATCCAGCATGTGTTCTCGAAATACGGCGAACGGGGCGCCGCCATGACGGCCGTGGTGATCACCTGGAAGAGCCGGCTCGCCGTGCGCGAGATGGGCAAGGTGCTGGGCCTCGAACCGGACACGCTCGGCCGCCTCTCGAAGCTGATCTCGGGCCTCGAGCACCGCGACGATCTCGAGCAGGTGGGGGACACGCTGCGCCAGGCCGGCGTCGACCCCGCGGCCCCGCGCATCGCGCAGCTGCTCGAGCTCTCGGCGCGCGTGCAGGGCCTGCCGCGCCACCTGGGCCAGCACACGGGCGGCATCGTAATAGCAGCTGGCCGCCTCGACGAGATCGTCCCTATCGAGCCCGCCGCGATGGCCGGCCGCCGCGTGGTGCAGTGGGACAAGGAGGACTGCGCCGACCTCGGCATCATCAAGATCGACCTGCTGGGCCTCGGCATGCTCGACGCGCTCGAGCAGGCGCTGCCGCTGGTGCGCGAGCACGAAGGCATCGAGATCGACCTGGCCCACCTACCGCCCGACGACCCCGAGACCTACGCGATGATCCGCCGCGCCGACACCATCGGCGTGTTCCAGATCGAGAGCCGCGCGCAGATGGCGACGCTCCCGCGCCTCAAGCCCGAGCGTTTCTACGACCTGGTGGTGGAGGTCGCGATCATCCGGCCCGGCCCCATCACGGGGCAGATGGTGCACCCGTATCTGCACCGCCGCGCCGGACGCGAGCCGGTCCGGTATCCCCATCCCTCGCTGGAGCCGATCCTGGCGCGCACGCTCGGCGTGCCGCTCTTTCAGGAGCAGCTGCTGCGCATCGCCATGACGGCCGCGGGCTTCACCGGCGGCGAGGCCGAGGAGCTGCGCCGCGCCATGGGCTTCAAGCGCTCGCAGGACAAGATGCAGCGGCTCTCCCAGCGGCTGCGCGACGGCATGACCGAACGTGGCATCACGGGCGAGGCGCAGGACGAGATCCTGCGCGGGGTGGTCGCCTTCGCGCTCTACGGCTTCCCCGAGTCGCACGCCGCCTCCTTCGCGCTGATCGCGTATGCCTCCGCGTATCTGAAGTGCCACCACCCGGCGGCCTTCCTGGCGGGGCTGCTGAACGCCTGGCCGATGGGCTTCTACGCCCCGGCGACACTCGTGAAGGACTCCCAGCGCCATGGGATCGAGGTGCGGCCGATCGACGTGGCAAGCTCGGGTTGGAAGTGCACGCTCGAGCCGGCCAGCGGCGCCGGGGGCCCGCCCGCCGTGCGCCTGGGCCTGCGCTACGCGAGCGGCCTGCGCGAGCAGGCGGGGGTCGCGCTCGCCGCGCAGCGCGCGCGCCAGCCCTTCGCGGATCTCGCGGACCTGGTGCGGCGCGTCTCCCTGCGCCGCAGCGAGCTGGAAGCGCTCGCCGAGCTCGGCGCGCTCGCCGCGATCGACCCGCGCGCGCGCACGCGGCGCTCGGCGCTCTGGCAGGTGGCCGGGCTCGAGCGCGAGTCTCATTCGTTGTTCGCCGGTCTCGCGCCGGAGGACGGTGAGTCTCCCCTCGCCGAGATGACGCCGCTCGAGGACACGCTCGCCGACTACCGGCGCAGCGGGGTCACGTCGGGGCCGCACGTACTCACCCATCTTCGGGCAGAACTGGACGCGCGCGGCGTGCTGCGCACCGCGGCGCTGCGGGAGGCCCCGAACGGAAGCGCCGTGCGCACGGCGGGGCACGTGATCGTGCGCCAGCGCCCCGAGACGGCGAAGGGCTTCTGCTTCCTCACGCTCGAGGACGAGACGGGCACCGCGAACGCCATCCTCACGCCGCAGAGCTTTCGCCGTTTCCGGGTGCCCCTGCACACCGCGGCGATCGTCGAGATCGAGGGGCCGCTCCAGAATTTTGATGGCGTGATCCACGTGCGCGTGCGCAGTCTGCGCGCGCTGGTCGCCCGCGAGGGATTCCCGGACTCGCACGACTACCGCTGAAGCGCCGCCGGCTCCGGAAGTCTCAGGCCCAGCAGACCGCCACTTCGCGCGGGCCGCGGTAGGGGAGCCGGCCATGCGACACAGCGAAGTTGTCGATCGCGACGACGTCGCCGCGGCGCCACGGCACCACCACCAGGTGCTTCCAGACCGCGTCGAGGACCGCCTCGATGTCGGCGTCCGGGATCGGGCTGCCGTCCAGATGGGTGCAGTGCATCGAGAGCTCGTCCGGCGCCTTCGTGCGCCGCTGCAGCGCCGCGAGCGCTCGCGTGAGCTGCCAGTAGAACCAGCTGCGCAGCGTGGGGCGCAGCGCATGGATCCGGCGGTACTCGCCCGCGGCCGCCGCGATATGGAAGGTCGTGCTGTGGTTGTGCCAGACCGGCTCGTCCGTCTCCGGATGCCGGCGCGTGACCGCCTGCGTGCTGACCAGGCGCAGGCCGCCGCCCGGCGTCCAGGTGGTCTCGAAGCCCTCGGCGCGGCAGCGGGCCTCGACGGCGGCGCGGTCCGTCGTCAGGAACATCTCGTCCCAGCGCTTGAGCTTCCAGAGATCGAAGCGGCCGCCGCCCTCGGGCCCGGCGTAGTTGCGGACGATCCGCAGCCCCTTCTGCTCGAAGCGCTTGACCAGCAGCGGGTCGAGGTCGCGCAGCACCTTGCGGAAGTCGGTGAGCGGCGTCTCCCCAGACCCCAGCTCGGGCTCGCGCAGGCAGCAGAAGAACAGGTGCCGCGGCGGGTGCGCGGTGAAGCTCATCTCGCAGTGCTGCATGATCGGATAGAACGGCGGCAGCTCGCTCGCCGTGAACACGTGCGAGGTGAGCGCGTTGCGCGGCGAGGTGCCGAGGTACTCGTTCTTCAGCTCCGCATCGACCGCGCGCGCGACGCGCTCGAAGGCCGGCGCGTCCGCGATGTCGAAGCCGCGAAAGAGCAGCGCCCCGTGCGCGGCCAGTCTTTGCAGCGCCCAGTCGTGGTGCTCGGCGAGGAACCGGCAGAGGCGCGCCGGATCGCGATCGTCACGCGCCTGGATCACGAGGGGAAGCCCCTCGCTGGATCCCTCCCAGGGGGCGATTTTGTACGGGCTCAAGAAGGCCGGATCGAGCGACATCATCCCTCCCTCAGCCGGGCGGCGGTCGTTCGCCCGGCGGCACGTACTCGTTGTAGCCCTTTCGGATGTTCTGGAACAGGAGCTCGGGCAGGCTGAACGCCAGCCCCGTCCTCGGTCCGACTCGGCTGAGGTAGAGTCGTCGCGTGACGATCGTGCAAGAGAAGGCGCGACAGCCGGACGTCCACAGACCCCGAACGCAGGCGTCCGATACTGCGCCGGCCGTCGAGGCACTCCAGATCGCGGCGTGGCGACGCATGCAGCCGTGGGAGAAGCTCCGGCTCGTCGAGCAGCTCGTACGCGCGAGCGAGGAGCTCGCGCTCGTTGGGATCCGAGAGCGACACCCGGACGCCAGCCCGCGCGAGTTGGAGCTCCGCCTGGCGGCATTCCGTCTGGATCGCGAGGTGATGATCACGCTCTTTGGATGGGATCCGCTGCGCGAGGGCTACTGAGCTGCCGAGCGAGCCGATTCGCGTCCTGCTCGAGATCGCGGCGGCATTCGATCGCCTGGGGATCGAGTGGCTGCTCGGCGGCTCCATGGCCAGCTCGATCCTCGGAGAGCCCCGTACCAGCGTCGACATCGATCTTGCGCTCCGGCTGCAGATCCAGGACATCGACCGACTGGGGCAGGAGCTCGCCTCGACCTTCTTCGTCGATCCGGAAGCCGGTCGCGACGCGATTCGGCGGCGGACGAGCTTCAACGTGATCCACCGCGAGACGATGCTGAAGGTCGATCTCTTCGTGCTCGGCGACGCGACCTTCGACCGCGAGCAGCTGTCGCGCCGTCGCCCCACGCGGGTCTCTCCAGAGTCGCCGCAACAGGTGCCCGTGTCGAGCGCCGAGGATCTGGTGCTGCGCAAGCTCGCGTGGTTTCGCGCAGGTGGAGGTGTGTCGGACCGCCAGTGGAGGGATGTGCTGGGCATCCTGAAGGTGCAACGAGGCCATCTCGACGCTGCCTACCTGCACCGCTGGGCCGAGAGTCTCGGGCTCACGGAGCTGCTCGAACACGCGCTCCGCGAAGCCCAAGCGCCCGAGGGACTGGAGCCATGACAGCACATGGTCCCTCCCTCAGCCGGGCGGCGGTCGTTCGCCCGGCGGCACGTACTCGTTGTAGCCCTTTCGGATGTTCTGGAACAGGAGCTCGGGCAGGCTGAACACCACCCCCGTGAGGCCCGAGCGCAGCGCGCGCCCGCCGTCGAACGGCAGCTCCGCGACGGCCAGAACGCTGCGCACCAGCCCCGCGCCCAGATTGAGGGCCCCGAGCAGCGGACGCGCGGGCACGGCGGTGTCCGTGTAGAACAGGAAGAAACCCTCCTCGTCCGCCGCCCGATGGGAGCGGGCCGTGAGCACGTTCGACTCGCGCAGGGCCACCAGCAGCCAGGGCTCGCTGGCCTGCATCTCGGCCAGGCGATGGTGACGGTAGGACGGCAGCGAGGCGCGCTCGCTCACGGCCCAATTCCCCCGCACCCGGTGCGAGGAGACGAAGGGGACGAAGTTGAACCAGGCGACGGGATCCACATGGCCGCCGAGCCGGAGCGTGGACTCCTCGCGCACGAAGGCGCGCAGCTCCGCCGCGTCTCCCGCGGGCGGGTCCTGCGCGAGGCCCGCCTCTAGCGTGCGGAAGATCTCCGACACGCAGTTGCGCCGTACGAGATCGTAGCGGTAGAGATCCTCGAGGCGTTCGCGGTAGCGATCCGCCGAGGCTCTCGCCTGCGCGAGAGCGAGCTCGGGCGGGTCCGCCGGGCGGGGCGGCCCGGAAAGCCACACCCGTGCGCGTCCCTCGGGCAGCAGGGGCCCCGCCTGAACCCGGATCGAGGCCGCCCCCGCCTCGGCGCCGCGCAGCTCGAGCCAGCGAGCGGCGGCCGCCTCGAGCGCGCTCCAATCCGCCTCGTCGTAGCCATCGGCGGCTCGCAGGCGCTCGCGAGCCGCCACCAGATCGGCCTGCGCCTCGGCGAGCAGACCCGGCAGCAGCAAGCGACGCAGCGGCGTGATCGCGAGCGTCCGGCTCTGCGCCGGATGGGCGTCGAGAATGACGAGGCGCTGGGTGCGCAGCGAGACCTCGAGCGCCGCCAGCCGCGCCATCCCCAGCAGCAGCGGATAGCCCCAGTCCTCGCGCCGGCTCGCCGCCAGCCGCGCCATGCTCTCGCGCAGCCCCGCCGACACTTCGCGCAGGCGGTCGCGCTCGGCGGGATCGAGCGTCAGCGCCTGTGAGCCGCGCGCCAGCGCTTCGGGACGCAATGATCGCGGGCGGGCGAGCAGCTCGAGCGCGAGCCGCGCGGCGAGCGCGTCCTCGGTGCGCCGGGAAAACGAGGCCGGCAGATCGGGATAGCGGTCCCGCGCCAGTGCGATCTCGTCGCTCGGGACCGTTTCCGGACCGAGACGCGCGAGAGCGAGATCGACCTCGGCGCGGCGGCGCTCGAGGAAGCCCTCCCCGTGGAGGGACTCGATGCGCCGTCGCAGCGCGGCCAGCTCGCCCGCCGCGGAGTCCGCATCCCCCGCCGATCCGGACGCCGCCTCGAAGAAGCCGGCGCCCGCCACCTCGAGAGCGGGATCGGCTCCGCGCAGGGACTCGAGCAGACGCGCGTCACGCTCCAGCTCGTCTTCGATCGCGAGCTGCCGCTCCTGCACCAGCGCGCGGAGCCGGAAACGGTCCCGGAGCAGCCGGTAGGTCACGCGCGAGACGGGAACGCGCGAGAGCTCGATGTCCCGGTTCTGAAGGGTTCGATAGACGTGCTGGAAGCGAAGCGAATCCTCGCGCTTCAGGCGCAGCAGGCCGTCCTCGTGCTCGAAGTGAAAGGTCTCCGCGCCGAATCGAATCGCCGCGTGACCGCCAGCCGAGCCGCCCTCGTTGCCGCGGATGGTGAGATAGTCGAGCGAGAGCCGCGCCGAGGCGGAACCGGCCCCGAGCATGCCCAGCGACGCCGCGAGCAGGACGAGACGACGGCGACCGGAGGCGAGCCTTCGCACGCCGCGCGCCTCAGCGCACCTCGTCGAAGCCCTTGCGCATCAAGTTCACCCTCTCGGGATCTCCGCCCGCCCAGTTCTTCTCGTAGACACCGAGCTGCACCTTGTCGATCTTCGCGCGGCCGAGCCCCCTGCCGATACCCCGCCAGGTATCGTCGTCCGACTCCCAGTCCGTGATCCCGCGCTTCTGGGCGAGATCGGCGATCCCGCCGAAGTACGCGTTCTCGCTCCCACCCGAGACCACCCAGGCCTGCGTGTAGCTCGCGACGTCCTGGCGATACTTCGACGCGTTCGATTCGGGCGACGACGACGAGCTGGATTCCGAGCTGCTCTCGACCGAATCCGACAGGCTCCCCGAGCTGTACGAGAACGAGCAGGCGAGGCTCGCCGCGGCGAGCGCACCCGCGCCCGCGAGCGCGCAGGTGCGGAATCGACCGTGAATCGTCATGGAGTCCTCCGTCGGTCGGCGAAGCAACATCGCGTCGCGCAGCATTGCATGTCCGCCGGAACGTGTCGAGCAAGCTCCGCGCCGTCACCCATACTTTTCTCTTGGCGTTTCTCTCCATGTCCGCGATACCCTGCGGGAATGAAATTCGATTATGAGCTCGGCGCCACGCGGGGCCGGCTGCAGCGGGCGTTCCTCGCCGAGAGATTTCCTCCGCGACCTCCTCCAAGATGGATCCGGTCCGCACTGACGCGCCGATTCCATTGCTCGACGTCGGGGAGGCTCGCGACCGCGCACACGCATCGAGGCATTCGAACGGGTCCCGCCGCATGGAATCTCACCGGCGTCATCACGTGCTAGCGTTCTCAGCTTACGTCGGAAGCGCGAGGATCAGACGACGCTTCCGCTGTGAGGGGCACGCAATCGCGCCGCTCGAATGTATACTTGTCGAATCGGCGGCTCGATGCGAGAACGTCTATCGATTCAAGGCGGGTGGACGACGGCCGAAGCCATATTGGCGGAGGCGAGTTTGCCTCGCCTCGACATTCACGTTCCGCGTGCGGCTGCGTCGGAACTTCCGTTCACCGTCCCTCGGCTCGACGGATGGTCCCCGTGAGGCGTCAAGCTCGGATGCAAGGATCCATAGACGTTTGGGCGCCGAACGGACGTGTCCACGAACGGGTCGACGACGAGCTCGAGCGACTCGTAGACCGACTCGAGTCCCTGGTGTCTGGGTCTCCTGTTGGTCTGGTGCACCAAGACTTTTTCCGGACTCGCGGCAAGCTGCTGCGTCCCCGGGTCCTGTTGATCTGCGTTGCACATGGAGAGCAGACCGGCGGCGACCCCGATTGGGCGGCCGCACGCAACGCGGCATTGGCGATCGAGCTCGCACACATCGGCAGCCTTTACCACGACGACATTGTAGATCGTTCCCTAACCCGGATTATTCACGAAGGTTGAAAGCACGAAGGCCTCGGACGCGCTAGAAACGGGTTACGACGCCAGTTTCGCACACATCCAGAGGCCTTCGTGAGCACCGACTCTACCACACAGTCTGTCTTGTTCCCGCAGCTCTTCTCTCGCCAGAGCGTGGTCGCGAAATTCGACCAGGAGCACAGCAGCTCGGACGGCGGTGCGTTGCTGCTCAAGGCCGTCGACGAGCAGCTCGGCCTGTCGCAGCGGCTGGCCGCCTGCCTGGGCGATGGGCGTCAGCCGGGCAAGATCCGACACGAGATCGAGGAGCTGCTGCGCCAGCGGACCTTCGGGATCGCCTGCGGCTACGCGGACGCGAACGACGCGGCGCGGATCGCGGACGATCCCATGCACAAGCTGCTGGCGGGCCGGGACCCGGTCGCGGGCGAGGCACTGGCCTCGCAGCCCACGCTCTCGCGCTTCGAGAATCGGGTGCGGCGAGCGGACCTGTTCCGCATGGCCGACACGCTCGCCGACACGGTGCTCGCCCATCACCGCCGTCGCCTGCGCGGAAAGGCACGACGGATCACGATCGACATGGACCCGACCGATGATCCGACCCACGGCCAGCAGGAGTTCGCCTTCTACAACGGCCACTACGACAGCTGGTGCTTCCTGCCCATGCTGGCGACCGTGAGCTTCGACGACGAGCAGGAGCAGTACCTCGTGGCGGCCGTGCTTCGCCCGGGCAACGTGCACGCCTCGCAGGGCGCCCTCGGGATCCTGCGACGTCTGGTGCTCAAGCTGCGTGCGGCCTTTCCGAAGGCGCGGCTTCGGGTTCGCCTGGACGGCGGCTTTGCGACGCCGGAGATCTTCGACTTTCTCGAGGACGAGCGGCTCGAGTACCTGGTAGCGATGGCCAAGAACCCGCGCCTGGGGCCCCAGGGAGAGCGTCTGCTGGCCAGAGCCCGTCGCGTCGCCAGGCAGACCGGCCGGAGCGCGGCCTTCTTCGGAGAGACACGCTACGCCGCGCGCAAGTGGACGCGGGGCAAGCGCCGCGTCATCTACAAGGCCGAGGTCGTCTGCCTCGCGGGGCGCGCGCCGCGCGACAACCTGCGCTTCGTGGTCACCAACCTCGCGCACAGCCCCGAGCGCGTCTACGACCTCTACCGCCAGCGGGGCGATGACGAGAACCGGATCAAGGAGCTGCACCACGGGCTCGAGCTCGACCGCACCAGCTGTCACCGCTTCCTCGCGAACCAGCTGCGCGTGCTGATGACGGCTGCGGCCTACGTGCTGCTGCAGGAGCTGCGGCGCCGGGCGAAGGGCACGCGCTGCGAAGCCGCCCAGGTGACGACCTTGCGGGAGCGTCTGCTCAAGCTCGCGGCGTGGTTCGAGGTCTCGGTGCGGCGCGTCGTCGTGCACTTGCCGCGGTCGTTCGCGTGGAGACCGTGCTGGCTGCGCCTGGCCGCGCGGGTCGGGGCTGCACCCGGGTAATCGGGCTGTCGGGAATTTGACAGCACCGCACACGGCAGGCTCCCCACAGCGCCGGTCGAAACCTCTTTGCTTTCCACTACTTCGCGAC
>Ga0184637_10000631_pt1 | contig 25844 bp, 22 predicted proteins | sample PLM3_127_b2_FD_133143 | JGI IMG/M metagenome (GOLD analysis project Ga0184637, IMG submission 133143) | Groundwater sediment microbial communities from an aquifer in East River, Colorado, USA - PLM3_127_b2 | ecosystem: Environmental > Terrestrial > Soil > Riparian zone | place: USA: East River... | reverse complement strand
TTCAACGTCGCGGGCGATGAGCTCGTCGAAAGGCTTCGCGCCATCCGCAAGGCCGGGATCCACGTCCTCGGGTCGTTCATCTTTGGGCTCGAGACGGACCGTGCCGAGACCTTTGAGGCCACGGCCACGCTCGCGCAGAAAGCGGACCTTACGTTCGCCCAGTTCGTGATGATGACCCCGTTTCCGGGCACGCTGGACTTCAAGAAGTGGGAGGACTCGCTGAGCGATGACCCCACGCGCATCGCCGGCATCCCGCTGACGCGGCATTGGCTGATTCCCCAGCATCTCCGGCCGAAGCTTTACACGCCGCACCCCGTCCTGTCGCAAGACGAGATCAAGGCGCGCACCCAGGATGTGTGGGATCGCTTTTACAGCCTCTCCGCGATCTGGAAGCGCTCGCGCTGCACTCCCACTCTCCGGTCCCGCCTCGCGTTCGTCCTCATCTCGAAGCTATACCGCCAGATGTACGCGAACACGGGAATCGCGACCGATAGCGCCCGGATTCAGCGAGCGACCAAGGTCGCGAGCTGGATCGCCAAGCCCTGTCGGCGTCTCTTCAAGACGGCTCCGATGCCGGAGCTCATGGTCCCGAGCTCCTGAAAGAGAATCCAAGGCCAAGCGGGATAAGGGGGACAGGAGGGGATAAGGAGATAAGACCGAAAGGGTTTGATTTATCCCCCTATCTCCTCCTATCCCCACGTCCCCCTTCTTACACTTTCCCCCCTTTGCGTCATTGCGTTTGATTCCCCTCCTCCCGAGCTCGAAGCGAGACGGTGGTACTTGAACGGGTGCCTTCATTGATGGAAACTGGAAGGCGGGGATCTGAAGGTGGAGCATTTAGTGAGTCTCGCGGTTGGAATCGGTCTCGCCGCCGCTTGCGGATTTCGAGTATTCGTCCCGCTCCTGGTAATGAGCGCGGCCGCTTACACGGGTCACCTCGAGCTCTCCCGCGGCTTTCAGTGGATCGGGACGCTCCCGGCACTCGTGGCCTTCGCTTCCGCGACGGTTCTCGAGATCGCCGCGTACTACATCCCGTGGGTAGACAACATGCTCGACACCATCTCCGGGCCCGCGGCGGTGGTGGCCGGGACCGTGGTGACGGCTTCGGCGCTTACCGACGTCGATCCGTTCCTCAAATGGACCCTCGCGATCATCGGTGGCGGCGGAGTGGCGGGCATCGTGAGCGGCGCGACCACGGTGATGCGAGGCGCGTCGACGGTCACGACCGGCGGTCTCGCGAATCCGCTGTTCTCGACACTCGAGGCGGGAGTTTCGTTCGCGGTCGCCGCCCTCGCTATCCTCCTGCCACTCGTGGCGCTTGGAGTCGTGTTCTTCGCCGTCTATTTTCTCGGGAAGAAGCTCTTCGGCCGGACGCCCCGACGGCAGGAAGTCTAGCGTCTCACTTGTTCTTCAGCAGGTCGTCGGGGTCCGGCCTCACAACGAGATAGGCGATATCGGCTTCCATCGCGCTCCACCAATGGGGTGTGCCTCCCGGGATGAGGACAACGTCTCCCTTGGCGATTCGCCGGCTGGTGCCGCCCTCGATGCGGCTTCCAAAAATGCTGGGGCCGTTGATTTCCGTGACGACCCGGCTGTCCGCCGGCGCCCGTTCGGGATCGACCAGCGAGCCTCCGGTCACGAGCGTCCCCGCGCCTTCGAGCATGTAGTAGATCTCGGAAATCCTGTTGTCGTGAAGGATGGCGCCCTGGACCGTGGTCTTCGGCCGATTCACCACGTAGATCCCGACGTTGTAGCCTCCCATGTCGACGACACGAATCGCCTGATCGGAGACCGAGCCCGGAGGCGCGTTCTTCACCGTGGCCGCGATCGCCGACGCGAGAACATCGGTAGCGGGCCTCGTCAGATCGATTGTGGGGTCAGGGGTAGCGCCGGTCTGAATAACTGCCAACAGGAATGCAAGTACCGTAGGCATCGTCTCTCTCCTTTATGAATCGTCATCAATCAACGGTGGAACCGGGTGACGCCGTCGACGATCACCAACTGGGTCCGGGCCCAGGTGCTCAAAGGCTGACCCTTCCACAGCACGAGGTCCGCGTCCTTACCGGCCTCGAGCGTCCCGAGGCGGTCGCCGACCCCAAGGATGGCCGCGGCATCACGGGTCACGGCTGCCAGGGCGGCTTCCATCGACAGGCCGTGGGCTTTCGCCATGACTCCTTCGAGCGCTACCGATCGGCCGCCGCGGGCGAAAGTCGCGAGTGCCACGGTAACGCCGGCCTCCCGGAGCCGGGCGGCGTTCGCTGGAGTATGAGCGAATCCCTCGTAGGGTCCGCCGTCACCGATTCCGATGATACTGGGACCGACGATGACGGGCACCGACGCCGCGGCCAGGTGCGACGCGACCTGATGCCCGCCCATCGCGGAGACGAGGACGAGACGAACGTCGAACTCTTTCGCGAAGCGTACGGCGGTCAGGATGTCGTCCGGGGTGTTGACGAGCGCGTGGAGCGGGATTTCCTTCGCCAGCACCGCTCCGACCGCCTCACCCCCCTCCCCGACGAGCGCGTCCTCCCGGGCCCGGAGGAACGTCTGGCGGAGGAGGCCTACCATGCCCTGACGGGTCGTCGGGGCTTCGAAGGCGTCGAGGGCGGTCTCCCCGAAGGAGGCGGCGAGAGCCGCTCGCTTCTGGACAACCGCGCCGGTCAGCTTCACCACGGCCCCGTAGCCGCCGAGAAGATTCCGGCCGCCGGGCGATACATACGTCGCGGTAACACCGCTCTTGAGCCAAAGGGAATCGGCCTCGGGCTTGAACGCCGCGAGAACGTCCCGCCCCGGGGCGAGCACGTTGGCGCGGTCCGAGTTGTCACCCTCGATTCCGAACTCCGAGCAGGCATCGATGAGACCGGGCGTCAGGAAGAGACCCTTGCCGTCGATGGTCGAAGCCCCTTCGGGCGCCGCCGCCCCGGCCGCGACCGATTCGATCTTGCCTTCGCGGAAGACCAGCGTCCCGTTCTGGAGAGTCTCTCCGGTTCCGGTGAAGATCGTTGCGCCCACGATCGCGACCGGCTGGTCTTGTGCGGAGGGGGCGGACACGGTAGCCGGCAGAAGCGCGAGCGCGAAGAGGATGCGTTTCACGATCACCAGCCTTCGGGAACTCTCTCGCCGAACACGTTGAAGCCCCGGGCTCTGTCGAAGACCAGGCGTCCGTCGATGAACACGTGCGTCACGAGACTCTCGTAGTCGAGAGGGGGGCCGTCGAGAAGGACGAAGTCCGCGTCCTTACCCGGCTCGAGGGTCCCGATGCGGTCCTCGAGATGAAAGAGCGCCGCCGGGTTCACCGTCAGGGCACGGAGCGCCTGCTCCTCCGGCATGCCCTGGCGCACGAAGAGGGCTCCGTCGTGCCGGAGATAGTACTGGTGGCCGTCGGGATGGTCCTGGTGGAACGAGACCTTCCCCCCTCGCTCCGCGAGGCGAATCGGGCCGAGAAGCACAGGGTCCTCCTCGTTCATGAACGGAAGGACGGGGCCGAAGCTGATGGGGATGTCGGCAGCCAGGAGCTCGTCGACGAGTGAAATCGTTCCCTGCGCGTGGTGGATGTACAGATCGAGATCGAACTCCTCCTTCAGCGCGATGGCGTGCCGCATGTCCTCTTCGCTGTGGGCGTGAACTCCGACGACCATCTTCCTCTCCAGGACCTTTCCGAGGGCCTCGAGCTTCAGATCGCGCGGGGGAGGTGCCGCCCCCGAAGAGGCGGCGGCAGCGTTCGCATCGAGGTAGGCCCGCGCCGAACGGAGCTCGGAAGCGAGGAGCTCTCTCACCGCTTCAGTGGTTCTCGGAAAACCCGGCCGTTCGTCGGCGACGCGGATCGCGAACTTCATTCCGCCTTCGGCGAAAAACATGTCATCTATCGATCCGCCCCGGAGCTTGACCACCACCGCCTGGCCGCTATTCGGGACCCGGCTTCCGGTGGTGATGTTCATGGCCGTGACCCCGGCGGCGAGCGAGAGCGCGAAAGCGGCGTCGTGCGAGCTCAGGCCGTCGATGGCGCGCACTTCCGCGTTGACGGGGTTCCGGAACTCGTTGTTGTTCCGCCCCATCGCTGGGACGTTGAGCCACTTGAAGCCCATGTGAGAGTGGCTCTCGACGAGACCGGGAATCAAGCTCCTGCCTTTGGCGTCGAGGACCCCGGCTCCCTCGGGAACGGCGACGCCCTTTCCGACCTCGACAATCTTTCCGTTCCGCACCAGAAGCGTTCCGTCTTCGATCGGCGGCCCAGAAACGGGATAGATCCGGGCGTGGGTGACGGCGAGAACGCTCTCGGCATCGCCGGCGGTCCCCGTGGTCGTCGTCGGCTCCGGCGGGGCGCAGCCGAAGACCGCGGCGAGAACGAGCGCGGTGACGAGGACCCGGGTCATGTGGATTCCTTGACGTAAGCCGCGAGCCGGGCCTCGATCGCCCCGCAGGGGACGAAGAACGGCTTGTCCGCGACCTCGAGGACGATCGTCTGCCCCGAGATCGTGTAGTCCCCGCGGAAGGAGCCGGCGGGCGTCGAGAGCGAGAACGTGCCGCCGGTCGCCGAGCCCGTCAGCTCTCCGCCGGCGCCGCCGACGTGGGAGCGGATCCTCTCGACGAGCGACTCACCCGTACCGCTGAACTCGAATTGGAATCTGCAGAGTGACAAAAGAAGCCTCAGAATCCCGAGGCCTGTCCGTCCTTCCGGGATTCCGACGCACCGTAGTAGACGCCGCTCGCGGTGTCAACCCCAATCGCCTGATAGCCTCCGAAAGCGCCCGGAGCCGGAGTCAATCGGTGTCCGATGCGGAGCAGACCACGGATCGTGTCGCCGGGAAAACCGCTCTCGAGATGGACCTCGCCGCCGCCCCGCATCCTTCCCCCGGTGGGGTCGGAAGAGCCCGAGTGGAGGATTCGGGGAGCGTCTCCCGCCTCCTGGAGGTTCATCTGGAAATCAACGAGATTCATCACGATCTCGGCGTGCATCTGGGGCTGGGTGTCGCCGCCCATGACGCCGAAGCTGAGAAACGGCTTTCCCTCGCGGGTGATGAACGCGGGAATGATGGTGTGGAAAGGTCGCTTCGCCGGGGCGTACACGTTGGGATGGCCTTCTTCGAGACTGAAGAGCTCTCCTCGGTTCTGGAGACCGAAGCCGAGCCCGAAAGGACAGAGGCCGCTCCCCATGCCGCGGAAGTTGCTCTGGATGAGCGAGACCATGTTTCCGTCCCGATCGGCCGTCGTGAGATACACGGTGTCGCCCGTCGAAAGCATCGGATCTCCGGGCTCGCATTCCAGGAGGACCTCGTCTGGAGCAATGAGCTTGCGGCGGCGCGCGGCGTAGTCCTTCGAGATCAGCTCCGCCACCGGCACCTTCGCGAAATCGGGGTCGGCGTAGAACCTCGCGCGATCCTCGAACGCGAGCTTCTTCGCTTCGACGAAGTGATGGAGGTGCGGAGCCGTCCCGAATCCCATCGTCCGCAGATCGAACCCCTCGAGGAGGTTCAGGATCTGCAGCGCCGCGATCCCCTGCCCGTTCGGTGGAAGCTCCCAGACGTCGAAGCCGCGGTAGCTCGCGGAGACCGGCTCCACCCACTCCGACCGGTGCTCCGCCAGATCGCGGCGAGTCAGAAATCCTCCGGTGCCGCGGACGAACGACTCGATTCTTTCGGCAATCTGGCCCTGGTAGAACTCCTCCTGTCCGCCACTGGCGATCGTCCGGAGCGTTTCCGCCAGGTTCGCGTTGCGGAAGACCTCGCCCTTCTTCGGAGGGCGGCCGTCTACGAGAAACGTATCCGCGAAACCCGGAAAGATGGAAAGCCCCCGGGCGTTCGCCGCCCAGGCTTCGGCGATGACCTCGGTCACGGGAAAACCATCGAGCGCGTACGAGATCGCGGGCTCGAGGAGCTCTCTCATCGGGAGCTTTCCGAACTTCGCGTGGAGCTCGAACCATCCGTCCACCGCGCCGGGCACCGAAAGGGAAAGCGGGCCGAAGCTCGGGATCTTGCGGAGCCCGAGCTCGCGGAATCGCTCGAGCGTCAGGCCGCGGGGAGAGCGACCGCTCCCGTTGAGCCCGTGGAGTTTTCGCTCCCGCGCGCTCCAGACGATCGCGAAGAGGTCTCCGCCGATGCCGCAGCCAGTCGGCTCGACGAGGCCCAGGACGGCGTTCGCGGCGATGGCGGCGTCGACCGCGCCCCCGCCTTTCTTGAGAATGTCGACCGCCGTCTGGGTCGCGAGCGGCTGGCTCGTGGCGGCGATTCCGTTCCGCGCGAGGACTTCGGAGCGGGTGACGAACGGGCGCCCGGCTGCACGATCGGGCATTTACTGCTCAGTGCGCGCTCGCTCTTCGCTCGCGCGCCCGGGCGTGTCGGCGGCGCATTCATCAATGCGCGCTCTCTCCTCGTTCGCGCGCTGTCCTCCGCTCGCAGGCTCGCTGCGGACGGCGGCGCGCCGTGCTCGCTCCGCTCGCGCAGGGTGCAGATGCATTCTCGGGCACCCCGCTTACGGTTTCTTTCGAGGCTTCTCGGCGGAAGCCATGAGCTCCGCGATGTCGGTCGCCGGAAGGGTGCGCGAGCCGACCTCGCTCAGGACCTCCTCTTTGCTGAGCGCCATGAGGCGCACCTGGCGTTTTTCAAGGAGCTGGATCATGCGCCGCACGCGCTTTTTCAGGCGCTCCAGCTCGCGCTCTATGTCCTTGAGCTCGTCCAGCATGGGTCGGTTTCTATCATTCTACTCGGCGATTCCCGCGGAGGCCACCACCAGCAGGAGAGCTTTCTGGATGCCAAGGTGGCCGTCCACGTTCGACCACCATTCGTTTTGGGCGTGGGCGCCGTCACTCTCACCGCCGCGGCCGATGGTGGTCGCGGGGATTCCCAGCGAGATGGGTACGTTGGCGTCCGTCGATCCGGTCTCGAGCTGCGGCTCGACTCCGAAGTGGCGGGTCGCCGCGAGAGCCCGCTGGATGAGAGGGGTCGACGGATCGACCGTTCCCGAAGGCCGGTTTCCGAGCATCTCGACCTCGAGGGTGAGCGGATCGCCCAGGCGCTTCCTCTCGTTCTGCTCCTTGAGCGCACGGTCGGCAGCTCTCTTCATGATGGCGTCGATCTTCCCGAGCTGCTCCGGGTCCTCAGAGCGCATGTCGACCTCCGCCCAGTTCTCGAACGGGATGGCGTTCACCGAAGTTCCGCCGCCGATGCGGCCGATGTTGTAGGACGTTCTCGGCCCTTGGATCACGAACTCGCCCGCCTCCTCGTCGAAGTGGTAGATGAATCGCGAGAGCGCGTGCGCGGGGTTCCCGAGTCCGAAAGCGCCCCAGGAGTGCCCGCCCGGGCCCTTGAACGTGATCTTGTAGCGATAGGATCCGATGCCTTGGTTGAGCACCCGGTCGGTGCTCCCACCATCGACGGCGATGAACTGATCGATCTTGGGACCGCCCTCGCGGAAGAGGTGCTTCACCCCGCGGAGGTCGCCGAGACCTTCCTCGCCGACGGAGCCGACGAAGAGAACGTCGCCTCGAGTCTTGACTCCGGAGCGGAGCATCGCCCGTACCACGGTGAGCATCAGGGCGAGCCCCCGGGTGTCGTCGCCGATTCCCGGCGCCAGCAGACGATTCCCCTCGCGCCGCACCGTCACGTCCGTGCCCTCCGGGAACACGGTGTCGAGATGGGCCACCACTGCCACCGTCTCGCCTCCCGTCGTTCCCCGAAAGCGCGTGACCACGTTGCCGACCGCGTCGATCTCGACCTCCGGCATCCCTGCCTCGCGGAGCATCTCGGCGTAGCGGATCCCCCGCTTCTCCTCATTGAACGGAGGCGCCGGGATCTCGGTGAGCTCGATGAGGTCCTTCTCCGTCTGGGGCTCGAGCTCGGAGATGATCTGGAATGCCTTCTGAACCTCCGGGCGCGAGGCGAGCTCGCGCATCTCGCGATCGTAGTCCGGCGCCTGCGCCCAGGCGAGGCCGGCGGACAGGGTGAACCCGAGGGCAATCCAGTGACGTCTCATCGTTCCTCCACTCGTTCTCGAGAAGAGGAGTATCCTAACCCAACTATCTCGCTTCGTTTCGATAGTTCAACTTGAGGTACCGCACCAAGTTGCTCGACCACTCCGAGGGGCGCGAGTTGATCACGCGCCAGAAGTTGGTCATCGCGTTCGCGATGGAGTACTTCTTCCGAATCTTCTGCCAGAGCGCGGGCCCTTGGGAAACGTCGAAGCCGCCCTCGTGGGCGTAGCGGAGGCCCACTCGATCCGCCTGATCCTCGAGGTCCCGGCTGTATCCGCTCTGCCATGCGGAGACGGAAAGGAGGGCGCCCAGCGTCGCCGCTTGGCGGCCCGTGTTGTCCTCGATGGACCCTCCGCCCACCATGCCCGCGAGACCGGCGAGCTGGCCCCACATGGCGCTCTTGGCCCCGCGGCGGGAATGCTCATGGGTATAGTGGCCGAGCTCGTGTCCGAGGATGATAGCGAGCTCGTCGTCGCTCAAGTCTTCGAGAAGGCCGCGATAAACCCAGATGGCGCCGTTGCCCATGGCGGCGGCGTTCCACACCTCGGTGTCCACGACGCGAACCCGGAGATCGGAAGTACTGACGTAGGGCGGGACCAGCCGCGCCATGATCCGCCGCACCCGCTGGACTTCGGGTCCTTCCTCCACGATCTCACCGATGGTCTGCCTTTGTCCGCGCGGATCCTCGGAGTACATGGCACCCGCCTGGACCCACACGCGCTCGATCTCGTTCGTAGCGGAGACAACGTCGGACTCGAACATCGCCATGCCGTCCGGCTTCGCCTCGACCCGGGTCGCGAGGATCGAGCCGTCGGTCCTTCGGGAGCCTTTGACCTTGACCTCGTATCCGAGAGGGATTCCCGAGAGACCGCGTCCCTTCGCGCCCTCGATCCGGGTTTTGGCGTCGGCGACGACTCGCTGGCCATCGACGACCAGGGCCGGGCCCAGGCGGTATTCGGCGTAGCCCTGGAGCTCGAGCTTGCCGCTCGAATAGGTGGAGGATGCGGTGAAAGCGAAGAAGGCCGCGACGAGTCCGGTTCTCGTTCTCATGTCAGCTCTCCTTGGGCGGCGTGAGCCCATGATAGGCACACCGCGCTCGTTCTCCCAAACGGTTAGAGCTCCAGATCGAGGGGTTCGCCTTCGAAGACGACCGAGCGGACTGCCGTCTCGGAAGCGACGCGCACTTCGATGGGGCGTCTCGAGGGCGGGAGGAGGCGCGACCCCGGAGCGAGAGCGAGTGTGAGCCGGCGGTCGCGATCCCGCCAGGTCAACGAAAGCCTCATCCAGGCCCCTCTCCTGTAGTCGAACGTCTTCCCGTCGTCCTCGTAGAGCGTCGAAGAGCCCTCTGCCCCGGGATAAACGATCAGAGTGAGCGGTCCATCGACGGGCTCGTCGGTGTACTGCTTGATGGGGCCGAGAGGCAGAACCGTCCCTGCGCGGACGTAGAGCGGCATCGTCGCGAGGTCGACCGAGCGATCGATTTCTCGCCCGCCCTCGATGCGCTCCTCCGTCCAGAAGTCGAACCAGGAACCCCGCGGCAGGTAGAGCCTCCGCGTGGACGCCGAAGGCTCGGTGACGGGCGCCACCAGGATGTCCCGCCCCCAGAGGTACTCGTCGCCGCGGGAACGAGCGGCGGGATCGTCGGGGTAGTGCAGCCAGAGGGCGCGCATCATGGGGAGGCCGGTGTCGTGAGCTTCCCGCGCCACGGTGTAAATGTAGGGGAGCATCCGGTACCGGAGCTCGAGGTACTTCTTGCAGATGGGCTCGACCTCGGCGTTTCGGAGCTCGCTCGGATCGGGATTCGCGGCCCCGCTCGCGTAGCTCGTGGTCGTGAGCTCGTCCGGCCCGAGCTCTCCTGTGTTCCAGCCCCAGGGAAGTCTCAGGTGCCAGGTGCGGCCGTGAGCGCGGAAGAGCGGGCAGAAGCACCCGAACTGGAACCAGCGCACGTGAAGCTCGCCGGTGTACTCCTTGGTTGGTACGAACCCGCCGATGTCGGTGCCCCAGTACGGAATTCCCGAGAGGCCGGTGTTGATGGCCACGGGGACATGGGTACCGAGCGTCTCCCAGGTCGTATAGACGTCGCCCGACCAGAGGAAAGCCCCGTAGCGCTGCATCCCCGCGTGTCCGTTTCGATGGAGGGCGAAGGGCCGCTCGTTCGGGCGGTCGAGCTGAGGCCCTTCCCAGTACATCCGGTTGCGCGTGAGCCGCGCCTCGGCGGTGAGGGGGTCGCCTTCGTCGGGCCAGAAACCGTCGACTCCCATCGCGAGAAGCTTCCGGTGCACGTTCCAGTAGCAGCCGGCTTGCTCCTCGTCGTAGCTCTCGAGCTGGCAGCCGTCCCGAACCGCTCCGCGAAGGTCGCGCGCGAGGATGACCGCGTGCAGCACCACGCGGAAGTGGAGCGCGTGGAGCTCGTCGATCATCGCCCCAGGGTCGGGGAAGTTTTCCCGATGGAACGCAAACGATCCGTTCTGGGCATTCCAGCCGGAGGGCGTGAATCCAGTCCCGAGATAGATGAGGGCGTCGCAGGGGAGCTTCTTTTCGCGAAAGGTCTTTGCTACCGAAAGAATTTCCTCGGGACCCGCGAGGGTCCGGTGGGACTGGAGGTATCCGAAGCTCCAGAGCGGCGGAAGCTCGGGATGTCCCGTGATCCGCGCATAGTCGGCGAGAATCTCGGAGGGGTCGCGCGAGACCACGACAAAGAGGTCGAGGGGCAGCGAAGCGCCGAGCGGGGTGAACGGGATGAATCGGCCCAGGTCTCTCGTGAAATCGAACGTTCCGAGGGGCTGATGGATGAAGAGCGCCCATCCGTCGGTTCCGATCATCCACTGGACCGGCACGCGACCGCCGTGGGTGCGAAGCTGGTAGCCTCCCTGACCGCTCTTCATCGCATCGGTCGAGCCGCGACGGTCGAACTGAGGACCGCCCTGTCCCATGCCCAGAAGCGGCGCGTTGCCGACGCGGAAGGACAAGCCGCCCGTTCCGGGATCGAACGCGAGCGCTTGAACGCTCTCAACAGTCTCACCCGTGGCGGTTTCGACGTGAATCGTCTGGGCGTCGCGAGCGTATCGGATGACGAGGTTTCCGGCGCGGATGGGCTCGGTCGAGTCACCGCGCTCCCTCGCTAGCGAGGAGACTCCCTCGCGAAGGGCGCCGCCTCGGGGGACGGCCGCCCCCGCCGGTGCGATCGTAATCCGCGCCGCCGTTGGGCTCACCGAGGCGATCCAGATCTCGACGGGACCGATGCCCTCGAGCTCGGTCCGGATGAGACTCGGGAGCGCGAGGCCCGCCCCGATTCGCTTCATCGCGTCGCGGCGAGAGATGGCGAGGCCCACGCGTCGGATCTTATATGATCCCGGCATGCACCCACGATGGTCTCGCCGTGCTTCCGAAGGCGTCGTCCCTCTGAGCTCGACGAGCGAAGTTCATGTCCCGCCGCGGGGCCGCTCGTTCATGAAGTTCAGCTTCGATTTTCCCGAACCTTCGGTTGCGATCGGCGGGCTGAGGATCGGCTTTCTGGTGTTCACCCACGAGAACGCGTACGGCCTCGACGCGTCGGCGATGAAGGTCACGGAGGAAGACGAAGGCCTTCGCATCGACTGCGACCGCTTCGTGTGGGCCGGAGGACAGGAGTCCGCTCCGGCGCGGCTTGAAGCCCAGCTACGACAGAACGGGGATACGCTGGAGTGGGACACGACGGTCGAAATGAATCGGCCGATCAAGGCCGTTACCACCGTGATACGAGGCGTTCCTCGGGGTCGAATCTCGAGCTCGGGGCAGAGCTTCTTCGACCCGGGAGAGGACGAGGTGCTTCTCGGCTATCCGTTCTCGGGCGGGGACCTCTTCGGTCCAGGCTCGGCCCGCGGGTTGACGACGCCGCTCGCGATCGTCGAGGCTTTCCAAAGGGGCGAGGGGGCGTACTTCTTCCTCTCTTCGCTCGACGACCGCGTCCGCACCAAGCGCTTCTACTTCCAGCCGGGCGAGGCCTCCTACCGGGTCGAAGCGGTTCATGAAGTGGAGGGCTGGACCGAGCAGAAGGAGGTGCGGGTTCCGCGGTGGCGTGTGGGAAGGACGACGTCGCTCGAGGCCGCGGCGCGGCCGCACTTCGAGCACATCGAAAGCGCGTACAAGATTCCGCGCTTTGAGGTCCGCGAGGACGCTCCCGATTGGCTTCGGGGGATCTCTCTCGTTCTCACGCTCCACGGCATGCACTTCACCGGTTACGTCTTCAACGATTACGCGAGGATGCTCGAGATCCTCAGGTGGGTCGCGACGCGCATCCCCGCGAGCCGGGTGCTGGTGCTGCTTTCGGCCTGGGACGGCCGGTACTACTGGGACTACCCGCTCTATCGGGCGGCGGAGCGCATGGGAGGGGAAGCGGGCTTCTCGGATCTCCTCGGGCGCGCCCGGGAGCTCGGCTTCCGCATGATGCCGATGTTCGGCGCCAACGCCGCGAACCGGAGGCAAGCGGTCTTCGAGGGCTTCTCCGATGCCTTCACGGCGAAGATCGACGGCGACCGGTCGGACCTCAACTGGGTCGACTGGGACAACGACCGCCACCAGGACGGCTGGCTCTCGTACATGAACCTCGGAGTCGAATCCTGGCGGCGCTACCTGACGGAGCGCATTGCGGACGCGATCGAGCGCTACCGGCCCGACGCCTATTTTCTCGACATCGTGGGCGGCTTCATCAACAACCCCGTCGCCGACATGCACGAGGGGACACGCCGCCTCGTCGACGAGCTTCGGGGGAGACACCCGAGCGTGGTGGCGGTGGGAGAAATGCACTACGACGCGCTCCTCTCGTTTCTTCCTCTCTATCACTCGTTCTCGGCGACGGAGCTCGCGGGCGAGCACCTGAAGTTCGCCCGGTTCTTCCAGCACCTGAGCCATCCGGCACCGGGGCGTGGAAGTACCGGAGTCCACGAGGCGGGATTCCAGAGGTGGAATCCTTCGACGCTCTCCCTGACCGAGCACCAGATCCCAACCCTCAACGTGGTCGACGATACCTTCGACGCGCACCGCGCGGAGATGGAGGCGGTCATCCGGCGAGCCCGGGAGAGGGCGGAGATATGAGGCGTTGGGTCGCTGCGTTGTTTCTCTGCGCAAGCTGCCAGAAGGCTCCGTCCCCGTTGAGGGCGGTTCCGTTCGAAAGCGTGAAGCTCACGGACTCCTTCTGGCTGCCGCGCCTTTCGACCAACCGTACCGTGACCATCCCCCACATCCTCCGCCAGAACGAGGAGACGGGCCGGGTCGACAACTTCCGCAAGGCGGCGGGTCTCATCCCGGGCGAGTACCAGGGGCGCCGGTTCAACGACACCGACATCCACAAGATTCCCTATTTCAGCTGGGCGAACCGGGGCCCCGGAGAGATGGTCGTGTGGATTCCTTCAGAGCTCCCGGGGACGAGCCGCTGAAGATATAGGGCGAGAGACCCGTCTCCCGCGCGTATTGGTCCGCGATCTCGCGGATCGAAGCGTCGCCATCGCGGCGGCCGAGGATGGCGACCGTGCCTCCGCTTCCTCCTCCCGTGATTTTCGCGCCGTAGATCCCCCGCGAAGGCCCGAGGCTGCGAGCGATCTCGACCAGCCGGTCCGTCCCCTCGGAGCCGAGCCCGCATGCGGAGTAGCTCCTGTGGGACTGGTACATCAGCTCCCCGAGAGCGGGAGCGTTCGCGGCGGCGTCGCTCTCGAGAAGCCGGACGAAGGCTCGCACCCGGGCATGCTCGTAGACCGGGTGAGCCGTGGGTCGCCTCACCGGATAGACTCTTTCGGCATCGACCGTGGTCGCCGCGTCCGCCGTTTTCCTGAAGCGCTCGAGAAACTCGCGCCCGCCGATCGTCTCCGGGAGCCGATCGAGATACTTCTCCTCGAGCTCCGAGGGTGTCAGGTTCGAGAGGTAGCCGCCCCAGTCGGTCCCCGCCCACTCCTGCAGCATTCGATACCCCATGAAGGCTCCCGTTCGGACGGAGCCGTAGTCCGCGCCGGAGACCTGATGGGCGATTCCGGAGTCGATGCCCCAGAACGCGAGCTCCGAGGGGATCTCGACGTTCGCCTGAATCTCCGCCGGCTGACAGAGCAGGGCGAAAAGGCGGTCTTTCTCTCCGAAGACCGCGGTCATCTGGTCCATGACGCCGCAGGGAGCGCCGACGACTTCGTTCTCGACTTTTTGAGAGAGGAGCGCGACCTCTCTGGGATCCAGTCCCAGATCGTAGGCGGCGTCGATAGCCATCATCGTCGCCACCTCGAGCGCCGCCGACGAGGCAACGCCCTTGCCCTCGGGGACCGTCGACTGGATGCCGATGCGAGCCCCTTCGCGAAAGACCACGCCCTTCTCGCGCGTCAGAACGACGAAAGCGCCAAGAACGTAAGCCGCCCAGGCTCGTCGAAAGCGCGATCGCGCCTCTTCGTAGTCTCGAGGAAGCTCCTCGAGAGGCATCGTGAACGTCGACGATTCGCCGAAGGCACGCTCGCTCGTGAGGCTCAGGGTTCTCGACTCCTGTCGCTCGATCGACACTCGCGTAGCCTCCCGGAGCGGGAGCTCGAGAACCAGCGACCCGGAGTAGTCCGCGATCCCGCCCATGACGTCGAGCCGGCCTGGGGCGCGGGTGACGATCAAAGGAGTCCCCGCCGAATCAGAGCCTCCCGGAGGAGGGGCTCGATCTGCTCGCGGATGGCCGAGTTGGCGTACCCGACCCAGGTGACGTTGGACTCCAGATCGAGAGGGCACGAGAGGCGACGACCGCGCTCGTCGGTGACGAGGACGCCTAGCTCGCGCGCGATAAGCTCCGTCGCGAGGTCGTAGGGATGGGCGCAAATCCCCAGCGGAAAACCGCGCGTCGAGGCCAGGGACGAAAGGAGAGGCCTCAGGTCCGCGACGAACCGATCGTGGCCAGCCACGAGCTCGTAGAGCTGTCCGCCGCTCGAGATGTACTGATCCTCGAAGCACTGGGCTTTTCCCTCGCGCGGGGGGCCGAGCGCCCCGCGGACGATCTCCTCGTCGATGGCGGCGAGCTCCTCCCGCACCCCGGGAAAGAAACGCGAGATCATCGCGAAGCCGTGCTCGATGCTTCTGGCGCGGGAGGGCGAGAGGGAAAGGGGCCGGCTCTCTCTCTTCAATCGATCGTACCGTTCGGCGCGAGCCCCCTCTCCCGCTACCGCCCAGAGCGTGTCGGAGAGGTGCTGCTTTACGAGCGGGATCTCCGTCTGGACCGCGAGCTCGATGTCTGCGAGAGTCGTCGAACGACCCAGGTTCGGAGCGACGCCGGTGAGAATCCAGGCGCTGCGCTTCTGGTACATCAGCCCTCGGGTCCCGTCGATGGGATCCATCAGGATGCGAAAGGAGGCTTCCTCTTCCCGCCCGCCGTCAGGAACGACCGCGTTCTCGAGACCCTCGGCGATGAGGATCACGGGCGTCTCGAGGGATAGCTCAGAGAAGAAGTCGAGGATGCCCTTCTCGCTCACGCGATCGACGGCGTAGAGCGTGTCGCCGTCCCCGTCTTTCGATACGCTCGACATCTCCTCGAGATCCGAGCGCTCGAGGGTGGAGACGACGGAATCGCGGATACGCTCGTGAAGACGCCGAATGGGCTCGAGCAGCTCCGCGGCTTTCATGACGTCTCTGACCGGAGGTAGTGAGCGTCGGGGAGCGCCTGGAGCTCCCGGGCTTTCTCCTCGGCAACGGTGTCGGAGAGAAAGCTCCCGCCGCCGATCTCCGGGCCGGCGAGGTACTTCAGGAGGTTCGGCTTTCGAAGAGGAGGATGGAGCTCCACGTGGAAGTGGAAGCCTCGGTAGTCGGAGCCGTCGGTCGGCGCCTGGTGGAGAGGCATCACGTACGGGAAGCTCATCCGCCAGAGGTTGTCGTACTTCACAAGGACCCTCTGGAGCGCCGCGGTGAAGTCGACGACCTCGGTGTCGGAGAGGCTCGCAACCGAAGGGTGCGTTCGCTTCGGCGCCACGAACACCTCGTACGCGTATCGGGCGAAGTAGGGGACGAAGGCGATCGCGGTCTCGTTCTCGCAGAGGATCCGGCGTCCATCTTCGATCTCGGCTTCGAGGACGTCCTGAAACAGGACGCGCCCCGTGTCTCGAAGGTGGCCCTCCGAGACTTTCGCCTCGTTCTCGATCGTCTTGAAGACGAAGTTCGTCGCGTAGATCTGCCCGTGGGGGTGAGGATTAGAGACCCCGACCACGCCGCCCTTGTTCTCGAATATGAGCACGTTCGCGACCTCCGGCCGGGAGCCGAGGTCGAGATGCTCCCGCTGCCAGGTGGCGACGACTTCCTCCGCGTCCTTCGGCGCCATCTCCGCGAGCGTCGAGTTGTGAAATGGACTGAAGCAGACCACGCGGGCGATGCCCGTTGCGGGGCGGACGCGATAGATCCCGGGAGGCTGCGAAGGCTTCCGGGGTGCGTTCTCCCCGACAGAGGGGTGGTCGTTGTCGAATACGAACGTCGAGGTGTAGGGCGGGTTTCGAGCTCCGCTCGAGCGGACGTTCCCGGGGCAGAGGTAGCAGTCATCGACGCGATCCGGAAGTCCAGATTCTGCCGCGGCCAGCGTTTCGCCGATCCAGGGTCGATCCTGCCGGTGGGCGGAGACCACGACCCACTCTTCCCGGAGAGGGTGCCACCTCTCTTCCCAGCGCCCCTCGATTCTCAAGTGTCCTCGAGTTTAGATCACGAGTGGGCGCCGGACAAATTTTTCAACCTCTGTGGTATCCTCACCGGTCGCGGGATCTTTATGGATGAATGAGATGACGCTCGCGCTTCGAAAACTTGCGAGGCGGCCGGTCTTCTCGCTCACGACGCTGGTTTGCCTCGCTCTCGGAATCGGCGCGACGACCGCCATCGGGAGCGTAATCAATACCCTCTTTTTCAAGTCCGCCTCGATCGAAGACCTGGACCGCGTCTTGTTCTTCATGGCGATGCGCGAAGGGGTCGAGCCCTTCGGGGTGTCGCCCATCGAGACCGAGGCCTACAGGGCGCGGAGCCAATCCTTCCGGAGTCTTGGCATCGCCCGGACGATGGATGGCAACTCCGTGAATCTCACGGGGGGCGAGCGCGCGGAGCGGGTGCGGGCGGCTCAGGCGTCGACCGCCTACTTCGAAACGTTGGGTATCGAGCCCCTGGCGGGAAGGCTGTTCGCGGCTGAAGAAGAGCGTTCCGGCGGTCCGGGGGCTCTCCTCATGAGCCACGGACTCTGGACGCGGAGGTTCGACGCCGCGCCGTCGGTGGTGGGACAGGTTCTCCGCGTCAACGGCGAGAGCCGCACCGTGGTGGGCATCCTGCCCGAGCGGTTCGATCTCCCCTCGAAGACCGAGCTCTGGCTTCCGCTCGAGCTCGATTTCGAAAGGCTCTCGCTCCACGATCGCACATCTCACTCCTACATGATGGTGGGGCGTCTCGAGGACGGCTTCAGCCTGGCGCAGGCCGAGACCGAGCTCGTGGCGATCGCGCGGGACGTCGCGGCCGAGTTTCCACGGTCCAACACCGGCTGGAGCGTCGCCCTCATCCCCCTCCGCGACCTGCTCCTGGGCGACGTCCAGGGAAGCACGCGGACTCTGATCTACGCGCTCGTGGGGGCGGTCTCGCTTCTTCTGCTCATCGCCTGCGTCAATGGGGCGCACCTGTTCCTCGCGAGGTGCCTGGAGCAGGAGAGGGAGATCGCCCTCTCTTCAGCGCTCGGCGCGAGCCGGGGAGACATCTTTCGCCAGCTCTTCCTGGAGGGCTTGCTTCTCGCGTTCGGCGCCGGCCTTCTCGGCTCCGCGGTGGCGCTTGCGATCGTCCCCGCCTTCATGGCCTCGAGTCCGATTCACGAAGGGGCCTACACCGATTTCTTCCGTTCCATCGAAATCGATGGCGGTGTTCTCGCGCTCGCTCTCGGCGCGAGCCTTCTGACCGCGTTCCTGTTCGGAACGCTTCCGCTTCTCGCGGTCCTGGGGCGCGACCCGGGAAACGCCCTCAGAAGCGGCGGTCGTAGCGGCTCGGCCCGCTCGCGAGCGAAACTCTCGCAGCTTCTCGTCGTGGCCGAGGTGGCGGTCTCGGCGATGCTGCTGGTAGGCGCGGGCCTTCTGGTCCGTAGTCTCAGAGAGCTCACGAGGCTCGACCTGGGCTTTCGACCCGAGTCGATGGTGAGCGTCGAGTTCACGTTGCCGCCAAGCGAGTTCCCCGAGCAAAGCGATCGCGTCCAATTCTCCCAGCGGGTCCTGGAGCGAGTGCGGTCGATGCGCGACGTCGTCGCCGCGGGCACCACGACCGACGTTCCTCTGAGGCTCGGGACCTGGGACAGGCGCTACGTCATCGAGGGGACACCGCCTCCCGAGCCCGGCGAAGTGCCCTGGGCCGCGTACCGAGAAGTGAGCCCGGGTTACCTCGAAGCGCTGGGCGTCCGCCTCGTTCGCGGCCGAACGTTCCAGGACGAAGATCGGGAAGGGGTCGAAAAGGTTGCTATCGTCAGCCGGGAGCTGGCGCGGCGCGCTTTGGGCGGCGCGGATCCCATCGGGAGAACGATCGGCCATCCCGACGAGATTGCGGAAGAGTCAGGCCGGTGGACGATCGTGGGAGTCGTCGAGGACGTCAAGGAAGACCGTTCCAACTTCCGGATCGACCGCCCCGTCTGGTACGTTGCCTACGAGCAAGCGGAGGAATCGGGCATCCTCCTGAATCTCGTGCTGCGCACCCGCGGGGGGGCCGCTGACGTCGGCTCCGAAATCCGGCGCGCGGTGAGAGACCTCTACCCCGAAGTTGCTCCGGGCGAGGTCTACGAGCTCGAACCGCACGTGACCGCGGTCGTGGGGGCCGAGCGAACGGCCACCTCGGTAGCGCTCCTCCTCGCGGTCCTCGGGACGGCTCTGGCGTCCCTCGGTCTCTACGGGGTCATGGCCTACGGCGTGCGGCAGAGATTCCGCGAGCTCGGCCTGCGGATGGCGGTGGGAGCGAGCCCGCAGCAGCTTTCGCGGCTCGTCCTCGGCGACGGACTGACGTGGGTGGCCATCGGTCTCGCCGCGGGATTCATCGGCGCGCTCCTTTTCGCGCTACGGTTCTCGAGTCTCCTCTTCGAGACCCGGCCCTGGGACCCGTTGACCTATAGCGTCGTGGCGATCTCGTTTCTTGCGGTGACATTCGCTGCCTGTTATTTCCCCGCGCGTCGCGCCTCCGCCACGAACCCGGTGGACGCCCTGCGCTTGGAGTGATATTACCCTCAGGCGACGGGGAGAAACCCCCTCAGATGTCGCAGCATTGGCAAAGGTCTTTGCGGCAATGCCTCTTGCACTCGTGCGATTCGTTCCCTTTGCATTCCGTCACTTCGTAGCAACGACAGGCAACGGCATCCTCCGGTTTGTCCTCCATGGGCTCGGGAACGCAGGCGCCCTGCTCGCCGGCGGATTGAGCCATGTGGCCACCTGGGAGCGCGTGGTGGGCGCCGCGGCTCATGGCTGAGCCGAGACTCTCCTCGGGCTCAACGAGATACGCGGCCCCGTCGTCGGCGACCATGGGAACGGGTCGTTTCGGTTCCTCGGGGACGGGCGTGACGCCTACCAGGGGACCAAGACCCGCGAGCAGAACGGCGATGGCGGTGAGTCGAAAAGACATGACGCACCCTCCTCTTTCCTCTTGAATGAGGGCGGTGCGTCGGGGAACTATGGGGAACTAGAGAAGCAAGAGCCGTGCCAGCAGGGGTTGCGGGCACGGCTCGCTGAAACCTACTGCTTTTTCGGCTTCGCCGAACCCCCCTGGGAGCCGCCGCTGCGCGAATAGCCCTCGCGGGAGACGCTTCCTCCCGAGGAGCCCGAGGATCCTGAGGAGCCCGAGGAGCTTCCGTCGGAGTCGCTGCCGCCCGATTCTCCTCGGCGCCGGGCTCGGCGCTCCCCGGAGTCGAAGGGCTCCGTACGGGTGATGCGGGTATAGCCGCGGCCCTCGATGGCTCTCGCGCCGTTCGCCTCGGGGGAATCGACGGGAGGCACTCCGTAGATCGGGTTCCACGGCGCGTACCAGTAGTAGTACCCGAAGGGCGCGAAGTAGTACGGATACGCGAACGCGGAGTCGAAGAACGGGTCGTAGCCGGCGGAGCCCCAGCCCATCCCGCCGCCGCCCCCTCCACCGCTCGTCGCCCCTCGCTCCACCGCGAACTCATCGGGAAAGGAGAGCGCCACCATGAGATCGATGACGCTCGGCGGAACCGACCCCTCGGAAAGGCGCACCAGACTCTTGCTATCGAGAGGAAAACGACCCCCGCGCTCGAGAAGCGACGCTTCGACGACTTCGGGCGACACGCGAGACGAGGCTTCGATGACGTCCTCGATTGTCATCGGCGTCGAAGCCACCTTGAAGCGCGCTTCGACGGAGTCTCGAATCTGCTCGTCGGTAAGGGAGGGAATACGAAGCCGGTTCACTTCGTCGCTCGCGGCCCGGAATCGGCGGATCGAAACGGCGCGGCCGCCGCCGGCGCCAACCGACTGCAGCTCGACCCAGGTGGAGCCCCCGGTGAGCATGCTGACACCGGTGATGGACCGGGTTCGACCCTCCTCGCACGTCAGCTCCGATTGGGTGAAGAGGACCGAGGCGTCCTTCGACCAGTCCAGCCGCTGCCAACCTCGGCATTTCCCAAAAGAGCTCTCCCGTTTCTGTCCATCGGCCACGAGGCTCTCCTCGAGGAAGGCCTCGTCGCCGGAGAACGTCTGAAGCCGAACCCCGTCGCCCTCGGGCGCGAGGCAAACGAGCTCCACCGGCTCGTCGTCCTCGTTTGGCCCGGTCGGCCAGGTCGGCTCGGCCGCCGCCTCCTCTTCGGGATCGCCGAGGAGCGGCTGTCTCAATTCGTCCTGGATGAGGCTCCAGCAGCCAAGAAACGGAGTCCAGCGCGAATCGGCGCTTGTCGTCGAAAGCAGCGCCACGAGGAACGTCGCGGAAGACATCATGTCGGTCCTCCTGTCTAGAAGCTGAAGTTTATCCCGGCGCCGATCCTGGCGCCCGAGAGGTCGATGGGCTCGAAGCTCACGAAGTCGCCGCCCAGATCGGCATCGCTCCAAAGATAGCGCGCTTCCACGGACAAAAACCACCGCGGTGTCAGGCTAATGTCCACCCCGCCGAAAGCCTGGGTCGCGAAGCCCCAGCCGGACGATCGGAAGGCCGAGGTGAAGATCGTCAGGTCCACGAAATCTACGAAATCTCCCGCCTGCTCGAGCTCGTACCAGACGAAGCCGCCCCCGCCTCCGATGTAGGGCCGGAGCTTCGCGGGAACGAAGGCGTAGCGGCTGACCTCGCGGCCTCGGGGAGTCAGGTAGAGCTTCACGCTCAGGGTCACGGGCAGTATCGTGAGCCCCGTGTCCTGGAGGATGGGAAGATCGTTCTCGTCCACGAAATCCCGGTATTCCGAGCTCACGCTCGCCCGGCTGATCTCGAAGCCGGCGACCAGGTCGATCCGGCTCGCGACCGCGAAGCTCGCGTCGACTCCGAACAAGAATGAGTCGAAGGCGCCCTTTTCGATGGTGAGCTCCTCGCCGAAGAAATCGTAGATGTCGCTCGATGCCGCCGCGATCTGCCAGGCGCCCCGGGCTCCCAGGGAGCCTCGCGGTTTCCCGAAGAGGAAATCCGCGCTCGGATCCTGGGCTGCTTCGGCACGGGGGGCGCCGGCCGCGCCGGCGAAGATCGGCGCGACCAGCAAAAGGAAAACCAGGGCACGGCGCTTCATCTCGCCCATTGTCCGCCGAAATCGCTTCCGTCGCCAGAGAGAAACGAGGCTCAGGGGGTCGCGCGATTCATAGCGCCAGGGAGAACGTTCTCGACGGCGTCGGGCTTGCCGATGAAGAACCCCTGAGCGAAGTCGACGCCCGACTCCCGCACGATCTTCAGGATCTCCGCGCTCGAGACGAACTCGGCTACGGTTCGCTTCTTGAGCGCCCGCGCCACCTCGACCATCGCGCGGACCAGGTGCTGGTCCACCTTGTTGGTCGGGAGGTCCCGGATGAAGCTTCCGTCGATCTTCAGGTAGTCGACGGGGAGTTGCTTCAACTGGTTCATGGAGTTCGAGCCCACGCCGAAGTCGTCGAGCGCGAGCCGGCAGCCGAGGTGCTTGAGGGCGATGGCGAAGATCTTGGAGCGCTCCGCGTCGGTGGTTGCCGTGGTCTCGGTGATCTCGAACGTGAGCTGGCCCGGCTCGACCCCGCCCGCGGTGAGCTCCTTCTCGATCATCGTCGTGAGCTCGAGATCGCCCACCGATTTTCCCGAGAGGTTCACCGAGAGGCGGACGTAGTTTCCCAGAGCGCGATGCTCGGTGATGAGCCGGATCGCCTGTCGAACCACCCAGCGGTCGATGGAGCGGATGAGCCCGAAGCGCTCCGCGATGGGGAGAAACGAGGCCGGCGGGACGAGCTGGTTCTTGTCGTCGAGCATCCGGATCAGGAGCTCGTACTGCACCACCTCGTTCGTCTTCAGGTCGAGGATCGGCTGGGCGTGGAGTACGAAGCGCCCGCGCGCGAGCGCCTCACGGATGCTCTTCTCACCGGAGAGGCGCGAGTCCACGCGCGCCTGCCGTGTCTCGTCGAGCTTGAACATCGCGAACTGATCGCGTCCCTGGTGCTTCGCCCGGCCCAGCGCCTGGTCCGCGTGGGCGAGAATCTCCTCCGCGGTCGCTCCCTGCTCCGGGAAGAAGGCGATGCCGGCGCTCGCGGTCACCCCGATCGGCTGCTCGCCCACGTGAACGAAGTGGTTGCGGACCGCTTTCAACAGACGCTCGACGACGAAGTCCACGCGACTCGGTTGGGTCTCGGTGACCAGCACCGCGAACTCGTCGCCGTCGAGCCGCGCGAGGAGATCGTTCGCCCGAACCGTCTGGCGAAGGACGTGCGCGAGGCTCGTGAGGAGGCGGTCGCCGTTTCGGTGCCCCTGGGTGTCGTTCACGTACTTGAAATCGTCGAGGTCGACGAGCACCACCGCGCCCGCGGCGCCCGAGCGGTGGGAGCGGGCGATCTCGCGGCCCAGCTCCTCGACGAAACGCTTGCGGGTGTAGAGCGAGGTCAAGGGGTCGTGGTCCGCGAGAAACGACAGATGGTCGTCGAAGCGCTTGCGCTCGGACTGATCGCGGGCGACGAAAGACAGGAGCTGCACCTCCCCATCGTCCGTCTTGTGCGCAACGGCGGTGATGGCGATGGGGATCTCCACGGCGTCGGTGGTGAGGAGCGCCGACTCCCCGTGCCACTCACCTTCCTCGATAGCGGTGGGAATGGCGGTTTTGAAGACCTGCTGCTGGGCCCACTCCGGGAGGAAGTCGGTGAGTCGCAGGCCGAAGCTCTGGGGCTCCTTGATCCCGAGGAGCAGCCGCCCTGCGGGGTTGATGTATCGGATCTCGCCGCCTTTGGTGACCGTCACCACCGGGTCGAGTGTCGCGTCGAGGATGGTATCGAGGCGGGCGTGGGTGCTCGCCGTCTTTTTTACCCGGGTCATGTCGCGGACGATGGCCAGGACTTCGTTCTTGCTCGCCCGCGCGAAGCGCGCCTGGTAGCTCCTCGTTTCCTCCTGAAGGTCGAGCTGGAAGTCGAACTGCTGCGGCTCGTCGCTCACGAACACGTTCGCCAGGGCTAAAACCGAGCGATCGGTCACCTTCTCGGGGAAGATTTCGCTGAGCTTGCGCCCGACTCCGGGCTCTCCGTTCAGGAAGGACGGCACGCCCCGGGGAGGCTGGTGGCTCAGGATTACGCCGTCGCGGTCGAGGTGAAAGACGGCGTCGCTGATCGCGTCGTTCAGAGCCGCGATTCGGCACTCGTTCTCCTCGCGCCGGAGCTCGGCCGCGTTGCGCTCGCCGGCGAGAAGCGCCACCTCCCGCGCCAGCGCTCCCACCTCGCTTCTTCCATGGATTGGGAGCTCCGGAGGGAGCGGTCCGATTTGCCCGCGGAGCTCAGCCACGACCGCGGTCATATTCGAAAGCGGCCCTAGCAAGTGCCGCTTCAGGGCCAGAGTCGAGAGCGCGAGCGATCCCGCGGCGGCGCCTGCGGCGAGCAGGACCTTTCCCCAGAGGGGGAGGCCAGAACCGAGGAGGCACGGGGCGACAACGAGGACGAAGGACGCGGCCGCCCAGGGGGCGAGCTCTCGGGCGAGGGCTTTCGACATGAAGTCTTCGATTGGGCAGGCGAGGGAGGCCCGCTTACTCCAATGCACTGCAACGATCAGGCCATGTACGATGGTCTCCACGAGCAGGCAACCCGCTTCCACGCAAGGGCTTGCACCCGTTGCGGGGAGCCATCCACGCTGGCCCGTCGGGGTTTCCCTACGACCGAGAGGTGGGCCGTCGCAAATTGAAATCAGCAGGGCGCCTATAATGACGAAAGGCGCAAAGAAGAAAATACAAGGGGGATAGGGAGATGGGAGGAGATGGGGAGATGAATCAGGACCTATCGGGCCGATTTATCTCCCTATCTCCTCTTGTCCCCGTATCCCCCTTGTTTTGGATTCTACGAGTTCAGTGACGGTCTTCTGGCGCTACTGGCTTCTGCAGATCCCCGGTTGGGGCGTTCTCGTCGCCGCCCTCGTTGGGGCGCACCGGTACTTCGGCCTCTCCGTCGTCTGGGCGTTCGCCATTTTCGTCGCCTGGTTCCTCAAGGACTGGGCGATCTACCCGATTCTGAAGAATCACTACCAATTCCGCGAGCCTCCTTCGGACCGTCTCGTCGGGCAGAAGGCGACGGCTCGGGAGCCGCTCCGTCCGACGGGCTACGTCGAGCTTCGCGGCGAGCTGTGGTTGGCGGAGGTCGTGAAGGGCGGAGATCCCGTCGAGGCGGGAGACGAAGTGGCGGTCGAGGCCGTCGAGGGGCTGACGCTCAGGGTGAGACTTGTACCGTCGGCTCGACGAGTCTCTGGATCAGCTCCTCGATAATCTGATCGGCGTTCTCGATTCCGATCGGCGTCGCACCGGCGCCTCGATGGCCGCCGCCGCCGTACTTGGCGAGGAGACCCCCTACATGCACCGGGCAGGTGCGGTTGAAGATGCTGTGACCGACGGTCGCGACGACGAACTCTTTTCTCGGTCCCCAGGCGATTCGGAGCCAAACGTTCGCTTCGGGATTGTGGGTATAGACCAGGAAGCGGTTTCCGGCCGGCATCGGCCCCGCGTCGCGGAGGTCGGTTACCAGAACGTGCCCCACCAGCCTGGAGTGCTTCCTCGTCGCCGCGAGATAGGGGTCGCGGCCCTCATCCATCCGGCGCTTTCGCTCCTGGAGCTCGGGAACCGCAAGGACGTCCTCGATAGTTCCGTCCCGCAGCACCTCGAAAAGCGTCATGAAGTAATCCTGGAACGGGCCGAGGCCGGTTCGCGGATCGAGGGTGAATCCAAGGAGGATGTAGTCCTTGGGGTGGAGCACGTCCTCCATCGTGAGCCCGGCGCCGTCGTAGCGGTCGGTCTCGCGGACCAGCTGCTCGTACGCGTTGAAGCCGGGATTGTCCCAGAGGTAGTGATCGTAGACGAGCCTCGCGGTCGACGCCGCGAGTCCGTACCGGCCCTCGAACTTCGAGGGGGGACGCTCGTACGTGCGGGTGTGGGAGTGATGGTCGAACCACTTGGCGCAGTTCGGGTGATAGGGAAGGTTCGCGAGGATATCGGTGGGCTCGATCGGGAACTTGGCGTCGGTGATGTCCTGCGGGTGGATGAGCTCGATCTTGTCGATAGGCTCCGCTTGGTCGAGCAGCACCGCGCAGGTGAGTCCGTCCATGTTTCCTCGAGTGACCAGCCGCATTCATTCCAGGGTAGCAACTGGATTCGGGGACGACAAGGGTTTAGGCTCGACAACCATGGACCCGGGGAGCGCCTCGCACCGGCGCTACAACCCTCTTCTCGATGAATGGGTTCTGTGCTCGCCCGGACGCTTGAAGCGGCCCTGGCTCGGCGATCGCGAGGACG
>Ga0184637_10000629_pt1 | contig 25900 bp, 26 predicted proteins | sample PLM3_127_b2_FD_133143 | JGI IMG/M metagenome (GOLD analysis project Ga0184637, IMG submission 133143) | Groundwater sediment microbial communities from an aquifer in East River, Colorado, USA - PLM3_127_b2 | ecosystem: Environmental > Terrestrial > Soil > Riparian zone | place: USA: East River... | reverse complement strand
CGACCGCGACCCTCACCACGCTCCCCGCAACGCCCGTGACCTCCTGCGCGGGCGCAGGCTGCGCGCCGCCAGCCACGGCCGGCTTGCACCCGGCGCTTCCCCGCGCCGCGCCGCGCCCCGCCTGGCTCGACAGCGCGCCGATCGCGAAGCGGCTCGACGCGCGTCCGCTGCTCGCGCAGGGGATCCACCCGCTCCAGCAGGTGATGGAGGACCTCGCCGCGCTCGGCCCGTCGGATGTGTACGAGCTCGTCGTGCCGTTCGTCCCCGGCCCGCTCGTCGAGCGCGCCCGATCGATCGGTTGCCTGGCGCACGTCGAGGAGGCGGCGCCCGGGCTCGTCCACACCTTCTTCACCCGCGGCGCCGCCGCCTAGGATCGCCATGCTCTCCGCCCGTCCGCTCCTCTCCGCGGCCGCGCTCGCCGCGGCGCTCACCGCCCCCTCCACGCCGCGGGCCGACTCGGCGGTGAGCTGCCACTGCTACCGTGAGCGGAAGTTCGACCTCGCGCGGCCCGCGGCGGCCGACCCGTACATCCTCGCGACGACGCGCAGCTCGCTCCTCTCCGCCGCCTACGGCGTCTCCAAGGCGGACCTGGTGCGCACCGCGATGGCCGGCACCTCGGCGGACGACCTCTGGGTCTCGCTCTGGACGGCGGCGCGCGTGCAGCGGGGGAACCCGTCGGTGCTCGTGAAGCGGGAGGAGCGAAGCTCGTGGAATGCGGTTCTCGCGGACCGGGAGGAGCGCGGCTCGTGGAAGGCGGCGCTCGCCGGCGCGAGCGGCCTCGGCCCGGAGTTCACCGCCGCACTCGAGTCCGATCGGCCGGCGGACGCGCTCGCCGCCATCGCGGTGGACGACGTGCTCGTCGGGCGGCTCGGCGCGGACCCCGTCACCGTGCGGTCGTTCCGGGCAGAGGGCGCGAGCTCCGAGGAGACGGTGCTCGCCGTGGTGCTCGCGCGCCACCTCCAGGCGCCGACGCTCCCGCTGCTGCGCCACGTCCGCGCCGGCAAGACGACCTGGGGCACGCTGCTCCACGAGTCGGGGCTCGCGCCGGATCAGCTCGACCCGCTCGTCCGCAGGCTGGTGCGCTGAGACGCGAGGCGGCGCGCGGGTCTCCCCCTGCGCCGCCCGGACCTCGCGCGCGTCTGCCGGCCGGCTACATCCGCTCGAGCCCGCGCCCCGCGAAGCGGACCTGATCGCCGACCTGGAACGGCAGGTAGCCGCGGTACGCGAAGCTCTCCCAGCCGCCGTCCTCGAACCGGACGAAGACCTCGTAGATCCGCTCCTCGGCCGCACCCTGGCTGGCGTTCGCGCCGACCGCCGCGCCGAACAGCGCTCCGATGAGCCCGCCGGGGCCGCGGCCGCGGTCCATGTTGGAGCCCACGATGCCGCCGATGATCGCGCCGGCGACCGCGCCGCCGGCCGGGTCGCCCTGCTGGCGGTGGATGGTCTCGCGGACCTGCTCGACGCGGCCGTAGCGGGCGTTCTGCTCGTACGGGTCCGCGTAGGGCTCGCCCCAGGTGCGCGTCGTGGTGCTGGTGGCGACGCAGCCGGAGAGGAAGAGGGCGGGGGCGATCGCGAGGGCAGCGAGACGGGTCGTCATGATCGGCTCCTTCGGGCCAGGGTCGTGCACGCCGCGGACCAGCGCGAACACCGAAGATCCCCCAGGAACGACAGGGGCTTGGCGGTCGGTTCCCCACCGGCGCCGCGTGACCCGGCGGCACAGCGTGGCGCCCGAGAGGGGGTGCGCCGGCGAAGGGCTCCCACGTCCGCCGACCACCTCCCACCTGCGCACGGGATCCGCCGCGGGGCGGCGCCCGTGACCCGTCGTCGCGGTGGACCTCGCCGCCCGTGCGGGCTAGAGGACGCGCATGGCCTACACCCTCCACGTCGGCGAGAAGAACTACTCGTCCTGGTCCGCCCGCCCCTGGATCCTGATGCGCCAGGCTGCGATTCCCTTCACCGAGCGGTCCACCTCGCTCGCGCCCGACGCCGGCAAGGCGGCGCGCTTCGCGGCGCTTCCCGGCGGGCGCGTGCCGGTGCTCGACGACGACGGCTTCCTCGTCTGGGAGTCCCTCGCCATCGCGGAGTACCTGGCGGAGCGGCACCCGGGGCTCTGGCCCACGGATCCGAAGGCGCGGGCCTGGGCGCGCTCGATCTGCGCCGAGATGCACGGCGGCTTCGGCGCGCTCCGCTCCGGCATGTCGATGGACGTGCGGGGGCGGCGGCCGCAGCGCAAGCGGACCCCGGCCATCGACGCCGACATCCGGCGGGTCGAGGCGCTCTGGGCGGAGACGCGCCGGCGGTTCGGCGGGGGAGGGCCGCTCCTGTTCGGTGGGTTCACCATCGCCGACGCCTACTACGCGCCGGTCGCGTTCCGGTTCCAGACCTACGGCGTCGCTCCTGCCGGTGAGGCCGGTGCCTACTGGCGCGCGCTCCTCGCGCTCCCCGCGGTGAAGGCCTGGGAGGCGGGTGGCAAGGACGAGCCCGCCCTCGAGGACCACGACCTCGACCGGCTCTACCCGGAGGACCTGCGGTGAGCCTCGCCGTCCGGGCGGCGGCGCCCGGGCGCGCGCACGCGCCATGATCCGCCGCGCCCTCGCCGCCCTGCCGCTCGCGGCCGCGCTCGCCTGCGGCGGGGGGCCCGAGGGCACTGCGCTCGGGCCGGTCCAGGTCCCCGGCCGCTGGGCGCCGGTCGCGACGGGGCTGGTGCAGCCGGTGCACGCGTCGGCGCCCGCCGGCGATCCGCGCCTCTTCGTCGTGGAGCGCGGCGGCCGCGTGCGGATCGTGCGGGACGGCGCGGTCCTCGCGCAGCCGTTCCTGGACATCTCCGGCCTCGTGCGCGCGCTCGGTCCGGAGGAGGGGCTCCTCTCGATCGCGTTCCACCCCGGCTTCACCGCCACCGGCCGCTTCTTCGTCTACTACACCGACCTCGCGGGCGACCTCGTCATCGCCGAGTACGCCGTCGCGGCCGGCGACCCCGACGTCGCGGATCCCACGAGCGGGCGCGTCGTCCTCCCCATCGCGCACCCGGGCAACGCGAACCACAACGGCGGGCAGCTCGCCTTCGGGCCGGACGGCTTCCTCTACGCCGGGACGGGAGACGGCGGCGGCGGGGGCGATCCCGACGGCAACGCCCAGGACACCGGCGTCCTCCTCGGCAAGCTCCTCCGGCTCGATCTGGATGGAGCGCAGCCGTACGCGATCCCCGCTGGCAACCCGGGCTTCGCCGCGCCGGAGATCTGGTCGTACGGGCTGCGCAACCCGTGGCGCTTCTCGTTCGACCGGGCGACCGGCGATCTGTACGTGGGGGACGTCGGGCAGTCCGCCTGGGAGGAGGTGGACTTCCAGGCGGCGAGCTCCGCGGGCGGCGAGAACTACGGCTGGAGCCTCATGGAGGGGGACGGCCACTGCTTCGGCGGAGCGGACTGCGGCGCGCCCGGCCTCGGCATCGTGCGGCCCGTGGCCGAGTATCCGACGGACGCCGGCTGCGCGGTGACGGGCGGCTCCGTGTACCGGGGCGAGGCCGTGCCGGCGCTCGTGGGGACCTACGTCTACGGCGACTTCTGCTCGGGGGAGGTCCTCTCGCTGCGGATGTCGGGCGGCGTCGCGACCGCCCAGGCCGATCTCACCGCCACGCTCGGCGGCGCGCTGCCCCAGCTCTCGTCGTTCGGCGAGGACGGCGCGGGCGAGCTCCTCGCGGTCCAGCTCGACTCGGCGTGGGGTGGGCGCGTGCTCCGGCTCGTTGCGCGCTGAGCGCACCGTTGCCTCGCGCTCGGCGTGCGCGGTAGGTAGGGGCGTGGATCCCAGCCAGCTCGAAGCCGCCGTCCGAGAGCTCGCGGCGCGCGGCGCCCTCCGCGTCCCCCCGTACCCCGCCGTCGCGGTCCGGGTGCAGGAGGCGCTCTCGCGCCCCGACGTCGGCCTCGACCACGTGGCTCAGCTCGTGGGCGCCGACGCGGCGCTCGCCGCCGCCATCCTGCGCTGCGCCAACTCCGCCCTCTACCGGCGCGGACCGCCCGTCTCGGATCTCCTCCAGGCCATCACGCGGATCGGCGCGAACGAGGTGCTGCGCCTGCTCCTCGCCTCGGGCCTCTCCTCGCCGGCGCAGGTGGTGGGACCGCTCGTCGTGCTCCGCCGGATGATCTGGATCCGGGGGCTCGCGAGCGCGGCCGTGTGCCAGGAGCTGGCGCGGCTCCGCGGCCTCCGGACGGAGGAGGCGTTCGTGCTCGGGCTGCTGCACGACTTCGGCGAGGTGGTGGCGACGACCGCGCTCGAGGCGATCCTCGAGGAGCGGAAGCTCGAGGTGCGCTGGCCCGCGGAGGTCTGGAACGGCATCGTCGAGCGGCTCCACGTCGGCGTCGGGGTCGCGACCGCCGAGCGCTGGCGCCTCCCTCCGCTCGTCGCCGAGGTGATCGGTGCGCACCACGGGAAGGGCGCGCGCTGCGGCGATCCGGGGCTGCTCGAGGTGGTGGCCGTCTCGGACGAGGTGGTCGCCCTCATGCTCGCCGCGACGGCGGTGACCGCGGCCGACCTCGAGGCCGTGCGGGGAGTCCGCTCCGCCGACGAGCGGGCCGCGCTCGAGCGCGTCGTGGAGGGCGTGCCGGAGTTCGTCGCGGCGTTCGAGACCCCCGCCGCGGCCGCGTTCGTGGCGTCGCCGCGGGTGGAGGCGCCCGGGCGCACGCTCGAGGGCGGCCGGCCGGTGCGGTTCGGCGTGTCGGTGCGCGTCGCGCGGCGGCCGCGCCTCTACTCGGCGGTCGAGGTGCACCCGGACGCCCTCGTGCTCACCGGCGAGGAGCCGCTCCCGGAGAAGCGGCTCCTCGAGGCGAAGATCTACGCCCAGGAGCCGTTCACGGCATGGGTGATGACCCGCCACTGCGTGCGCGCGGCCGACGGGTTCCGGGTGGAGATCCAGCCCTTCGCGCTCGGCGCGGAGCTCCGGGCGCTGTGGGGCAAGCTGGCCGGATAGGCGTCGCGGGCGGCCCGGACGCGGTCGCTCCGCGAGCCGGCTCCACGGGCCGCGTCCGTCGTGGATCGCGCCACGGCCCGTCTCCACGAGGGCTCGCGCCCGCGGAGGACCGAGGCTAGAGTCGGCGCGTGCCCGATCCGGAAGCCGGCGCGAGCGAGCCCCGGGCCGGCCCGCGCCGGGTCGTCCACTGCGAGGACGGGGTGGCCTGGCTCGCGCGGGCCCGCCTCCCGGCCGATCACGCCGTGGTCACCTCGCTGCCGGACGTCTCCGAGCTCCCATCGCTCGGCTTCGACGGATGGCGGGAGTGGTTCGTCGAGACGGCGGCGCTCGCCTGCCGCGCGGTCGCCGACGACGCGATCGCCGTCTTCTACCAGACCGACGTGAAGCGCGACGGCCGCTGGGTGGACAAGGCCCACCTCGTGGAGCTCGGCCTCGAGCGCGCCGGCAGCGCGCTCCTCTTCCACCGGATCGTCTGCCGCGTCGCGCCCGGCGCGGTGACCTACGGCCGGCCCGCCTACGCGCACCTGCTCTGCGCGAGCCGCGCGCTCCGGCTCGCGCCGTCCGCCTCCAGCGCCGACGTGATCGCGCGCGCGGGGGAGATGACGTGGGCGCGGGCCATGCCGCGCGAGGCCTGCGAGGCGGTGGCCCGGTTCCTCGTCGCGCACACCGGCTGCCGCACGGTGGTGGATCCGTTCTGCGGCGCGGGCACCATGCTCGCCGTCGCGAACGGGCACGGCCTCGACGCCGTGGGCGTGGAGCTCTCCCGCAAGCGCGCCGAGCGTGCGCGGCGGCTCCGCGCGATCGGGGCCGCGTTCGAGGGCTAGCGCGTCGGTCGGTGCTCGGCCGCGCCGCGAGGCGCGGCGCGGGGTCGGGAGTCCCGCCGCCAGGCCTGGAGGGTGGGCCCGAACACCCGGTGGTCCGATAGCCAGCGGTGGAAGCGCTCGGAGCTCGACGAGAAGGCCCAGAGGGCGACGAGGAAGAGCGGGGACGCCAGCAGCAGCGGGAGGACCGTCCCCGCGGCACCGAGCGCGAAGAAGACCCACCCCACCACGAGGAGGACCCAGCGCTTGCCCCGAGGCGTGTCCTGCACGCCGACGCCGGGCCCGAGGGGTGGACCCCCGTGGGGGCGCGGAACCGTCACCAGGTTGTTCCTGGCGCCTGCGTGACGACCGCGCAACACTTCGGGCCCATGCCGGACGCGGAGACACCTACGGAGGGCCGGGCGAGCGCCGACGGCGGAGGCGCCTCTCAGGGCGGGCTGGCCGTGCTCCCTCCCCAGGAGCCGCTGCCGCGCGCGGTGCTCGACGCGGCGGACCCCCGCCTGTACGTCAACCGGGAGCTCTCGCTGCTGCAGTTCCAGTGGCGGGTCTTCCAGGAGGCGCGCGACCCGGCGAACCCGCTCCTCGAGCGGGTCCGCTTCCTCTCGATCGTCGCGGCCAACCTGAACGAGTTCTTCATGATCCGGGTGGCCGGCCTCGCCCAGCAGGTGGCGGCCGGCGTCGCCGAGCTCTCGCACGACGGCCTCACGCCGGCCGAGCAGCTCTCGGTGATCCGCCGCGACACGCACGAGCTCGCCCGCGCGCTCAGCACCTGCCTGCACCAGGAGCTGCTGCCGCAGCTCGAGGCGGCGGGCATCCACATCCTCGATCACCCGAAGCTGACCGAGAAGCAGCTCGCGATCGCGGGGGCCTGGTTCGACGAGATGGCCTTCCCGGTGCTGACGCCGCTGGCGTTCGACCCGGGGCGGCCGTTCCCCCACATCTCCAACCTGAGCCTCAACCTCGCGGTCCTCATCGACGACGGCGGCACGGAGCGCTTCGCGCGCATCAAGGTGCCGCCGTCGCTCCCGCGCCTCGTGCCGATCGGTCGCTCGACGGGCGGGCTCGGCAAGGAGGGCGCCGAGCACCACCACCACCACTTCGTGTGGCTGGAGCAGCTGATCGCCGCCCACGTGGACCGGCTCTTCCCCGGCCTGCGCATCGTGGGGGTCCACCCGTTCCACGTCACGCGCGACGCCGACATGGACATCCAGGAGGCCGAGGCGGCGGACCTCCTCGAGTCCGTGGAGCACGGCGTGCGCGAGCGGCGGTTCGGCTCGGTGGTGCGGGTGCTCGTGGCGCCGAACATCCCCGACGCGGTGCGCGAGCTGCTGGTCGAGAACCTCGAGGTGAACCCTCGCGACGTCTACGCGGTCGAGGCGCCCCTCGGGCTCGGCGACCTGGCCGCCCTCTGCAGCATCGAGCGGAGCGATCTCAAGTTCCCGCCCTTCGTCCCCGCGGTCCCGCCGCGGCTCTCGGCGGTCGCCGGCGACGAGGAGGACCTCTTCACCGCCGTCCGCCGCCACGACGTGCTGCTGCACCACCCGTTCGACTCCTTCGCGCCGGTGGTCGAGTTCCTGCGCGCCGCCGCGCGCGATCCGAACGTCCTCGCCATCAAGCAGACGCTCTACCGGGTTGGGCGCAACTCGCCCGTCGTCGAGGCGCTGCTCGAGGCGAGCGAGAACGGCAAGCAGGTGGCGGTGCTCGTCGAGCTCAAGGCCCGCTTCGACGAGGAGTCGAACATCGGCTGGGCGCGCGCGCTCGAGCGCGAGGGCGTGCACGTCATCTACGGCCTGCTCGGCCTGAAGACGCACTCCAAGATCGCGATGGTGGTCCGGCGCGAGGGGGACCGGCTCGTCCGCTACGTCCACCTCTCGACCGGCAACTACAACGCGGTCACCGCGACGCTCTACACCGATCTCGGCTTCCTCACCGTCGATCCCGAGATCGGCGACGACGCTACGCACCTCTTCAACTACCTGACGGGCTACTCGAAGCGGGCCGCCTACCGGAAGCTCCTCGTCGCGCCGATCGACCTGCGCGAGCGGCTCCTCGCCCTGGTGGAGCGGGAGGGCGAGCACGCGCGCGCCGGGCGCGGCGGCCACCTCATCCTCAAGGTCAACGCCCTCGTCGACCGCGAGATGATCGCCGCCCTCGTGCGGGCGGCCCGCGCCGGCGTGAAGGTGGACCTGCTCGTGCGAGGGGTCTGCTGCCTCAGGCCGGGCGTGCCGGGGGCGACCGACGGCGTGTCGGTGCGCAGCGTCGTCGGCCGGTTCCTCGAGCACAGCCGGATCTTCTGGTTCCGCAACGCGGGGCAGGAGGAGGTCTACCTCGGCAGCGCCGACCTCATGACCCGCAACCTCGTGCGCCGGGTCGAGGTCGTCTTCCCGGTCACCGACCCCGTGCTGGTGCGCCACCTCCGCGACGACGTGCTCGAGCTCTTCCTCCGCGACGACGTGCGCACCCGCCTCATGCGCCCCGACGGAAGCTACGAGCGGCTGCACCCGCCGCCCGGGGCGGAGGGCGTCGACGCCCAGGCGACGCTCCTCGCGTCCCGCGGCGCGCGCCGGGAGCGCTGACCGGCCGGCAGGGGCGACGGGCCGGGGAGCAGGGCCGCGACGCGCGCCCGGTCGCCGGCCTCCCGTACTAGGATGGCCGCCATGGGCCAGCGCGTGCGCGTGTTCGTGACCGGCGGGACGTTCGACAAGGAGTACGACGAGCTCCACGGCCGGCTCTTCTTCAAGGACACGCACCTCCCCGAGATGCTCCGGCTCGCGCGCGCGCGGCTCGACCTCGAGGTGCAGACGCTCATGATGATCGACAGCCTCGACATGACGGAGGCCGACCGGGCCCTCGTCGTCGAGCGCTGCCGGAGCTGCCCCGAGGAGCGGATCGTGGTGACGCACGGCACCGACACCATGGCCGACACCGCCCGCGCCCTGCACGCGGCGGCGCTGCCCAGGACGGTGGTGCTCACCGGCGCGATGATCCCCTACGCGTTCGGCTCGTCGGACGGGCTCTTCAACCTCGGCAGCGCGCTCTCGTTCGCGCAGGTGCTCCCTCACGGCGTGTTCGTCGCGATGAACGGTCGCGTCTTCCCGGGGAACCGGGTGCGCAAGAATCGCGAGACGGGCGTCTTCGAGGAGGCGCCGTGACTCCGCTCAGCGCGCGGCGGTGCGCGGCGCCGTGTCCGGCCCGGCGTGGCGCGGCTCCAGGCGGAGCCTGACCGCGCTGCCGCCCGGCGTCGTCACCATCGCGCCACCGCGCAGGAGCTCGTCGCCGCGGACCGTGCCGCTCACGCGTACGCCGCCCGGCACCTCGCGATCGAGGAGCCGCAGCACGACGGGCTCCTGCGGCTCGACGAAGAGGTACGCCGCCGCCGGGCTCGCGCCGCCCGCGGCGCGGCCGGAGAGGATCGGCGAGCGGTAGACCACCACGCCGCGCTGCTCGATCTCGACCTGGAGCTGCGGCCGGGCCGTCGCGGCGCGCGCGCCGAGGTCCGCGGCGGAGAGGCTCCCGTCCGCGGAGACGATCCGCAGCCCGGCGCTGCGCGGGCCGGGGACCGACCACGCCTCGGCGAGGTTCGTGTCGTCGGGGATGGGCAGGAACCGGTCGAACGCGCCGTCCGGCAGGTCGGCCACGTCCGCCTCGAGCCGCAGCTCGGCGACGGCCTGGCCGGAGACGGAGAGCTCGCGCGCGGCGACGAGGTCGCCGAGGCGGAAGGTGACGATGCCCACGTCCACCTGCCGGCCGCGCCCCTCGTCGTGCACCACCCGCAGCGACACGGTGCGATCGTCGAGCGCGTTCGAGGCGACCACGAAGGTGCCGTCGAGCGTGGCGTAAACGCCGCGGCGGGGCGGCGACTGGAGACCGCGGCCGTCGGGGAGGCCGGCGGTGACGACGAGGGTCGGCTGGTTCTCCCGCGGGATGCGGCGGGCGAGATCGAGGGCGAGCCCGGCGGGCGAGGCGCGGCCGGTGACCCGCTCGAGCCGGTCGAGGAGCCGATCCAGCGCGAAGGAGCGGTCGCCGGCCCAGGGCCAGCCGTCGGGCCGGGTCGGGCGGACGAGCACCGAGCGGACGCGGATCGCCCACGGCCGGACCTTCACGCGGTCGAGCTCCTCGAGCGCGACCGGGGAGGCGCCCGGCAGGCGCGTGGCCTCGCCGAAGAGCCGCTCGGCGGCGGCGAAGTCCCGGGCGGCGGCCGCCGCCTGTCCGCGGGCGAGCAGCGAGGCCTGGCGGGAGAGCGGGCCGGCGCGGCCGGCGGGCCGGAGCTGCACGGCCGCGTCGTAGCGCGCCTGCGCCTCCGGGTACCGGCGCGCGGCGAGGAGGGCGTCGCCCTCGTCGGCGAGCCGCTCCGCCTCGACGTCCTTCCAGCGCTCGTACTCGGCGCGGACGGTCTCGAGGCGCGGCTGGACGGCGGGGTCGATGCGCGCGGCGGCCGCGTAGAGCTCGAGGGCCTCCGGGAAGCGCGCCTTCGCGCGGAGCGACTCCGCCTCGAAGATCGCCGCGTCCACCACGCCGGGGCTCACCTTGCGCGCCTCGGCGGCGACGCGCGGGTCGTCGGACGCCTGGCGGGCGCTCTCGAGGAGCCCGAGGGCCGCGCGGTGATCGCCGCGTGCGGCGGCCTCGCGGGCGCCGGCGACGCGCAGGAGCGCCGCCTCCCGCGCGGCGTCGCGGCGGAACGTGGCGAGCTCGACGCGCCCGGGCTCGAGGGCGAGCGCGTAGCTCGACTCGGCGTATGCGCACTCCCAGTCGCGCGCCGCGGCGCAGGCGGTGGCCTTCTGCGTGGAGCCCTCGACGGCGGCTGCCTTCGCCTGCCGGTGCTTGTCCTGCAGCTCCTTCTTCTCGGGGCTCCTGCGGGCGGCCTCGCCGTACTCGCGCTCCGCGGTCTTCCAGTCGCCGACGGCCGCGGCGCGATCGCCCGCCTTCTCGTGGGCTGCGCAGGCGGCGATCGCGAGGAGGATGACGGCCGCGAGGAGGAGCGGCAGCGGACGGCGGGGCATCGGGGGAGCCTCCATCGCGCGGGGAGTGGGCGCGCGAGAAGGGTTCACGGTAAGGGAGCGGCCGGCAGCTGATCAAATTCGCGGCGGCGCCCCCATCGGCGTGGCGCGCGCATCAGCGCGCGGGACGGGAGAGCCGGGCCCACGGCCGCGCACCCGCGCCCACGTTCAGTCCGCGCGCCCGAACAGGAACCAGGTCCCCATCACGACGAAGACGAGCCCTGCCGCGCGCTTGAGCCACAGCGGGGAGACGAGGCGCGAGACGGCCTCGCCCGCGAGCACCGCGACGGCGCTCGTCGCGACGAGCGCGAGCGCGGAGCCGGCGAAGACCGCCCAGCGCGAGCTGCCGGCGGCGAGGCTCATCGTCGCGAGCTGCGTCTTGTCGCCCATCTCGGCGAGGAAGATGGCGAGGAACGTCGAGCCCACGAGCTTCCAGTCCATGGCGCGGCGTCGTATCACGAAACGCGTGCGCCACCGCGCGCCTCGCGCCCCGCGGGCGACCCCAGCACCCGGCGCGCGAGCAGCGCCGCGAGCCCGCCGCCGGCGGCGCCGAGGAGGAGCCCGAGCACGAGCGAGCCGACCGCCGGGCCCGCGGCGGCGTCGGGCGTCGCGTTCGCTGCGAAGAGCAGCCCGTAGCCGACCGCGATCCCCGCCACGGCGGCGGCGTTGGTGCCGGGCCGCAGCCGCGCCTCGGCCGCGGCGGCGACGAGCACCGCCGCCACCGCGAGCGCCCAGGCGGCGGCCGCGGGGAGCCGGTCCGGGAAGACGGTGACGCGCAGCGGCCCGGCGCGCTCCCCCTGCAGCACGTCGGCGCGGAGCGCGGCCGCGCCCGCGGGCAGGCGCGCCTCGAGCCAGATCGAGGCGTGGTCGTGCTTCACGGCGGCGCGGGCTCCGCGGCCCACCCGCGCGTACGACACCGTGCGCTCGAGCCGCCCCTCCACCGGCGCCGCGCCGCCCGAGAGCCGGAACCGCACCGCCCGAGAGCCGGAACCGCACCGCCGGCGTGCCCTCGGGCGGGAGCGTGGTCTTCACGAGGAGGCGAACCGGCCCTTCGATCCCCGCCGGGAGCGGGGCGGCGCACCGGGGCGGTGGGGCGGATCTCCCCGCTCAGCCCCGGCGCCGGCCGAGCCACTTCGCGGTCTCGAGCACGGGCACCACCGAGAACGAGGCGGCGGCGACCACCAGCGCGTCCACCGCGGAGAGGGGGAACGTCTTGAACACGGTGTGCATCGGCGGCCAGTAGACGACCGCGGCCAGCACCGCGAGCTCCCACAGCACCGCGAGATCGAGCCAGCGGTTCTCGAACGGGCGCACCAGGATGGAGTGGCGCTCCGACCGGAACGAGAAGGCCTTGAAGAACTGGATGAGCACGAGCGACACGAACGTCATCGTCATCGCCTCGTCGAGCGGCCGCCCCGAGGAGAGCGCCCAGGCGAACAGCGAGACGTTCACGAGGCCCGACCAGAAGCCGCCCGTCAGCATGAGCCGCACCACCGGCGGCGTGAAGATGCCCTGGGCCGGGTCGCGCGGGCGGCGGGACATGAGGTCGCCCGCGTGCGGGTCGAAGGCGAGCGCGAGCGCGGGCAGGCCGTCCGTCGCGAGGTTCACGTAGAGGATCTGCACGGCCGTGAGCGGCACGGGCAGCCCGACCAGCAGCGCGCCGGCCATGAGCGCGATCTCCCCGACGTTCGAGGAGAGCAGGTACATGAGGTACTTCTTCACGTTGTCGAAGATCGCGCGCCCCTCCTCGACGGCCGCGACGATCGACGCGAAGTTGTCGTCGGTGAGGATCATGGCGGACGCCTCCTTGGAGACGTCCGTGCCGCTGATGCCCATCGCCACGCCCACGTCGGCCTTCTTGAGGGCCGGCGCGTCGTTCACGCCGTCGCCGGTCATCGCGACGACCCCGCCGGCGGCCTGGAGCGCGCCCACCACCCGCAGCTTGTCCGCGGGCGACACGCGCGCGTAGATCTGGATGGCCGGCGCCCGCCGCGCGAGGGTCGCGTCGTCCATCGCGGCGAGCTCCGGCCCGCTCACCACCTCGCCCTCGCCGAGGAGCCCGAGCTCCCCGGCCACGGCGCGCGCGGTGAGGGGGTGATCGCCCGTGATCATGAGCGGGCGGATCCCGGCCGCGTGGCAGGTGCGGATGGCGTCCGCTGCCTCCGGCCGCGGCGCGTCCAGCATGCCGGCGAGGCCGAGCAGCTCGAGCTCCCGCTCCGCCTCCCCCTCCGCCGCCGGGCCGCGCCGCCTCGCCACCGCGAGCACGCGCAGCGCGCGCGAGGCCATCTCGTGCGCGGCGGCGAGGACCCGCGCGCGCGCGGCCGCGTCGAGCGGCCGCGGCCCGTTCGGCCCGAGCTCCGTCGCGCAGCGCTCCAGCACCAGCTCGGGCGCGCCCTTCGTGTACGCGACGGTCCCATCCGGCGCCGCGTGCACGGTGGTCATCCGCTTCCGCTCGGAGCTGAAGGCGATCTCGGCGGTCCTCGGCGCGGCCGCCTCGAGCGCGTCCTTGTCGAGCCCGGCCTTCGCCGCCGCCACGATGAGGGCCCCCTCCGTCGGATCGCCCTCGATCCGGTGGCGGCCGTCGGCGGTGCGGACGAGCCGGGCGTCGGTGCAGAGCGCGGCCCCGCGCAGGAGCTCGAGGAAGGTTCCCGCAGGCGCGACCGGCGCTCCACCCCGCCGGAACCCGCCCGAGGGCGCGTAGCCGCTCCCCCCGACCGCGAGCACCTCGCCGCCCGCGTGGAGCTCGCGCACCGTCATCTCACCGGTGGTGAGGGTGCCCGTCTTGTCGGAGCAGATGACCGAGGTGCTCCCGAGCGTCTCCACGGTGGGGAGTCGCCGGATGAGGGCGTGGCGGCGGGCCATCTTCTGCGCGCCGATCGCGAGCGAGATGGTGACCACCGCGGGGAGCGCCTCCGGGACGACCGCGACCGCGAGCGCGATCCCGAACAGGATCATGTCGACGACCGGGAGCCCGCGCGCGAGCCCGAGCGCGACCACCAGCACCACCACCACCGCGGCGGCCTTCGCGAGGGCCGCCCCCACGCGGTCCATGTTCCGCTCGAGCGGGGTCTTCGCGGTCTCCACGGACGCGAGCAGCGCGCCGATCTTCCCCATCTCGGTGCGCGGGCCGGTCGCGAACACGACCGCCCGCCCCCGGCCGTGCGTGACGGCCGTGGCCGCGAAGACGAGGCTCGTCCGGTCTCCGAGCGCGGCGTCCGCGCGCGCCACCGGCGCGACCGACTTCGCCACCGGGACCGACTCGCCCGTGAGCGCGGCCTCGTCCACGTGAAGGTCCGCCGCCTCGACGATGCGCGCGTCGGCCGGCACCACGTCCCCGGCGGCGAGCACGACGAGGTCGCCCGCCACGAGCTCGCGCGACGGGACCTCGCGCCGCGCGCCGTCGCGTATCACGCGCGCGACCGGCGCCGCGAGCTCGCGGAGCGCGTCGAGCGCGCGCTCGGCGCGGAGCTCCTGCACGAAGCCGAGCCCGACCGAGAAGGCGGCGATGACGCCGATGGCGATCGCCTCGACGAGGTGGCCGAGCGCGAGCGAGAGGACGATCGCGACGAGCAGGATGACGACGAGGATGTTCTTCAGCTGGCCGGCGAGCACGCGCCAGGGCGACGGCCCGGCGTGCTCGGCGAGCGCGTTCGGCCCGTCGGCCTCGAGCCGGCGGGCCGCCTCCGCGGCGTCGAGCCCGCGGCCGGGATCGGTCCCGAGCGCCGTGAGCACCGCCGCCGCGCCCAGCGCGTGGGGCGCCTCGGGCGCTCGCGGGGACGGGATCACCGCCGGGGATCCGCCTCGGGCTCGGCGAGGGTGACCTGGACCACGAGGTCGGCCGCGAGCTTCTCGAGCCGGGCGCGCAGCTGGGCGGGGTCGGTCCGCGCGGGCACGGCGAGCCGCGCGCGCGAGCGGAAGAGGAGCTCGGCCGACATCGGCGCGGTGGAGCGGTCGGTGACGAGCTCCTCGATGTTCACGCCGTGCTCGACGAGGGCGCGGGCGATCTCCCGCACGATGCCGGGCCGGTCGAGGCCGACGAGGTCGAGCTCCATGATCCGCCGCGCGCCCGCGGGCGCGGCGCGGGCCGGTCCGGCCTCCACCACGACCTTCAGGCCGACCGTGCCCTCGAGGCGCCGCAGCGCCTCCACGAGCCCGGCCGCCCGCGCGTCGGGTACGTCGATCCGCAGGATGCCGGCGAACTGCCCCGCGAGCTGCGCCATCCGGCTCTCGAGCCAGTTGCCGCCGTGCGCGGCGATGGGCTCGGCGAGCGCCTCGACGAGGCCTGGGCGGTCGGGTCCGATGAGGGTGAGCACGAGGTCGGCCATGGTGAGCTCCCTGGGTCGTCGGGATCGCCAAGTCTAGCAGCCGGTCCGCGGGAGGCCGCGGCCGTAAGGGGCTGCGCGGCCGGGAGCGGGCGGAGGTTGCCGAACGTACCCGGGGGCGAGCCGGCGAGCGGCAGGAGGAGCAGCGCCGTGAACGCCGCGCGGGCGGGCACGTGCCGCCGCGCGAGCCAGAGCCCGAGGCCGAGGAGCGGCGGCACGACGAGCCCGGCGAGCGGCGCGGCGTGGGAGGAGCCGCCCTCGGCGCCCCAGCGCCAGGAGAGCGTGCCGGCCGCGCCGGCCGCGGCGGCGGCGAGCAGGGCGGCGTGCCCTGCGTGGGGGAAGCGCGCGAGGAGCGCGTCGAGCGCGGCGCAGGCGAGGAGCGCGATGGCGGGCGCGAGCGCCACGAGGTAGCGGCTCTCCCGCCAGCCGTCGTGCTCGCCGATGCGCAGGAACGTGAGCAGGAAGAAGCTCACCGCGATCGGCGCGAGGAGCGGGCGGAGCCGCCGGGCCGGGCCCGCGATCGCGAGCGCGACGCCGCCCGCGAGGAGCGCGAGGAGCGCGAGCGGCTGGCCGCGCCGCAGCGCCTCGAAGAAGAAGCTGTTCCAGAGCTGGTCCAGCTCGAGCCGGAGGCTGACCAGCTGCCGGTACGGGCTGCCGTTCACGACCCAGAGCGGATCGGACCAGGCGAGCGCGCCGACCGCCGCGTACAGGGGGAACGCCGCGAGGGCGAGCGCGGGCGGCCCGAGGCGGCGGTGGCGCAGGAGGAGCCCGAGCGCGCCGAGCGCCGCGTAGAGCGGCCCCTCCGGCCGCGTCACGGCACCCCAGGCGAGCCCGCCGGCGGCGAGCCACGGGCGGCCCTCGGCCCAGCCGAGGACGGCGAGCGCGAAGGCCGCCGCGAACGGCAGCTCCGTCATCGTCGAGCTGCCCTGGCCGAAGAAGTCGTGCTGGGCGAGGAGCAGCACGCCCGCGGCCCACGGGTGCGCGAGCCCGAGGCCGCGCGCGGCGCGCATCGTGGCGGCGAGCGTCAGCGCGGCGAGCACCGGGCTCACGAGCCGCGCCGCGCCGAGCCCGAGTGAGGCGGGCGCGGCGTAGAGGAGCGTGAAGCCGGGGCGGTCCCACTGATCGAGCAGCCAGCGCGGATCGGCGAGCGCCTCGCGCAGGTGGACGTAGTGCGTCCACGCGTCGTTGAGGGGCGCGCGCGGGGCGAGCAGCGCCGTGAGCGCCGTCAGCGCGATCCCGCCCGCGAGCACCGCGCGCTCGGGGGCCAGGAGCGCGCGCGAGAGGCGCAGGGTGAGCGCGGCGGCGGCGAGCGGGAAGAGGGCGAGGAGGAGGACGTGCACGGGCGGTGCGCCACGATGCCCCGGAACGGCCCGCTCCGCTCCGCCCCGATGAGGGCTCAGCGCCCCCGGGCCACGCGCGCGCGCGGCCGCTTCGGGAACGGGACCCCGAAGCGCGTGAGGAGCCGGCGGAGCGCGAAGTAGGAGACCCCGAGCCGCCCGGCGAGCCCCTTCGCGTCCCCCTCGTGCAGGCGCGCGGCGGCGGCAAGGTACCGGCGGGCGGCCTCCTTGAACGGGAGCACATCGTCGGCGCTCGGGCCCTGCGGCGGCGTGGAGTATGCGCCGGAGAGGCTTCCCGACAGCGCGGCGAGGCGGCCGCGCGCCGCCTCCAGCTCCGCCTCGGTCTCGCGGATCGAGCGGGTGAGCGCCCGGCGATCGATGGCGAGATCGAGGGCGCGCTCCAGGTCCTCGGCGGTCGAGTCGTCGCGCCACTCGAGGAAGTAGTCGGCGCCGGCCATCACGGCGGCCACCGCCTCCGACGGCGGCGCGACCGCGGCGAAGGCCAGGATGGCGAGGTCGGCGCTGCGCGCGCGCAGCGCCTGGATGAGCTCGAGGCCAGCGAGGCGCGGCAGGACGAGGTCCACCGCCGCCACGCTCACCTCGGGCGCGGCGAGCCGCAGCGCCTCCTCGCCGTCGGCGGCGACGAGCACGCGGTAGCGCGGGTAGCGGCCGAGCGTCGCCGCCCGGGCGCGGCCCGGAGCGGCCGCGAGGCGCGGCAGCACCAGCTCGCGGTGCGAGTCGTCGGGGTCCGCGAGGAGCAGGACGTGGTCTCGCTCCTCGGGCCGATCCCATCGGCGCCGGGTCACCGCGGGAGACTTACCACGGCTAGTGGAGGAGCTCCGGCGGAAGCTCGCCGGCGTGCGGGACGCCGTCCACGATGAAGGTGGGCGTCGCCCGGACCCCGAGCCGGATCCCCTCCGCGACGTCCGCGGCGAGCCGCTCCGAGGTCTCCTTCGAGGCGAGGCAGGCGCGGAACGCCGCGACGTCGAGCCCGAGCCGGGTGGCGAGCTCGGTGGGGGGCAGGCGGCTGCGCTGCGTCTCGAAGAGGAGGGCGTCCATCGCCTCGCCGCGCCCCTGCTGCGCGCCGCAGATGCCGACGCGGGCGAGCTCGCACGCCTGCGGGTGGATGGACCGGGACAGCGCGGGGTTGCAGGCCGCGTCGAGCGGGAAGTGCCGGTGGACGATCCGCACGTCGCTGCGGCTCGAGAGCCCGGCGCGGACCTTCTCGAACGATTGGGCGCAGAACGGGCAGTCGTAGTCGCTGAACTCCTGGATCTCGCGGACCGCGCCGGGGAGGCGCGGCCGCTGCGAGGAGGTGGCCGTGACGCCGCCGGAGCGGGCCGCGGGGGCGACGCCCGGCGCCGGCCGCGGCCGATCCCAGTAGCGGGGGTAGACCGACCCCGCGGCGGCCGTCGCGCCGAGCACGACCGCCGCCGCCACGGCCGTCAGCGCCGGCCGGGCGCGCAGCGCCCCGAGGTCGGCCCGGACGGCCGCGCCGACGCCGACCGGGCGGCAGGCGCGGAGCGCGGCCGCGAAGGTGAGCGCCGCGAGCGTCCAGGCCCCCGCGCAGAGGATGCAGAACGCGCCGATCACGAGCTCGCTCACCGCGGCGAGCGCGATCGAGGCGGCGACCGCGCCCGCGCTCGCGAGGAGCAGGAGGCCTGCGGGCCACGCGGGGTGGGCCCGGCGCGGGGCGAGGCCCCACGCCGCGAGCCCGCCGAGGAGGGTGAAGCCGAGCACGCCCCAGATCGCGACCGGTAGCCCGAGCAGCACCGAGTAAGGGCTCGTCGCCACCCGGTCGCAGTTCAGGTGCTCGTTGATGGCGCAGAAGCTCGTGAAGCCCGCGTGGGCGCGGAAATGGAGGCGGGCGAGGGCCAGCGCGACGCCCAGGCCAGCGAGCGAGAGGACCAGGGCCGCTGCGAGGGCGGGGCGCGAGGCTGCAGGAGAGGTCGGGGATCGGCTCGGCATCGTCGCGTCGCGGTCCCTGGCTAGTCGATCGAGCAGGGCTTCACGGGCTCGCAGGGCTTCTCGTCGGCCTTCTCGTCAGCCTTCTCGGCAGGCTTCCCGTCCGTGGCGGCGGGCGGCGCCTTCTTGGGGGCCGGAGACGCCGGCGGTCGAGCCGCTTCCGTGTGCTCGCGGGCCGGCGCGTCCTTCGGCGAGTCCTTCGTCGCGGCCTGCGGAGTGGTCGCGGCCTGAGCGGGCCGAGGCTGCTGGGCGGGCCGGTCGTCGGCGACGGCGCCGCCGGTCAGCGCGAAGGCGAGGGCGAGGGCGAAGGTGAGCTTCATCGAGGCCTCCGAGGGGTCCGCGTTCATAACACTGGACCGGCGCGGGCGCCCACGCGCGGGCTGCGCGGCGCGGACGTCCCGGCGCGACGGCGCGCGGAGCCGGCGGGAGTGGGAGTGACGTCCACCGGCGAGCCGCCGTCTCGCCACCGCGCAAGCCCGGCCTCAGCCGCGGCGCGGTGCGAGCGTGCGGGAATACCGCTGTGTATCCGGATGGTTTTGAGTAAGCGGGCGCTGATTGACGACGATCAAGACCTTTGTTGCTTTCGTCCTGGTACTGAGATGACGTCTCAGACCAAGGCGATCGTTTCGCGACGAATCGCCGCAGCCAAGGTGACCCGTGACCTGCCGGACCGCAAACCTGCACCGCGCCACGCGCACGCCGCGTTCCCCGCTGCCCGAGCCCGACGCCCTCGTCTGCAGCTACTGCGGCGCGGTCACCCGCTTCGACGCCGGCGTGCCGGCGGAGGTCTGGGGCGAGGCGCTCACGCGCGGCTTCGTCGTCCACCGGCACCGGCTCGTGCTGTTCGGCCGCTGCGCGACCTGCAAGGCGAGCCGCGCCGCGGAGACCGTGCCGTGATCGTCTGCCTCTGCAAGAACGTCTCGGATCGCGCGCTGAGGGACGCGGTGCGCCGCTGCGGCTCGGTCGCGGACGTGCTCCGCTCCACGGGAGCGGGTCGCGACTGCGGCGCGTGTGCGGGCGCATTGGCCCGGATCCAGGCGGCGGCCCGGTCCGAGGGCTTGACCACGCTCGGCGCGCCGCGGCCCGCGGCCGGAGCCTGACTGCTTCACGCGGCGTGACTCGCCGCGTCGAGCGGCGTGCGTCACCGGCGGGGCACCCCTGCGGCAGCTTCCGCGCGAGGCGTCCGGCGCGGTAAGAGGCAGGCATGGAGTTCTCGATCCGCTTCGCGTCGAGCCAGCAGGATCTGGACGACGCGTTCCAGCTCCGCCGCCACGTCTTCGACGTCGAGCAGAAGATCCCGCGGCCGCTCTACCCCGACACCTTCGACGGCCTCGCGGACCACGCCGTCGCGTACGACGGCGCCGGGCGCTGCATCGGCACCGGCCGCGCGTTCCGGCTGGACAGCCGCACCGTCCGCATCGGCCGGCAGGTGGTGGCCCCCGAGGCGCGCCACCACGGCGTCGGCCGCTCGGTCTACGAGGCGCTCGAGCGGATCGCGCGGATGCGCGGCATGAAGGAGATCGTGGTGCACGCGCACCTGCACGCCGAGCCGTTCTACCTGAACCTCGGCTTTGCCCGCGAAGGCGACGTCTTCGAGGAGAAGGGCGTCCGGCGCGCGAGGCTGCGCAAGCCGATCCAGGTGGTGCGGGCCGAGGCCCCGGCCCCGATCGCGCGCGCGTCCTGAACGCGGCCGGCCGCCTCGCCCCGGCGCGCCCTCGGCGCGTCAGGCGGAGCCGGCGCCGCCCCGGCGCGCCGCGCGCCTGCGGGCGCCCGTGGACGCGCCGAGCAGCCCCCGCAGCCCGGCCGCGTGTTCGGCGAGCGTCGTGCTCGTGCCCGCCACGTCGGCGGTCACCCGCGCCTGCGCCTGCAAGACGCCGCGGTCGGGTCGGCTGACGAGGCGGGGAGCGGCGCCCGCTCGAGGCGGACTTAGGCCGGCACCACGTACCACTGCCCCTTGGCGCCCTGCTCCAGCCGGAGGAGCCCTTCCTTCTCCATCTGCTCGAGCAGCCGCGAGAAGGACGAGAACCCGTGGTCCCGCTCGTCGAAGTCCGGCTCGCGCCGCACGATGGCCGCCTTGATGGCGGACGGGTTCACGGGCGAGGTGGCGCGGGCGAGCAGCGCCGAGACCGCCTCGCGCGCGACCTCCGGCACCACCCGGTCCTTCTCCTTCTCCTTGCCCTTCGGCGGCTCGCGACGCCGCTGCCCCGGCGCGCGGAGGTAGATGAACTCGTCGCAGGCCTTCACGAAGAGCGGGCTCGTCGACTCCTTCACGGCCATGCCGATGACGGTGCGGTCGTTCTCGCGCAGCTTCGCCGCGAGCGGCACGAAGTCGGAGTCGCCGGAGGCGAGCACGAAGGTGTCGATGTGCTCGCGCAGGTAGGCGAGCTCGAGCGCGTCGACGACCAGCCGGACGTCGGCGCCGTTCTTCCCCGCCCGCGTGGACGGGGGCACGTCCATGAGCTCCACGCCGAGATCGTGCAGCCGCTGCGTGGCGGGGCCGAAGCGCGTCCAGTCGGCGTAGGCCCGGCGGAAGACGACCTTGCCCTTCTCGAGGAGCGTGTCGAGCGCAGGCTGGAGGTCGAACGTGTCGGCGGGGATGCCGGTGCGCGTGACGAGGTTCTCGAAGTCGATGAAGAGGGCGATGCGCTGGTCCTGGCCTTCGCGTTTCATGCGCGTGAACCTGCCAGGGAAGGCCCGCGGCCGCAAGGAAGCGATCCCGGCGACCCCGCCGCGGACCTCCACCGCTCCCGCCCGCGCGCCTCCTCGCGGCGCGCTGCCCTTACGGTCCCTGCACGGGGCCGCGCCCCGACACAGAGTACTTGCGTGCCCTCGGTGAACCTCACCCCGGCCTCCCTCGTCCGCGTCAACACCGCGGGGCCGCCGCAGCCAGGCCGCCCGGGCTTCCTCGCGCGCGTGCGCCTGGTCCGCACGGAGCTGCGCCTCGCGCTGACGGATGCGATCGCGCTCGGCGGCGCCGTCGCGGCGCTCCTGCCGCTCCTGCCGCGGCGGCGCCCGCTGGGCCGCCTGCCAATGGAGGTCCGGCGGACCGGGGAGCGACCCGGTGGCCGCCAGCGGCTCGTGCCCTGAAGGCGCGTCATGCACATCGGTCTCGTCACCGAGTACTACTACCCGAGCGTCGGCGGCGTGCAGGAGCACGTCCACCACTTCGCGCGCGAGGCGCGGCGGCTCGGCCACGAGGTGAAGATCGTGACGAGCGCGATGCCGGACCTCGAGCCGGAGGGACCGGACCAACCCGGCGTCGTGCGGCTCGGCCGCAGCCTGCCGCTCTACGGCAACGGCGGCTTCGGCCGCGTGTCGGTGGGGGCGGGGCTCTCGCGCGCGATGCGCGACCTGCTCGAGCGCGAGCGGTTCGACGTCCTCCACCTCCACTGTCCGCTCACGCCGGTGCTGCCCTGGCTCGCGCTGCACCACGCGCGCGGCCCCGTCGTGGGGACGTTCCACTCGAACTTCTCGCCCGGGCGGCTCTGGGCGCTCACCCGCCGCTGGCAGCAGCGCTACGCGGACCGGCTCGACGCGGCGGTGGCGGTGTCGCACGCGGCGACGACCGCGTACGCGGGCCGGCTCGACCTTCCGTTCCGGGTCGTCCCGAACGGCGTGGACGTGGAGCGGTTCGGGCGCGGGCGGCGGCTGCGCACGCTCGACGACGGGAAGCTCAACGTGCTGTTCGTCGGGCGGCTCGAGCCGCGCAACGGGCTCGACCTCCTCCTGCAGGCGTTCGCGCTGCTGCGGCGGCGGCTCCCGGCGCGGTTGCTGGTGGTGGGCGGGGGGCCGCTGCGCGAGCGGTACGAGGCGCGCGTGCCGGAGGCGCTGCGGGGCGACGTGGTGTTCGCGGGCGTGCTGCGCGACGAGCGGCCGGACTGGTACGCGAGCGCCGACGTCTACTGCGCGCCCACGCGGGTCGCGTCGTTCGGCGTCACGCTGCTCGAGGCGATGGCGGCGGGCCGCCCGGTGCTCGCCTCCGACATCGACGGGTTCCGCGAGGTGATGACCTCGGGGCGCGAGGGAGAGCTGTTGCCGCCGGGTGATCCCGCCGCCTGGGCCACGGCGCTCGAGCGGCTCGCCGGCGATCCCCGCCGCGCCCGCGACCTCGGCGCGGAGGGGCGCGTGACCGTCCAGCGCTACGCCTGGCCGCGCGTCGCGGCGGAGGTGCTCGGGCTGTACCGGGCCATCGGGGTGCGGGCGTGACGGGCGCGATGCCGTGGCGCAAGCGGCTCCTGCTCGCCGCCGCGCTCGGGGCGCTCGGGGCGGGGCTCGTCGCGGCGGCGCTCCTCGCGCGCGCCGGGTGGCCGTGGGCCGGCGCGGGGCTCGCCGCAGCGCTCGCCGCGGCGGCGCTGCTCGCCGGCGACGCGCTGTGGGAGCGGCTCGATCTCCTCGGCGCGACGCTCGTGGCGGGCGACCGGGCGCGCCCGGAGGTGGCGCTCACGTTCGACGACGGCCCGGGGCCGGACACCGAGGCGGTGCTCGACGCGCTCGACGCCGCGGGCGTGCGGGCGACGTTCTTCGTCCTCGGGCGGGCGGCGGAGGCGCGCCCCGACGTCGTCCGCGAGGTGGCCCGGCGGGGCCACCTGGTCGCGCTCCACGGCCACACCCACCGGCAGCTCCACCTCGCGTCGGGGCGGACCGCGGCGGGCGAGCTCGATCGCTGCGCGGATGCGATCCGCGCGGCGGGGGTGGAGCCTGCGCCCTTCTTCCGCGCGCCCCACGGGCGCAAGGGCTTCCCGCTGAGGCGCGCGCTGCGCGCCCGCGGGCTTCGGCTGGTGGCGTGGACCCGCGGCGTCTGGGACACCGAGCGGCCCGGGGCCGCGGCGATCGCCGCGCGGGCCTGCGCGCGGCCGCGGGGCGGGGAGATCCTGCTCCTGCACGACGGCTGCGGCGAGGCGGCCGCAGGGCGCGTGCCCGCCGCCGGCCGGCGCGAGCAGACCGCCGCCGCGATCCCGGAGATCGCGCGGCGGTGGCACGAGGCCGGGTTCCGCTTCGTCACGCTGGCCGAGCTCCAGGCGCCGCCGCGCGCCGCGCGCGGCGGGCGCGCGCTGCGCGCGGTCGTGCTCGCGGGGCTGGCGGTCTCCGCCGCCCACGCGGCCGGCTCGCTCGATCTCGCCGCCGCCCGGCGGGCGCTCGCGGCGGCGCGGCCCGGGCCGCTGCTCGCCGCGGGCGTCGCCAACCTCGCCGCCCTCGCGGCGCAGGCTCTCCGCTGGCACGCGCTCGTCAGGGCGGGCACCCCGGGCGCGCGGCTCCGCGACACGGCGCGCGCGCTGGTCGGCGGGTTCGCCATCGGGCTCGTCGCGCCCGCGCGCGCGGGCGACGTCGCGCGCGTCCACCTGCACGCGCGCGCGAGCGGCGCGCCGGCGGGGCGCCTCGCCGCGACCGTCGCGCTCGACCACCTGCTCGGCGCGGCCACGCTGCTCGCGGCGCTCGCCGCGGTGGGGGCCTTCGTCCCGCTGCCGCCGTGGGCGCGGGCCGGCGCGGGGCTCACGGCGGCTGTCGCCGGCGCGGGCGGGCTCGCCGCCTGGCTCGCAGCGAGCGGCCGAGGCGGGGAGGGCGGGGAGGGCGGGCCGGCGGCGTCGTGGCTCGGCCGGCTCGTGGCGACCGTGCGCGCCGGGCTCTCGGTGGGCCCCCGCGCGCTCGCGCTCGCCTTCGCGGCGGGGCTCGCGGGATGGGCGCTCGAGTCCGCGGTCGCGGCGGCCGCGCTCGCGGCGTTCGACCTGCCGGTCACGGCCCTGTCCGCGTCCGTGGCGGTGCTCGCCACCACGTTCGCGAGCGCGGCTGCGGTGCTCCCAGCCAACGCCGGAGGGTTCGAGCTCTCCGCGGCGATCTCGCTCGGAGCGCTCGGGATCCCGGCCGAGCAGGCGCTCGTCTTCGCCCTCGGCTACCATGCCGCGCACCTGGTGCCGGTCGCGATCGCGGGCCTGCTCTGCGTCCGTGCGCCGCGAGCGGCGCCGGCACGGGCGAGCCGCCCGCCAGGCCGTCCGCGCTCCGCGCCGGCGGGGGATTAGCCTTCGAGAGGGAGGTCCGGGATGCGCTTCGGCGGCGGCGGGGATCGGGCGAACGTTGAGGACCGCCGCGGCAGCGGCTTCGGCGGGGCGGGCGTGAAGCTCGGGGTCGGCGGCACCCTCGTCCTCGTCATCCTGAGCCTCGTCTTCCAGCAGGACCTGGTGTCGATGGTCGGCGGCTCGGCGGAGGACGGCGCGCCGCTCCCGCCGGAGGAGGTGGAGCGGCGGCGCGGGGCCGAGGCCGGGCTCGAGCGCGTCGCGGTCGGCTCGTTCAACGACGCGCAGCAGGTCTGGGCCGGGACGGTCCGCGCGTACCGGCCGGCGAAGCTCGTGCTCTTCTGGGACGCCGCCCGCTCCGGCTGCGGCGACGCGGCCGCGGAGATGGGGCCCTTCTACTGTCCGGCCGACGAGCGGGTCTACATCGACCTCGGATTCTATCGCGAGCTCGCGACGCGCTTCGGCGCGCCCGGCGAGTTCGCGCAGGCGTACGTCATCGCGCACGAGGTGGGGCACCACCTCCAGCACGTGCTCGGCATCGCCGGCGAGGTGCGCGAGGGCCAGGCGCGGAGCCCCCAGTCGCGGAACGAGCTGTCGGTGAAGCTCGAGCTGCAGGCCGACTGCCTCGCCGGCGTCTGGGGCCGCAGCGCCGACGGCCGCGGCCTGCTCGACCCCGGCGAGATCGACGAGGGCCTGCGCGCCGCCGCCGCCGTGGGCGACGACCGGCTGGCGAAGGGAGCGGGACGTCGGTCGAACCCGGAGACCTTCACCCACGGCACCGCCGAGCAGCGCGCGGCCTGGTTCCGGCGCGGCTTCGACGCGGGCGACGCCGAGGCGTGCGACACGTTCGCGGAGCGTGCGGCGAGGTAGCGCGCGCCGGCGCGCGGAGCCGCGGGCGTCGTCCCGCAGCACGGGTCGCGAGCACCGCGCTCGGCCGTGGCGCCACGAGCGCTCACCTCGAGCCGGCTCTGGAGCGCGAGCGGGAAGAGCCGGCCGTGACGGAGCGAACCGCGCGCAGGGAGGCGGAACCCAGAAGCGGTTTCCGGACGCGGACCGGCGAGGGCGGGGGCGGGGGCGCGCGGTCCAGGGCGCGGGCGAGGGTCGAGGTCGAGGTCGCATCATCGAGCGGGCGTCGCCGTGAACCGGGAGGTTTCCGAGCTGGGGAGCGGGGATCGGCAACGAAGAGGCTGCGGCCGAAGCGGTACCGCGCGCGGGAAGCGGAACCGTGAATCGGCTTACGGTGGCGCACGGCGGCAGCGGGCGGCTTCGAGGGTCGGGGGGTCGGGTCGGGATCGGGGTCGCGAGCGTGTAGGCGGCGGAGGAGGAGCGCACAGCCTCCGTAACCCGTGCGCCCACTCTGGGCCGGTTTCACGTTCCGTGACTCCCGCCAGCGGGAGTAACTTCACCCAAATAGGGCGTCATGTGCTCGCGCCCGAAGATCTCCACCGCGCGGAACACGTTGTGCGGCCTGCAGGCCACTTGAAGATTGT
>Ga0184637_10000628_pt1 | contig 25912 bp, 22 predicted proteins | sample PLM3_127_b2_FD_133143 | JGI IMG/M metagenome (GOLD analysis project Ga0184637, IMG submission 133143) | Groundwater sediment microbial communities from an aquifer in East River, Colorado, USA - PLM3_127_b2 | ecosystem: Environmental > Terrestrial > Soil > Riparian zone | place: USA: East River... | reverse complement strand
TCGACATGTGGAAGTTCCCGACGCCGCTCTGGCACGAGGGCGACGGCAACTGCCGCTACCTCGGGACGGGCTGCGTCGTCATCCAGCGCGACCCGGACACGGGGGACATCAACTGCGGCACCTATCGCGTCATGGTGCACGACGAGCACACGGTCGGGCTCTTCGTCTCACCGTCGCACATGGGCGCGATCATCGAGAAGAAGTACTGGGAGCGAGGCCAGAGCTGCCCTGTGGTCGTCACCTTCGGGAACGAGCCGATGACGTTTCTGGTCGGCACGGCCTACCTCGGTGTGAAGGGCAACTACGAGCTGGAGTTCGCCGGGCACCTGCGTGGAGCTCCTATCGAAGTCATCCAGGAGGAGATCACCGGCCTGCCGATGCCGGCCACCGCGGAGATCGTGATCGCGGGCGAGATCCCGCCGCCGGAGGTCGAGGCGCGCGACGAGGGCCCGTTCGGGGAATGGACGGGCTACTACGCCTCCCAGACCAGGCCCGAGCCCGTGATTCGGGTCCGGGCGCTCTACCACCGGAACGATCCGATCATTCTCGGCATGCCTCCTGTGAAACACCACGGTCCGACGGCGCACTTCAAGTTCCCCGCCGAGTCGATCAACCTCAAGCAGAAGGCGAAGCGCGCTGGCGTCGAGGACGTGCTCGACGTCTGGCGCGCCGCGGTGCCCGGTATCTTCTTCGTCAAGATTCGGCAGCGCTACGCCGGGCATGCCATGAAAGCAGGGCTCGCGTTCGCCGGCGAGTTTATGGCGCGCATGGTCGTCGTGGTGGACGAGGACGTCGACATCCGCGATCCCCACGATGTGCTCTGGGCAATCGGAACGCGCTGCGACCCTGAGACCTCGGTGACCGTGATCGGCAACCTGCAGTCGACGCCGCTGGACCCACGGCTGACGCCGGACAAGCGGGCGCGGCGCGAGTACACACGCTCCGCGATGATCGTCGACGCCTGCAAGCCGTACTCGTGGATCAAGGAGTTTCCGCCGACGAGTAAGGCGCGGCCAGAGCTGCGTAAGCAGGTCCTGGACAAATGGACGGACCTGTTCGGGGGCGCCTCTTAGGCGGGGCATGCCTCGAGCGTCGTGATCTCCTTGAATGGCAGGTCGACGCGCTCCCACGTCGTGCCCTCGTCGGCGCTCTGGAACAGCACCCCGTCCTTCGTCCCCGCGAACATGCGCTCGGGATGCGCGGGATCGAAGGCGATGCCCTCCACATAGTCGCGAGTCGCTTCGGCGCCGGGGAGGTCCATCTTCTCCCAGCTCTGGCCGCCATCACGCGATCGAATGAACGCCGAGTTTGCACCCTCGGGTCGGTCCCAGCGGCCGGGGTTCCCGTTCGCAAGCGCGCAGTAGTAAAGGTCCGGGTCGCCTGGGCTCTGCGCCAGCGGCACCGAGTACTCCTGCCACTGGTCCATGGCCAGTCCGGACCACGTTGCACCGCCATCGGCGCTGGCATAGATCGACCGGCCGGCAACCTTGCCCTTGCGCGAGTCGCCGCCGCCCGTGGCGATCATCAGCTTGCGGGAATCGCGCGGATCGATGCGAATCGTGTGCACGTCGCAATCGAGGTCGTGGTCGAGCAGGCTCCACGTGCGGCCACCGTCCGTGCTCTTCACGATGTAGCCGACCTGCAACGCGAGGTAGATCGTGTTCGGATCCGATGGGTCGACGGCAACGTGACGGACGTGCGGCTCGACCCTCGGTGATGGGTAGCCGACGGTGGCGACGTGCGGGTTGTCCCATAGCGTATCCAACCGGTCCCAGCTTCGACCCTGGTCTTCGGTCACGAAGAGGTCGATCGGCTCGCCGCCCGCGTACAGGCGATTCGGCGTGCTCGGGTCGAACGTCAGCGAGCGAACTTTGCCGGGCCCCGGCTTTCCATAATTCGGCTTGCGCCAGCTTCGTCCCGCATCCTCGCTTAGCCACACACCATCGCCACGCGTACCGGCGAACACCCGGTTCGGCTCCTGCGGATCGACCGCGATTGTTGCCACTTCCCAGTCCTGCAGACCGCGTCCGACCTCGCTGACAGCTCCCTCGTCGGCAAGCAGCGTGACGATCCCTTTGTCCGTTCCCGCGTGTACGATCGTGCCCATGTCTCCCCTCCCTTTGGTTCTGCGAGTATACGGCTCCCTCCGGGATCACACGAGCGCGGTGACGACCTGGAGCGCTTCCGGCGCCCGCCACTTCGTCAGGGGCTGACCTTCCGCCAGCGCGCGCATCTCGCGCTCGTACATCTTGCGGATCAAGATCAACCCGATGTCCGTGCGTCCCAGGTGCTCGTTCGGGCGGTCGGCGATGGCGCCCTGGCCGACCAGTGTCGCGAAGTCCTCGACCTCCGTGAGGATCGAGTTGTTGTCGACGTCCCTGATGGTCTTCTGGCCCGAGAGGACGGCTGTACCTTCGATCGGAATCTGGCGCACCGCCTCCGAGCGCTCCGCGTCCCGCGTCTTGGCGCGCGCCAGGAACTGCTCTTTCGCCTCGCCCGTCAGGTGGACCTGGGTGAGCAGCACGTCCACGTAGTGGTCGTCGTCGATGGGCACGCGCCAGCCGATGCGCTCCCGCCACCGGGTTTCGGCCGGGGTCCAGGGCTCGACGTCGTAGCGGCTGAGCGTCGGCATAAGGAAGTGCACCTGCTGCACCTTCCCGTCCGGGTACTCAGAGCGCGTCTCCATGCCGTAGTCGGTCTCGGTCGCCTCGATGTTCGTCGGGACCTTGAAGCCGAACTGGTAGTGCGTGAACGTCAGGTGCACGAGATCAGGCGCGTTTTCGATGCGGTTGAAGTAGTTGCAGGGCCACGGCTCGCGGATCACGACTTCACGGACTTCTTCGTCGTTCTCGAACTCTGGACAGCGCGGCAGCTCCGGTGGCTCTCCCTCTCCCAGGTAGACGAACGTGAGGCCCAGGTAGTCGCGGACCGGGTAGCCGCGGATTCGGATCTTCTGGCAGAAGGGCTCAGGCTCCGCCGGCTGCTCGACGCATTGGCCCGAGCCGTCGTACGTCCACCCATGGTAGAAGCAGCGCAGGTTGTCGCCCTCAACCCAGCCGGTGGAGAGCTGCGTGCCGCGGTGCGCGCACCGGAACGCCAGCGCGTGGACGTCCCCACCCTCGCCCCGGTAGAGGGTAAAGTCCTCGCCGAGGAGCCGCATCGGCTTCGCCCGGCCCGGTTCGAGGTCCTCGGTTCGGTAAATCGGATGCCAGAACCGGCGCAGGTATTGCCCGGCGAGCGCATCGGGCCCGACATGGGCGAAATCAGTCCAGTCGTCTCGCGTCCAGCGGGGCTTGCGTGCGCTCCCGTTCCCATTCGCAGCTGCCGCCATCGGGCTTACCTCCGTCTTAGGCGCACATCACCGTGGTCGATTGTCGCCATTATCGAATCGTGCTCCGACGGGTGTCAATGATGCTCAGAGGGAGCTCAGAGGTAGCCGCGGTCGCGCCAGAACTGCTCCGCCGCGGGGTGAAGCGGGACGTAAAGCGGGCTCTCCCTGGTGTCTTTGCACATCTGGTCGAGGGGAAGAGCGCCCTCGCCAGCACTGAAGCCGTCGAGCGCAAAGAAGGGGATTCTGTCTTTCCGCGCTTCCAGGGCGGTGCAGAAGTGAGCGACGACGTCGTCGGGCACGTCGGCGTGGGTGTAGACGGTCCAGCCACTGAAATCGATCGCCCACATGTCCTCTTTCAGCGATGCGTAGTCCTTCTGCGTGAGCTTCACGCGTCGCAGCCCCAGGGCCTCGATTGCACGGAGGTCCGGCTCCTCGAAGCGCAAGAACCGCATGCCGGCGTCCAGCGCCGCGCCCGCGTACATGGGCATCGCCTCGTCGAAGATCGCGTCGAGCTTGTTGCTCGTCACGTCGCCGATTTTGAGATTGGGCATCCCCGCCTCGAAACGGACCTCCCCGCCCCAGCGCTCGATCTCGTCGAGCGAGAGCCCCAGCGCCTTGAGGACCTCGTCGATAACGACGAGCACAGAGTGATCGCGCTGTCCCCGAACCGACACGCGCAGCGGGTACTTGCGCTCGCGCAGCTCGCCGAAGGTCGTGATGCCCGTCCGCTCGTGGACCGCGAACCCAAGCTGGTCGTACTGCGGGAGCACCGTAATGCCGCGGACCGGCACGGGCTCCGTGTATGGGCCTAGCCCCCGAATGGCGAGGGCGAGCACGGCGCTGGGATTCACGATGGCGAACGTGACGTCGCCGCGCGCCACCTCGTGCACCACGTCGGCGGCATCGCTCCCATAGAGCGTGACACCCCAGCTCTCGGCGCCCTGGGCGCGCATCTGAATGCGGGGCTGCCGGTGCGGCCAGGTGCGCACTGCCGCGAGCTCGGAAGCCACTTCGAGCATGAGCCGCGCCCGCATCGTGGCTGGGCTGCGCAGCGTGTAGGTCGCCTGGTCGTCGACGTAGTACCCCTTGGACTGCTGCTGCATGGCGTTCCCCTCAGCATACGAATGCGGGCCTCCGAAGGCCGCGCCACTATATCAGCCGCGCATAGACGCGCAAGTGAGGATATGATTGGGACGGCGACCTCCATTGGAGATCGCGGAAATGGATGACCATCCGTCGGGAGGCTTGCGGTGAGACGTTCAGCTCGGTTCGTGCTTCCTCTGCTCTTTGTGGCGCTCGTTGGCTGTGCTCCGGCTGGACCCGGCGGGAGCAGTGGCAGAGGCACCGGAGAAGGCAGCGCCCCGGCTGCGCGAAAGAGCCTCGTCCTCGCCCAGCTGAACGCAACGAAGATGTATGGGCCGTGGGACTTCTCGAACACCTCCGGCGGCGGGTCGGCCTTGATCGAGCTCCACACGATCGCGCTGAAGACGAGCGGCCCTTCCGGTGGCATCGAGACGCGCATCGCGGCGCGGATGCCATCCTTCGACGACGGCAGCATCGTGATTCTTCCCGACGGTCGAATGCAGGTGACCTGGAAGCTCCGCGAGGACGTCAAGTGGCACGACGGGGCTCCGCTCACCGCCGAGGACGCGGTCTTTAGCTGGCAGCTCGCTACTCGACCAGACCTCATGTCCTCGCGCCGCGACTACGTCACCCTCCTCCAGAACATGGAGGCGCTGGACCGCTCCACCGTCCTCATGACCTGGCCGAATACGTTCGCCAAAGCGCTCGATCTGGGCGCGGACAAATTCTGGATTTATCCGAAGCACATCCTGGGCGAGCCCTTCGCGACGATGGAGGGCGACGCCTTCATGGCGCAACCCTTCTTCACGACGAACTACATCGGCAATGGGCCGTACAAGGTCGTCGATTGGGGACTCGGCGAGACTCAGGTGCTCGAGGCCTTCGACGGGTATTTCCTGGGCAAGCCGAAGATCGATCGGATCACGATTCGGACGATCGGCGACGTGAACACGCTTCTCGTGAACCTGGAGTCGCGGGCCCTCGACATGACGTCCGAGAAGACGCTCCCCACCGACCTGTTCTTGCGGCTGCACGATCAGTGGAACAAGAGTGGAGCCGGTGTCGTCCAGAGCAGGCAGGAGAACTGGCGGTACATCTGGTTCCAGTTCCATCCCGAGTACGCCCGACCGATCGAGATGAGCCAGGACGTTCGAATCCGCCGTGGGCTCCTGTTCGGCATGGACCGCGACGGGCTGCGCGAGCTGCTCCTACCCGGTATCGACTACACGAGCGGCGACACGTTCATGCCGCAGTCCGACCCACGAGCGCTCACGGTCGGAACGCCGTTCGCTCGCTATACGAACGACCCCAGGCGCGCGCTCCAGGAGCTGGAGGACGCCGGCTGGCGCAGGGGAAGCGACGGCAAGCTGCAGAACGCCGCCGGCCAGCAGGTGCAGATCGAGCTGCGAGGCAACGAGCCCGACGAGAAGGAGCTGGCGTTCGTAGCCGCCGGCTGGCGGCAGCTGGGGATCGACGTGACCGAGTACATCCCCCCGTCGGCCCTCGCTCGGGACAACGAGTTCAAGTCGAAGTTCCCTGGGCTGGAGACGCGGGCGCGCTCCACCGGCGACGAGATCTTCGTCAGCTTCGACGGGCGGCTCGGCTCATCCCCGCAGAACCGCTGGCAGGGCGCCAATACCGGGCACTACGCGAATCCCGCGATGGACCGCCTCATCGACAAGCTCGAGTCGACCATCGACGAGCGAGAGCAGGGGCTGGTGCTCAGGGATATGGGCGAGACTCTCGCTACGGACCTGCCCGCGCTACCGGCCTACTTCCGCAGCATCTTCGCGGCCGTGGGCAAGGGCGTCCGCGCGCTAGACGACTTCGCCTTCGGTCAGACCGGCACCCTCGCGAGGCAGGCCCACCTCTGGGACCGCGACTGAAATGAAGGCACGGGCGTACCGTTCGCGGCGGTCGGCGGCGTGATCCTCCGCCGGCTCATCGAGGAGGCGGCCAGCAATCCAGGACCATCCCTCTCGACTGGTTCCTGCAGGATGTCCCGAACTGGCGGTCAGATGTGAGCCGCGACTCGCAGCCGCACGTAGTCGAGCGTCCACCTGCCGTCTCCGTCTCTCAGCCTGGGCGCGAGGCGGTCAGCCAGCTCGGCCTTGAACGCCAGCCGCTCGGACTCGGGAATGACCCGCAGGAAAGAGCCGCAGAAGTTGTCGAACCACTCGCTGATGTGACCGGGAAGCGGCGTGGGGCGTGGAAACATATTGATCGTGTCTACCGTGAAACCGTTGGCCTCGAGCAGGCCCCCATACTCTTCGGCGGTGGGAAAGTACCAGGGACAGAGCGAAGCCCCATCCAGCCCATAATCTCGGAGCAATGCGTAGAGCTCGTGCAACAGCGTCGCGTTGTTCCCCCCGGCCCCGAGCTCGGCGACCATTCTGCCCCTCGGCTTGAGCGCGCGGCGGATTCCTTCGGCCACGCGGGCGGGAGGCTTCATCCAATGGATGGCGGCGTTGGAGAAGACGGCGTTGAACTCCGCGTCGAAACGAAGCTCTTCGCCGCGCATCACGCGGGCGTCGATCCCGCGCTTGCACGCCGCCTCGACCATTGCCGCGCTCGCGTCCACGCCCACGACCTGCGCGCCGATGTCGACCAGCTTGGCCGTAAGAGCGCCGTCACCGCATCCGAGATCGAGAACGCGCTCGCCAGGCTTGGGGGCGAGCATGGCAATCAGTGGTTCGCCGAACTCGCTCACGAATCGCGCCGTTCGCGCATAGAAGTCGGGATCCCACGGTTGGGTCATCTCAGGTCTCTACATTCACGAACAGCTCTTCGGGTGTCAGCCGGCGTCGAAACGCAATTCCACCCATTGAGTAGGCTCACAAAATCGGTCGATTCCGGTACGCTGGCGCTGAACCTGGGTCGAGTACGAGGCGAACGTGGGCAGAAGGCATGACGCGCACGAAGTCCAACCCATACTGTACCGGTCACATTAGCGTCCTGGGGTTCTGCATGGGCGGTGACTTCTCACTCCGAGCCGCCTGTCTCCTTCCGCGGGATATCGAGACCTGTGCTATCTTCTACGGCCGAATCCCCGACGTGGAACTGGTGGACAACCTGTCAGCGGACGATGGACTTCTTCGGGCGCGCCTTGAAGCGGCCACTTCCCAGCCCGGTGGGACGTTGAACGGTGCGGGAGCCCCCGTGCCTCGCACTGCGGCTTGTCTCATTCACCCGTACCCCTGCTGAGAGAGGAGTTTCATGCCTAGGGCGTTCCGCCTTCCGCTCTTCGTCGTTGCTCTCCTCGCACTGGGCGCTTGCGCCCCTGGCGCTCCAGGACCGGCCGGGCAGACGAGCGGCGAGAGCACGACGCCGGCCGGGGGCGAGCCGCGGCGCACCCTTACCATCTCCGTGCGCGTTGAGCCGCAGACTATTGCCAACAAGGCACTCCAGCAGGCCGGAGTGACGTTGGAGACGAGTAAGCGCCTCTTCAACGCAAATGTGGCGCTCCTCGACAACAAGGGGGGCTGGCATCCGTACCTCGTGGAAGCGCTTCCGGAGTTGAACACGGCGTCGTGGCAGGTGGCCGCCGACGGCCAAATGATCACCACCTTCCATTTGCAGCCGAACCTCGTCTGGCATGACGGCACGCCCCTCGCGGCCGAAGACTTCGTCTTCGCGTGGCAGGTCTATGCCACCTCCGATCTCGGCCAGTCGAGCTCGCCGCCGCTCAGCCTCATCGCGGAGGTGAGCGCGCCCGACACCCGAACCGTCGTCGTCCGCTGGCAACGGCCTTTCGCCCAGGCGAGCACGCTCGGCGCCGGCACGGGTGGCAGCAGCGGCGAGCTCGGACCGCTCCCCCGGCACATCCTGGAAAACGCTTTCCGGGAGGCTGCGCGCGAGGGCACCTACGAGCCGTTCGTCGCGCATGGATTCTGGAACCGTGAGTTCGTCGGCCTCGGCCCCTTCAAGCTCGACCGCTGGGAGCCGGGCTCCTTCATCGAGGGCGTCGCCTTCGACCGGCACGTCCTCGGCCGCCCGAAGATCGAACGGGTGAAGTTCGTCTTCCTGCCGGACGCGAATGTTACCCTTGCCAGCCTCCTCTCCGGCGACGTGCACTTCGCCGCCGACGACTCCATCCGCTTGGAGCAGACCCTCGTCCTGCGGCAAGAGTGGGGCCCCCGCGGCGGCGGATCGATCCTTTCAAAGCCGAGCCTCTGGCGCGGGTCGTACTTCCAACTCCGGCCGGAGCTCGCCACCCCGCGCGCCGTCCTCGACCTCCGCGTCCGGCGAGCGTTCGCCCACGCGGTCGACCGGCAGGGCCTCAACGATGGCCTCTTCCAGGGCCACAACATCCTGGGAGACACCATCGTCCCACCCGCGGTCGACTACTATGCGGAAATCGAGCGGGTGATGACGAAGTATCCCTTCGACGTTCGTCGTACCGACCAGCTGATGCGCGAGGCGGGCTTCACCCGAACCGGCGATGGGCCCTACGGCGGGCCTGATGGGCGCCCGGTGACGTTCGCGATCACGACGAACGCCGCCACCCAGCAGGAGCAGGAGCAAGCGATTCTCGGCTCGGGCTGGCGCAACGCCGGCTTCGACATTCAGGAGTCGATCCTGCCGGCCGCGCAGGCGCAGGATTCCCAGGTGCGCGCCTCGTTCCCTTCGATCTTCAGCTTCAGCGGCCCCCAGGGCGCGGATGCGCTCTCGCGGATCACTTCCACCGCCATCCCGCGGCCGGAGAACCGCTGGAGCGGGAACAACCGCGGCGGCTGGACCAACGCGGACTTCGATCGCGCCGCGGACCTCTACTCGGTGGCGCTCGAGCCGCGCGACCGGGTGCAGCACGTGGTGCAGATGGTCAAGCTCTTTACGGAGGAGGCGCCGGCCATCTCGCTGTACTTCAACGCGATCCCCATCGCCTTCGCGTCTGCCGTACAAGGCCCGAGGGAGTCGGTGCCAGAGGCGGACTGGACGTGGAACGTCTACGAGTGGGAGTTCCGCTAGCCAGGGGAGGACGACGATGCAAGCCGAGATCGCCGAGCGCGCACTGCCCACCTTCTCAGTCGCCGAGCGCGACCGCCGCTGGGGCCGCGTGCGCGAGCTCATGCGCCAACACGGCATCGACGTGCTCGTCGCGCCGCCGAGCAACGCCAGCGACGACAAGTGGCAGGGTGATGCCCGCTACCTCACGCAATTTGGGCTGAACGGCGAGCTGGCCGCCTGCGTATTCCCGGTACAGGGGAGCGTGATCGGCTTTGGCGGGCCTAGCTCGCGGCTCGCCGCCGGCTGGATCGAGGATGTCCGCACCCCGCGCCGCGCGTATGCCGAGGTGATCGTCGAAGCACTCGCGGAGGTGGGCGCGGAGCGAGCAACGATCGGGATCTGCGGTCTGACTGGTGGAAACCTCGTGCTCGTGCGCGCCCCGGACGGGGTCGTCGGCGCCACGCTGCTCGACAAGCTCCGCGCGGCCTTCCCCCAGGCGCGCATCGTCAGCGCGACGGAGCTCATGGGTGAGGCACGCATCGTAAAAAGCGATGAGGAGCTGGCCTTCATCCGGAAGGGGACCGAGCTGGCGGAAGCGGCGCTCGACGCCTTATTGTGCAGCGCGCGTCCTGGGGTGAAGGAGAGCGCGTGCTACGCCGCGATGGTTGCGGCCGAGATCGAGCGCGACGCCACCCTCCCGTTCATGCTCGCCTGGCTTTCGGGCCCGGTCGGCAACGTTTACGGCCGGCTCACGCAGGCGACCAAACGAGTCCTGCGCGATGGCGACGTGATCCTCAACGAGATCGAGGGCCGCTGGGCCGGCTACACGGCGCAGATCGACCAGTCCACGTTCGTCGGCCGGGTGCCGCCGGACTGCGAAGACTCCTGGAAGGTCGCGGCCGAGGCCTTCGGGCGCGCGGTGGCGGCGATGAAGCCGGGCGTCACCTACGGTGAGCTGATCGAAGCTGTCGCGAAGACGACCAGTGTCAAGGGCTGGAAGGCCCGCCTCGTGCTCCACGGCCGCGGCCTCGGTGACGATGGTCCCCTGATCACTACGCCGCCATTCGACCCGGCCATCATCGAGCGGCCACTGCAGGCGGGGAATGTATTCGTGATCAAGCCGTCGGTCGAACGTGACGGGCACAGCGACATGGCACGCTTCGGCGATAGCGTGGCCGTTACCGCGACCGGCGCAAGTCGGCTGGGCATGCGCCCGCTGGACTTCGCCCACTACAACGTGGGTCGTTGAATCTCTAGCAATGAGGGGTAGAGTCGGAGCCCAGCGACCCGCAATTCTGAGCCGCGAGGCTGAAAGCCGAACGGCGGTGAATTGCGAACTCAAAAAGGAGGATCGACATGCAGGTCATCGCCCTGGGCTACGTCGGCGTGGAGACGAAGGATACGCAGCGCTGGATCTCGTTCGCCGAGGAGATCCTCGGGCTGCGCGCGACGGAGACCCAGGATGGCACGGTTCTCCTCCGCATGGACGACCGGGTCTATCGGATCGCCGTCCATCCCGGAAACCGAGAGGGACTCGCGTACCTCGGATGGGAGTTGCCGAACGCACCCGCCCTCGAGCAAGCGGCGGAGGAGCTCGCGCAACTGGGGATCACGTTCGAGCGCGATACCGACGAGGAATGCGCGCGCCGCCAGGTCCGCGGCTTGCTGCGGTTCGTGGACCCCGCCGGGTCGCCGCTCGAGCTGTTCTACGGCCAGCAGTTCAATAGCGTTCCCTTCCTGCCGACGCGCCCGGTCAGTGGGTTCGTCACTGGGCAGCTTGGTATAGGGCACGTCGTGATTCGGACGCCTGAAGCACAGGCCGCCGCGGACTTCTACACGAACGTGCTCGGCTTTCGGATCAGCGACTACTTCGCGGACCGGTTCATTTTCCTGCACTGCAATGCCCGGCATCACAGCATCGCCTTCGGGAGCATGGGTCCTGGCCGCGGCCTCAGCCACATCATGCTGGAGGCCAAGAGCTTGGACGACGTCGGACTCACCTACGACCTGGTCCGGGAGCGGCAGATCCCGATCGGCATGGAGCTCGGTCGGCACAGCAACGACTGGATGTACTCCTTCTACATGCAATCGCCCTCAGGGTTTCAGATCGAGTACGGTTACGGCGGGCGCCTGGTGGACGATGCGACCTGGACGGTGACCCAGCTCGACCGGCCGAGCATCTGGGGCCACCAGTGGCACGAGTTGCCCGTGCAGGCGCAGGCCTGACCAGCCGGCTTCGATCAGCATCCAGACGACGATATCCAGGCGACCGCAGGGGCGCGGTCGAGGAAAAGGAATGATGGCGGCGACAGACGTCCAACACCTGGTCGATGTCGAGAACGGACTCATGGATCGGCGCGTGTTCTCCGATCCGATGCTCTATGAGTTGGAGCAGGAACGCGTGTTCGCCCGCTGCTGGCTCTACCTGGCGCACGAGAGCCAGCTCCCCAACCCCGGAGATTTCGTGACTACCTACATGGGGGAGGACCCGGTGCTCGTCGTCCGCGGCGAGGATGGAAAGATCCGCGCCTTCCTCAACACCTGCCGCCATCGCGGCAATCGCGTTTGCCGACTGGACGAGGGAAACGCGAGGAATTTCACTTGCACGTACCACGGCTGGTCCTACACCAACGAGGGCAAGCTGACGGGCGTTCCGTCCTATAAGGAATTCTGGTTCGAGGAACTGGACAAGGAGCAGTGGGGGCTTGTGCCCGTCCCCCACGTCGACTCCTACAAGGGGCTGGTGTTCGGCAACCTGGACCCGGGGGCGATAGGCCTGGGGGAGTATCTAGGCGACATGGCGTGGTGCATCGACACGTTCCTCGATCGCTCCCCAGGCGGGACGGAAGTGCTGGCCGGAGCGCACCGGTGGACGATGGACGCCAACTGGAAGACGGCTGCCGAGAACTTTGGCGGCGACGCCTACCATGTCGCGCTCACCCACCAGTCGGCGTTCCGGAGCGGCTTCGGCGGCAATGCCGGCAGCGGACGCGGCCTTCTCTACGGCGGATCGGGCTACCAAATCAGCAGCACGCCGGCCACGGCATGGGCTGCCGAATAGCCGACAGCGAGGAGCAGCTCGTCTCGGGCGACGCGGTGCCCGTCATTCGGGACTATGTGCATGGGTCGTATCCCGAGGTGGAGCGCCGACTCGGGCAGACGCGCGCCCGCTTCTCGATGGTTCACGGCACCGTCTTCCCCAACTTCTCGTTCCTCTCCGCCGCCAGCACCATTCGCGTGTGGCAACCGAAGGGCCCGCTCAAGTTCGAGGTCACTGCGTGGTGCATCGTGGATAAGGATGCTCCGCCCGAGGTGAAGGACGCGTACCGTTTGCACTATCTGCGCCGGTTCAGCCCCGGCGGCACTCTGGAGCAGGACGATAGTGACAACTGGATCCAAGTGAGCCAGGCCGGCAGGGGGTTGGCGGCACGCCGAGTACCCTTGAACTACAAGATGGGAATGGGCCACGAGCAGGCACACGACGACATTCCCGGCAAGCTCGGCCCCTGGGAGAGCGACAACAACCAGCGCTCCTTCTACGCCCACTGGGCCCAGCTCATGGCGAAGCCATCGAGACCTTGACCGATGACGGGAGTCAATAGCATGCGGGCAGATACCGCTCCAACACAGCCGTCTCCACCCAGCGAGGATGTGGGCAGCGCGACGGTCGGCTCGCGCCCGGCTGACGACACGACACTTCGGGCAATCGAGCGCTTCCTCGTTCGCGAAGCGCGGCTCCTCGACGACCGCCGCTTCGAGGAATGGGTGGAGCTGTTCACCGACGACGCCCACTACTGGATGCCAGTTCGGGCCGACAAATCGAACAAGCGCAACGGTGGGGAGTTCGCCCTCCCCGGTGAGCTGGCCTACTTTGACGAGACGAAAGATACGCTCGAGCGGCGCGTCGCCAAGGTCCGCACCGGGCTGGCCTGGGCGGAAGAGCCGCCCTCGCGCACCCGGCACGTCATCACGAACATCGCGGCGGACGAGACCGAACGGCCCGACGAGTACCGCGTCTCCTCGTACTTCATGCTCTACCGCACGCGGTTGGAGCGCAAGCAAGACCTCTTTGTCGGCACGCGCGATGATCTGATCCGGCGGGTCGGCGACGACTGGCGGATTGCGCGGCGCGCGATCCTCCTGGATCAGACCGTGCTCTTCGCGGATAACCTGAGCGTCTTTTTCTAGCGGGTCAATGACAGCCGAAATCGTAAGCTCAGCGACCCGCGATTCTGAGCCACGAGGCTAAGAGCCGAGGGCGATGAATTGCAAACTAAAACGTAGCCCAGCGACCCGCAATTTTGAGCCACGAGGCTAAAAGCCGAGGGCGATGAATTGCGAACTTGATAGGAGGCCTGACCAATGCTGGGACCCACCGACATCAAGGGCGTATGCGCCATGGTCCCCACGCCGTGTAAAGCAGGGGCCGATGGCTGGGAGGCCACGGACTCGGTCGACCTGGACGAGGCGGCCCGCATGACTGAAAAACTCATTCGCGATGGCGTCGGCATGATCGCGGCCTGTGGCACAACCGGCGAGTGCGCCGCCCTCCTCTGGGAGGAGAAGCGGGCCTTCGTGGCCACCCTCGCCAGGGTCAACCGGGGCCGGGTTCCGCTGTTCGCCGGTGCGACTGCCCTCGGCACAAAGGAGATCATCCGCCAGATGCGCGGTCTGAAGGAGGTTGGCGCCGACGGGGCGTTCGTCGGTCTTCCCCTCTGGCAGACGCCCACGCTCGACAACTCCGTCGAGTTCTTCGCGGACCTCAGCGCGGCCGTGCCCGACATGCCGATCATGGTCTATGCCAATCCGATGTTCTTCAAATCGACGTTCCCCACCGCCTTCTGGGAGGGCGTGGCGAAGCGAGCCCCGAACGTCATCACGACGAAGGTTACGTACAACGTGGATCAGATCAAGGACGATGTCGCAGTCGCAGGCGACCGCATCAACTTCATGCCGGGGCAGAACTCGATCTATCCGGCGTACAAGATGCTCCGCACGGGGCTCACGGCTGTCTGGTCGACCTCGGCGGCCATGGGGCCGGAGCCGATCGTTGCGCTCATGGACGCGATCGCCGCGGACGACGCGGACCGCGTCGACCGGATCTGGGAAGACATTGGCTCGGTGCCGTCGATGATCCCGCGTGGGGAGTTCGAACACTTTCCCGAGTACAACGCGCAGGTGGAGAAGGCGCGCTTCAACGCGGCGGGCTACATCAACGCGGGGCCATGGCGAGCGCCCTACCGCGACCTGCCGGCACAGTGGGCGGAGCAGGCCGAAGCCCACGGCAAGGGATGGGCCACCCTCCGCGCCAAATACGCGCGACCCGTGCCCGCGCGGTAAGGCCGCAGGACAAGGAGGGAGTTCGTGGCGGCGATCGACGCGCGCCCCTTCGTCGACGACGAGCGCGGTCTGATCAACCGCCGGATCTTTTCCGACCCGGAGATCTACGCCCGCGAGATGGAGCGGATCTTCGCCCACGCCTGGCTGTATCTCGCGCACGAGAGCCAAATCGAGCAGCGCGGTGACTTCTTCACCACCTACATGGGCGAGGATTCGGTGATCGTCGTGCGGGGCGCGGACGGCGTGGTCCGTGCCTTTCTCAACACCTGTCGCCACCGCGGCAACCGGGTCTGCCGGCTGGATGCGGGCAACGCGACGAGCTTCACCTGCTCGTACCATGGCTGGTCGTATGCGAGCGATGGACGGCTCGTCGGGGTTCCGTCCTTCAAGGAGTTCTGGTCCGACGACCTCGACAGGGAAGGGTGGGGGCTCATACCGGTTGCGCGCGTCGAGGCTTACAAAGGACTCATCTTCGGCAACCTCGACCCGGATGCGCCGTCGCTCATCGACTATCTTGGCGATATGGCTTGGTACCTCGATCTCATGCTCGATCGGCAGGACGGCGGCACCGAGGTGATCGGCCCGGTCCAGAAATGGGTGGTGAACGCGAACTGGAAGTTCGCGGCCGAGAACTTCGCCGGCGACATGTATCATGGCGGCCTTACGCACGCCTCGGCCTTCCAGGTGGGCTTCGGAGGCGGGGGCCAGAGCAGCGGGCCGGGCTACACGGGAGCCCAGGCCGGGTATCAAATCGCGCTAGCCAGCGGGCACGGTCTGGGAAGTGGCTGGTGGCCCGACGCCGATGCACGGGTCGGCAGCATCCCGACCATCGCCGACTATTATGAGTCGATCCTGCCCGAGACCGAGCGACGACTCGGGCGCGTACGGGCCCGCATGATGGCCCCCGTTCACGGCACGGTGTTCCCGACGCTGTCGTTCCTCTTCGGTACTCGAACCCTCCGCGTGTGGCACCCGAAGGGGCCGGACAAGATGGAGGTGTGGGCGTGGTGTCTGGTGGAGCGGGCTGCTCCACCGGAAGTGCGCGACGCGATCCGCCTCCACTGCCTCCGGCGCTTTTCGCCGGGGGGCACGTGGGAGCAGGATGACGCCGACAACTGGATGCAGGCCACTCAGAACAGCAGGGGCGTTGGCTGCCGTCGTGTACCCCTCAACTACCAGATGGGCCTCGGCCACGAGGAGGAGCGGCACCCGGACCTGCCCGGTCGCGTCGGCCCCTTCTTCAGCGACACCTGCCAGCGCAACTTCTATCGCCACTGGGCCGAGCTCGTCAGCGGGTAGCGTTGCACGCGGTGGCCTCGGCGCGACGCTTCTCACGCCCACGGGGAAGGTGCCATGATCGTAGATGCTGACGGCCACGTTCGAGAGCTCGACGAGCGGATTTACGAGTATCTCGAAGGTCGGTACGGGCAGCTCGTTCATGACCCGACACACCGCTTCTTCCCATCGGTGGGGCCGTCGGCCCTTGGGTTGCGCGACCCGGCCGTCCACGATGTGAAGAGCATCGAGGTCGACGGCGACGTGTGGCTCGAAGCGCTCGAAGAGTTCGGGATCGATAGCGCAGTGCTGTTCCCGACCGCCGGCCTGGGCCACGGGCAGATCCGCAATCCCGACTGGGCCTGCGCCCTGGCGCGCGCCTACAACCGCTGGGCCCAAGACACCTACGGCCGGGTGAGTCCGCGCCTGAAGCCTGTCGCGATCCTACCCGTGCAGGACGTGGCCGCCGCGGCCGCCGAGCTTCGCTTCGCGGTGACGGAGCTCGGGATGGTGGCTGGCTTCCTGCCGGCGGGCAACTGCATCAACGAGCCCTTCGGCCATCCTGACTTCGATCCCATCTGGGCCGAGGCGGAGCGGCTCGGCGTCCCCATCGCGCTGCACGCCCACACCGGCGATACACAATGGCTGACGCTCCACCTCTTCGACACGCGCGGCGCCAAGATCCACGCCCTCTCCCACCCATTCAAGAACATCGTGCAACTGACGAGCATCGTCATGGATGGCGTCTTCGAGCGCTTCCCGGGCGTGCGCCTCGCCTGCCTCGAGTCCGGCTCGACCTGGGTCCTCGGACTGATGGACCGGCTGGACTACGAGCACCACCGGGAGAAGCGAAACGCGCGGCCTGCGCTTCCTCGCAAGCCGAGCGCGTACATCCGCGAGCACGTGTACGTGACCTGCGATCTGAGTGAAGGCATGCTACCGGCCACGATCGAGCGCTTCGGGGCGGATCACCTCATGTTCGCGAGCGACTTCCCGCACGACGCCCGGGCCTGGATTCACGACGAGATGGCCGAGTTCGGGGAGCGCACCGATGTGACGGAGGAAACCAAGCGGAAGATCCTCGGCGAGAACGCTGCCCGGTTCTTCGGACTGGCGCCCGCCAAAATGACTGCGCCAGGCGGGGCCGGTTAACTCCCACCTCGTGGGACCAGTGGATCGAAGTCGGCATCGTCGGAGGAGGGGAAGATGGAGCAGTCCTTCAAGGGATTCAGCATCGCGGAGCGCGACCGTCGATGGGTGCGAGTTCGAGAGCTCATGGGCGACCAGGGTCTGGACGCGCTCATCGCATTCCCGCAATGGATGGCGGGCGACTGCCTCTACCTGGCGGACCGGGCCGGTGCCGTCATCTTCCCGCTCGAAGGGGACCCGATCCTCCTGTCGGCGCGCGCAGAGCCGAATCCTCCACCTGATGCGTGGATCAGAGACGTACGCCCGGCCACAACCAGCGGAACGACAGCCATACCCTACGGCAGGGCAGTGGGTGAGTGTCTCGGGGAGATGCGCCTCGATGGCAAACGCGTGGGCGTCGCCGGCCTGCGCGGCGGCCTCTACACACTCGTCCGTCAGCCAGAGGGCTACGCCAACTACACGTCCGTCGAGGAAGTCCGCCACGCCCTTCCGAAAACCGCGATCGTGGACGGCACCGCAGTGATGACGGAGGCGCGCTACGTGAAGAGCGAGGAGGAGATCGACGTCATCCGGCGCTCAGTCGAGATCGCCGAGGCGTCAGCAGACGCGCTTGCCGAGCACGCCCGGTCGGGCGTCAGCGAGGCGGAAGTGTATGCGCACATGATGTTCGAGCAGCATCGAGCTGGAGCCGAGTCGGCCCACGTCGCCTGGGTCGGTGGCATGTGGGGCCAGCCGAAGCCGCGGACGGTCGGCCCGCCACCCTATCAGATCCAAACCGGCTGGTTCGTGACCAACGAGATCGAGCCCATGGTCCACGGCTACACCTGCCAGATCGACCAGCCCCTCTCCGTGGGACCGGCGCCGCAGGCCGCGCGCGATCTTTTCGCGATGGGCAAGGAGGCGTTCGAGCGTGCCTGCGAGGTGATGCGGCCCGGCACGACTTGGGGCGAGGTGGAGGAGCAGACGCGCGCCCTGGCAAAGGGCACCAGGTACGGAATCGAGTTCCTGCTGCACGGACGCGGGCTCGGAAACGATGGTCCGATGCTGATTCCCACTGACACGCACGAGCACGTGCGCGACGATCCGCTCCGCGCGAACACCGTCTTCATCCTCAAACCCTATGCCTACGTGGCCAGCGAAGCCCACTACGATGCGCGGCATGCGTTCGAGGTGCAATGGGGCGATTCCGTCGTAGTGCGCGACGGCGGAGCCGAGCGGCTCGGGACCCGACCCAACGAGCTGATCTCCGTATCGTGAGTACACCAATACAAACTCTGATCGCACCATAATGGGCTGGCTTGACGGAAGGGTCGCGCTGGTAACGGGGGGCGCGTCTGGCCTCGGCCGGGCGGTCGTCCAGCGTTTCGTGGACGAAGGCGCGCGGGCCGCCGTTCTTGACCGATCCGCCGACCGCCTCGCCGAGTTGCAAGAGCAGCTGGGAGACGCGGTGATCGGGGTGCGGGGCGACGTCACCAGGTGGGGAGACAACGTTAAGGGCGGTCGAGGCGACCGTACAAGCCTTTGGTCGCCTCGACGTGTTCGTCGGCAACGCGGGCATCTACGACGATCGGGTCTCGCTCCATGAGCTGCCCGGGGAGAAGATCGGGGCAGCGTTCGATGAGCTGTTCGGCGTTGATGTCAAAGGCTACATCGTCGGCGCAAAGGCGTGCCTGCCCGAGCTCGAGAAGACCGAGGGTTGCATCATCTTCACCGCTTCGATCTCCGGTCTGTTCGCGGGCTACGGGGGAGTGCTGTACGTGCCGGCGAAGCATGCGATCGTCGGGCTCACCCGCCAGCTCGCCCTTGAGCTTGCGCCGACCATCCGCGTAAACGCGGTCGCGCCAGGCGGCATTGCGACGAACCTCCAGGGGTTGACGACGCTGAGCCAGGGCGTTGCGCCACCCCCGGGCCAGCCTGAAAGGCCGCGGGCCCTCCGTGACCCCGCGGACTACACGGGCACGTACGTGTTACTGGCATCGGCGGAGCAGGGTGGCGTGCTGACGGGCACGGTCCTGCTGGCCGATAGCGGCGGCTCGCTACGTCCCAGGGGCGTGGCCTAGGTGAATGCCGAAAAAGGCCCTTTTCGCGAAATCGGCGACAGGCAAATGCGGTTAGTTATGGACGATTGCACGCCAAATTCCTGTTATTATTGTCAAGAACCGACTTTTTCAACACTCACCTAGCCCGGTTTCCTCACGTCGGCGGACAGCGAGCGCCGGTACGAGCGGCGCAGGGTGCCGCATCGCGAATCTTGGTCCATCTATTGGATATCCCAGCGGTATACCTCCCAGGTCGGTGATCCAAATGGGTTGCTCGGCAGCACCCCGGTCAGGCCCTTGCGGACGGCGGTGGGCTGTGGAAAGTAGTACATCGACATAACAGCTACATCGTCGCTCATAGTGCGCCAGGCATCGCTCCAGTGCCCGAGCAGCTCGTCGCGCTGGATCGATCGGTCGATGGCGTCGAGGGCGCGGTCGAGCGCGGGGCTGCTGTAGCCGCTCGAGTTGCTGCCGGCCCAGCGATTCTCAGCGCGGGCGATGCTGCGACTATGCCAGCGCGCGCCGAAGCTGGGGAAGTTGGTGGGAAGGCCGCTGATAACGAGCCCCGGATAGACAGCGTAGTCCTGGGGGTTTTGCGTGCCTGGCAGATCCAACAGGACGAGGTCTATGCCGACGCGGCGATAGTCCTGCTGCATCACGGCGAACACCTTGTCGATCTCGGGGAGGCCCTGCGAGCGCAGCTCGATCTGGAAGCGCGCACCTCCCTTGGTGAGGATGCCGTCGCCTCCTCGGCGCCAGCCCACCTCCTCCAGCAAGCCGGACGCGCGCGCCTGGTCGTACGGATAGCGGACGAGCTGGCGTTCGATCGCGTCGCCGATCGGCGTCCCGGGCGCACCGATACTGTGGGCCACGAGGTTGGTTCCCGGAAACACCGCCTCGACGAGCTGCCCACGGTCGAGCGCGTACATAAGCGCCTTGCGCACACGCTGGTCGAGGAGGTCAGCTGGCTGCGCCTCGCTGGATCGGGCTTGCGGCAAGATATGGCGGTAGTTGCTGGGCGCCATCAAGACGGTGCCGCCGCCGCTACCAGCCCAGCTCTGCTGGACGAGGGTAGCTTCCTCGAAGCCGAGCGCGGTATGCGCAATGTCGACAGCCTCGGCGAGGAGGCTGGAGAGCACAACCCGTTGGTCCTGCATGAAGCGAAACGTAACACGGTCGAGCTTGGGCCGGCCGAGGAAGTAACCATCGAAGGCTTCGGCCACAATGTGGCTGCCGCGCTCCCACGCCACCACCCGAAACGGGCCGGCGCCCACAAACACATCTGTGCTCGTGAAGTAGGGCTGGGCGACGAAGCTCTCTTTGTCCCTGTTGAACGCAGCTTCCAGCACGTGGCGCGGCAGCGGATCGAGCTGGCCGCGAGCCATTTCGCCGCCGAATTGGCTCGGTTGCCGCCAGCGCACGACGGCCGTGTACGGGTCGGGCGTTTCGACGTCGTCAATGAAGCGGGCGACGCTGCGGATGCCACTGAGCGGCGTGGCCGGGTCTGCGGCGACCTGCCAGCCGAACCGGATGTCGGCAGAGGTGAACTCGGTACCGTCGTGCCAGCGGATGCCGCGACGTAGCTTCCACGTTACCGCCATCGTGCCATCGTCGAGAAGCTTCCAGGTCCCCGCTTCCAGCGAGGGCAGCTCGGCTGCCGCCTGGGGGCTGGCGTCGTCCTTGTCGTCGCGCACGGTGACGTAGGAGTGAAGAAAAGCGTGTACGTAGCTGGTCGGGCGCGAGAGGGCGCCGAAGACGCCGAGGTCGGTGGCCAGCGCGTTCAGCTCGGCCGGCAGGGCGACCGTGATGGCCTTGCGCTGCGCGGACGAAGCCGCCGGTGGGCCGCCAACCTCAGCCTGGCGGGCGGAGCTGGTGCATCCGACGAACACCGCCGCGGCGAGTGCGAGAGCCGCACAACGCTGAGCCGAGTACAGAGCTCCTCTCATGCGACGACCGCGGCCGGTACGTGCACGAACACCTCGTCGCCGCGGAGCTCCGTCTCGTAGACGGGGGTGCGCATGAGAGGATTCGTACAGCTCACACCGGTTTGAAGGTCGAATCGGAACCAGTGCCAGGGACAGGTGATGGTACTGGATCGAACCAGCCCCCCCGCCAGGGGTCCGGCCTTGTGCGGACAACGGTTGGCGATCGCGAAAACCTGGTCGCTAGACCGCACGAGTGCGATTTCGCGACCGGCCACCTCGACGAGAAGCGGTTTGGAGTCCTGGAGATCGGGGAGGCGCGCCGCAGGCTCGCCGCTGCCCACACTGCGCGCCGGCTGTGGCATGGGCTGCATCGCCTGTTCCTCGGGGCCGGGCGTCGATCGAAAGCCGTAGGCTGGGGGATGCAAGGCATGACACTTCGGGCAGCGGCGGCGCGTTTCGTTGAGGTTGAATGCCGTCACGGCCCGCTCCTGCGCGGCCAGGAAATCCTCCACCGTGCCATCGTGGTCCAGCTCCTCGGGCTCCCGAAGCTGTGTACCGCACTCCTGGCAATACCAGGTGATCCGCTGCACACGGTTCCCACCGGTCGCGCCGCCAGCAATCAAGCCGTAGCTGCGTCGGTCCCCGTGCAACGCCTGCAGCCACTGCTGGTCCGCATCGGAGATCAGCCAGTAGCCAAAGAGCCCGTCGATGAAGTGTGGGGTGCCGGCCTTGACCCGGTGCAGTGAGGACGAGTCGGTGGGCAGCTCTACGATTCCGTGGTCGGTCCACTCCAGGAGACGGAGCGGTGGAGCGTCCACCGGCAGTGTTTGTCCCCAGACCCAGTAGCGGCCGAAGGCATGGATCTGGCCTCCCTCCGCCGCGCCGAGGGCGAGGTGGAAGCTTTCGACACTCGAGTTATGGGGAGCAGCGGCCATGGCCGTCACCAGGCGGCGCGGGCCTGCTGCTCGTCGGGAGTGTCCTTGGCGGGGTTCCAACAATAGCCCTTCGCGTTCATCAGGCCGCATTCCGGGCACCGTTGGTTTTGCGGGTCGGCATTGTAGGAGGCCACGGCGTCGCGCTCGGCCTTCCAGAATCCGTTGAATCCGAGCGCGCCCGTCTGGTACACCCGCTCGAACAAGAACGTGAGGCACTGCTCGCAGTACCAGGCCCACCGATCTGTCTCCCCGGGCTTCGGCACCCCCATGATCAGGAGCAGCGAGCCCGGCTGGTCCGGCGTCGCGCCCGGCAGCCGGATGGAAAGCTCGTCCATGTCGTTGATGTGCCAGTAGCCAAAGCTATGGGGTGTGTGGTGGGGGAGCCCGCCGGGGGTGATGCTGATCTCCATCTCGGCGGACTGTTTGACCTCGACTCCGCCCGGTCCCAGGATGAGTGTTCCGTAGCTGGGTCGCTTCTGAACGTAGCTCACCGGCCCCGGGACTATCTCGTCTGGTGGACGGCTCTGGGGCCTCCCACGACGCACACCATAGATATTTTGGCCCATAGGCTTAAACGTGGCGAAGTGGCTGAGAACCCGTTCGTGGAGGTAGTCCCAGTCCTCCATGATCTTCTCGAGGGGCTCCTTGACCAGCACATTAGCGTACATGCTCCCTCCCAGTTGATGGCCACGAGTTTCTGCTACCGATCCGTTCTGCGCTAAGTCTATTGATGCTCGGGTTAGCGTGCAACGCGATGGTCGTCTGTGGCGCAGTCGATAACCTGCTGCCATAATGGCCGCGGCAGACCCGAGAGGGAGACAGGGCCATGGCAAGGACCGAGTGGGACCGCTCCTACTACGAGGGCTGGGCCGAGCGAGAAGAGATCGATCTGATTCGCGGCTTCTGCGTCGACAACTTCCCCGCTGAACTGCGTGAGGAAGTCGAGGCCACGTTCACTGACGAGTGCCGCACGTACGATGACGCGAAACGAAGATGACGCCTCTTCCCACCCTGTCCGCTTCGGCGCTCGGCGCCCTGCTGTTGGCACTAACCGCCTGTGCATCGCCTGGGCCGCGCGCCCCGGTTGACGAGCAGGTGGGGGCGATTCGACCGTCGCGGGCCCTGGCGATCGCCGTGCGGGTCGAGCCAGGCACGCTCACCACCCGGCCGCTCGGGCAGCCGGGAGCAGGCCTCACGATGGCGCGAACGCTGTTCAACGCCCAGCTCGGCCAGACCGACGATCGTGGCAACTTTCGGCCGTACCTCGTGGAATCTCTGCCCCAGCTGGATACCGACAGCTGGCGGCTGTTCCCGGACGGCCGTATGGAGACGACGTATCGGCTCAAGCCCGGGCTCGTCTGGCACGATGGGGTGCGCCTCACCTCGGGGGACCTCGTGTTCTCCTGGCAGGTCTACGCGACCAGGGAGTTCGGGCTTTCGGGCGCCAGCCCCTTCCACTCCATCGAAGAAGTCGTCGGCGCCGACGACCGTACGTTCGTTGTCCGCTGGTCTCGGCCGTACGCGGCTGCCGGAGACCTCTCGGCCACGAACGACGAGCTCTATCCGTTGCCCCGCCACCTCCTGGAGCAAGACTCCCAGGAGCTGTCCGCCGAGGCGTTTGGGCGTCATGCGTATTGGACGTACGAGTTTGTTGGACTCGGGCCATTTCGACTCGACCGCTGGGAACCGGGGACCCATCTCGAAGGCGCTGCGTTCGATGGATATGTGCTGGGCCGCCCCAGAATCGACCGGGTCAGGCTCATGTTCATTAGCGACCCAAACACGACCCTGGCCAATTTGCTCGCCGGCGAGATCCACATCGCCACGGACAACACTCTTGGGTTGCAGCACATGGAGAGCCTCAAGCACGGGTGGGACGGACAGGTAGCGGTCACCGTGGGTGGCTCCTGGCGCATGACTTTCTTCCAGCTTCGTCCTGAGCTGGCAACCCCGCGGGCGCTCCTCGATCTGCGGGTACGTCAGGCGCTGGCGAGCGCGGTGGACCGCCAGGGAATCAACGACGTCGTGGGGGCGGGCGAGCTGGTCCTCGCCAACAGCATGATGTTGCCCGCGGAAGAGCTCGGCCCCGCCTCCGAAAGGGGCGCCGTGCGCTACCCCTACGATCTGAGGAGAACCGAACAGCTCATGGCAGAGCTGGGGTTCGCGAAGGGCGGAGACGGCGTCTACGTGGGTCCCGAGGGGCGCTTCTCCACCAGCCTCCGAACGAACTTCAGCGCCGACTTCGAACGGGAGATATCCATCATGGCCGACGGCTGGCGGAAGGCGGGATTCGACGTCGACGAGACGGTCATTCCGGCGGCGCAGGCGCAGGACGCCCAGCTCGGGGCCACGTTCCCGGGAACGCTCATTCGAACCTCGTTCAGCGGCCTGACGACCCTCGCGCGGTTCACCACGGAAGGGATCCCACGGGCAGAGAACCGCTGGACGGGAGTGAACGGGGTGGCTGGTCAAACGCCGAAATACGATCAGGTCGTCGACCGGCTCAACGGGACCCTTGAGGCTGCGGGGCGTGAGCAACAAGTCGAGAGGCTCGTCCGCATCTTCACCTCGGAGCTGCCGATAATCCCGCTCTACTTTCTCTCGAACCCCTTCCCCTATGCACGCGCGCTGAGCGGCCCGCAGCAAGTCCCGCCCGGAGGGAACCTGCTGTGGAACATCCACGAATGGGAGCTACCTGCTTAGAGGAGGTGGCAGCAATGCCAGCAGCGGCGACGACAGCCAACGGACCTCCAGCCCGAGCAGGTTCGCGGAAGCGCGCGCGGGCCGACTGGCAGGACTTCGTCCACACCGGCCCCGGCAAGCTGGCGGGCAGCTATCTGCGCACCTTCTGGCAGCCCGTCGGTCGAGCGCAGGATCTGGAGGCGGGGCGCGCCAGGCCCATCAGAATCATGGGCGAGGACTTCACTCTCTATCGCGGCCAGACCGGCACGCCGCACGTGCTCGCCTTCCGCTGCGCCCACCGCGGCACGCAGTTAACGGCCGGCTGGGTCGAGGGCGACGACCTCCGCTGCTACTACCACGGCTGGAAGTATGACTCCGGCGGGCACTGTTTGGAGCAACCGGGGGAGCCCGAGCCCTTCTGCCAGAAGATCCGCATTCGCGCTTGCCCGACCCAGGAGTACATCGGCCTCATCTTCGCCTACTTTGGCGAGGGGAACCCTCCACCCATGCCTCGTTATGGCGAGATCGAGAATGGGCAAGGGCTGCTGGAGAACTGGTACGAGGAGTGGCCCGTCAACTACTTCAATCGGCTCGAGAATGCGCCCGACACGGTCCACGTACCCTTCGTGCACTACCAGCTTGGGGGGCGAGAGAACCTGCCGCGTCGGTTGGAAGCACGAGAGACCGAGTATGGGCTGGAGCTGAGCAGCCCGGGACCCGGCCGCCAGCGCCTCCGGTTCCACATGCCCAACATGAACTACTTCTACAGTCCCCCGAAGGAGCGTAGCCTGGAAACTGGGGCGCGGCCCGCATTCATGTGGCGCGTGCCCGTCGACGACGAAAACCACCTGGTGTTTGGCGCTCAGCGGGTCCAGGTCTTCGGCGAGGCAGTCGAGACCTACGTGGAACGTCGCCACGCGGCCGAGCGACTGCAGGAGGAGGCGCCAATGGTCGAGGTCGCCCAGGCCGTGCTTGCCGGCAAGGTGACCACCGACCACATCGTCAAAACCCGCTGGTGGGACATCAACAGCGTGCAGGACATGGTAACGCTGCTCGGCCAGGGAAGCGTGGCGGACCGCGAACACGGGTGCCCCCGAAGTTAGTGCGCTGAGCGCCGACGAACATGGGCTGATGTCCGGAGTGGGTTGAGAGCAGACTGGGACGCGGAACCGTGGACGATGCGCGGTGAGCGTGCGTAGAGTGACT
>Ga0184637_10000627_pt1 | contig 25920 bp, 16 predicted proteins | sample PLM3_127_b2_FD_133143 | JGI IMG/M metagenome (GOLD analysis project Ga0184637, IMG submission 133143) | Groundwater sediment microbial communities from an aquifer in East River, Colorado, USA - PLM3_127_b2 | ecosystem: Environmental > Terrestrial > Soil > Riparian zone | place: USA: East River... | reverse complement strand
GAGACGTCGCCGGCCTCTCCGCCGCGCCCGAGGCCCATCAGACGACGCGGGAGATCGTGGAGTCGACCTATCGCCTCGCGTTCTTCGACGACCGGTTCGGGGTGAACGACCGTCGTTCGGACCCGAAGAGGCTGAAGAGACTCCGGGTCGAGCCCGGCTTACTCCCGGAGGAGCTCGGACGGCGGATCCATTTCGCTCTGGGCGGAGCCACTCCGAAGGAGACGAGCTGGGCGGAGCCCTGGGTTTCGGGAAGCGGCGAGGCAACGCTCGAGGGGGAGGAGCTGGTCCTCCGGGGGCTGCGGCGCGCCGACGTGTGGCGTGCCGGCAGCCAGTGGGTCGAGGACTGGGAGCTCGAGAGCGACGTCTATACCGCCGGAGGCGAGCTATGGGTGGTCCAGGAAAGCGACACGGGGCCGGAGCAGTGGCGAATCGGCGGAACGGCGGGCCGAACCTACCTTCAAACACGCAGTCCGGGAGAGCGGACCGACGTCGTCGAAAGCTACCGGGCGGCGATGTCCCCCTCTCGCTGGCACCATCTGAAGCTCATCAAGCGCGGCGCCGGCGTCTGGGTCGCCCTCGACGGAGAGCCGCTGAGCGAGCATCCCACCTACCTTCCGGGGCGGTGGCGAGGCAACGTCGGCATCGTCCACTGGAATCCGGGTGAGACCGGGGTTCGCCTGCGAGGGCTTCGTTTCCGCGAGGTTCCGTTCGAAGCCCGGGTTCTTCCAAGCTCTCTTCCGTCATCGGAGATCCAGGCGGCGATCGCGGACGCACCCCGCCTTTCCGCGCTCTCGCCGCGTCTTTTCGAGATCGACGCAATGGGGCTCTACCGAGCGCCGGTGGACGACGAGCTTCTCCGAATCCTGTCCCACCGCTTCGGTTGGGAGATCGTTCCCACGGTTCGCATCTCCGGTGCCGATCCCGAGGTGAGCTCGGCGGCGCTCGAGCAGATTCTCTCGGAGGTCATGAGCTTCGAAGGCCTCCGCGTCGAATGGAGCGGGGCCTCGGAGGCGCTGCAGAAGACCGTCGTCTCTGCCCTCGAGACGCGCGCCCGCGAGCTCTCGTGGAAAGCCGGGAGGCTCGTCGTGTCGGAAAGCGAGGAAAATCCATGAATCGCGCAACCCTGGTCTTCGTCATTCTGCTCTCGGCCGCCTTCGCTCGGGCGCAAACCGAGTCTCAGAAGGCGCGCGACCGCGGCGTAGAGCTTTACAAGGAAGGACGCTTCGAAGAGGCGGCGCGGGCTTTCGAGCGGGCGGCGGAGCTCGACCCGGGCTCGCTCGAGGTGTGGGAGTCGCTCGGCTGGGCCTACCGGAAAGCGGGGCGGCCGGAGAAAGCGAAAGAAGTCTGGTCCCGCATCCTCAAGGTGGACCCCGAGCGGGCTTCGCTCTGGAACCAGGTGGCCGCGATCGACATCGAGTGCGAGGATTGGGCTGCCGCCGCGGAATCCCTCACCATGGGCCTTAGCCTCGAGCCCGGAGAAAGCCACGTTCGGTCGAGGCTCGCGATGGCACTCGAGAGCGCCGGTCGATTGGAAGAAGCGGCCCAGGCGTACGAGGAGCTGGTGCGGCGCGATCCGGAAAACCTTACCGCGATCCTGAGGCTCGCCTCATTCCACGAGAGATCGGGCGAGACCGGAAGAGCGCTCGAGGCGCTTTCGGCGGCGTCTCGACGGATGCCCCGCTTCGCCCACATCTTCGGCATCCACATCGCGCGCCTCGAGGCCCGTCGAGCCGACCAGGCCTATGCCAGGGGCGACTTCACCCGCGCGGCCGAAGGCTACCGCGACGCGGTCGTGTCCAACCCGCGCGACCCGCGCTATCTGGAAAACCTCGGCTGGGCCCACCGCAAGGCCGGAGATCTCGCGGACGCGGTCGAAGTGTGGCGGGTCGCTCGAGCGCGCAGTCCTCGGGATGCCATGCTCGCGCGCCACCTCGCGGACGCGGTGCACGAGAGCGGGGACCGCGAGGAGGCGAGGCGCCTGTACCTCGAGGCTTGGGAGATGGCGCCTTTAAGCGACGATGCGGTTCCCTATCGCCTGGCGGAGCTCGCTCTCGAAGAGTCTCGCGCCGACGAAGCCGTCGAATGGATCCGAACGCTCTTGTCGTCGAAGCGATTTCCGCGAGCCGACGAGCTCTGGTCTCAGAGAATCGCCGGGCTCTTCGCCCGCTTCGAAGTACCCGGGCCCGGGATTGAGATTTTCCGCGCGCGCGCAAGAGTCTCCTCGGCGCCGCGGGAGACGGCCGCAGCCGAGAGCCGACTCCAGGCGCTCGCCGGGAGGCTCGCGCGAGAGAATGCCGATTACGCGCGCGCCGTCGATTCCTATCGCGAGGCGCTGCGCCTCGACCCCAAAAACCGCGTCGCGCTCCGCGACCTCGGTTGGACGCAGTGGGTGCTCACCGACTGGAAGGGTTGCAGAGATAGCTGGCAGCGGCTTGCCGCCCTCGATATGAACGACGCCTATGCTCAAAACCTCCTCACCCACCTTCATCTCTATCGCCGAAGTTACGACGAAGCCATCCGAACCGCATCCCGAAGCCTCGCGCTCAATCCCGACCAGCCCGAACAGAGCTTGAAGCTCGCGCGCGCGCTCCACTGGAGCGAGCGCTACGCCGAGGCCAAAGCCTTGACGGAGACGCTCGCCCTCAGCCACTCGGGCGACCTCGATATCCAGAGGTTCTGGGCCGAGCTCCTGATGCAGTACCACGACTTCGAGCGAGGTCTTCCTGCCTGGCAGCGGGTCCTGGCGCTCGGAGCCGACGACGCCCGGGCCCAGTTCTACTACGTGAAGTCGCTCTACGAGCTCGGCCACTACGACACTGCGCTCGCGGAGGCGCTTCGGTTCGCGGCGACGACCGAGCCGCACGCGGGCTTGCTTCGCCTCCTCGCCGACGATGCTCTCCTGAGGAGAGAGAAAGCGGAGGCGGCTTTCTGGCTCCTGCGGCTCGCCGAGCGGGCGCCATCGAAAGTGGAGCTCTGGCTCGAGCTCGCGGACCTCCAAGTGGAGCTGGGATCGGACGCGCAGGCTCTCGCCACCATCGACCAGGCGTCGGAGCGGCAGCCCGAGTCCTCCGAGAGTATGGAGCTCGAGATGGCGCGGGCCAATCTCCTCCGCCGGCAAGGTTCCTCCGAAGAGGCTCACGCCGTCTATCGGGATCTCGCGCGAAAGCACCCGGAGAGCCGGGAAGTCTTCTGGGGCTTTCTCCAGACCGCCTTCGAGACCGAACGCTACGAAGAGGCCCTCGCGATCCTCGAAGCCAATCGCAGCACGTTTCTGAAGCCGTACGAAGTCGAGCTGGAACGAGCCCGTCTTCTCTATGCCCTGGGAAAAGGGAGCGAGGCTCGACAGATCCTCGATCGAGCCGCCGTGAGAGCCGCGAGCGCCCCGGTCGTTCCCATCCTTCTGTATCACGGCCTCGGCGACCATCCGCGCACTCCGGCCATGCCGCTCGCTCTCTTCGACTCCCAGATGAAGGCGCTTTCCGCAGCGGGATACGAAGCGATTACCGTCTCCGAGCTGGACCGCATCCAGGAAGGCCAGACCCCCGCTCCGAGGCACCCCATTCTCATCACCTTCGACGACGCTCGCATCGATTCGTTCGAGCTCGCCGACCCGATTCTCGAGAAGTACGGAATGAAGGCGACGATGTTCGTTCCCACCGGGCTCACCCTGGAAGGCCACCCATTCTTCGCCGACTGGGCGCGCCTCGAGAGGTTCGCTGCGACTGGACGCTGGGACCTCCAGGCGCACGGCCATCACGCGCACGATCTGATCGAGATCTCGTTGGACGGGACTGAAGGGAGCTTCCTCGTGAACCGCATGTGGCTTGCGGCCGAAGCGCGCCTCGAGACCGAAGACGAGTATCTCGCCCGTGTCGAGGAGGACTATCGTCGAGTCAAGAGCGAGATCGAGTCGAGAATCGAAGGAGCCGCCGTCGTCGGCTACGCCTTTCCGTTCTCGGAGGCCGGACAGGAGAACGCGGGAACGTATCCCGACGCCTCCAGGGTCAACGAGCGCTTCCTCGGCGAGTCCTACCGCTTCGGCTTCATCCAGGACGCGAACGGCTACAACGAGGTCGGTTCTTCCTCTTCGCGGTTCCTGAAACGATATTCCGTGCCGCGCGATTTCGACGGAGAGGATGTACTGCGACGGCTCGCCCGCGAGCACCCTCGCACCCGCGCCCTCTCGGAGCTCGCCCGCATCCAGATGTGGACGGGCCTCTACGGCCGCTCGAGAGAGACGTGGGAGACCCTCCTCGACGAGAACCCGTCTCTCGCCGACGAGGCGTCCTTCTATCTCGCTTCGATCGACTACCAGCAGGGCGGCTTGCGAGGGGCGCGCCATCATCTCGAAGAGGCGAAGCGCGCTGACGCGAGCGTTCAGCCCGAGGAGATGGCGAGGCTCGAGCGCCGCATCGCGTGGGAGGAGTCGTTCCGGATCGAGCCTCGTTTCACCCTATTCGAGGACTCATCCAAGCGGCTCAATCGGGCCCAGGCGCTCGGTTTCACCGTGGGCTCGCTCGCCCCCGTCGAGCTCCGTGCGTCGTTCGGCACGATGATTTTCGAGGAAGAAGGCCATGCGCCGTTCGAAGCTCTGGAGGGCGAAATGGGCCTCGCCCTGCGCGCCTCTTCGCACCTGCGCTTCGACGCCCGCGTGCGCCAGCGCGAGGCTTCGACCTTAGGACCCGACTCGACCAACTATTGGGCCGCGATCGGCCTCGTGGGAGATCGCGCCGAGCTCCACCTTCGCGCCGGACAGGAGGACGTCGATACCTTGCAGGCACGGCTCGACGGGATCGAGGTCCGGAGCTATCAGGTGCAGCATCTGCTTCGGCTGACGCCGCGCTTTTGGGCTCACCTCGACGCGCGGTACGGCGAGTACAGCGATTTCAACCGGAGGGAAGATCTGATCGGCAGGCTCTCGTTCCGCCCCTGGTCGGTCCCATCGTTGCGCATCGGCGCCGCCTTCGGCTGGACCGACAGCCTCCTCCAATCGCGGGCCTACTACACTCCGGAGGAGCTCCGATTCGGGCGGGGGCTCCTGAGCTACTCGAAGGGATTCCCCTCGGGATGGAACGTCGACGCCTCGGTCGAGCTCGGTTGGGCACGCGACGCCCTTCGAGGCGACCGATTCACGGCCTACGCCCGAGGCCAGGCGGTCCAGGCCTGGAGCTCGCGGTTTCGCTCCAGCCTCGGCTGGAGCTTCGGAAGCTCACCCGGGTATCAATCGTGGTCGGTGGCCCTCGGGCTTCACTACGGATTCATTCCTTCACAATTAGTCACTAACCCAGGGTTCCGGAGGTGAATATGTCAATGCCAACTCGCAGTGCCTTCCTTTCTTCATGGTTCGCAGTCGTGTCGATGATGGCGGCTTCGCCACTCGCCCAGGAAACGAAGTTCTCTCGGGCGAGGATCATCATCGAGTTCAACGCCAGCGCCGAAGACGTCGGGATTCAGGTCTTTCTGGACGGGGATCCCTGGAAGAGGCTTCAGGTCTTCGATCCGAATGAGCGCCAGATCCTGGCAATCACCGGTACGAACAGCTTGCGCAAGCAGGGTCTTACAGAGCTCTTCTTCGAAAGCTCCGAGCCCTCGCTCGCCGACCTGCCACTGAAAGATTTCCTTGCCCGCTTTCCCGCGGGGAAATACGAATTCGAAGGAGAGACGATTGACGGAACGGCGCTGGAAAGCACGGCGGTGTTGAGTCACATCATTCCCGCTGGACCGGAAATCGTCTTGCCGGTTTCGCCCGACGACGATCCACCGCTCGTCGACCCCAACGACCTGGTCATCGAATGGGAACCGGTCACCGAGACCATCACGGGCTCGGGGAGGATCCAGATCACCGGGTATCAAGTCATCGTCGAACAGGAAGAGCCTTTGCGAATATTCAGCATCGACCTTCCGGCCTCGGCCACGAGTGTGGCGGTTCCGCCGGGCTTCCTGGTTCAGCGAAACACCCTCCACAAATTCGAGGTGCTGGCGATACAGAAAGGCGGCAACCAGACCATCACCGAGGGTGAGTTCGTTACGTTGCCTTAAATCCGACACTACTCGAATCGCCCGTGCCGTCCGTCGGCAGCATCAGCAAATCCTTCCTCCTTCGCGCCGGACAGGAGGATGTCGATACCTTGCGGGCACGGCTCGACGGAATCGAGGTCCAGAGCTATCAGATGCAGCATCTGCTTCGGCTGACGCCGCGCTTTTGGGCCCACCTCGACGCGCGTTACGGCTGATGTTCACTGGGCCGCAATCCTCTCCTGCTCTCCCATATACGGCCGCAGGACTTTCGGAATCGTCACGCTGCCGTCTTGGTTCTGGTTGATCTCCAGAATCGGGATGAGGATCCGCGGCGAGGCGATGCAGGTGTTGTTGAGCGTGTGGACGAATCTCTTCTGCCCGTCGCGCGCGGCGTACTTGATCCCCAGCCGGCGCGATTGGAAATCATAGAAGGTCGAGCAGCTGTGGGTTTCGCCGTAACCGTCGCGGCTCGGCATCCAGGTCTCGATGTCGTTCTTGAAGACCTGCCCGCGCCCCATGTCGCCGGTGCAGACGTCGACCACGCGGTACGGCAGCTCGAGCGCCTGTAGCACTTCCTCGGCATTGGTCAAAAGTTCGCGGTGCATCGCGGCGCTGACTTCCGGATCGTTCTCGCAGAGCACCACCTGCTCGACCTTCTGGAACTGATGGATGCGGTAGAGGCCGTGCGTGTCCTTGCCGTACGTGCCCGCTTCGCGACGGAAGCAGTGCGAGAGTCCGCAGTAGCGCTTCGGCAATTCCTCGAGGGTGAGGGTTTCACCGCCGTGATAGCTCGCCACGGAAACTTCCGAGGTGCCGATCAGGTAGAGGCCGTCGGGTTCGATCGCCTCGCCCTTCGACTTCTGCACGCCGACGGCGTAGGCCTGCTCCTCGCCGCCGGGGAAGTAGCTCGTCCCCATGAACGCATCCCAGTTCGCGAGGACCGGGGGCGTGAAGAGCGTGAAGCCCTTCTTCCGCAGGTGGTCGATCGTGAAGAGCATCACCGCGAGTTCCAGCCGTGCGCCGTTGCCCTTGAGGAAGTAACTCCGCGATCCGGCGACCTTCACGCCGCGGGGAATGTCGAGAATATCCAGCGCGTGCCCGAGCGCAACGTGGTCCTTGATGGCGTCAGCCGTCACCCTGAGCGCCGTCGAAGGGTCCCCCCAGCGGCGAACCTCGCGGTTCTCGGTATCGTCCTTGCCGACGGGGACGTTGGGCAGCGGAATCGAGGGGATGGTGAGCAAGATCCGGTTCCATTCGTCCTCCAGCGGCGCGAGTTCCTCCTCCGCTTTCTTCAGCCGGTCCGACACGCTCTTCATCTCTTTGATCGCGACCGCTCGCTCGGCCTTGTCCATCGCCGCGATCTGCTTGCTCGCCTTGTTCTGCTCGGCGCGCTCATTTTCGACCGTCAGGAGCTTCTCGCGGCGCTTCTTGTCGAGTTTGAGAAATCCTTTCACATCGAACGCGATGCGCTTCTTCTTCGCCGCGTCCTGGTACAGGTCGGGCCGTGTGCGGAGATCCGTGAGGTCGATCATGAAGAAAGAATAATGGTCATGCGCCATTTACGGTAGTCAGATGCCGAGTTCCATTCGATGCCATGCCCCAATGCAAAGCTTTTCAGTCTACCTGGCTGTGGCGGTCGTCATCCGAAACACAATGTCCCATGGACTTGAGGCTGAAAAGCCCAGTGGGGATTCCCCCTCAAGTTCTTTGGCTTTTCCTACGCCAGCGGAGGCGGAACCGCTGTGAAGAAGTCGCTCAAGTGGCTCGGGAGCAAGGCGAAAGCCAATCATCGGTCCGCGGCACTGCAATTGCATCCCATATCCGGACTTCCCAAGAAGCTAGAGCAGGGATGAGCTGGTATCACCCTGCGCACGGATCACTGGCGCCCAGAGAGGCAGGCCCGGGCAATCCGAGGCTTGTTTCTTGCTTCTCACTGAGGCGGGGCTTTTCCGAGAGGTGGATCGGCGATGCGCCGGATGGCAGTTGGATGCTCTCGCGCGGTCTGGTCTGTGGTTGCCGCTTCGCTTGCCTGTCTCGCGGCGCCGGTCAGCGTCAGCGCAGCGGCCTGGGTCAAGTCGGTGGAGTATGTCGAGATCACCCTCGCCGATACGGTCACGACCAGCTCGACCAACCTGACCAAGGGCCAGAACACCGCATCCTGCGTGCCGTTTGCCAGCGAAATGGCCGCGGGGACCGACGACCAGTACGAGCGTGCCTTCACCGACGTCTTCTTCCAGACGGGACCGGCGCGCGTCACCGCGCAGCGCGACGAGGGGGTAGGCACGGTCACGGTCGGCGTCTTCGTCGTGGAGTTCGACCCCGCCTACGTGAACGTCCAGCCGGGGATCTTCGCCATCGGCAACGCCTCCACCTCGAGCACCAGCGCGATCAACCCGGTCACACTCACGAAGGCTGCCCTGGTGTTCTACCACCGCCAAAGCTCCTTTCTTTTCTACAGCGACCTAACGGTTGCGGGCTGGTTCTCCGCGCCCAACCAGCTCTCCTGGCAGCGCAATTCGGGCAATGCCAACGTCAACGGGCATTACTACGTCTTCGAGGCGAAAAACAGCGAGTTCAGCGTCCAGGCGGTGAGCTTCAGCATCGCGGACGCCGCGTCCAGCAACAGCGCGCCGATCACGGCCGTGGATATGGCCAAGACGTTCGTGATCGCCTCGCACCGGACGGAGAGCGCCAACAACGACAACGACGACTCACAGATCGGCGTGTTCCTGAGCGACCCGACCACTTTGACGGCGCGGCGCCAGTGGCAGAGCCCCCCACCCCCTCCCAACAACACGATCACCGACATCCGCGCGTTCGTGGTGACGGCGAGCGACGGCGTGACCGTTCAGCGGGGCACGCTGAGCTACGCCGCGGCCGACCTGCAACAGACCGCTCCGATCACGGCGGTGAACACGAGCGCCTCGATGGTCTGGAACGGCTCCGTGATGGGCCCGGGGACCATTGAGAGCCAGGCCGAGACATCTACCTTCATCGACACCGCCTTCCAGAAGTTGAAGCTGGCGAGCGCGACCCTCGTCCAGGGCGACCGCGGCGAGAACTGCGCCGGTGCATGCGCAGGCGTCGGCTACTTCGAAGTCATCGACTGGACGACTGCGACGGCAGTCACCCTCACCTCCTTCACGGCAAAAGGCGAGGACTCCGCGGTCGAGCTTTCCTGGGAGACGGGCTCGGAGCTGAACAACCTGGGCTTCCATCTACACCGGGCGACCTCCGAGCAAGGACCCTACGAGCGAATCACTACATCTCCAATACCGGGGCTTGGCTCGTCGCCAGCGGGCGCCCGCTACAGCTATCTCGATCCAGGGCTGACCAACGGTTCGACCTACTTCTACAGGCTCGAGGACATCGAGACCACCGGCAAGACGGAGCTTCACGGGCCGGTCGCGGCCACACCCCAGCCAGAAACTGCCCCGGGGACGACGACCTCGAGTGGGTCGGGGCGGGTAGCCTATGAGGACCCCGATGCGGTGAGGCTAGAAATTGCTCGGCCAAACGCAGGCGAAATCGTGCTGGAGCTGAGGACCGGCGGATTCTATGCCGAGCCTCTGGGCGACGGGTCGGTGCGGCTGAGCGTACCGGGATTTACCGACGTGGGCGCGCCGGGCTCGCCCGCGCTGCCGGTCAAGCGAAGCTGGGTGGAGGCTTTGGCCGGCCGGAAGGTACGCGTGGTCGCAATCGAGGCGAAGGAAGTGCTTTCCTTCTCCGGGCTGAGGCCGCAAGCGAGCGACTCACCCGAGGTGGACACAACCGCCGGGGGGCTCGTGCGCGCTTCGACGCGGAGACAGAAGGAAGGCAAGGGGTTTTTGGAAGCGGGGCTCTATCCGGAGAATTGGGCGCGGGTCGTCAGCATCGGCTTCCAGGGCGAGGAGAAGAAGGCGCTCTTGGAGCTGGCACCCTTGCGCTGGAACCGGAGTACGGGCGAGCTGGTCCTCGCTAGGCGGCTCCTGGTGCGGTTGGAGTTTACAGGGCGCGACACGAGCGAGCTGTCGTCGGGAGGCAGTCGAGGCCGACGCCCACGCAGGGCCGCCGGCTCGTTAGCGAGGAGGGTCGGGGCGCGTCTCGTCGTTCGGGAAAAGGGTTTGTATCGGGTAAGTTTCGAGGAGGTCTTTGGAGCGCGCCGAGGCGCTGTGGAGGCGAGCGATCTCCGATTGAGCCATCAGGGCTCGGGCGTTCGGTTCCACCTTGAGCCCCAGGGCGGTGTGTTTGGTTCGGGCTCGCGGCTTTACTTCGTAAGCGATGGAGCATCGCTCAATCCTTATGGGAAGGAAGCGATGTACGAGCTGGAGCTCGATGGTGAAGGCTGGGCGATGCCGGAGCTCGGAGCGGCGCCCGCCGGATCTACGGTCACCTTTTACCAGGAGTCGCTTCTCGAGGAGCAAAACCGCTACTACCAGGCGGGGCTTCTCGAGGCGCCCGACCTGTGGCTCTGGGACGTTCTGCTCGCGCCGGTCACCAAGAGTTATGCCTTCGAAGTCCGCCAGCTGGCGCCGACGACCGAGCCCGCCAAGCTGGATCTGTGGCTTCAGGGGACGAGCGATTTCGAGGTGGATCCGGATCATCACGTGCGGGCCTACGTCAATGGCCAGCTGCTGGCGGAAGATTTCTGGAACGGTAAGCAGGCGCGGCGACTGGAGGTGGAGCTGCCGGCCGGCGTGCTGCGGGAAGGGGTCAACGCGCTGGCGATCGAGAACGTGGGAGACACGCGAGCGACGTACTCGATGGTGATGCTGGACAAATTTGCGGTGACCTACCCCCGGCTGGCCATAGCGCAAGACGGTAAGCTCCGCGGAACCTGGAGCGAGTCTGGAACTGCGGAGGTTGCGGATCTCGGCTCGACGTCGTACGTGCTGGATGTGAGCGAGGAGCCGGTACGGTGGCTGATGGAGACGGAGAATTCCGGAGCAAAGCTGCGCTTCCATGCGGAGGCGGGCCGAAGCTATCTGGTGGTATCGGAGGAGGCGGTGCTGCGGCCCGCGGTGGAGAAGGCTTTCACCAATCGTCTCAGGAGCACTCGCAATCGCTGCGACTACCTGGTGGTAGGGCCGCGGAGTTTTATCGACGCGGCGCAGCCCCTGCTCGAGCTGCGCCGAAGCCAGGGGTTGAGTGTGCTGGCGGTCCCGATCGACGAAGTCTTCGCAGAGTTTGGCTATGGCGAGTCACGGCCGGAAGCGGTAAGGGATTTCCTCTCCTATGCCTACCACCACTGGAGGGCTCCCTCCCCGCGTTACGTGCTGCTTCTGGGCGATGCCACGTATGACTTCAAGGACTATTTGGGCACCGGAGTTCAGAACCAGGTCCCCCCGCTCATGATCAAGACCAGCTATCTGTGGACGGCATCGGACCCCACTTATGGCGCGGTCAATGGCGACGACCCTTTGCCCGACCTCGCCATCGGGCGGCTGCCGGCAGCTACGGTGGACGAACTACGATCGATGGTGGAGAAGATTCTGGCATACGAGGCGTCAGGTCCCCGCTTGGACGGCCTCGTCGTGCTGGTAGCCGACAATCCGGACGGAGCGGGAGATTTCCACGCGGACGCGGACGCTCTTGCCAGCGGCGTGCTCGCGGGCAGAGAGCCGCGGAAGATCTACCTGGGACAGCTCGATACCGAGACGACGCGGAGCGAGATCGTGGATGCGTTCGACCAGGGAGCATCTCTGATGAGCTTTCTCGGGCATGGCGGCATCCAGCTCTGGGCTCACGAAGATATCCTGGACAACGCGCGAGTCGCCTCGCTTGCGGCGCAGCCGCAGCAGCCTCTGCTGCTGACGCTCAACTGCCTCAATGGCTACTTTCACTTTCCGTACTTCAACTCGCTTGCGGAAGAGCTGCTGAAGACAAAGGACAGGGGAGCGCTCGAAGCTTTTTCGCCTAGCGGGTTGAGCCTGAATGGGCCGGCGCAGCTCTATCATCGGATGATCTTGCGGGAGCTTATCAACCCCGGTCGCTTGCGGCTCGGCGATGCACTGCTCGCGGCACAGGCGGCGTACGCCGAGACTGGCGCCTTCCCCGAACTCCTGAGCATCTATCACCTGTTCGGCGACCCAGCGTTGAGACTGCGATAGAGGGCTTCTCCAGCCTTCGAAGTCCAACCTCCACTGAGCGCCAACCTGGGCAACGCTCCCATGTCGGGAAGCCCCGGAGGAGTGTCGTAGTGGGCCACTTCAACTCTCGCCAGCTTGCCGCCGCGGGCGGCGATCCGGACGTAATAATTGCTGCGGAGGCAGCGAATCGTGGAAACGCGAACTCTCTCTCGCTTCACCAAGGGGTCTCATCGCGGCGCAATAAGTCGCCTCCCCGGTGTCCGAAAGCGACCGCTTCCGTCGGACCATCCCATCGTGCGCCGACGTGCTGGACACTAGGGTACATCCCGTCTCCCGAGTCCGGATCGCGCCGTACGGTGACGTGCCACGCTCGAGCCTATCCTCGCGAGGGAGGAAACGATGGGAAAACAAAAGCGACCCAATCGACCGACGAAATCACGACCAGCCAAGAAGTCGTTGAACGAACCCGAGAAGCTCTCACCGATTCCGGGGGCCGCTCCGCCGGAAGAACCGCAGGTCGATGAGATACTCACGCCGGACGAGAAGCGCGAGTATCGCCGAGCTCAGCGAGAGCGAGGCGGAGTCCCCCTATAATCGGTCCGGACGATGAGCGGGAGGACCCTGAGAACTCTCCGAGCGGCCTACCTGTTTCCCTCGCTGGTCCTCGTCGCGGCCGCCATCGCCACTCATTTTCTCGGACAGGCCGTTCTCGAGTTGTTGTCCATCACTTTTCTCCTTGTCGTTTGCTCGAACGACGGCTAGCTGCCCCGAGACGGCGCTCGATCTCGCGTTCGGCTTCCTCGCGGGCATAGCCGTATGCTCCTGCAGCGTTCCGGCCAGCTCGTCCACGCTGCCGCCAATGCGATCCAGGTCGTCGTCCGTGAGCAGGTTCCACCAATTCTTGACCTGGTTTCGGTCGAAAGAGATCCCACCTTGGCGCGGAAGTACCCCGCGTTGCGGTCCACCCTTGTACTCCGCCGGTACCATCTCGAGGTCGTTGTAGGCCGTCTGGAGCAGGTCGAGGCGGCAGGCGGCCCTCGCGCAACTGCCGGGGGGAGATCTCTCGACGCCCGAGGCCAGGCGGTCCAGGCCTGGAGCGCGCGGTTTCGCTAGAGCCTCAGCTGGAGCTTCGGAAGCTCACCCGGCTACCCGTCGTGGTCGGGGACGATGGGGCTTCACTTCGGGTTCACCGGAAAGGAGTCAATCGAGCTTCACCGCCCAGTAGTTCTCGAGCTCGACGTCCATGAAGTCCGTGCGTACGCCGCCGTAGCCCGCCGACGTGATGGCGGGTCCACCGTACGCGAGGCCGTTGTCGAGAACGTCGAACACCAGAACCCAGCCGCCGGGGCCGGGGTCGATGTAGAGGGCGATTCGGACCGTTCCGTCTGGATTATTCCTGAGCTCCGCCCGAACGCCGAGCCAGAGATCCTTCGGGAGAAGGCTCGGGTTCGACGTGCGATCGTAGAGGGCACCCGTGAACATGCGGGCGTAGGCCATCGTGTAATAGGCGCCGCGGTACTTTTTCTTGATCACCGCGGCTCCGTCGACGCGGATGCCCGCGTAATAGAGGTTATTCTCGTCCAGGTAGCGGCTCATCAGCAGGAGACCGTTGCTCGCGTTGCGATTCGGGCTCGCGCTCAGGTTGTCTCTTTGGATACGAAAGTAGACCTGCTGCCGAAAATTCTGCCAGCGGCTCCGCGTCGAAAGGCGAAAGAGATTCTGCGGCCGGTAGCCGTTGTCGGTGTCGGTGGCGCTCGTCTGCGCGTAGTAGCGCCGGAAGTAATCGTTCTTGGGGAGGGTCCCCTGGATCGTAGAGCCGAGGCCGCTTCGCATGTGCAAGTACGCACCCGAGCTCAGCCACCAGTAGGGGCTCGCGCTGTCGCTCATCCCGCCCGTCTCCACGAGCGTACCCGCGGAATCGAACGTGTAGTTGAAGGTCGAGCCCACGGGCGCCGCCGGCCCGGCTTGAAGGCTTTCGAGCTGCCCCAGGAGAAGGGCGAAGACGGCGACGGCGAGCAGACGAAGAGCGTGGTACACAGCGACCTCCGTTCGGTGATAGACGGGATTCGAAGCGAGGACGTTACCTCGGTATGAATGGCAGGTCGATGATCTGGATCACGAAACGATTCGAAGCAAGATCCCGGGGTCCTCGCGCCCCAGGCTCCAGAGGACGATGCTGTCGAAGCCCATGGTCTCGATGAGCTCGCGCTTTGCCTGAATGCTCGCGGAATCCTCGAAATAGACGGTGGCGAGGCCGTCGCTCGACAGGTAAGTGAAGTACGGAACGCGGTCTTTTTCCTCGCGAACGATGGTCGCCCCCGCCCTCCGGGCGAGCTCGATACACTCGTCGTACTGGAGGCCCCGGGCTCCGGACTTCGACCATTCCATCCCGCTCACCTTCAACACCGGCACGATCCGGGACGGGGCGCACTCCGAGAGCGCGAAGCGCAGAACGCTCGTGATGAACGTAGAGGTCGCCATCGGCCCGGGTCCGGTCTTCGCGCTGTGCTGGTTGTACAGCATGATCTGGAGGCGGTCGACGTGGGAGCAAAGCGCAGGCCAGTCCAAAGCGCCGGGACCCGCCGAGCGGCTCTCGCCGGCCTTGGGCTGCGCGGTCACTGAAAGCAGAATCTCTTGGTTCCACAGCGACGACGAAAGCGACGCGATGAACGACGTGAAGAGATGGCGATCGCCGGCATCGAGGTTCTCGTAGTCGACGTCGACTCCCGAGACTCCGAGCTTCCGGGCAAGGGCGAGGATTTCGCGCCGGTGAACGGCCGCGAGAGCCGGGTCGGACAGAATTCGATGCACGACCGCGGCGTCCTTCTGGATGGGACGGGCATCGCTTCCCTCCGGATGGACGTCATTCACGAGGGTGAGCCAGACCCGGCTCCCGCGGCCCTCGATCTCGGAGACCAGCGAGCGAATCGAATCCTCGTCGTCGAGGAGAATCACCCGGCCGTCGGAAGCGAGCGCGGCGGAGAAGAGATAAACGTCTCGGACCTCCCGCCCAGCCGGGGTCGCGAGACGAGCGAGTCCGCGCTCGAGATCCCAGTAGGTGATCCAGGCGCCCAACCGGACGGAGGGCTTCGCCGAGGGACGCATGACGGAGACCGCCATCAGCAACGCCAGAGCCCAAGTACCTCGCATATCCGCTCTTCGCCCTGGGAGTCTAGCAAAGAGGGGCCGATCCGAACGTGACGACGATTACCGGGATAAATTCGTGCAATGGCGACATTTTTACTAATCGTTCTCCAAAAGATGCTGAGATTTGTCGATTTGTCCTCCCTCACTCCTCCTCGTTCGACGCGTAAGTTCGAGTTGAGCAGGGAGATCTCATGAGAAAAGTACGTTCGACGGCACCCCATCGCGGCCACGCCGGCTCCTCCTCACGCGCATGCGACCACGAGAACGCGCGCCGGTGAACGTCTGGGCCGCAGGACGCGAATCCTGGAGAATCCAGCGGCAGAGAGCCATGTCGACCACCGTGATAGGTGAGTAGCAGGCCCGGGCTAGCTTCCACGCGGCCTCGAGATCCCCGGCGCCGTATGCCAAACGCTCACTCCAGAGTGCGGCGGCCTCGAGCGCGCTGGGCAGGTGCTGGCGGTAGGCGTAGAGGCGGTCCGGATCGTTTCCGGCCTCGGCGACCAAGGACGTAAAAGACAGCCAGGCCGCGAGCATCACCCCGGTCATGGACTGCCTGCATTCTGGCTGTTCGCGGCGAGCAGGGCGAACGCCTTCAACGCGGCCAGCCAAGCCACGAGCGTCACCGCGTGCCGGACGTGCCCCAGACGCACCCACTGGAGCGCCGTCGCTACGGCCTGCGGTTGGGAGATTCTCTCGTCGCGCGTGAGCCGCAGGATCGTGGGGATGAAGTACGCAAAGGTCATGCTCCTATCCACGAGGGCCGCCAGAGCCGCCCTCAACCACCAGCCGCGCACTCCCCCTTCAAAACGGATAGTCGTTTGTATTCCGACGGATAGTCGTTTGTATTCGGCGGCGGTGCGAGATTTGGAGGGAATGGAGCCCACGGAAAGGCTTTTGGGAATTTTCCAAGGGCTTCGTGTAAAGAAAGAGGGCCGACCCCCGAGGGGTCGAAGCGGGAATGGTGCGTTCTCCGGTTTCGGACAGACGGCGAGTGTGAGGTTGAGGAGGGTTTGGCGGCTAATGGAGCTCGGTGCGAAGTGGCGGAGCTCTGGGTTGCGAAGCTTTGTGGTCGAGATGGTCCAGGATTCGACGGATGACGCTAGGCTCGGTGATGAAGGCGAGGATCTTCATCTTGGCCCCGCACTGGCGACAGGTCAAGGGGTCGACCTCGTAGTTGCGGTGGATGAGCTCGGCCCATCTTCTGGTCAGAGCGCGTGGGGGAGGGGAAGGCCCCTCGTCCAGCTCAGCTTGTAGAGCGACGCCACCTCCTCGGCAGGTTGATCGCACGCGATTGGCGTAAGCGCCGTAGAAATGGTTATGTATCGCGATACATAACCATTTATATTTATATGTTGCGCGTTGGTTTATGTACGTGGGCATGCCCCCCGAGTTTCAGATGGGCTTGTGGCGCGGGTTCTTCTGGCTCGCGTTCTTCCCCCAGCTCGTGTTCTGGGTGCTCTTCACTCTCGTGCTCGGGAACCTCTCGGGCTCGCTCGCCGCGCTCGCCGAGAGCACGCGGGTCAAATCTCCACCTCCATTCGCACCTCGATGACTCGGGAGGGAGGGATGCGGAAAAAGTCGGTGGCGCGAAGGGCGTTTCGGGTCATCAGCGCGAAGAGCTTCTCCCGCCAGATTGCCATTCCCGGCATCCGGGTGGCGACGACGTTCTCGCCGCCGAGGAAGAAAGTGATCTCCTCCATTCGCAGATCTAGCCCGTGCTCCCGCAGGCGCTCGATGATCTCCGGGACGACCGGGTCCTGCATGAAACCGTAGCGGGCGATCGCGCGGTGGAAGCCCGAGCCGGGCGAGCTCACCTCCAGCCGTTCGCTGGAAGGCACGTAGGGCACCTCGACGGTCTGGACGGTAAGCAGGACAACGGGCTGGTGGAGGACCTCGTTGTGCTCCATGTTGTGGAGCAACGCCGGCGGAGTTCCCGCGGCGTCTCCGGTCATGAACACCGCCGCGTGGCGAATCCGCCGGGGCCTCTCCGAGGCGATTCGCTGAAGGAACTCCGGAAACGGAACCGACACGTCCTCGAGGCGTACTTTCAAGATCTCCCTGCCCCGCTTCCACGTGGTCATCAAGATGAAGATGGCTCCCGCGATGACCAGCGGGACCCAGCCACCGTGCGGCACTTTGACCAGGCTCGATGCGAAAAAGGCGAGATCGAACACGAGAAAGGACCCGGTCACCAGGAGCGAAGAGGCCTGACCCCAGCCCCATCGATGCCGGGCGACGAAGTAAGCGAGGGCGGTGGTGATCACCATGGTGCTGGTGACGGCGACCCCATAGGCCGCGGCAAGGCTGCTCGAGGTCTTGAACTCCAGCACCAGCGCCATGGTCGCCGCCATCAGCGCCCAGTTCGTGATCGGAACGTAGATCTGGCCGATCTCCTCGTGGGAGGTGTGCTCGATCGCGACCCGCGGCGCGTACCCGAGCTGCACCGCCTGGCGGGTGAGAGAGAACGCCCCCGAGATCACCGCCTGAGACGCGATGACCGTCGCCGCGGTTGCGAGGACGACCATGGGATAGAGCGCCACATCCGGCACCATATGGAAGAACGGGTTCACGGCGTGGGAGGGATCGCGCAGCAAGAGCGCCCCCTGGCCGAAGTAGTTGAGAATGAGCGCCGGCAGCACCAGGGAGAACCAAGCCAGGCGAATCGGTTCTCTCCCGAAATGCCCCATGTCGGCGTAAAGCGCTTCCCCGCCCGTCACCACGAGGAACACCGTTCCCAGGATGAGGAATCCGTGCCATCCGTTCTCGCGAAAGAACTCGAGAGCGTAGAGTGGGCTCACCGAAGAGATCACTCGAGGGTAGCGGGCGATGGACCATAGGCCCAGCAGGGCGAGGGTCGCGAACCAAACGAGCATGATCGGACCGAACACCGCACCCACCCGCGCGGTGCCGCGGTGCTGCACCAGGAACAGGCCCACGAGGATGACCAACGTCATCGGAAGGATGTAGGGCTCGAAGAGCGGTGTTGCGATCGAAAGGCCTTCGAGCGCGCTCAGGACGGAGATCGCGGGAGTGATCATCCCGTCCCCGTAGAGGAGGGCGGCGCCGAAGATACCCATGCTGACGATCGCCAGGTGACGGAACCTGCCGTCGCGGGTATCCGGCCGCACGAGGGCGAGAAGCGCCAGGATCCCTCCCTCGCCGCGATTATCGGCGCGCATCACGAACGCGAGGTACTTGAGCGAGATGACGATGATGAGCGACCAGAAAACCAGGGAGAGAACCCCGTGGACGTTCTCCGGCGTGAGCGCGATGGCGTGGGGACCGTGGAAGCACTCACGGATGGCGTAGAGGGGGCTGGTGCCGATGTCGCCATACACGATCCCGAGAGCGCCGAGGGCGAGTGGCAGAAGAGAGGCGGCCTTGCGGCCTGAAGGGTCAACCGGCGATGACGACGAGGATCTCGGGTCCATCCAGCACTTCTCCTTCTTTCACGAGAACTGTCTCGATGCGGCCCCGAAGCGGAGCCTTCACTTCGATCTGCATCTTCATGGATTCGACCACCACGAGCACCGCTCCCTCCTCGACGAGTTCCCCGGGAGACACCTTGACCTCGAGAATCTTCCCTGCCATCGGCGCCCGCACCTCGCCCTCCGTCGCGGCATGGTAGAGACGCCGGTGGACGCGGGCTCGCGGGTCCTCGAGAACCAGCGTCTCGCCGAGGACGGACAAGGCCAACTCTTTCGAGCTCACGACGGTCCCGACCGCACGCATCTCGGGAAGACCTGATCCCGAAATCCGGAGCTCGCCGCTCGATCGATCGAAGTCGAGCCGAAGCGCGCGCTCCTCGAAGCGGCTTCCCACCCGGGCATAGTCGTTTCCGATCTCGAGGAAGCGCGCGGCGGGATCGCCGTCGGAGGCAACGGATTCGCCGCGCAGGACGAACGACAGACTCTCCCGGAAGCCCGGAGTCGAGAGTCGTCTTTCGAGCTCGGGAGGAATCAGCGAGCGGTTCAGCTCCTCGAGGTGGGAGCCGATCCAATCCGTCGAGATCCTTCCTGCCAGGAAGTCGGGGTGATGGAGCGCCGCCTGGAGAAGCGGCAGGTTCGTCCTCGGACCATGGACCACCATCGTCGCCAGACCCGCGGCGAGGCGGTCGATCGCTTCGCGCCGACTCTCGCCCGAGGCGATCACCTTGGCGATGAGGGAGTCGAAGCCGGGATGGATCCGCGAACCTTCGGCGACTCCAGAATCAACCCGCAGGCCCGGCCCCGAAGGCTCGCGGTAACGCAGCACCGGCCCGGGAGTGGGGAGGAATCCGGACCGCGGATCCTCGGCGAGTACCCGCGCCTCGATCGCCCACCGTTCGGGCGCGCGCGATGGGCCCACGGGCCACTCTCCCAGGGCCCCTAAAGCCCCTAAAGCAACGTCGAACTGCGCGGCGACGAGGTCGATGCCGTAGACCTCCTCGGTTACCGGATGCTCGACCTGGAGCCGGGTATTGACTTCGAGAAAGAAGAAGCGGCCTTCCGCGTCCAGAAGGAACTCGACCGTGCCCGCGCCGCGGTACCGGCTTTCGCGCACTAGGGCGAGAGCCGCATTCCCCATCGCCTCTCGCAGCCTTCGATCGACGACCGGGCTCGGGGCTTCCTCGATAACCTTCTGGTGGCGCCTTTGCATCGAGCACTCGCGCTCGCCGAGGAAGATCCCGCCGCCCTTGCCGTCGCCCAGGACCTGGATCTCCACGTGGCGCGGTGCCGCCAGGTATCTCTCGACGAAGACCGTCGGGTCGGCGAAACCGGAGAGCGCCTCCTCCGAGGCTCTCTCGAGCGCTCCGGGAAGATCGGAGAGCTTCGAAACCACCCGCATCCCGCGGCCGCCGCCCCCTCCGGCGGCTTTGACGAGGTAGGGAGGCTCGAGGCCTTTTCCTTGGAGGGCTTTCTCGAGCTCTTGCGTGGAGATACCCAAGAGCTCGCGAGAGCCCAGGGCCTCGAGAGTGGCAACGCCGAGGGTTCGCGCGAGCTCTTTCGCCCGTTCCTTGTCTCCGAGAAGTTTCATGGTTTCCGGTCGCGGCCCGATGAACGCGATGCCGGCGGCCTCCGTGAGCTCGGCGAAGCGCGCGCTCTCCGAGAGAAAGCCGTAGCCTGGATGAAGGAGGTCGGCGCCGAATCTCTTGCCCGCGGCGACGATGGCCTCGCCGTCGAGAAAGCTCCCTACCTGAAGGATCTCGTCCGCCTCCCGGCGGACGAGCGCGTCCCGATCCTCGGCCGTCGAGATCACGGCGACTCGATAGCCGCGGGCGCGCGCCGTGCGGAGAATCCGGCGGGCGATCTCCCCCCGGTTCGCGATGAGGAGCTTCATTCTCTCGGCACTTTCTCCAGCATCGCAACCAGATCTGTCAAGAATATCGACTTCCCGCGCTCTCTTGCTTCCGCGTACAGTTGTCTGAGAGTCCGGATGAAGACGTCGTGGAGAGAGGAGTTGCGTTCCTGGAGAACACGGCGGAGTGTCGACGAATCGTCAGGCAGCGACGTCTTGATCCTCAGGAGCGTGATTGACCGCAAGAAAGCGGCCTCGAGCTCCGGCTTCAAAATGGCCAGATAACGCCCGTCGCTTTCCCGAAGCTCGAAATCCGCGGTGGTCCGCAGGACCGCCATGTCGTCGCGCAATCGATGGTGCGAGCTCCGGGGGTCCTCATCGACCATCCCCACCCTCACCGTCTTCTTCACCAATAACGCATTCACCACGGCGCCTTGCCCAAACTTGTGGGAATCCTCCAAGGGTCTCTTGACCGTCTCACGCAGAAACCGAAGCACGTCGCGGTCGGCGTAACACTCGTAGGCGAAGACGAGCTTCACGCCTCGAGGAATTCCTCTAGGTTGAAGAACACGCTTGCGTCGTGCTCGATGACCCGTTGCACTTCGGACGGTGAGAGGAGGTGTGCTGTAGTGTCTCCCTCTGGGTCCCGTCCGCAAACGAACAGCGCCAGGTCGGATTCCGCCGTCTTCTCAATGAGTGCAGATAAGAAGTACGGGTTATGGGTGGTCACAAAGAACTGGTTGGATTTGTCGTCCGCAATCATCTCACCGAGGATCTTGGGGTAGGGGGGAAAGGCGTAGACGTCAGGCTCGTCCATTACTAGCACAGCCGACTCCGTTGTAATCAAGATCGCCCCGTAGAAAATAAGGCGCTTTAAGCTGTCCGAAAGAAGCTCGAGGTTGTAGTCAATGATGTCGTCCTTTCGGATCTCCGAAAGGTAGAACTGCTTCTGGGCATTGTCGAAACGGAGCTTCCAGTGAATGCCTGAGACCGTTTCTCTCAGGAATACGTAAACGCGCTCATCATGTCGAGCGATGTAGAGGAAGTTCGAGCCGTGCGGTGGCTGGATGGTGCGTTGTCCGTTCCGGCCTGCGTCGCTGTAAGCCCACGCACCGCTCGACGCATAGGCGTAGTAACGAACTCGAGAGAACTCCTCCATCAGGACCGAGCTTTGAAAACCTACTGTGCCTGCGCCATCTCCTCGCGGGCTGCGATATGTGAGATTCAATCGGTCGGCTTCGAGCCGTATGGACATGGACGCATCATCCATAGCAATCGCGATAGGCTGGTCGAGGAACTGTTTGTGGAAAAGCGGGGAAAACCCCAGGCTCGAATGAAGCCGAATTGACTGACCGATGGGAAGGTTCCAACCCAGGCAAGAGACGAACTGGAGCGCCTCGAGAATATTGCTTTTTCCCGTGTCCGGGGCGCCGATGAAGACGTTCACTTTTCGACAAGGAAGGGAGAGATCTCGTACGGACTTGAACCGTTGGATCGTCAGATTCGAAAGGCGCACCAGTGAATGATAACGCTCCCCTTATTTCTTTGCTTGGGAAGACTTCCGCAAAGCCTCGACCCGAGCCGCCCAGGCGGGAGGCGCCTTGGAGAAGAACGCCTCGAGTCCCTTCTTTCCCTCGGGAGAGCATCGGGCTTGGGCGATCGCCTCCGCGGTGAAGTCGATGAGCTCGGGGCCGGGAAGAGGCTGGGCCCGCTTGAGAAGCTCCTTCGTGCGGCGCTGCGCTTCCGGGCCGGCCGCGAGGAAGTCGAGAACCACGTCCTGGAGCGCGTTCTCGAGCTCGAGGCCGGGAACCACTTTCGAGACCAGTCCCGATGCCGCGGCTTCGCGGGCATCGATCCGACGCCCCGTCAACATCAAGGGCGCGGCGGCGGCGAGCCCGACCCTTCGAACGACATACGGGCTGATGACTCCGGGGACGATCCCGAGAAGTACTTCTGAAGTCGCGAACACCGCCCTCTCCTCGGCGAGAACGAAGTCGCTCGCGACGGTGAGCCCCAGGCCCCCTCCGATCGCGGCGCCCTGGACTACGGCGATGACGGGCGTCGGAAAGTCCGCGAGCTTGTAGTAGAGGCTCGCGAGCCCTTTCGCGTCCTCGAAGCTCTCCTCCAGGCTCTTCCCCGCGAGGCGTTTCATGTAGCCGATATCGGCCCCGGCGCAGAACACCTTCCCTTCCCCGGCGAGGAGGAGAAGACGCATTTGCTCGGGGTCGGGAATGGTCGCGAGGTGATCGAGGACGTCCCGGAGCTCGTCGAGCATCGTTTCATCGAGAGCGTTGCGAACGTCGGGCCGGGCGAGGACGATGCGCTTGACGCCGAGGCTCAGGGACTCGACGCGGAGAGTCGAGGTTTTGGTCACGATCCTCTCGACCGGGAGGTCTTTCACGCGCCGAGCTCCCGGGAGGTCGCCCGTTCCGAGGACGGGATGGTGTCGAGAAGCGCCATCGGGATCGGGACACGACAGCGAAGGAGCGCCTGTCCGTACGTTTTTCCTTGAGCGTCGATGTGGAGACTCACTGTTCCTCCTCCGCCGAGAGACCGCTCGAGCAGAAAGTTCAGGGCCCAGAGGTTCGGAACGAGGTATCGATGGACTTCACCCTTGGCGATGCCCTCGAACCACGCTTTCACCCGCTCGGCGGAAACGTTCTCTCGGATCCAGACGTAGCAGGCCGCGCTTCTTCCGATGAGGCCGATGTTGGCGGTGTCGCCCTTGTCGCCGCTGCGAGCATGGGCGATCGAAAGAAGAGGCACTTCGACGACGGGAGAGGAAGGGAGCTCCGCGAGAAGCGCCGTCGGAAACGGATCCTCGAGCGCGCGCGCCGCTCTCCCTTCACCCCCGGTCACGGGCCACTGTAGATCGGCCTTCGAGACGAGCTTCATCGGAGACTCCTGACCTGTGCCCTGGCTCCAAACGTCGACCGTCGCCGGGGCCGCCTCCTGGGGAATGAGGCTCGGCCAATAACGGACGACCTCGGAGACGGGGGGGGCGCCGCCGGTGACCGCGACTCCCGCGGGACCGCTGAGGATGAGGCCGGGGAGGAGCTTCCGGAAGATCTCGAGCTTTCGCCGGTCGCGATCGCGGCAGGAGAGCCGGAGGAGGACCTCGGTAGGCGTATGCTCCGGAGTGAGACCGCGATGGGTACTGTCGTCTCCGACGAGCTCGGTATGACTCGCCTCGAGGGGATCGAGACCGTCGCGCGCGAGCTCCGCGTCGAGACGCCGCCAGAGGATCTCCGCGAAGAGCCTCGACTTCTCTCGTGCGTCGGGGCCCGAGACGATGAGCGCCCCCGAGGACTTGAAGCCGTCCTCGAGCGCCGTCGAAACCTTGAGGAGATCCGTGGGCGGGGCGCCCGTTGCGCCCCGGATGCGAACGCGGTTCCGACCGTCGCTCTCGAGCGTCATGGTGGTGAAGTCGGCGATGGCGTCGGGGGTGATGTAGATCTGTGGATGTCCCATCTCGTACAGAAACTGCTCGCGGATGGTCTGGAGGCTCACGAGGCCCCCGGACCCCGGGTGCTTGGTCAGGACGAACGTTCCGTCCGGCTCGAATTCCAGGATGGGAAATCCGACGTCGATGTAGCTCGGCACTTTCTCCCAGTCCGTGAAGTTGCCTCCCGTCGCCTGAGCCCCGCACTCGATGAGATGAGAGGCGACGATTCCCTGGGCGAGCCGGTCGTAGTCGCCCGGCTTCCAGCCGAACTCGTGGATCAGAGCGGCGAGCGTGATGCCGGTGTCCGTCACCCGGCCCGAGAGCACGACGTCGGGGTCCTCTCTCAGAGCTTCGACCACCGGCATCGCCCCGAAGTAGGCGTTCGCCGAGAGGATCTTGTCCCGGTACCGACCGAGCTCCTCCCCGGTCTCCATGTTCGAGAGCGAGATGCCCCGGTCTCGAAGCTCTTCGATGCGTCCCTTCAGATCGTCTCCGCCCACGACGGCTACCTTCAGAGAAAGGCCCCGGCGTCTCGCCATCTCGAACAGTGCCTCGGCGCAGCCCCGGGGATTGACGCCGCCAGCGTTGGTGATGATCTTGATCCGCCGCTTCAGAATCTCCTCGAGAAGCGGCTCCACCTGGCTCACGAAGTCCCTGGCGTAGCCCGCCTTGGGATCGCGGGCGTACTGCTTCTGAAGGATGCTCATCGTGAGCTCTGCGAGGAAATCGATCGACACGTAGTCGAGCGGGATCGGGCCCATCACCTGGCGCCTCAGGGCGTAGGGATCGTCGCCCCAGTAGCCCCCGGCGTTGCCGATGAAAAGCGTCTTGGTTCTCTCGGCCATTTCGGATCACATCCTGAACACGCCGGGCTTCGTCTCCATGATAGGCGCGTTGAGAGCGGTCGCGAGGGAGAGCCCGAGAATCGATCTTGTTCTACGCATGTCGACGACCCCGTCGTCCCAGAGCCGCGCCGAGGCGTAGTAGGGATGTCCCTCGCGCTCGTACTTCTCGCGAATGGGCCCTTCGATCTCCCGGGCGTCCTCGCTCGAAAGCTCCTCGTTCTTGCGCGCGAGCTGATCCCTCTTCACCGTCACCAGAACCGATGCGGCCTGCTCTCCCCCCATGACCGAAATGCGGGCCGTGGGCCAGCTCCAGAGAAACCTTGGATCGTACGCGCGGCCGCACATCCCGTAGTTGCCGGCGCCGAAGCTTCCGCCGAGGATGACGGTGAGCTTGGGAACGCGGGCGGTCGCGACCGCGTGCACCATCTTCGCCCCGTCCTTCGCGATGCCCCCCCGCTCGTAGGCCGCGCCCACCATGAACCCGGTGATGTTCTGAAGGAAAAGGAGCGGGCATTTCTCCGCGGTCGCGAGCTCGATGAAATGCGTGGCCTTGAGGGCGCTCTCGCTGAAGAGGACTCCGTTGTTCGCGAGGATGGCGACGGGGACCCCCTCGATATGCGCGAACCCCGTCACCAGAGTCGCGCCGTAGCGCTTCTTGAACTCGAAGAGGCGGCTTCCGTCGACGATCCGCGCGAGGACTTCCCGCACGTCGACCTGACGCCGCGGGTCCTTGGGCCATACCCCGGGGATCTCCTCGGGGTCGTACGCCGGCGGCTCGGGAGACTGGAGGCGAACGTCCGCCTTCTCTCTTTTTCCCAAGGTTGCCACGATCTCCCTCAGCGTTTCGAGGGCGTGCTCGTCGTCCTCGGCGAAATGATCGGCGACTCCCGAAATCTCGGTGTGGACGCGCGCGCCCCCGAGCTCCTCTGCGGTCACATCCTCGCCCGTCGCCGCCTTCACCAGAGGCGGCCCGCCGAGAAAGATGGTCCCCGTCCCGTTCACGATCACCGCCTGGTCGCTCATCGCCGGGACGTAGGCCCCGCCGGCGGTGCACATCCCCATGACCGCGGACAGCTGCGGAATGCGCGCGGCGCTCAGGACCGCTTGATTTCGAAAAATG
>Ga0184637_10000626_pt1 | contig 25960 bp, 21 predicted proteins | sample PLM3_127_b2_FD_133143 | JGI IMG/M metagenome (GOLD analysis project Ga0184637, IMG submission 133143) | Groundwater sediment microbial communities from an aquifer in East River, Colorado, USA - PLM3_127_b2 | ecosystem: Environmental > Terrestrial > Soil > Riparian zone | place: USA: East River... | reverse complement strand
TCGCGTAGCCAGCCGCTGTCGCGGCGATCTTGCGGGCGTTGTCCTGTGGGCCGCCCCATTCGCCCTCGCCGAGGCCCTGGATCTCGCGAAGGATCTGCTTCGTGGTCTCTATGTCGCCCTCGTCCACCGCGTCGCGATAGCGGAGCAGCGGCCAGGGACCCATGTTGATGTCCGTGGACCAGAAGCCGCGGGCGCCCAGCTCCGCGAACGGGTAGTACTGCATCTGGTTCACGAAAACGCTGATCTTGCCCTCGACAACATCCATCAGCCGCATGAACTCGAGCGGGCTGCGGTGGCTGTCCTTCATGCTGACGATCTGGCGCCGCTCGACGAGCTTGGTGAAGGCAGACACTGGGATATGAATGTTGTGCAACGGGGGATTGTGGTAGATCTGGATCGAGAGGTCCGGCAGGTAGTCGGCCATGTCATGATAGAACTGAATCGCGTTATCGACGGTCGGCGGATAGTAGAAGGGCACGCCCGTGAATATGCCCTCGGCGCCGACGTCCCGCGCGAATCGAGCCTTGCGGGCCGCCTCTCGGCTGTTCACGCTCGTCACGCCGATGAACAGTGGCACGCGCTTGTTCACGGTCTCGACGGCTGTCTTCGTGATCGTCTGGAACTCTTCCCAAAGCAAGGTATGGCACTCGCCGTAGCTGCCCATCATCGAGACGGCGTTGACGCCGTCGCCGATCAGCTTGTTGATCAGGTCACGAAGGCTGTCGACGTCGACGGTGTCGGTCGCGTCCAGACGGTTGGCGTCCGGCGTGGCCGGGGCCGCGACCATGCAGTTCAAGCCGTGTAGATCGCCTGGTGCGTACACGGTGGCTCCTCCCTGGATTGCGTCTAGCGCCGAGCGCTTCCACTCGTGCGCTGGCCGAGTATAGGCCTGCTATCAGGGTCGGTCAATCAGAAAAAGTGGGTTCGGTCTACCAGGTTGGGGGAATGGGGTTGTCCCGCGCTTCCTCCAGGCTGTTGGTCCGATTGAACTGCTCGGGTGGACGGGTGCGGTTGTCGGGCCCGACCTGGTCCATGTTCGTGTACAGCTCGACGTGGTAGCCGTCCGGGTCGTCGAACGAGACCTCGATGTTGCAGCCAGGGCCTTTGCGGCCCTCGCGCGTCTCGATGCCCTTGCGGTTCAAGAATGCGCGGATCTCGAACAGCTCGTCGATACTCCCAACTTCCATCGCAAAGTGAGACAGCCCGAGCTGGTCGCGGGTCGGCTGCGCGGCCGCCTCTCCCGCCGACGCGAGCGCGATGGCGATCGTGTGGTGATCGCCACAGGTGTTCATGAACACCATGCCGTTCTCGTTGATGTCGGACACGCGAAAGTTCAGGATCTCGGTGTAGAACTTCGTCGATCGCTCGACGTTCCCCACCCGGAACACGACGTGGCCCAGCTTACGGATCCGCACCGGGCTCGTCTCGTTGGCGCCGTCCGTTCGCGGCTGTTCGATCGTCTGTGCCATGTCATCCCTCCTCGGTTTGTGTGCGCATTCTCGCACAGAGTTTGACGATTGCCTAGATCGGGGGCCGAGCTCGAGGTCAAGACCCGAGGATGCCGAGACTAGCTTGGGAGCGGCGCCTCGCCGCCTACATGTCCCACTCGTGGGCGTTGCGGCTGTACGTCCCGTAGATGCGGCCGGCCTCCGATCCTCCTGCGAAGTCATCCTGGAAGGCCGTCACGCCCTTCCGCGCGAAAACGACGGCGACCTGGTAGTTCATCAGCATGATCGGCAGCTCCTCGAGCACCAGGTCCTGGATGGCTTTGATCGTCTGGCCCTGGCCGGCCTCGCGCAGGCTCCCTCGATACTGGCTGACGAGCCGCTCGTAGTCCGGATTGCACCAGTGTCCACGGTTGTTCCCGGAGAAGCGATTCTGGGGTGTCGGCTGCTCGCCGCACTCCAACCGCGTGAGGATCGAGTCCTGGCTGCCCCTCGCGGTGATCTCGATGCCGGGAAACTGCTGGCGGAACTGCGTGTCCCGGACTCGCGCGGCCGGCACGATGAAGATCTCCGCGTCGACGCCGGATCGCCGCCACATGTCCGCGACCAGAGCCGAGCGCTCATCGTTGCCCGCTGTATTGCGCGTCTCCAGCTTGAGGCGCTGGCCGGCGCTGTTCGCGAGCATGCCATCCGTGCCCCGCCGCCAGCCCGCTTCCTCGAACGCCGCCGCGGAGCGTGTCGGATCGTACGGATAGCGCTGCTTCCACGCATCCTTCACGTAGGAATGGAGGGGATTGTCTGGCGGCAACATCGAGTGGGCGGCTTTGTCCGGGATGCCGGCGGACGCCACCTCCGCGTATGCCTCCCGGTCGAGCGCCTGGTAGAGCGCTTGCCTGATGCGCTTGTCGGCCACGACGGAGTGGTAGTCGGGGACGCTCGCGTCGAACTGGATGCTCACGAACTGCGTCGTGCCAGTGCCGAAGTACATCCGCCCTCCGCCATCGCTGTCCCAGCGCTTCTTGAGCTCGACGGCGTTCTCGATCTCCATCACTCCGTCGGGGCCGAAATCGATGGCCCCAGACGCGACGTTCGCGAACAGGGTGTTGGGGTCGGCAAACTGGGTGACGACGATCCGATCGACTCGGGGCCGGCCAAGGAAGTAGCTATCCACGGCGTCGAAGCTCGCCGAGACACCGGGCGTAAACTCCGCGAGCCTGAAGGGCCCGACGTGGATGTACTCACTGGTCCAGAACGGCTTCGCCAGGAAGCCCAGGCTGTCGTTCTGACCCTCCACCATCGAGGCGTAATCGGACTCGAGCAGGTGTGCGGGCAGCGGCCAGAACGCGCGTAGACCGAGCGCATCGGCCAGGTAATACGGCTGCTTCCAGTTGATAACGAAGTTCTGATCATCCTGGGCGGCGATCGAGTCCATCAGCGACGCCGGCCCGCGATCGATGATCGGCATGTTGGGGTTCTGAGTGACCCGATAGGTGAAGAGCATGTCTTTCGTGGTCACCGACGCGCCATCAGCCCACTTCACGTCCTGGCGCAGCTTATACCTCGCGATCATCCGCCCATCGTCGGTGACGCGGAGGCCGCCGTTGTCGAGGCTGGGGTGCTCGGCGAGCAAGCGCGGGATCGGTCGTCCCGTCGACTTGTCCGAAGTGAACAGGGCCTGCGAATGAATCTCGATGTAGGAAAGCCCGCCGCCGGACGTCGTGCTGCTGCCGGCGATCGAGAAGGCATCGATGATGGTGCGAAGCCCCATATTCAGCACCTTCTTGCGAGCAGGCTGCGATTCCGGCTGGGGCTGCCCCGGCGACGCGCCGGGACTGCGAGCCGATGGTGCGCAACTGGTCGCCACGACCGCGGCCGCAAGAATGGCGAGTGCGCCAGCGAACGTTCGTCTTGATGTCATGGGAGTCTTCCTCATAAGTGCACCCCCCTCCCTAACCCTCCCTCGCAAGGGGGGAGGGAACTACCTGCGGCCCTACGCCGTTGTGCCCGCCGCCAGTCTAGCGCAATAACTTCGGGCGCACCCGGCGGTGCGCTACACTGCCCGCATGCCTGTTCGTCTCGGCTCGAGAGAGTTTCGGGTCATCGACTGCCACTGCCACCTCGGGCCTGGCGAGTGGCAGGTCCCCTCGTCGCCAGCGACGATGTTCGACGTCGATGGTCTCCTCCGCAAGCAAGACAAGGCCGGCGTCGACCTCTCGGTGTTCGGCAACAACTGGATCCGGACGCCGGATTGGGTGTCGGCGCTCGACGTGATGCGCCGCTACAACGAGTTCGCCGCTGAGCTGACCGCGCGACGCCCGGACCGCCTGCTGGGACTCGCCTCCGCGGTGCCCTTCGAGGGCGACGAGATGCTGAAGGAGACCGAGCGGGCGATCCGTCAGCTGGGGCTCCGGGGCATCATGGTGAACTCCAGCGTGGCAGGCGAATACCTGGACTCTCCGCGCGCGGAGGCCTTCTTCGAGCTCGTCGTGAAGCTGGACGTGCCCGTGTTCATCCACCCGCCCCGCGTGACGATCGGGTTCGAGAAGATGGAGATCTTCCGACTGCCCGAGATGGTGGGGCGCCCGTTCGATACGTCGCTGAGCCTCGCGCGCTTCATTCTGCTCGGCGGGTTGGAGCGCTTCCCGACCCTGAAGCTCGTCTGCGCACACATGGGCGGGGCCATCTCGCTACTCCCCGGCCGACTCGACTTCGGCTACGAGCTTCGCGACGACGCCTCGTTCGGCCCGTGGGAGCCGGACGTGCTGTCGAGTCCGCCATCCGACTACATTTCGCGCTTGTACGTGGACACAATGGGCTTCCACTCGCCAGCCGTCCTGTGCTGCGTCGGGACCGTCGGCGTGGACCACGTCGTGATGGGCAGCGACTTCCCGCCCGTGGACGTTCCCCTGGAGAGGACGGTCGAGCTCGTACGGCGCCTGCCGCTGTCTGTATCCGATCGCGCAGCGATTCTGGGTGGGAACGCGGCCAGGTTGCTGAAGCTGGAGTAACCCCCCTCCCTAACCCTCCCCCGCAAGGGGGGAGGGGCCTATCGGGCGTCCAAGCGCTGGCAGGCGGGACAGAACGAGGTACCCCGCCCACCCACACGCATCATCTGGATGCGCGCTCCGCACCGTGGGCAGGGTGTGTCGCCGCGGTGGAATACCTGCAGGTACTCGCGGTTTCGACCCGGCGCGCCCGAGAGATCGCGAAAGTCGCTGAAGGTCGTGCCGCGGCGCTCGATGGAGGCGCCGATCACCTCGACGACCGCATGATGGACGGCTTCGGCCTCGCCCGCGACGAGCGTGTTGGCGCGACGCAGCGGATGCACGAGCGCGGTCCACAGGGCCTCGTCCACGTAGATGTTCCCGAGACCGGCAACGATGGACTGATTCAGGAGCAGTGGCTTCACGAGCGCCTTGCGCCGCGCGAGCTGACCGGCCAGGTACTCGACGCTGAACTCCGGGCCGAGCGGCTCCGGCCCGAGCCGGCGGCTGAGCGTCTCGGCTTCGGCGGCCGTGAGCGCCCGCGCCTCGCCGAAACCGCGCGGGTCCGAGAGCCGTAGCTGGCGGCCGTCGTCCAGCGCGAGCGTCAGGTAATGGTGCTTCGCTGGCTCGTCCGCAGGCGTGCTCAACAGGAGGTGGCCCGTCATGCCGAGGTGGATGAGGAGCACATCCCGGGAGTCCAGATCGACCAGCAGATATTTCCCGCGCCGGCGAACGCCAATGATGACTCGCTCTTCGAGGCGCAGCGCCAGGCCATCGCCCGTTGGGCTGGCATCAGTCCGGGCCTGCCAGATGCGCTGCAGCCGGGGCGGGCCCTCCTTGACGACGTTCTGGAGCGGCGCCTCGCGGCGCCAGACGCGTGCCCCCTCGATGCGCCTCCCCACGACCTCGCGCTCGAGGTCGCGCCGCATCGTTTCGACTTCGGGTAGCTCAGGCAAGCCCCTCACCCTTCCGTTTCCGCTCATCCTGAGCTTGTCGAAGGATCAGGCCCTCATCGCGCTATGGTTCGACAGGCTCACCAAGAGCGGTCACCCGACCGCTGCGAGGGCATCGCCGAGCTCGCCCGCCAGGCGCTCGGCGGCCGCCGCGTTCAGCCGCAGCCGCTCCAGGGTCTGCGCGGTGATCTCCGCGGAGTCCGGCGCCTGCTTCTCCTGAAGGAAAGCCGTCGCCTCGCGCTCGAGAGTTCGTGGGGTCAGCTGCCCGAGCCCACCGATGACGCGGTGTTTCAGGCCGGGGTCGAGCGGCGCGATGTGGGTGTCCCAGCGGTCACGGAGGATCGGCCACGCGATCGCGCGGGCGTGGCGGCCCGCCATCACGCTCGACAGCATGAGGCCGCGATCCTGCAGACGGAAGACGCCGTCGAAGCATGCGTTCGCCGTTCGCTCGACCAGAGCACGGTCCTCGAAAGCGGGGAGCGCGTTGCGGAAGCGAGCCTCCTCCTGGGCGTCGGTGGATTCGGACTCGCGCATGCGGGCAAGATAGCGCTCGTAGAGCGCCTCATCGCCCGGGCCCGCCGCGACGCCGGCGAGCGCCGACGCGATATCAGGGTCGAGCTGCGTTGCGCCAGTCAAGTAATCGCCGATCCGCTTCCGCGCCCCCTCGATAACGCTGGGATTCCGAGCAATGCGTCCGAGGATCGATAGAGCGCGCGCCCGCTTCTCGCGGTCTTCGGTGCTCTCGCCGGGGCGCACGTCCCATCCAAGGCCGTCGAGGATCGGCGCGAAGAAGCTGGCGACGAACCTCTGGAACGCCGGTCGGTCCGCGTCGGAGACGGCGTGCGTCGAGAGCCACGCAAGGGCATCGGCAATCGAGTCGAGGACGGCGCGGTCCTGCTCACCGCGGAGCCCCGTTAGTAACTCGAACAGCTGCCGCAGGCTGGCCCGTCCGGCATGGACGAGCGCCCAGTAGTTGTCGACGAGCATCAGGCGCTCTTCAGGCGCCAGCTGACCCATGCCTAGCTGTGCCAGGAGCCTGACGGACCCGTCGTCCAGGCTGTAGCGGTAGAAGCCACGCCCGCCCGCGTTGGGGTAGTACCACTGGGCTCCGGGCAGCGTCGCGGTCGCGGTTTCGCCCTCCATCAAGAGACGCTCCTCGCGGACGCCGTCCGTTGTCCCGTACTTGATCACGACGGGGACGAGCCAGCGCTGATCGGTCGGTGCGGCGCTCGGGTCGGCGAAGAATCGCTGCTGCCGCAGCTCCACGCGCAAGCCGGCGTCGTCGGCTTGCGCCGTCCACGTGACCAGCGGATGGCCGGGCTCGAAAATCCAGTTGTTGGCGATGGCCGTCACGTTCTGCCCGGACGCCTCGTCCAGCGCGCGCCAGAAATCGTCCGCTGTCGCGTTCGACTCGGCGTGTCGATCAAGGTAGATGCGAACGCCGCCGCGGAACGCCTCCTCGCCGACGAAGCTCTCGATCATGCGGAGCACCGACATCCCTTTGAGGTAAGTGATCGCGTCGAACCGCTCGGAGGCCTGGTCGGCGTTGCGCACCTCCATCGAGATGGGATGCGTTGACGCCAGCTGGTCGAGATTGAAGGCCGGTGTGGCCTGGGCGACGACGTCGCGCAAGTAGCCCCATTCGGGGTTTTGCGCGGCAGTCGCCTTCTCGCCTACGAACGAAGCGAACGACTCGTTCAGCCAGAGGTCGTTCCACCATGCCATCGTCACGAGATCTCCCCACCACATGTGGGTCAGCTCATGAGAGACGACGCTAAAGATCCGCTTGAACGCGGCGGTCGTCGCCGTGCGCTCGTCCGCGGCGAGCAGCGTCGTCCGATAGGTGATGGCGCCGGGGTTCTCCATCGCGCCGGCCTCGAAGTCCGGGAGGCCGATAGCGTCGAGCTTCCCGTAGGGATACGGGATGGCCGTGTAGTCCTCGAGCCAGGCGACGGAGCTGGCGTGCACGTCGCGGGCGTAATCGCCCTTGTCGGCGAGTCCTGGCGGCAGCCAGACGCGGACTGGAACGCCGGTCGTGCTCGTGACGGGATCGGTGCTCTCGTAGGGGCCGACGGTGAAGGCGACGAGGTACGTCGAGATGGGCGGCGTCTCCGCGAAGCGGGTCAGCGTCCGGCCGCCGGGCAGCGTCTCGGTCTGCGCGATCGCCGCGTTGGCGATCGCGGCCAGGCCCGCATCGTGGACCAGCTCGATCGCGAAGCGGGCCTTGAATTCCGGCTCGTCGAAGCAGGGAAAGGCCCGCCGCGCGTCAGTAGCCTCGAATTGGGTGGCGGCGTACTTCGCCCCGCCGTGCGTCGAGCGGTAGAGGCCGCGCAGCGCGTCGCGGATCGAGCCTGTCCATTCGAGATCGAGCATGTGATCGCCCGTGGTGATCTCGCCAGAGAAGCGGAGCGTGGCGGTCTGCGCCTCCTCGTCGTAGGTCACCGACGCAAACGCGGGCCCGCCGGCGATGGTCGCCGAGGTGATATCGAGCTCGACTGCATGCAGCGTGATCTCGCGGGCGGCCTCGTCCATGTGAAGGTCGATGCGACCGCGGCCGGTGGATCGCCATTCGTCGAGGTCCAGATCGAAGTGCAGCTCGTAGCGTCGCGGGCGAACGGTTTTCGCGAGGCGGAAGTCGCGTCGGTCGGCGATCACAGAATCGACCTCCAAAGGGGAGTCAGCGCGCGCGGGGGTAAGGGTTTATTATGGCGCGCAAGCCGCTAACCAAATAAGGCTTACCGCTTCGGCCAGGAGCGTGGAATCGCGCAGTGAGAACTACCCCGGAGAGGAAAGATGACCGAAGGTAACGGACGAGCGATCAGCTCGGGCGTGCGCGGTTGGACTGCGAGGGACTGGAGAGACTTTCAGCATACTGGCCCAGGTACGCTGGCCGGCGTCTATCTGCGGCAGTTCTGGCACCCGGTCTTTGCTTCGGGAGACCTCCAGCCTGGCGTGCCCGTTCCGCTTCGCATTATGGACGAGGAGCTCACCATCTTCCGCGGCCACAGCGGCACTCCATACCTGATCCAGGCCCGCTGTCCACATCGCGGCATGCTACTGCACGTCGGGTGGGTAGCCGATGACACAATCCGCTGCTTTTTTCATGGCTGGCGCTACGAGGGCAGTACGGGGCAGTGCGTTGAGCAGCCCGGCGAAGATGAGGCATTCAAGGAAAAGATCTGCCTCCGGACTTACCCTGTGGCGGAGTACCTCGGGCTCATCTTCGCGTATCTCGGTGAGGGCGAGGCCCCGCCACTGCCCCGATACGCGGACTTCGAGGCGGGGGGATTTAACGAAGTCCGAAAGTACGAGGTGTCCTGCAACTACTTCCAGCACATCGAAGACAATCCGGTCCACTCGCTATTCGTGCACGGGGCAAGGCGGGGGGTACCCAAGCCGCCGCCGCGCGTGTGGGTGGAGGAGACCGATTGGGGCCACGCCACGTTTGCCGAGTATCCTGGCTACCCCGGCGTTCGCGTTCATCACCGTGGGATGCCCAACATCTCCCACGTCGTGAACCAGAGCCGAGACAACACTCCAGACCAGCCGCACCTGAGCTGGACCTTGCCCATTGACGATCAGCACCTCGTTAACTTCGGCGTCTCGCTGGTTCCCCTCGAGGGCGAGGACGCGGAACGCTATAGGGCGCGGAGAGCGGATTGGGCATCGCAGGGAGGGCGCACGTACGACGAGACCCTTGTCCAGGCGGTGCTGGAAGGCCGCATGCGGATCGAAGAGGTTCGTCAGCGGACGGATCTCGACATCGGCCGCATTGAGGACGGCATCTCGTACCTTGGAATCCGGCCAATCGTTGACCATTCCGCTGAGCACCTCGGCAGGACAGATGTGAGCACGACTATGTTCCGCAACCTGTGGGTCCGCGAGCTGCGGAACCTCGCTGAAGGCAAACCGCTCAAGCAATGGCGTCGGACAGAGACATGCGTCGCTACGCCGCAGACTGTGCCCATGCAGCCCGTATGAGACGCCGAACGTCCCTTACTGGGCAGGTCTTCGCCTTGCTGTCCGCGGTGGCGCTGGCGGCGGGGTGCGCGCAATCGGCGCCCCCCGGAAATCGCACGAGTGGCGGGCCCGAGGGGGAGCAACGCAGCCCGAAAACCTTTACCATGGCGATTCGCCAGGAGCCGGCGCTGTTGACACAAGAGTTGGCCGGCGCCGGAAGCCCGACGGGCGGGCAGGGCCACCCGGTCGAGCTAGCTCAGAACTATCTCGTGATCGAGGACAACAAGACGGGCCAGTTCGTGGCGCAGCTTGCGACCGAGCAAATCTCGCTGGAGAACGGAACCTGGCGCATAAACCCCGATGGAACCATGAACACGACGTGGCGACTCCGGCCGAACATCAAATGGCACGATGGGGCACCGTTTACGGCGAGCGATCTCGTGTTTTCGATCATGGTCCTGAAGGATCCCGACGTGCGTGCGGGCTCGAGTGCCGGCGGCGAGGCGCTACGCCTCATGGACTCCTACTCGGCGCCTGACCCCCACACACTAACCATCCAGTGGTCTCGTATCAGCGTGACGGCCAATGAGGCGAACGGCATCGATCCCATGCCGAAGCACCTCCTGGAAGACCTTTACCAGTCGGATAAGCGGAACTTCGACCAGAGCTCCCGATTCAGGGACGAATTCGTCGGGCTAGGAGCATACCGGCTCGTCGCGTGGGAGCTCGGATCGCACTTCGAGTTTGAAGCGTTCCCCGACTATTTTCTGGGTCGCCCGAAAATGGACCGCGTCGTGATTCGCATCGTCCCGGATAGCAACACGGCTGTGGCCAACATCCTGGCGGAGACCGTCGACCTCCTTCCACAGCGGACCCTGGATCTCGATGCCACAACCGAGGTCCAGACCCGTTGGCGGGGAACGGGGAACATCGTCGACATCTACCCGGACGGCAAGGGTTTCACCATCCTGGAGGTACAGCACCGTGCCGATTTCGCCCGTCCGCACGGTGCCGTCACTATGACTCAGGTGCGTCAGGGTCTCTACCATGCGATCGATCGCCAGACGCTCGCACACACACTGAGCCATGGCCTGGCGCCTCTTGCCGACAGTTGGTACGCGCCCAATAGTGAGCTTCGGTCGCAGCTTGAATCATTCGTTCCGCAGTTTCCCCATGACAGGAACCGGGCGCAGCAGCTTCTCGAGGATGCCGGCTGGACGCTGGGGACGGATGGTGTGCGGGTCCACCGGCAGACGGGTGAGCGGCTGGAAATCCAGATCACCGGCGACAGCGCCGAGCGAGAGCGGCTCGCACTCGTCGTTGCAGACGACTGGAGACAGGTCGGTGCGGTGGGAGTGCCTTCTACTCTTCCGCGCGCCCTGGCCCGCGACCGAGAGGCAATCTCGACACAGCCAGGAGTCTTGATCTCGTCCGGAAACTACGATTTTCTGATCCGCAACCGCCTGCACACCCGGGAGATGACGTCGGCCGAGAATCGTTGGACTGGCGCGAACCGCAGTGGCTATAGCAATCCAAGGGTGGATGGCATTCTCGACCGGCTCGTCGTTACCGTGGCGCCTAGAGAGCGACTGGATCTGCACAAGGAGCTCCTGCGCGACCAGATGGGCGACGTCCCATTGATGCCCCTGTATTGGAGCATGCACACGTGGTTCGCTGTCGCGGGCGTCACGGGGGTTAGGGACGGGCGCTTGTGGAACCTCCACGAGTGGGACAAGCGGTAGTCTGCCCATCTGCTTCGCCACTGATGTCGCGCACATAATGGGAGCGGAGAAATGCCGAAACCCGACGAGACAGCTACAAACCTCGTGTTGGATGAGTCCGCCATTGTTCCCTGGGCAGATTTCGCTCACACCGGGCCGGGCACTCTAGCCGGCCGGTTCATGCGCGGGTTCTGGCAGCCGATCAGCCGCAGCGAGGACCTGAACCCTGGCTACGCGCTACCGAAGCGCATCATGGGTGAGGGTTTCACGCTCTATCGGGGCGAGGGTGGCGCCGCGCATCTACTCGACTTTCGCTGCGCCCATCGAGGAACACAGCTCTCCCTCGGCTGGGTCGAGGGTGACTGTCTCCGTTGCGCCTATCACGGCTGGGTGTACGACGGCACAGGTCAATGCGTGGAGCAGCCGGCAGAAGATGCGATGTTCGCTGCAAAGGTCCGCATCCGCAGCTACCCGGTCGAAGAGTATCTTGGGTTGATTTTTGCGTTCGTCGGCGAGGGCGAGCCGCCCCCGCTGCCACGCTATCCGGAATTCGAAGAAGATGCCGGCCTAATCGAGGTAGACCACGGCGTGCGCCGCTACAACTATTTTCAAACGCTGGAGAACGGCGGCGATCACGTGCACGTCACCTTCGCCCATGGCCGCCGCGTGCGCGACGAGACGGGAGCCTACGACAGTCCGGAGATCGAGGCCTGGGAGACAGAGTGGGGATTCTCCATCTCGGCGCAACACCAGCGACGGCCGTCATTCGTGCGCCACTACGGGATGCCGAATGTCCACATCCATCCGAAAGCGCCGCGGCTGCCACGCCATCTCCGCCAGGAGCTCGGGCTGAACTGGGTGAACTCGATCGCCTGGCGCGCGGTGCCAATCGACGATCAGAGTTTCCTGACGTTCGAGGTGACCTTCGTTCCGGTGACCGGGGAGGCGGCCGAAAGGTACCTCGAGTACCGAGAACGGGCGCGCGCGATGGCCGACGCGACGCCTCGAACCGAAGATCTGGCTGACAAGATCATGGCGGGCGAATTGCGTTTCCTCGATCTCGAGGAGATGGAGGATGCGCGATCCGCTCTCATGGGGAACGTGGGGGACTACGCCACTCAAGCGGGTCAGGGCATGATCGCCGAGCGCGGCCCGCAGCACGAGCGCCTGGGTCGGTCTGACGCGGCGGTGATCGTCCAACGACAGCTTTGGGCGCGTGAGCTGCGAGCGCTCGCCGAAGGCCGCCCACTCAAACAGTGGATTCGGCCGGCGGAGCAAGCGTCGAGCTTAGCCGGTCGGGATCCGGCCTACGTGCCAGCCGGCATCTAGACCGGTACCCGGAGATAAACCAGGTCACAGCAGCTTGCGCTCCGTGCCCATCGTGGGCATAGTTGACAGTTAAGCGCGCCTTTTTGGATTGGAGGACAAATCATGGTGTTCACCGACCTGCGGCAGTACATCGATCGAGTCGACGAGCTCGGCGAGTTGCGCGTCGCGCGGAACGCGCACTGGGACCTAGAGATCGGTGGCATCACCGAGTTGGCGCAGCATCGGATCAATGGCCCGGCGGTGCTGTTCGACGACGTTCCGGACTATCCGTCGGGTTACCGCGTGTTGTCGAACAGCATGGGCTCGTCCAGCCGCACCGCCCTCGTGCTCGGCCTGCCGACCGGCCTGAGCTTCAAGGAGCTTCTGCCCCTCTGGCGCCAGAAGTCGAAGGAGATCAGCCCGATCCCCATGCGGTACGTGAATGACGGCCCCGTCTTGGAGAACGTGCTCGAGGGCGACCGCATCGACATGTACAAGTTCCCAACGCCGAAATGGCATGAGCTGGACGGCGGCCGCTATCTCGGAACGGGCAGCTTCGACGTGACGCTGGACCCGGATGACAACTGGTACAACCTGGGCTGCTACCGGGTCATGATTCAGGGGCCGGACCGCCTGGGCTTCTACATCTCGCCTGGCAAGCAGGGCCGCATCATGCGGGACAAGTACTTCGCACGCAATATCCCGATGCCGGTCGTGATGTCCTTCGGCCACGACCCGACGCTCTTCCTGGCCGCATCCATCGAGGTGCCGCCGGGCGTCTGCGAGTACGACTACGCGGGCGGTATCCGCGGCGAGGCGGTCGACGTGATTCGCGGGCCGGTCACGGGCCTGCCCTTCCCCGCGACCGCGGAGATCGTCGTCGAGGGATTCGTTCAGCCGGGCGACACAAAGGAAGAGGGACCCTTCGGCGAGTGGACCGGCTACTACGCATCCGACCACCGCGACGAGCCGGTGCTGACCGTCAAAGCCGTCTATCACCGTAACAACCCAATCATTCTCGGCTCGCCCCCCGGCAAGCCTCCCTCCGAGCTCACGTCCTATCGAGGCCTGATGCGCTCGGCACTGATCTGGGAGCAGATCGAGAGGGCGGGAGTGCCGGACGTCAAGGAAGTCTGGTGCCACGAGGCGGGTGGCTCACGGCTGCTGGTCGCGGTTGCGATCACTCAGCGCTACCCGGGCCACGCACGGCAGGCAGGACACATCGCGGCGATGTGCCACGCCGGCGCGTACCTCGGCCGCTACGTTGTTGTGGTCGACGAGGACATCGACGTGACGGACCTTCACGACGTAGTCTGGGCGATGTGCACGCGTGCCGAGCCCGAGCAGGACTTCGACCTGATCAAGCGGGCGTGGAGCGGACCGCTGGATCCGATCATCCCGGTGGGGAAGAAGGGCATGAACTCGCGGTTCGTGATCGACGCGACGCGGCCGTGGGAGTGGCGCGACCAGTTCCCGGCGGTGGCCGAGATGAGCGCCGACCTGCGGAAAGAGATCACGGAGAAGTGGGCCGAGAAGATCCTCGGGCCGGAGAGCTCGCGAATTCTGGCCTAGCCCCGTGGGCTGACGCGGCGATCGTGTCTGCGCGTCCCCGCGTCGCATGATCGCGGCGGTGGTGTTGGCAAGTGGCTTCTCGCGGCGCATGGGACGCTCGAAGCTCGACCTGGAGCTCGGGGGTCGCACATTTCTGCGGCGCGCCATCGACGCCGCCACCGGCGCCCGTGGCATCGAGCGCTGCCTAGTCGTTGTTCGGCCGGAAGACGAGTTCAAAGTCCAAAGTCCAAAGTCCCAAATGAACACCGGATCCAAGCCCTCCGGTTCTTCCGACCCTGCACTTGAGACTTTGCGCCCCCGAATTGAGCTCATGCTTAATTCGCGGGCCGAAGAGGGGCAGAGCGCCTCGATTCGGCTGGCGACGGAGCACCTTGTCGCGGACCAGGGTGTCGAGGCCGCGATATTCGCCGTCGTGGATCAGCCGTTCCTGACGTCTGACGTCTTCGAGCGACTTGTCTCCGCGTGGCAGGCGGGCGACAGCGAGATTCTTGTCAGCAGCTACGCGGGCCAGCGGGGGAACCCCGTCTTGTTCGCGCGGCGCTTCTTCCCGGAGCTCGGTCAGCTAACGGGGGATGTTGGTGGCCGCGACGTCATGCGCCGACATCCAGAGGCCGTGCGCGAGGTGTCGATGCCAGACGCGGCGGCTGGGCAGGATGTGGATACGTGGGAGGATTACGAGCTGGCGTCCAAGCAGATCGAAATGCCTAATGCTTAAGGAGGGTGTGCTACTTGCCGTTCGTCTCGTTGGCAGCACCGTTATCGTTCTTCACTGCCAGGACGCGTTCGCCGTTTAGCCGTTCGACCTTCAGCTGGGCAAGAGCCTCTCGGCCCAACCGCTTACGCGCGCCAAGAATCTCGAAGCCTATTACGTGGCCTTGGGAGTCGAGATCCGCTGTTACTCCGTCCTCGAGGTCAATATTGTCATGAGGCTCAGCGGCTCTTAACTCGACGTAGAGCGCATCGGCTTCACCGTCATACGTGATGCGCATGATATAGGCTCCTATGGCCCTCGACGCTTGCGTGTGACAGTGATAATAACCGTCGAATCGGGATACGCCACGGTGTTGGAGACCTCGTCCAGCCCCAGGCGCCAGAAACGCAGCCGATTCCGGGCATGCCGCGTGTATCGGATTTCCGAAGCGACGCCCTCCGCTAGTACATCGCTCCCCAGTTCTCGGCGACGCGGAAGTCGACGACCAGGGGCACCGTCAGCACCAGCGCGTTCTCCATGATCTCTTTGGCGCAGGCGGTGAGCGCATCGACCTCGTCGTCGGGCGACTCGAAGAGCAGCTCGTCGTGGACCTGGAGGAGCATGCGCGAGCGCATGCCGTTATCGACGAGGTAGTCGTACAGCTCGATCATCGCCTTCTTGATGATGTCGCTAGCCGACCCCTGGACCGGCGCGTTGATGGCCATGCGCTCGCCGGCGGAGCGAACGGCGTAGACGCGCGACTGAAGCTCGGGGATCGTGCGCTTGCGGCCGAGCAGCGTCATAACGGTCCCGGTCTCGCGCGCTTCCTTTATCAGGCGCTTCTGGAACGCCTCGACACCCTGGAAGCGCTCGAAGTAGCGGTGGATGAATTCCGCCGCGTCGTGCTGAGAGAGACCCGTCTGCTCCGCCAGGCCGAATGGGCTGACGCCGTACATCATCGCGAAGTTTGCGGTCTTGGCCAGGTTCCGCATGTCGCGGGTCACCTGGTCGATCGGTACGCTATGCAGCTCCGCGGCCGTCGCGACGTGGATGTCCTCGCCCGCCCGGAACGCCTCGAGCAGGAGCGGGTCCTGGGTGAGGTGAGCCTGGATGCGCAGCTCGATCTGACTGTAGTCCGCCGAAATGATCTTCCAGCCCGCCTCCGGGGCGATGAAGGCTCGGCGGACCCGCCGCCCGAGCTCCGTCCGCACGGGGATGTTCTGCAGGTTCGGGTCTTGCGACGAGAGTCGGCCCGTCGCCGCAACGGTCTGGTTGAAGGTCGTATGGATTCGGCCGGTGTCGGGGTGGACGAGCAGCGGCAGCGCGTCGACGTACGTCGACTTGAGCTTCGTGAGCTCGCGATGCTCGAGGATCAGCTCGATCACATCGTGGACGCCACGAAGGCTGGTCAGTACGTCCGCGGCTGTCGACGCTCGGCCGGTCGAGGTCTTCTTCGCGCCGGGCAGCTTCAGCTCGTCGAACAGCACGTTCGCCAGCTGCTGCGGCGAGCCGATGTTGAACTCGTGGCCGACGGAGCCATAGATCGCGGCCTCTAGCGTTGTCACGCGTTCATGAAGCTCGCGGCTCAGCTCCTGGAGGTAGGGCACGTCGATAGCGATGCCCGCCCGCTCCATCGCGGCGAGCACGTTGACGAGCGGCAGCTCGACGTCGTGGTACAGCTCCTCGAGTCCCTCATCGGCCAGCTCGCGCTGCAGGATCGGGCGGATCTCGATGAGCGCTGCCACCTGCTGACCGAGGTGCTCGGCCATCTTGCCGATGGGCACCGCGTCCAGCGCCAGGGCCGAGCGCCCTTCACCGGTCACGGCCTTGATGCTTGGCAGCTCGCGGTTCAGCCGCGACCAGCTCAGGTCCTGGATCGTCACCGTTCGCTGCGACGACTCGACCAGATAGGCCGCGAGGCCCAGGTCGAGCTCACCGCCCCGCAGCTCGATGCCGTAGCGGGCGAGGGCGACCATCGCCTGCTTGATGTTCGTGCTGACCTTCGGCACTTGCGGATCTTCGAGCAGCGGCCGAAGAGCCTCGAGTGCAGGCTGAACGTCGAGCGGCCGATCGCCGCCGTCCTCGGGCCCTGCGCACGGACTGTACAAGGCGCCATCTCGCGCGTTTCCTAGCGCGATGCCGAGGATGTCCGCCCGCATCGCGTCGGAGCGGCTGAGCAGCAGGATCAGCCCGACCGGCTCGGCGGCCTCCTGGATGCGTCGGGCTCGGTTGCGGAGCTCGTCAAGCGAGCAGACGGCGGCCGTCGGCGGCACGGACGGGGCAGCCGCGTCCGCCTGGGAAGCTTCGCCATCGAATAGGGAGCCCTGGCGCGCGCCATTCCGCTGGGCAGCCCGGCCGCGCCCCGCGGCGCCGTCTCCGCCGCCTCGGGCAATTTCCTCGATGCTGGGGAGGCGCTCGATCAGCCCCCGGAAGGCCAGCTCGTGAAAGAGCGCCACCGCCCTCTCGTGGTCGGGCGGCCGCAGCACGCAGTCCTCCAGGTTGAACTCGATCGGCGCGTCCCGCACGATCTCGGCGAGATCGCGCGACAGGCGCATCTGCTCGACATAGGGCGTGATCTGGTCGCGCTGGCGCTGCGGCAGCTTATCCAGGTTCTGGATGACCCCCTCGATATCGCCGTACGTGCCCAGCAGCTGCGCGGCCGTCTTGTCGCCGATCCCGGGAATGCCGGGTATGTTGTCCGTGACGTCGCCCCGCAGCGCCCGCAGGTCGACCAGCTGCCGTGGCTCGAGGTTGTATCGCTGGCGGATGCCCTCCTCGTCGTAGAGCACCGTGTCCGTGACGCCCTTCCGCAGGGCGAGCACCTTGACCTTTGGCCCGACCAGCTGGAAGGCATCGTTGTCGCCGCTGACGACGACGACGTCGAGGCCCTGCTCGGCCGAGCGGAGGGAGAGCGTGCCCAGGAGATCATCCGCCTCCAGGCCGTCGTGCCGGTACGTCTTCACGTGCAGCACGTCGAGGACCTCGTCGACGCGCGCGAACTGGGGTCCGAGCCCCTCCGCCATGGGTGGGCGCGTGCCTTTGTAGGCTTCGAACCGCTTGTGGCGGAACGTGGGCCGGGGCGTATCGAAGGCTGCCGCGATGTGGCTCGGGCGGATATCGCCCAGGGCCCGCAGCAGCATCATGGTGAAGCCGTACGTCGCGTTCAGGAGCTCGCCCTTCGCGTTCGTCAGCGGCGGCAGCGCGTGGAACGCGCGGTGAACGAGCGAGTTGCCGTCCAGGAGGACGATCTTGTCAGGCATCTTCGAACCTACTCGACGCGCAGCCGATCGAAGAGAACGCTCCGGTTCCGAGCGAGCTTTTGCTGGAAGAGCGGGGAGACGAGCGGCTCGCTCGTCATGATGAGGGCGTCCTCACCGTCGTCACTATAGTACCGCTTGCGAATCCCAGCATCGCGGAAGGTGTATTTCCGATACAGCGTCTGCGCGATGTGGTTGGAGACCCGGCACTCGAGCGTCGCCTCGCCTGCGCCGAGGTCCTGGGCGCGCTCAAGTAGGGCGAGAAGCAGAAGCTCACCGACGCCTTCCGAGCGATAGGCAGGGTCCACGGCGATCGTAGTGATGTGGGCCTCGTCCACCATCAGCCACATTCCGCTGTACCCGACGATGGATTCCAGCTCTTCGGCCTCCTCAGCAGCGAAGTGCCGGGCCTGGGCGCGAATCATGCGTACCAGCCGATCCAGGAGCCCGTTGGACTCGTCTGTATCCAGCCCGGCCACGGGGAAGCGTCGCTCGCGGCGCGGCGGGCCGGCGAGGGGCGACCGCTTCGCCACCGCGTAGTGCGCCATCTGGTTGCGTTCGATTTCACGCCGATACGCGGACGCGGGCCAGACCGACGGAAACGACTCCCGCTCGATCGCGGAGACGGCGGGGATCTGACTGAGCTGCATCGCTTCGACGACGTACTTCAGATCGTCTGCGCCGGGCATCAGCCAGTCGGGAGCGAGCGCGCGCGTAGTCAACTGTGGAGGTAGATGGGCTCGACGGCGAGGTCGCCGACGAGCTCTCCGCGTCGAATCTTGATGGCCGCCAGCTCCGCCAGAAAACCCGCCCGACGGGCGCTGGCGGCGGGGCTCGCCAGCTCAACGCGTGCGCCGTACTGGCGCTCTACGGTTTCACGAGACTGGGGGTCCAGATCGACCGCCAGCAGCGACCGCTCGACGGCGGCGAGCTCGAATAGCTCGCCGAGGCCCACGCTTTCGATCCGGGTCTCGTGCGCTAGAGGTATGTCTGGGGGGCGGAACCGCGCGGTAGCGTAGTGGCCGCGCCCAACGTCGATCGCTGCCCGGATGGTCCGCCGGGCACCCGCATGCGCCCAGGCGATCACGTCGAGAGTTGGCACCCGTGCTATCTGGACGTCGAGTGCAAGCGCCATCGCCATCGCAGTCGATACGCCGACCCGGAGGCCTGAATACGAGCCGGGTCCAGCGGCGACGGCGATCGCGGAGACCTCCCGCTTCTCGACCCGAGCGCGAGTCAGGAGCTCCTCGATCGCCGGTAGGAGCTCGGCGGAGTGCCTCCGACCGCTCTGCCAGGTGCTCTCGGCGAGCACCTGGTCCGCGTATAGCGCGACACTGGCCGTGGCGCCCGAGGTGTCGATGGCGAGGATCGGGCCGTCGGTCATGGACGGGCCTTCGCCGATCGCCGAGCAGCGTAGCGCTCGAATACCAGACGGTACGCCGGATGCGGTGAGAGCAATGTGATTCGCCGCGTATGCTCTCCGGTTACGGTCAGCTCGATCTCCACGGCGTCATCCACCAGATCCGGTGGAAGGGACGCCGGCCATTCGACGGCGCACAGACCGTGGCCGCCGAAGTACTCCGCAAGCGCCTCGAGTGTTACCTGGTCCATCTGCTCGACTCGATAGAGGTCGACGTGGTAGAGGGGAAGTCGGCCCACGTACTCGTTCGCGATGACGAACGAAGGGCTGCTGACGATGTCCTCGACGCCGAGTCCCCTGGCGATGCCCTGAACCAGCGTCGTCTTGCCGACGCCGAAAGCGCCGAGCAAGAGGAGCACGTCCGCACCCGCGGCCGCGCCGAGCTCGGCTCCAAATGCGCGCGTTTGCTCCTCGCTGTGGGTCTCGAACGAAAGCTGCTCGGGTACGCTGGTCCCGGTAGTCGAGAAATGCTGGTACCCGAGCTGGCCAAACCACAAGGCCCTCCCCTCAGCTCCGAGAACGCGGACCGCCCCCCGGTCGCCACGGCGCGGCAGCACCTTGCCGATGATGGTCAGGTACGGTTCTCCCTTTGCCCGCAGCAGACCGCTCGCGCGCTCGACGTTCGCGGCGGAGCCCGCGCACACCAGCTCGTAATCCTCGCCGCCCGTCAGCGCCAGCTCCAGAGCATCCCCCGGATATATCGCCTCAGCCGCTGGATGGACAGGCACCCGCGCCGCGTCGAGCTCCGCATCGACGTCGCTTCGCTCGCAGATGTGCTCGACATCCGCAACGAGGCCGTCGCTAACGTCGATGGCGCATCGAACGCCGGCTTGCACGAGCGCTCGCCCCGCCGCGACCCGCGGTATCGGGCGCCGATGGGCGCCGATCAGATCAGCGGAAGGTTCTCGGGTGGCTTCACCCCCTCCCTCGCCCAGCAAGCGTAGCCCCGCTGCCGAGGCGCCGAGCGGGCCGGTCACCGCGAGCATGTCGCCGGGGCGCGCTGCCGACCGCGTGAGCAACGGCGGCTGATCGCTCGCCCCTGTCTCGCCGGGTCGTGACTCCCCGATGAGCGTGACCGAGATCACCACGTTCGGCGCCGAGACGACGTCGCCGCCGACAACGGCGCAGCCGTAGGCATCAGCGCATTCCCGGATGCCGCCGTATAGCGCCTCGACGTCGGCCGGATCCACATCGCTCGGGAGTGCGAGTGCGACGAGCGCGTAGCGCGGCTCGCAGCCCATCGCCGCGACGTCGCTCACGTTTTCGGCGAGCGCCTTCCATCCCAGGTCCATCCAGCTCGTCGTTGCGAGGTCGAAGTGCACGCCCTGCACGAGAGCATCCGCCGTGGCGACGGTCACCGTTCCCGGCGTTGGGCGCCACACGGCGGCGTCGTCGCCTATGCCGAGCAGCAGCCCGGGGGCCTTCGGCCGGCCCAGCACCCCCGCGAGACGGTCGATGAGATGAAATTCACCCATGCGCGACAAGCTCATAGTTGCAGATTATAGGCGCGGCCTTATGTCTATAATCTGGCGTCAGCATGCGCATCGGCGTCGTCAGCGACATCCATAGCAATCTCACGGCGCTGGTTGCTGTCCTCGACGATATGGGGGCCGTGGACCAGCTCTGGTGCCTGGGCGACTTCGTCGGCTATGGCCCCTGGCCGAACGAGTGCATCGACCTCCTCCGCGAGCGCGGCGCTCTGGCGATTGCCGGCAACCACGACCTCGCTGCTATCGGCACCCTTTCCTGCGAAGACTTCAACGGCGACGCCGCGATCGCAGCGCGATGGACTGCTGACCAGCTCAGCCCGAGCTCGCGGTCGTATCTGGAGTCTCTCCGGCCGATCGGTGAAGTCGAGGGTGTGACGCTGGCGCACGGTACCCCGCGCGAGCCAGTGTGGGAATACATGCTGAGCGCCTCGACAGCGGCCGCCGGGTTCGATGCCATCGACACGGACCTCTGCCTTGTCGGCCATACACACATTCCCTCGCTTTTCGTCGAGAGTGAATCCGGCGTGCCAGAAGTCAGCTACATGCCCGGCGGAGCCACCAGCCCGTCGGCTCCGCTGCAGCGGATCGTGAATCCGGGAAGCGTTGGGCAGCCACGCGACCGTGACCCGCGGGCCGCCTACCTTGTATATGACACGGACGCCAAAGAGCTTGCCTGGCGGCGTGTCGAATACGACATCGATAAGGTCCAGAAGCGCATGCGTGAGCTGGGTCTCCCCGCCTTCCTGACCGAACGGCTTGCCTACGGCGTCTGACGTTTCGAAGACCGGTTGGCGACGACTTCGGCGAAGATGATCGCGTTCGGCACGACGATCAGGATGTTGTCGTCAGTGCGAATGGTAGTTGCACGGAAACCGACCTCCTCCACTCGGCCGACGTGCTCTTTCACCTGGATCTCGTCGCCGAGCAGGAAAGGACGCTCGAACAGCAAATAGAGGCCGGCGAAGAAGCTTTTCAGGATGTCCTGGACGGCGAGGCCCAGCGCCAGCCCAACCGCGCCGAAGGTCGCAAGGATCCCCGCCTGGTCGACGCCGACGAAGCTGAGCAACCAGATAAGCCCCAGGAGCCAGACAGCGCCGTAAACGAGGCGGCCGGCGAGAAGGCGAGCGTTCGCGTCGGCCCTCGTCCGCGTCGCCGCTCGGTCGAAGGAGGCACGGGCCCACCTTGCCAACTGCCATGTGATGAGGGCAAAGGCGAACCCGATGGCAATGCGGATGATCCACGCTTCGACCAACCGGCCCGTGGCCGCCGCTACGACTTCCCAGGTCATCGCGAGCTATTACGGCTGAGGGCTCGCACTACTTCGTTACCTGCGATGCGAGCCGGTAGGGCAGGGCCTTGTGCCCTGCCGCCCCGTCGCTTGCCTGGTCAACTCACGGCAGGGGACAAGCCCCCGCCCTACCGGCTTGACGTTTCGTGGGTCACAGCTGACGAGGAAGCGCTAGTTCGCGTTCTGGTTCTGCTGAGCGAGGAGGCCCTTTGCTTCGTCGCCGACGCCCTCTTCGGCGCAGTCAAGGAAGGTCGAGTACAGCGCCTTGTCGAGGAGCTTGCGGCGCCAGTCGTTCTGATCGAGGGTGTTAGCGAGCTCGCGCCGTTGCCGGATCAGCCACGACAGACGGGTAAGGAAGAACAGCTCGGTCGGGCTGTATGAACGGAGTCCGCCGGTCTGAACTGGTGTGCCACTCATGTTCGGGTTTCGCTCGTGCGCCATGAGGTCGCCCCCATGCTTTGACGCCTAGGCTAGCGCCGCTCGCGCGTGGACATTGTAGCACACAGGTTCGGCCCAACAATGGCCCGAAAGCCTTATCCCAACCGCTTTGTAATACCCTTTAAACCACGCGCCGTCCTCTTTCGGGCTGCCCCCGCCAATCCAGCGACCGGGGATTCCTTTGACCGAAGCCGGGTTCCAGCGATCCACAGCTGAGCCTAGCCCACCCCGGATCGGCTTCTTTGCTTCCCTCCGATATCCCGACTCATTGATCCTCTGGATCACACACATCTGTTCGTCGACCCAGTTCTGGATGGACATGGTCGCCCGCCCGTGGCTCGTCTACGAGCTGAGCGACTCGATCATCCTGCTCGGGGTCGTCCAGGCTCTGCGTGGCCTGCCGGTCATCGTTTTCTCCGGCATGGGCGGCATCATGGCGGACCGCCTCGATAGGACCAAGCTCTACGCCGGCGTGCGCTGGGCAAACGCGGCCAGCCTCTTCGCGCTGACTGCGCTCCTGATCTCAGGCCAGGCCGAGGTGTGGCACATCCTGGTGCTCACCGTCCTGGGCGGCATCGCTGGCGCGATGGAGTTTCCCATCCGCCAGTCATTGCTCCCATCCGCCGTGCCCTCGCACCTGTTGATGAACGCGATCGCGCTCAACTCGGTCGGACGGCAGCTCACCCACCTGCTTGCGCCGTCCCTCGCCGGGGTGCTCATCGCGAGCTCTGGCATCACCGGCGCCTACGTTGCGCAGTGCGTGATCTCGCTGGTCGCCGCTGCACTCCCGATATTCCTGCGCATCGCTCCAACTTCCCGGTCGGCATCGCAGGAGTCGGTCGGCGCCAACGTTGTCGGTGCTATCCGCTACGTCCGAGCGAACGAGATTATCCTGACGCTGCTCGTTCTCGCCCTGGCGCAGCGGTTCTTCACCGGCTCGTACCAGACGATGTTCCCCGTGTTTGCCAGAGACATTCACGGCGCGGGCGAGGTGGGGTTCGGCCTGCTGAACTCTGCGATCGGGGCGGGGGCCTTCGTGGGAGCTCTGGCGATAGCTGTCGCGGGCTCGGTCTCTCGTAAGGGCACGCTCCTCCTGGTCGGGGCAGCGCTCCAGGCCCTGGGTCTCATCCTGTTCGCATTCTCTCCCTGGTTCGGTCTCGCGCTCGCGCTGACGGCGGTTGTGGGTGTCGTGCAAACCGCGTACTTCACGATGAACAATACCCTGCTGCTCGCACGAGTCTCCGAGGAGTATCGCGGGCGCGTGCTCTCCCTCTACGACATGGATCGAGGGCTCACCCCATTGGGGGCAATGCTGCTCAGCTGGATCGCGGCCGCCGCGGGTGCGCCGATCGCCGTGGCCCTCATGGCGGCGCCGATGATCCCGCTCATGCTGGTGGTCCTGTGGCGCGTTCCCCGCCTTCGCGACGCCGAGTGACGCATCGCACAGCTTTCCCGACGGGGTGCCCCCTCCCTAACCCTCCCCCGCAGGGGGGAGGGGATGTGATGACCCTCCCCCGCAAGGGGGGAGGGAACTGCTCGGTCCCCTCGTTCAGCCAGCGCAAAAAGGTCGGGGATATCCCGGTGTAACAATTTCATTGCCAGTCAGACACTAAAGACAGTAGACTCGGGCAAGCCCGACGTTCCGGGCAGGAGCTGCGACCCCTCGTGGGCGTTGGGATCCTTCACCTCCACTCCAGCTTTAGCGACGGCATGTCCACCGTCGACGAGATCCTCGACGAAGTCGAACGGGCCGGTGGCGTCGACATCATCGGGATCACCGACCACGACGACTGTCGCTCCTACCAGGCGGCGCTCGACTGGAAGGCAAAGCACCCCGAGTCGCGCGTTCAGCCCATCTGGGGCGCTGAGATCACGGCCTTCGGCTTTACACACATTCTCGCCTACAAGATGCAGCCCCCGTTCCCAACGGAAACTCCAAAAAAGTTCATGGCGTTCCGCAAGGTCGTGGACGAGCTGAACGAGATGGGCTGCTACGTCGTCATGCCTCACATTGATGCGCCGATGGTCGGTATGGGGCGGGGCCGTCTGGCTCGCATGGCCGCCAGGGGCCGCATCTACGGTTACGAGCTCCTGACGCCGTACTTCACCGCTCCCGACTCGCTGCCGGAGCTTCGGGAGATCGGCGAGCGGTACGGCCTCGTCCCGCTCGGTGGGCCCGACGCCCACTTCATCGAAGACATCTTCCGCATCGTGCTGACGTTCCCCGGGCACACCGTCGAAGACTTCGAGCAATCCTGGATCGACCGCACGGTCCGGCCGGAGTCCGGGCGCGAGGGCCCCAAGAAGACGCTGCGCCGCCGGCTGCAGCAGCAGCGCCGATCCCTCGTGCAGCGGCCCCGAGAGCAGGTGGGCAGCTGGGTCCGCAGCCGGATGGTCGCCCCGCTCTGACCTAACCTCCAGCGTCCCGACCGTTGCTATACTCGATGAACGGTCGGCGCGGCCTCCCGTGAGGTACCCCATGGGTGAAGTACGAGTGATAGCGAAGCTGACCAATGCTTGGGATGATGGGCTCGCCCGCCGCGGGCAGCTTGCCCCGGACCGCGTTCGAACCTACGAGGCCGACGCGCTCGTGGACACTGGCTCCGTTCGCTGCGTTCTGCCGCCCCACGTTGTCGAGCGCCTCGGCCTCGAGATCATCGGCCAGCGCGTCGCCGAATACGCCGATGGTCGGCGAGAGGCGGTCGACCTCACCGAGTCTTTCATCGTCCAGGTGCTGGACCGCGAGGAGCTGGAGAGCGCGATGATCCTCGGGGACGAAGTGATCGTCGGCCTCACCGCCCTGGAAAGAATGGACCTCGTCGTCGATCCGATCGGGCGCCGCGTGATCCCCAACCCGGCGCACCCCGACCAGCCGATCTCGAAGGTGAAGTAACCCCGCGGCTCACCGGAAATCGTGGGAGATGCGGATCAGCCGATCCGTCCGCAGGTCCAGCCGCTCGAAGTCCTGCGCGACGATGTGGACGACGTCTCTCTGGCGCTGCACGCGCCGCCCCCGAACGATGAGGAATGCCGAGGTGAACTACTGCAGAATCAGCCGAAACCGGGCAGGCCGCCCGACTCGGAGCTTTTAGACCCGGGCGTGATGTCTAAGACGGCTTCGCCCAGATGGAACTACCGGTGACATCGAGACTGACGACCGGTTCATTGCCAACCACCCAAGCATCGTGGCCTGGCGGGATATCTACAACGTCGCCCGGTCCGAACTCCTCCTCGGAGCCATCACTCATGACCACGTGCATCCGACCGGAGAACATATATCCGAGATGGTGAGCCTGACAGCTCTCTGTCATAACGATCGGCTTCACATCGCTCGACCATTTCCACCCCGGAGGCAGCGTCACGCGCATGAGAGCGACATCGCCAAACTTCACAATCTCCGCCTTACCCGACCCTGCCGGGCGGACCTCATCGG
>Ga0184637_10000625_pt1 | contig 25989 bp, 27 predicted proteins | sample PLM3_127_b2_FD_133143 | JGI IMG/M metagenome (GOLD analysis project Ga0184637, IMG submission 133143) | Groundwater sediment microbial communities from an aquifer in East River, Colorado, USA - PLM3_127_b2 | ecosystem: Environmental > Terrestrial > Soil > Riparian zone | place: USA: East River... | reverse complement strand
GCGTTTTTCGCGCGCAGCCGCTCGACGATCCGGCGCTCGCGCGTCGGCTCGTAGATCGCGGCGCCCTCGTCCTGTTTCCGCACGCCCACCTGCACGACGAGCGCGGCGCGCTCGTTCAACCGCTCGAGGATCGCGTCGTCCACCGCATCGATGCGCGCGCGCAGGCGATCGAGCTCTACCCGCGATGCACCGGGGTCTCGCGACGGGTGGGATGATTCGGGGCGGGACATGGCAGAAACGCGCTAACCCCTTGAAAAATCAGGCGCAGAGTAGGCCATTACCCCGGCGCGCCGCAAACCGGCCCGACCCGATTCCCATTGCGTGGCAACAGGTTACCGCTCCGACCCGCGCCGAGAAGCCAGGCCCCTCGGGGATCGCATCCAACCTCGCGAAACCACTCGCGCTAACGGCGTCAAGCAGCTCGGTACCGGCGTCGATAAGCGCGCCGTGAGCAGCGAAGAGGCTTCTTTGCGGGCCCGCAATCTCGCCGGCGATCGGCCTGCCGCGTTCAGCGGCCTGGCCACCAAGCTGATCTTATTTGTGTTCGCGTCGACCTTCGTCACCGCGACGCTCGTCAGCTGGATCTCGATCCAGTCGACCAGCGGATCGCTGCGTACGATGATCGAGCGGATGTATCCGCTCGCGCTCGATCATGCCGCCCAGCGCATCGAGCCGTGGGTGGACGGAATCCGCCTCCACCTCGAGCTCGTCGCGCACCACCGGGCTTCCGATGCGCAAAGCCCCGCCACAGCCGAGGACCGCCGCTGGCTCGACGGGCTCGCGATCTACGATACCCGCGGCGTGCGGCAGCACGCGTGGGGAAGCGTGCCCGAAGCAGCGGATGCCGCGCTCCGCGCCGCGGATCGCGTGGCGGCGATTCGCCTCGAATCGGGCGACTGGGCGCTAGCCGTCGCGCCACAACAGCCGTCGGACGGCCAGAAGCTCGTCGGCGTCGTGTCGCTCGCGCGCCTGGTGCCGCTGTTCGCGGTCGGGCTTCCGACGGAGGACGCGCTGCTCGCGCTGGTCGACGGCGAGGGGCGCGTGCTGGTGCGCGCCGGAAAAACGCCGAGCCGCGCGCCGATCGACCGCATCGCGGTGCAGGCGCTGCGGTCGCAGGGCGCGCTCCGCGAGACGGAGCTCGCCGGCGAGCACGTGATCGGCACCGCGCGGCCGATCGCGCTGCTCGACTGGCACGTCGCGATCATCACCCCGTTCGACGCGGCCTACGCGCCGGTGCTCTCGGTGGTGAAGCGGGTGCTGCTGATCGATCTGTGCATCATCCTCGCGTTCAGCTTCCTCGCCTACCGCATCACGGCGCGCGTGGTGCGCCCGATCGGACACCTGTCCGACGCCGCGCGGCGCCTCGCGCTCGGCGAGACGGACTTCGAGATCCCGGAGCACTCATCGCGCGACGAGATCGGCCTGCTCACCCGCACCTTCAACGACATGATCCAAAAGCAGCGCCGGCACCGGAAGGAGAACGAGGAGACCCACCGGTACCTCAAGGACCACAACGACCGCCTCCAGCAGGCGAACGAGGTCTTGAACCAGCTGTCGATCACCGACGGCCTCACGAAGCTCCACAATCACCGCTTCTTCCAGGACCATCTCACGCGCGAGATCCGGCGCGTGGAGCGCACGGCGGAGCCGCTCGCGATCCTGATCATGGATATCGACGACTTCAAACGGCTGAACGACCGCCTCGGGCACGCCGCCGGCGATGAGGTCCTGATGCGGATCGCGGACATCCTGACCGGAGCCGTGCGCGCCAGCGACCTGTGTGCCCGCTACGGCGGCGAGGAGTTCGTGATCCTGGCCCCGAACACCGACGCGCAGGGCGCTTACGCGCTCGCCGAGAAGGTCCGCACGTCGATCGCGGAATCGTCGTTCATCGTCGACGATTCGCTGCGCCCGCTGCGCGCCACGATCTCGATCGGCGTCGCCGCGTTCTGCGGCAACCGCAAGCGCTTCTTCCAGAAGGCCGACCAGGCCCTCTACCGCGCCAAGGCCGACGGCAAGAACTGCGTCGTGGTGCACGAGGACGATCTGCCCCAAGACGACGAGGCGTCGACCGCGTAGCATCTGCCGCCGTGACCGTCGTGATCGGCCTCACCGGGGGAATCGGCTCCGGCAAGAGCACCGTGGCGCGGGTGCTCCGCGAGCAGGGCGCCACGGTGATCGACGCCGACGCGATCGTGCACGAGCTGCAGGAGCCGGGGATGCCGATGGTCGCCGAGCTGGCGCGCGCGTTCGGGCCCGGGATCCTCGATGCCTCCGGCGCGCTCGACCGCAAGGCGCTCGGCGCGATCGTATTCCGCGACGAGACGGCGCGGCAGCGGCTCGAGGCGCTCGTGCATCCCGCGGTGGGCGTCGAATTCGGCCGCCGGCTCGCCGCCGCGATCGCGGCCGGGGCGAAGCTCGTCGTGCTCGACATCCCGCTGCTGTTCGAAGGGCGGGCGTCGGGGCGCGGCAGCGCGGCGAAGATGGATGTCGCGGCGACCGTCGTGGTGTGGGTGCCGGAGTCGGTGCAGATCGAGCGCCAGATCCAGCGCGACGGCTGCTCGCGCGACGAGGCCGTGTCGCGCGTCCAGGCCCAGCTCTCGCTCGACCGCAAGCGCGACCTCGCCGATCACGTGATCGACAACGCGGGCTCGCTCGCGGAGACCGAGCGGCAGGTGCGGGCGTTGTATCGCGAGCTGGTTGGCGGGTTACGGCCTCCGGCCTAACCCGCCCTACGTAGGGCGGATCAGCGGTGCATAATCCGCCGCAGCGGCCGCTTGAGCTCGGCCACGAATTCGGCTGCGGCCGCGACCGCGGCATCGGGCGACCCCGCGCGCTCGATCCGATCGACGAGCGCGCTGCCGACCACGACGCCGTCGGCAAACTCCGCGACGCGCGCCGCCTGCTCGGGGGTCGACACGCCAAACCCGACGCAGACCGGCACGTCGGAGACAGCGCGCACCGCGCGCACCTCCTGCTCGAGCGTGTCCGACAGCTCGCGCCGCGCGCCGGTGGTGCCGGTGAGCGACACGAAGTAGAGGAAGCCGGCCGTCCGCCGCGCGAGCATCGCGAGCCGCTCGGGCTGCGTGGTGGGCGCCGCCAGCAGGATCGGATCGACGCCGCGCGCGCGCAACGCGGCGTGCAGTGTCTCGCCCTCTTCGGGCGGCAGATCGACCGCAATCAATCCGTCGACGCCAACCTCTCCCGCCGCCGCCGCGAACTCCTGCTCGCCCATCGCGAGCAGGTTGTTGGCGTAGCCCATCAGCACGATCGGTATATCGACTCGCGAGCGAAGCCTTGCGACGAGCTGGAGCACCACGCGCAGCGACGTGCCGGCGCGCAGCGCGCGCTCGCTGGCGCGCTGAATCGTCGGTCCCTCGGCCATCGGATCCGAGAACGGGACGCCCAGCTCGATCACGTCGGCGCCTGCCATGGCGAGCGCGGGCACCAGCGCCTCGGTGGTCGCCAGATCCGGATCGCCGGCGGTGACGAACGGGATCAGCGCCGTCTCACCGCGCGCGCGCAGCACCGCGAACCGATCGGCGAGCCTGCTCATGCGGCGCGGCTCATGAGTCGCCGCGATCCGCCCGACGCGCCGCGAGCCGCTCGCGCACCAGCGGCGCGTCCTTGTCGCCGCGACCGGAGAGATTGATCAACAACAGGCCGTCGCGTCCGAGCTCGGGCGCGAGCCGCCGGGCGTGGGCCACCGCGTGCGCCGACTCGAGGGCCGGGATGATCCCCTCGGTGCGCGACAGGTAGACGAACGAGTCGAGCGCCTCCGCGTCGGTGGCGGTCACGTACTCGGCGCGGCCGCTGTCGCGCAGATAGGCGTGCTCCGGACCCACCCCGGGATAGTCGAGCCCGGCGGAGATCGAGTGCGCCGGAAATACCTGCCCGTCGTCGTCGAAGAGAAAAAGGCTCCTCATCCCGTGCAGCACTCCCGGCGCGCCCGCCGACAGCGCGGCGCCGTGGCGTCCGGTGGAGAGCCCCTCGCCGGCGGCCTCGACGCCGACGAGGCGCACGCCGGCATCGGCGAGGAACGGATGGAAGATGCCGATCGCGTTTGATCCACCGCCCACGCAGGCGACGATCGCATCCGGGAGACGTCCCGCGGCCGCGAGGATCTGCTCGCGCGCCTCGATCCCGATCACGCGCTGGAAGTCGCGAACGATCGTCGGGTAGGGATGCGGCCCCATCACCGATCCGATGCAGTAGTAGGTGTCGCGGACGTTCGTGACCCAGTCGCGCAGCGCCTCGTTGGTCGCGTCCTTGAGCGTCCGCGAGCCGCTCGCTACCGGTCGCACCTCGGCGCCGAGCAGCTCCATGCGGAAGACGTTCAGCGATTGGCGCTCGACGTCCTCCGCACCCATGTAGACGACGCACTGCTGGCCCAAGAGCGCCGCGGCCGTGGCGGTTGCGACGCCGTGCTGGCCGGCTCCGGTCTCGGCGATCACGCGCGGCTTGCCCATGTGCCGCGCCAAGAGGCATTGACCGAGCACGTTGTTGATCTTGTGCGCGCCGGTATGGGCCAGGTCCTCGCGTTTGAGATAGACCGCGGCGCCGCCGAGATCACCGGTCATCCGGCGCGCGAACGAGAGCGGCGTCGGGCGTCCCGCGTAGTGGGTGAGCAGGTCTTCGAGCTCGGCGGTGAACGCCTGAGAGCGGGACAGGCGCGGGTAGGCCAGCGTGAGCTCGTCGAGCGCGGCGATCAGCGTCTCGGGAACGTAACGGCCGCCGTATTCGCCGAAGCGCCCGCGCTCGTCGGCGCGGCTGGTGAAGCTCGGGCGATCCGCGCTCATTCCGCCTTCTTGGGCTCCGGCGCCTCGGCGGTGCGCACCGCCAGCACGAAGCGCGCGATCTTGTCGGCGTCCTTGCGGTGTGCTTCGCCCTCGACCCCGGACGCGACGTCCACGCCCCACGGCAAGAGATCGCCGAGGTCGGCGAGCGCGCCGCCGACGTTGTCCGGGTCGAGCCCACCGGCGAGGATCACGTCGTGACCGCTCTCGATCATCGGAGCGGCGTCCGACCAGTTCCACTGCTTGCCGCGGCCGCCGCCCTCGGTCGGGTGATCGAGCAGCAGCATCGTGCCGGGGTACTGCTCGGCGGCATCGGGATCGGCGCCGCGGATCGCCTTGATCACCGGAAGATCCACGCTCTCGACCTGCTCCTCGGTCTCGTCACCGTGGAACTGGAGGCGATCGAGATCCACCCGGCGCAGCACGCGCTCGATCTCTTCGGGCTCGGCGTTCTGGAACACGCCCACCAGCTCGACGCGACCCGCCACGCGCGCCGCGATCGCCGCAGCCGTCTTGAGATCCAGGCAGCGCGGAGACGACGGGACGAAGTTCAGACCGAGCAGGTCCGCCCCCGCGGCGACGGCGATCTCGGCATCGTCCGGGTGGATGATCCCGCAGATCTTGATTCGAACGTTCACGAAACCCTCCGCAGGCGCCGCAGCGCGCCGGCCACGTCCGCTTCGCGCATCAGCGACTCTCCGACCAGGAAAGCGTGCGCTCCGGACTCGGCTAGTCGCGCCATGTCGGCGCGGGTGAAGATGCCACTTTCGGCGACCACGACGACCCCCTGTGGAATTCGCGGCGCGAGCCGCTCGGTAACGCCCAGATCCGTGTCGAAGGTGCGCAGATCGCGGTTGTTGATGCCGACCACGCGCGCGCCCGCCGCCAGCGCGACATCGAGCTCGGCCTCGTCGTGCACCTCGACCAGCGCGGTGAGCCCGAGTGCCTCGGCGCGCGCTCGAAGACTTGCGAGCGCGTCGGGCGCCAGCGCGGCGGCGATCAGCAGCACCGCGTCGGCGCCCTCCACGCGCGCCTCGTCGACCTGGTAGGCATCGATCACGAAGTCCTTGCGCAAGAGCGGCGTGTCCACCGCGCGGCGCACCGCCGCCAGGAAGTCGAGGTGCCCGCCGAAGAACGACTCGTCGGTGAGCACCGAGATCGCCGCGGCACCGCCCTCGGCGTAGGCTGTGGCACAGGCGACCGGGTCGAAGTCCGCCCGGATCTCGCCCCGGCTCGGCGAGCGGCGCTTGACCTCGGCGATCACGCGCGGCTCCGGCCCACGGGCGATCGCACCGGCGAAGTCGCGCAGCGGCCCTGCCTCCGCCTCGGCGCGGCGCGCCAGCGACTCGGGCGCTTCGCGGCGGCACGCCGCCGCGAGCTCGACGCGCTTGTGGTCGAGGATCCGGTCGAGAATCATCGCCGCCCCGGCGCGGTGGCCGCGATCAGCGCGGCGAGCTTCGCGCGCGCCGCCCCGGAGTCGAGGCTGGCGCGCGCGAGCGCGAGACCTTCCGCGAGATCGCCGGCGGCTCCCGCCACCCACAGCACGGCAGCGGCGTTCAGCAGCACGACGTCGCGTCGGGGTCCGCGCTCCCCGTCGAGCACCGCAACGGTGATCTTCGCGTTCTGCGCCGGATCGCCGCCGCGCAGCGCCTCGCCGGATGCCGTTGCTATGCCGTGCGCCCGCGGATCGATCTCCAGCTCGCGTACCGCGCCGCCGTCGAGCAGCGCTCCGTGCGTGATGCCGGTGACCGTCACCTCGTCGAGGCCGTCGCTGCCGTGCACGACCAGCGCGCGCACGGACCCGAGCCGCGCGAGCGCCGCCGCCAGCTTCGGAACCAGCGCGCGGTCGTAGACGCCGATCATCTGGCGCCGCACGCCGAGCGGGTTCAACAGCGGCCCCATGCAGTTCATCAACGTGCGAATCCCGAGCTGCTGGCGGACCTCGGCCACGTGGCGCATCGCCGGGTGCGCAAGCCGCGCGAAGAACGGCGCGATGCCAACCTCGGCGAGCACGCGCGCGGCGTCCGCCACCTCGAGATCGATCCCGACACCGAGCGCCTCGAGCACGTCGATGCTGCCCGACTGGCTCGATGCCGCGCGGTTGCCGTGCTTCGCCACCGGAACGCCGGCGCCCGCTACGACGAAGGCAGCGGTGGTCGAGATGTTGAACGTGTGCGCGCCGTCGCCACCGGTGCCGCAGGTGTCGACGGTGCGCGGGTCGAGACACGGCGCCGTCACCGCCACCGCGCGCAGCGCGCGGGCCGCCGCGACGATCTCCCCGACCGTCTCGCCCTTGGTGCGCAGCGCGGCGAGCAGCGCGGCGATCCCGACCGGCGAAGCCACGCCGGCGGTGATCTCCGCGAACGCCGCCTCGAGCAGCGCGGCCGGCAGCTCGACTCCGCGCACGGCGTGTTCGACCGCGGCGCGCACGCTCACGCGTCCGCTCGCCGGCAGCGGGCGAGGAAGTTGCCGAGCAGCCGCTTGCCGCACGGGGTGAGGATCGACTCCGGGTGGAACTGCACGCCCTCGATCGGGAGCGCGCGGTGGCGCACCGCCATGATCTCGCGATCGGCCGTGCGCGCGCTGATCAGGAGCTCGTCCGGGCACGAGGACTCGTCGATCACGAGCGAGTGGTAGCGGGTCGCCTCGAGCGGCGTCTCGATCCCTTCGAACACGCCCTTCCCGTCGTGCTCGATCGCCGAGACCTTGCCGTGCATGATCCGGCGCGCCCGCGCGATCCGCCCGCCGAACGCGACGCCGATCGACTGGTGCCCGAGGCACACGCCGAGCAGCGGGGTTCCGCGCTCGGCGCACGCGCGCACGGTTTCGATCGAGATCCCCGCGCCGTCGGGATCACCCGGTCCGGGCGAGATCACGACGCCCGCCGGCCCGCGGTCGAGCAGTGCTTGCGCCGAGACGGCGTCGTTGCGCACGACCTCGACCTGCGCGCCCAGCTCCGAGAGGTACTGCACGAGGTTGTAGGTGAAGGAGTCGTAGTTGTCGATCATCGCGACGCGCATAAGGGCCTTGGTCAGTCGACTCCCTCTCGCGCCATGTCGATCGCCTCGACCAGCGCGCGGCCCTTGTTGATCGTCTCCTGGTACTCGGACTCGGGGTCGGAGTCCGCGACGATGCCGGCGCCCGAGCGCAGGAAGATCTCGCCGTCCTTCACGAGCAGCGTGCGGATCGCGATCGCCGTGTCCATGTTGCCCGAGTAGTCGACATAGCCGACGCAGCCGCCGTAGGGCCCGCGCCGCAGCGTCTCCAGCTCGTCGATGATCTCCATCGCGCGCACTTTGGGCGCGCCCGACAGCGTGCCGGCCGGAAACGTGGCGCGCAGCAGGTCGAGCCAGTCGAGCCCGTCGCGCAGCCGCGCCGACACGTTCGAGACGATGTGCATCACGTGGGAGTAGCGCTCGATCGCGGCGTACTCGCTGACCCGCACGCTGCCGGGCTCCGCGACGCGCCCGACGTCGTTGCGGCCGAGATCCACCAGCATCACGTGCTCGGCGCGCTCCTTCGGGTCGGCGAGCAGGTCGGCCTCGAACGCGGCGTCCTCCTCGGGCGTCCGGCCGCGCGGGCGCGTGCCGGCGATCGGCCGCACGTCGATCCGGCCATCCTCCAGGCGCACCAGGATCTCCGGTGACGAGCCGATCAGCACCGGCCCCTCGCAGCGCAGGAAGAACAGATACGGGCTCGGATTGATCACGCGCAGGTGGCGATAGATCGTGAACGGGTCGACCTGGAGCGGGATCCGGAACTGCTGGGACAGCACCACCTGGAAGATGTCGCCCGCCTCGATGTACTCCTTGGCGCGCTTGACGCTCTCGTGGAACGCCTCGCGGGTGACGCTCCGCACCACGTCCATCGGCGCACGCACCGGCGGGATCGGCGGCTCGGCGGGCAGCGGCTGGCGCAGCCGCGCGACCACCGCGTCGAGCGCCGCCGTCGCGTCGGCGTACGCCTTGCTGAGGTCGGTGCCGGCCTCGACCGCCACGTGGCGCACGATCGCCGCGGTCTTCCGCACGTTGTCGACGACCACGATCGTCTCGGGCAGCACGAACCAGAGGTCCGGCATCCCGGTCTCGTCGGGGTTTGCGTCGGGCACGCGCTCGATGAAGCGCACCCAGTCGTAGCTGACGAGGCCGACCGCGCCGCCGAGGAAGCGCGGCAGAGGCGAGCCTTCGATCGCCACCGGCGAGAGGCGCGCGAGCTTCGCGCGCAGGATCTCGAGCGGGTCGCCCGGCGCGGTGATGTGCTCGACGCGACCGTCCGTCTCCCACTCCACGGCAGACCCGCGCGCGCGGAACACCGCGCGCGCGCCGGTGCCGATGAAGCTGAAGCGCCCCCACTTCTCGCCGCCCTCGACGGACTCGAACAGGAAGCTGGTGCGCCCGTCGTCGAGGCGCCGGAACAGCGACAGCGGCGTGTCCATGTCTGCCAGGATCTCGCGCACCACCGGAACCCAATTCCCCCGCCTGGCGAGCTCCTCGAAGGATTCCTGGGACGGGCGAAGCACGGGGGCCTCGGAAGGGGCCGCTGCGGCCCGGTGGCGATGGAGGCGAAAAGCGATGGCGGTTCGGAGGCTTACCAAAGGGCCTACAAGCCGTCAAGCAAGCTCGGACGCGGGCGCGGGGGCTCGCCGCCGAGACCCACCAGGCGATACACCACCTTTGCGTCGACACCGCGCGTGCGGTCCTGCGCGAGCTGGAGGCCGAGCGCCCAGCAGCCGCACTTCGACAGGTATTCGACCAGGCCCTGGTTGGCGAGCGCGTGACTGCCCTCGATCGAGTAGGCGAGCCCGTAGCTCACACTCCATTGCGCAGTGAGATCGAGCGAGACACCGCCGCGCAGCTGATGGATGTGCAGGGCGATGTCGTTCTCGTCGAAGCGATCGCCGGCGCGGAAGTCCTCGAAGAACAGCGGCACCTGCCGCGCCCAGCGATAGCCGGCTTGGAACGCGACTCCCGCCGGGTGGTTCCAGCGCGCCTCGGCGAGGCCCTCGTCGAAGTGGGCCGCGTCGGGGTCGAAGTCGGCGTGGAAGCGCAGATCGATCTGCTCGAGCGGAAACGCGCGGCCGTCGAGGATCGCGCTGTCGAACGCCCTGCCCTCCACGTCGTAGAGCCCGAGCAGCGAGAAGTCGGCGAGCAGCGCGGTCTCGCCGTCGGCGCGCTCGAGGTACAGGCGGTTGTCGAAGCCCGCGCTGGCGCGGCTGGCCCGGGCGATGCGGTCGGCGTCGTCGCGCGTCACTGCGTCGAGGTCGAGCGCGCGGATCCGGTCGAGCGGAGCGGCGGTCGCGGGCACGAACAGGCCGTTGCGCTCCTGCGAGCGCGTATAGGCCAGCGCATAGCCCGCGCGCGGCTCGAGCACGTGCACGAAGCGCGCGAAGCGCCGGCGCAGGCGCGTCGAGAGGTCGACCCGCGTCGTCAGAAAGCCCCGCTGGCGATAGGAGCGGATCCGGGAGTCGTAGAGGGTCTGGTGCCAGCCCACCTCGGGCACCAGCGACACGCCGCGGACGTCGAGCGGAAGTGCTAGGCGCGGCTGGAGCAGCAGCCGGTGGCCGCGATCGGTCAGCGGCTCGCCTTCCTGGAAGCGACCGTCGCCCTCGGAGCCGCCGAACGGGATGAAGTCATCGGCGTGGGGGTCCGGCGGCGGCCCGGGCTCGCTGTGCTGCGCGAACCCCGCGACCGCATCGGGCAGCGCGTCGACGCCGGTGTCGAGAAACAGCCCGCTCGGGTCCACCCGCGCGCCGGGCAGCTCGTGCTCGGCGCGCCGGCGCGCTTCGAACCAGGCGTAGTCGACCTCGAGCGAGGGCACGACGAGCGGGATCCCCGGCACGCCGCCGGCGAGCCAATCGACGTGGGCGGTCGGCCAGCGCTGGAGCAGGAAGCGGTCGCGATCCAGGTCGTCGGGATTCTGCAGGTCGTCGACGACGCCGGCCCCCGCGCGCGCGCCCGTCCTGCCCAGCGCGCCGAACGGGCGCGACAGCGCGGCCTGGGATTCCAGGAAGCGGTCCGAGCGATGCGCCTCGAGCTCGCGGAAGTCGTACGGCACCTCGTTGTCCGACGCGAAGCGGTAGTCGGTCTGGAGACGCAGTCCGGCGGGCAGGAACCAGTCGTGCGCGCCAGACGTGCTCCAGCGGTTGCGCCCGAACGGCTCGTCGGGGGTCTTCGCGTCGATCTTCTGGTCGCGGTAGTAGGCCCCGAGCAGGTCACCCTCGGAGCGCTCGCCAGTGACGTACTCGAACAGCGCCGCGCCGCCGGCGCCGCGGTCGGCGGAGTAGCGCGGCGTCAGCATCAGGCCGGCATCCTCGCGCATCGCCCAGAAGATCGGCAGCCCGATCTCGAAGCCGCGAAAGCTCCCGAACGAGAGCTCCGGGAACAAGAGGCCCGTCTGCCGCTCCGTCTTGACCGGGAAGATCATCCACGGGATCCACGCGAGGGGCACCCCGAACACGTCGAAGGTCGTGTTGCGCGCGGTGGCGTAGCCCTCGACCTCGAGCTCGGCCTCCGCGGAGCGGAGCACCCACGGGTCGACGTCTTCCGGGTCGGGGCAGCGGCAGGTGGTGAATCTGCCGTCGCGGAACGAGTAGGTGCTCTCGCCGGTCTTCGCGATCTCGGCCGCGCTGGCGCGAAAGCGGGTGGTCTGCGAATCCAATCTTGCGCCGTGCAAGACGCCCTGAATCGTCTCGAGCTCGAACTCGACGAAGTCGGCCGTCACGACGTCTCCGGCCTCCTCGAGCTGAACGTTTCCGCTCGCCACACCGGTGCCGGTCTTGCGGTTGAAGGCGACCCAGTCGGCGCGCAGCGTGCGCCCGGATTGACGGATCGTGACCTCACCGCGGCCGACGTAGAGCTCGCGCTCCATGTCATAGTGCAGCGAGTCCGCGGTCAGCTCGAAGGGCTCCTGGCGCAGCTGATCGGAGAGCACTCCCGCCGGGTCGGCGGCCCCGGCGAGGAGCACGGCGAGAGCCGCGATGCAGAAGCGGGAGCCGAGCGGCATGCCGGCGGCACCCTAGCAAGCGGTCCTACTCGCGGCCTCCTAGGCCGGCTCGGCGGTCTCCAGGAATCCGTTCAGCGCCTCGCAGTCGGGGATGTGCAGCACGTCGTCCTCGAGCGTGACGAGCTTGCGATCGAAGAGCTGATGGAGCGCGCGGTGCGCCTCGAGCATCGAGAGCCCGGCCGACGCGGCGAGCTCGGCGAGCTTCGATTCGATCCGGATGCCCGACTCGTCTTCCGGAGCGCCGTGCCGGAGCAGCGCGCGCACGATCGGTTGCATCAGGTCGTCGATCCCGAGCGCCGCGAGCCTGCGCTCGGCCTCGATCAGCCGCGCCACCAGCACGCGAATCATCCGGATCGCGATCACCGGCTGCTCGAGGCACATCGCCTCGAGGGTCTCGCGGTCGAGCGCGATCAGCCGCGTGGCGTTGACGGCCACGGCGCGCGAGGTGCGGCGCTCGCCCATCACCACGCCGAACTCCCCGAAGAAGTCGCCGGGCCCGAGTCGCGCGACGACGCGCTGCTTGGCCTCGGTTTCCCGGACGAGCTCCACCTCTCCCGACTGGATCACGTAGAGCTGGTCGCCGGGATCGCCGGTGTCGAAGACCGTCTCCCCGGGCGAGAGCGTGCGCTGGTAGTAGCGCCGCACCTTCACCGAGGTGAGCTCTTCGGTCTGGGACACACCCTCCTCCATCCCCGGGCGAGCCGGAGCGGCGACCCGGGCCGGCGCCTGGATCCTCATCGATTTCGACCGGTTGGCGGGCGGGCTTGAGGCGGGGGGAGACGCTACGAGCCCACGAGGTGGGCGATCGCCTGCTCGATCTCCGCCGCCGTCGCGAGCCCGACCGTCACGGAGTCGATCGCGCCCTCCGGATCGATCACGACCGTGGCGGGGAAGCCCATCGCGCCGAAGCGGCGCGCCAGGTCCTCGTCGGCGCCCCACAGCAGCGGATAGTCGGCGACCGCGTCGTTCTCTTCGCCCCAGGCCCGGATCTCGTCGGGGCTCGCACCGCCGAGCTCCACGCCCAGCACGACCACCTTGCCGGAGGCGCGATGCGCCTTCCAAACCTGGTTCAGCTCGGGGGGCTGGAACACGCACGGCTCGCACCAGGTGGCCCACAGATCGATCACCACGGTGCGGCCGCGCAGCTCCGACAGGCGCACGGTCCGGCCCTCCAGGTCCGTGTGCGCGAAGTCGGGCGCCGGACTCCCGCCCTGCGCGCCGTCCCGCGAATCGACGCAGGCAGCGGCGGCGAGCGCCAGCGGCGCGCACCAGAGCCAGAGCCAGCGAGCGGTCATTGCAGCGCCCGCTCCGCCGCGGTGATGAAGTCGTTGAGGAACGAGAAGTAGCTGTTCAGCGCCGTGAACCGGTTGGTGACGAGCAGCAAGCCCACACCGACGAGCACCAGACCGGAGCCGATCTCGAGCGCGCGGAAGTGCCGCTTGATGCGCGCGAACGCGTGGAAGAAGCGCTCGATGCTCCACCCGGCGAGCAGGAACGGCACGGCGAGCCCGGCCGAGTAGACCAGCAAGAGGCCGATGCCCTGGAACGCGGTCTCGCGCGCGCCGGCCACCGCGAGAATCGCCGCGAGGATCGGACCGATGCACGGCGACCAACCGAGTGCGAAGCCGGCGCCCACCACCGCCGAGCTGCTGAAGCTCTTCTGGTTCACCAGGAAGTGGAAACGGGTGTCGCGGTAGAGCGCGCGAATCGGCGTGATCCCGGCCATGTGCAGACCCAGCACGAGGATCACGACGCCGGCGAGCTGGCTGATCCCGATCTCCAGCCCGAACAGGGCTAGGCGCCACGTGCGCACGACGTGACCCACGGCCACGGCACCGACGCCCATCACGACGAACACGAACGAGAAGCCGGACACGAAGCCCAGGCACGCGCGCATCACGCGCCGGCGCAGCGCGCTGTCGGTGTGGCCCTCGCGCATCTCCTCGACGGAGAGGCCCGAGACCAGCGAGAGATATGCGGGCAGCAGCGGCAACACGCACGGCGAGAGCACGGAGAGAAGCCCCGCGGCAAACGCCAGGAAGATGTCCGGATCGACTCGACCCGCCATCGCGAGAGAGAAGCACCCCACTCCGCGGCACGCCAGCAGATTCGGGGCGCCGGCGCGAGCCCGGCGCCCCGAGAACGGTGGCGGTCGCGAACCGCGAATGGTCAGTAGTCCTTTTCGGTGAAGCCCGCGTCCGGCGGCGCCGACACCGCGGCCTGCTGCACTTCGCGGTAGCGCGGCTCGCGGCCGTAGAACTCGAGGCCGCGCTCCATCCGGATGTGCTCGGGCGTCACGACGTAGTCGCCGCGGACCGAGGCCGTGATCACGGAGTCCAGCACCTGCGGGTCGCCGCCCGAGAGACCCCACGCTGCGCCACCGATCAGCAATCCGAGCGTGGCGTACGTGAGCTTGACCGGTCCGTAGATGATCGTGCTCAGGGCGGACAGCGCCCCGATGCCGGCCTCGTTGCTGAGACCCGTCTCCTGCTCGGCCCGCACGGCCATCGGCGCTGTCGCCACCGCCAGGATCAGCGCGGCGAAAAGCGCGCTGCGTCGCACTGCGTTCATTTCGTCCAACCTCCCCGATCGCTGCTTCCGTGGGCATCGATCGTCGATGGGGGCCGGCTCCACGCCGACCCCGAGTGACCCCGATCCCGCTGGCCTCCCGCTTGGGATCCAGTGGGGATGCCCCCACGACCGAGCCTGCCCCCCAGCAGGGACTCCGTCGGTGACGCATCTCACCGGGCTGCTGACCTCGTACAGCGTCAGCGCATCCCTCCACGGATGCGATCAAACGCCGTATCCCCCCGGCGGGAGAATGACGCCCCCAAGGGGTCCGTCAACCCCTCGAGGCGCCCTCAGAGCTCACGGCGCGTATCGAGCAGGATCGTGACCGGCCCGGTGTTCACGAGCGACACGTCCATCGCGGCCTGGAAGCGGCCGGCGACGACCGGGACACCTGCGGCGCGCGCCGCTTCGAGCACCGCCTCGAGCAGCGGCGCCGCGCGCTCGGCCGGCGCGGCCCCGGCGTAGGACGGACGCCGGCCCTGCCGCGCATCGCCTAGCAACGTGAACTGGGAGACGACGCCGAGCGTACCGCCGGTCTCGAGCAGCGAGCGATTCATCCGTCCGTCGGCGTCGGGGAATACGCGCAGCCCGACCAGCTTGCGCGCCAGCTCCGCGGCGTCAGCGGGCGTGTCGTCGACGGCGACGCCGACCAGCGCGAGCAGTCCCTCGCGCATGCGCGCAACCTCTTCGCCGCCGACGTGCACCGCGGCCTCGCGCACGCGCTGAACGACGGCGCGCACGACTAGATGCGATCCTGGCGGGCGAAACGCCCCTCGTAGCGCGCCTCGCCCTCGGTGCGCATCAACACGATCTGACACAGTCGCACGCCGGCGTGGATGCGCAGCGGATGACCCGAGACGTTGCTCATCTCGAGCACCTGCCGGTTGTCGACGCCGGGCTGCACGAACGCCGACGTGACGTGGATCATCAGACCGAGCCGCGCGAAGCGGCTGCGCCCCTCGAGAAAGCCGCACACGTTCGCCGGCAGCCGGATCCGCTCCCGGGTGATGCCGTGGATCGTGCTGCCGGGCGCGAGCACGTAGGGCTCTGCGAGCGTCGCGACGCGCGTGTGGTCGCGGTAGTCGGAGTCAGCGACCAGATCGATCGGCTGCTCGGGGTGCTCGATCACGCGGATCTCGTCGCCGAGCGTCAGGTCGATCGACGCCGCGCCGAGCTGATCCTCGTCGAACGGCGTGATCACCAGCCGGCCCGCAGCGAGCTCGGCACGAATCGCGTCGCGCGTCAGGACGGTCATCGTCGGCTCGGGCGGGTCATCGGGCGGCGCATGATACCGTATGCCGATGGAGCACCCGTTCTTCGCCCCGGCGCGTCCGCTCGCGATCGGACACCGCGGGTGTGCCGGCGAGGTGCCGGAGAATACGCTCGCATCGTTCGCGCGCGGGCTCGAGCGCGGTGCCGTCGTGATCGAGACCGATGTGCACCTGACGCGCGACCGGGTGCCCGTTCTCCTCCACGATGCGGACGTCGCGCGCGTCACCGACGGCGGCGGCGCGGTGCGAGACCTCGATTCGGCGACACTGCGCCGGCTCGACGCGGGCTTCCGCTTCGCGGCGCCCGATGGCTCGACGCCGTATCGCGGCACCGGGCTGCGCATCCCGAGCCTCGCCGAAGCGCTCGACGCGCTGCCCGGCACGCGTTTCAACCTCGAGCTCAAGGAAGATCGGCCGGAGCTGGTGGCGCGCGTGCTCGGCGTGATCCGCGACGCCGGCCGCGAAGAGCTCACGCTCGTCACGTCGGGCGGCGATCCGCTGATGCAGAAGATCCGGGCCGAGGTGCGGCGCTCTGGGTCGCGCGTGGCGCTCGGCGCCAGCGCCGGCGAAGTCGCGCGCTTCGCGCTGGCCGCGCGCGACGGGCAGGTGCCCCCGCGCGAGCCGATGGCGCTACAGATCCCCACCCATTTCGCCGGCCAGCCGCTCGTCACCCCGGCGCTGCTGGCTGCCGCCCACGCGCATGGCGTTCACGTGCACGTGTGGACGATCAATGAGCCCGAGGAGATCGCCGCGCTGCTCGACCAGGGCGTGGACGGCATCATCTCGGACTTCCCGGCGCGCGTGGTCTGCGCAGCGGCCGAACGCGCCCGCGCGTGAGCGACGCGTCGCGCCACGTGCTCGCGCATCTCGCGGTGCTGCGCGAAGCCGCCCGCCTGGGACCGGTCGTGGATCTCGCGTGTGGGCGCGGGCGCAACGCGCTCGCGATCGCGGAGCACGGCATCCCGGTGTGCGGCGTCGATCGCAGCGCCAGCTTCCTCGCCGAGCTGCGCGGTGCAGCCGGTGCGCGCGGGCTGCCGATCGCCGCGGTGCGGGCCGATCTCGAAGCGGCGCCCGGGCCCCCGCTCGCGGAGGGCCGCTGTGGCGCGCTGGTGGTCTGCCGGTACCTGCACCGGCCGCTCGCGCCGATCCTCGAGCAGCTGCTGTGCCCAGGTGGCTGGCTGCTCTACGAGACCTTCACCATCCACCAGCGAGATCTCGGCTACGGACCCGAGAATCCTGCGTTTCTCTTGCAGCCTGGAGAGCTGCCCTCGCTCTTCCCCGGGCTCGAGGTCTCATTGAGCTGGGAGGGCACGACCGACGAGCCGCACCCTGCCGCGGTAGCGCGGCTGGCCGCGCGTCGCCCGCAGCACTCGCTACCGGTTCCTTATCTCGAAGAGACCGAACAAGATCTACACCTTCGATGATGACGGAAACGTCGACACCATCACCACGACCCCGGCAGGCACGATCGAGAGCTTCGACTTCGACGCCTCCAACCAGCTCGAGACGTACGCCACGAGCTCGACCAGCGCCTCCAACGCGTACGATCCGTTCGGCCGGCGGATCCGCAAGACCGTCGGCGCGACGCCCACCTCGTTTCTTTGGGACGGCGATCGGCTCCTCGCCGAGTACGACGCTGCGGGCAACCGGACCGCGCGCTACGCCTACGCGGAGGGCTTCGCGCCGCGGCAGTACGCCACGGGCTCGGGGCCCACCGAGGTGATCTACGACGTCCATGCCGACCACCTCGACACGCCCCGGGCGCTCACGGACTCGAGCGGGACCATCGTGTGGCGTGCCGCCTATCGCGCCTACGGACTCGCCACCGTCGAGGACGATCCGGACGGCGACAGCACCACGATCTCCTTCCCGATCCGTTTCCCGGGGCAGTATTCGGACGGGGACCAGCGGCTCGCGGAGTACAGCGGGTCCCGTCAGCCCAGTCGGCGGAGGTCGCGGGCGTCGAGGCCACGGGCCCGCATCGCCCGCACCAGGCGCGCGTCGGCCGTGACGAGCGGCGCACCGACCCGCTGCGCGAGCACGACGTAGCACGCGTCGTATAAGGTGATCGCGCCGCGCAGCCGCCATGCGTCCGCGAGGAGCGGCGCCGTTCCGGCCACTTGAAAGGGCAGTCCGGCGAGGTGCTCGATCGCACGCACCGCGTCGCGAGCCGCGAGGGCGCGGGTGCGCTCGAGACGCGCGATGGCGGAGGCCACCTCCGGGTAGACGAGGTCGGGTACCCACAACTCGCCGTCCCCCTCGACGGCGCCTCGCACCACGGCGGTAGCCGCGTCCGCAAGCCCGAGATCCACGAGGTACTCGACCACGACGGATGCATCGACGACGACGGGAGCCGCGTCGGGCATGTCCGCGTCAGTAGCGCTTGCGCTCGCGGCGGATCAGCGTAGCGCCGTCGAAACCGCGGCGTCGCACGCGTGGTCGCGTCGCCTCGATCACGTCGAGCAGTCGTCGCAGGTCGGGCCGATCTGTGCGGAGCGCGCGCCGGATGAGGCGTACCGCCTCGGCGCCGATCGAGGAGCTTCGCTCCTCGGCGAGCTGGCGCAGCGCTTCGTAGGTCTCGGCGGGAACGCCGCGCGCGTGCAAGGTGGCCATCGGCTACGAGATAGCATGTGTGCTAGCGCAGGTGCAACCAGTGCGCGGGACCCGCGTGGCGCTCGACCGAGAGCCCGTTCTCCGCGAGGGTCTCGCACGGCAACGGGTACGGCTTCAGCGGCAGCCGCGACACGCAGCATCCCGACGGCAGCCAGATCCCGCACTACACGCCGATGATCGCGAAGGTCAACGGCGAGGACGGGCTTGAAGACCGAGGGCTCGAGCAGGCCCGCCTCCTTCCACTTCGGATCCTCTGCACAAGTGCCACAGTGCCACGGCCGGCCGTAGGGTGCGGCGGGGTCAACTCCGTGGGCAAACGAAAAGGCCCACCCTACCCCCTGGACAGGCGATCGAGCGCCCAGCGCGCGTGCTCCGCGAGCAACGGATCGCCGCCCTCCAGGTGGCGGCGCACCGACGGCGCGAGCGACGCATCGCCGGAGTTGCCCGCCGCCACCAGTGCGTTGCGCAAGAGCCCGCGGTAGCCGGTGCGGCGCAGCGCGGTGCCGCGCGTCGCATGGCGCCAGCGCGCCTCGTCCAGGTCGAGCACCCAGGCCAGCGTCGGCGCAACCCAGGCCTCGCGCGGCGCGAGGCGTGCGCGGAGCCCCTGCGGATCCGCGGGAATCGCACGACGGCTGCGCTGATTCCACGGGCACACCTCCTGGCACACGTCGCAGCCGAACCCCCAGTCGCCGTGGCCGGCGCGCAGCGGCTCGGGAATCTCGCCGCGCAGCTCGATCGTCGTGTACGAGAGGCAGCGCGTCGCATCGAGCACGTAGGGCTCGGGGAACGCATCGGTCGGACACGCGTCCAGGCACGCGCGGCAGCTCCCGCAGTGGTCGGGCTCGGGGGCACCCGGGGCGAGCTCGAGATCGGTCAGCACGACGCCGAGAAAGAGATAGGAGCCGAGCTGAGGGTGGATCAGCAGCGTGTTCTTCCCGATCCAGCCGAGACCCGCCTGCGCGGCGAACGCGCGCTCCAGCACCGGGCCCGTGTCGACGTAGCCGCGCGTGCGCACCGGGCGATCGGCCAGCGGCGACAGGCCAGCCTCGAGCGCGCGCAGGCGATCGATCAGCACGTCGTGGTAGTCGTCGCCGCCGGCGTAGCGCGCGACGCGGAACGCCGCGCCGGAAGGCTCGGGCCGCGCGCCCGGGTCGTAGACCAGTCCCACTGCGATCACGCTGCGCGCGCCGGCGAGAACGCGGCGCGGGTCCTCGCGCTGCTCGACGCCGCGCGCGAGGTAGGCCATCTCGCCGCCGTAGCCACGCGCCAGCCACTCGCGCAGGAAGCGCGCGTGGCCCGCTGGCTCGGCGGGCGCGACGCCGACCAGATCGAAGCCGAGCGCGCGCGCCAACGCCTCGACGCGCACGGCGAGCGAGAGCTGATCCAGGTCGGACACAGGCTCACGCGCCCGGGTCGGGCTCGAGCTGCACGGGCGCGGACGGCGCGACGCGCGCGAGCAGCGCGCCGAATCCCACCACGAGCAGTACCGCGAAGGCCGATGTCAGCAGGCCCGCCGATTCGTGGAGCGCACCCGACGTCGCCCGCTGCGCGCCCCAGGCGCTCGCGGCGAGCACCGTCGCAACGACCCGGATCGCATTGCCGAGCAGAGCAGCCGGGACTACCGACGCGACGAGCAGCACGCGCCGCCACGCATCTACCTGGGTGAAGCGGGCGAGCAGCACGCCGATCGGAATCAAGCTCAACAGCGAGGTGATGCCGCTGCACGCCTCGGCGACGAACAGCGCATCGCCGCTCGCCAGTCGCATCACGTTCCCGTCGCGCAGCACCCCCACCCCGAGCGCGTGCAACGCGGCGACGGCCGCCGCGCTGGCCAGCGTCTGCAGGCCGACGATGACCGGGCTCACCCAGACTTCGGGGAGCGGCACCATGAAGAGCAGAAAGGCGAGCGGAAACGCCAGCCGCCGGACCCCGCGCATTCCCCAGTGGAAACCCACCAGCGCGGTGACGGCCGCGACCAGCCCGACACCCTGGAGCGCGACCTCCGCCGCTGCGGCACCCAATCCGTAGACGGCGAGCGCGAGCGCCAGTCCGACGAGCGCCGGGGTCCAGCGCTCGCCCGGTCCGAGCCCGCGGATCCGCGGATGCGCGGTGGCGATCGACACCAACGGCACCAGGAAGCCGTGCTGGTAGTACTCCGCCGACGCCCACTTCTCCGCCAGAGCTGCGACCGCCGGCGCGAACGCGACGGCGACGCCGATCCAGAGCACGATCTCGTCACTTCGGGTGCGGCGCATCTGCGGGTCTTCGCTCACCTTCGGCTCGCTGCGCGCAACTTGCGGGATCTCGCTGGGTCGCGGCTGGCTCGGAGAGTCACCCGGATCGGGATGCCGGGAAAGGAGTGGCCGAAGCCGTGTCCGGCGCGCTATCCCTCTCGACCATGCGAGTCCCGAACACCGATTCGAAGCCGATCGCGAGCCCCGAACCCGCCCCGACGCACAATCGCTACGAGCCCCCGCGCTACGAGCTGATCTGCCTGGCCTGCGAGATCTCGGCGTACGCGCCCGACTCGGATCTGCCGCTCTTCTAAGAGTCTTCCCACTTCGCTCGCCGCCGCGTCAGTTCTGCGCCGGCGCGGCCATCACGCGATCGACCAGCTCGCGGAACCTCGGATGGGACAGCAGCCCGAGGGTGTCGCCGTTCTGGAGCATCGCGACCACCGCCGGGTCTTCGAGCAGATCCTGGAGCGCCGGATCATTGCGCAGTGCGCGCAGGCGCGGCCCGACCTGCTCCAGCACCGGCGCGAGCGACTGGCGGAACACCTCGGCATCGAGGGCCGCCTCGTCGGGCACCAGGCCGAGATGCGCGAGCTTCTGCCGCAGCGCCGCGTCGTGCTGGAGGCTCTGGAAGCTGGCCCGCTGGAACGCGGCGGCGAGATTGCCGTTCTCCACGGCGCTCCAGAACTGCGCGTCCTCGCGTAGCCGGGTGAAGTTCGGATCGTCGATTACGTGTTGGAAATCGGCGGCCGCGACACCGGGGTGCGCCGCGAAACGCGCGGCGAAACGCGTCGTCGGGTCCGACTCGTCGAAGGCGGTCTCGATCGCGCTCTGCACCACCCCGCCGGTCAGGTCGGCGACGGCCGAGTCGCCGATCTCGGGGAGCACCGCGGCGTTGCCGGTGGCGCGCAGCGCGTCAGCCCACATCGCGAGATAGACCACCATCATCGCGAGCAGCAGGCCGCGCACCGCGCCGAAGCAGCCGCCGAGGAACCGGTCGCGCGGGCTGCGCCCGAGGTTCCCGCGCCGCCCGAAACGCTGCACGAGACGCGAGACCAGCCCGAGAGCGATGTACGCCGCGAGGAAGGCGGCGGTGCTCGCGAGCGGGACCGCGACGAACGCAGCCAGACCGAGCCGCTCGCCGAGCGCGGGGGCGAGCTCTGGGCCCAGGAAGACCGCGGCGGCGTACGAGAGCAGGAGCGTGGCGATGCCGAGCCCGGTCGCGAGCGCACCGCGCCAGGCCCCGATCGCCACGCAAGCGGCGAGCACCGCGATTGCCACGACGTTCAGCCACACGCAGGCCCGATCGTCCGGCCGCGCGACGTGCTGAAGGGAGGCGTACTGAAGAGAGATAGGGAGGTCCCCGTGGGGGCAGGAGCCTCGGGTCGATGGCCCGCAGCGGGCGGCTGCGGTACAGAGGGTCGAACCTCCCCCCCCGACAGAGACGCCCATGCGCATGCGCCCGATCCGCAAGACGAAGCTCGTCGCGACGATCGGTCCGGCCTGCGACGGCCTGGACACGCTCAAGGCGATGATCCACGCGGGCATGAACGTCGCGCGGCTGAACTTCTCACACGACACCCACGCGGAGCACCGCAAGCGGCTGGAGCTGGTGCGCCAGGCGGCTCGCGAGCTCGGCGCGAACGTGGCGATCATGCTCGACACGAAGGGCGTGAAGATCCGCACCGGCCGCCTCGAAGGGGGCGTCGCGCGCCTGACCACGGGCAATCCGTTCACGCTGTTCACGGACGGGCGCATCGGCGACGCGCGCGGGGCGTCCGTCTCGTACCGCGACCTCCCCGAGGAGGTGGTGCCCGGCTCGAAGATCCTGATCGACGACGGCGTGATCGAGCTCGAGGTGGAGAGCGTCGGAGGCGATTCGATCCGGTGTCGGATCACCCGCGGCGGCAACCTCGCCGACCGCAAGGGAGTCAACCTGCCTGGCACCTCGCTCGGCATGCCGGCGATGACGCCCGAGAACCGCGCCGACATCGCGTTCGCCGCGGAGAACGGCGTCGACTACATCGCGGCGTCCTTCGTCCGCAGCAGCGACGACGTGCGCGAGATCCGTCAGGTGCTGGAGGAACACGGCGCCCGGATCCCGGTCATTGCGAAGATCGAAGCCGCCGTCGGCGTGCAGAACCTCGACGAGATCGTCGCCGAGGCGGACGGCACGATGGTGGCGCGCGGCGATCTGGGCGTCGAGATTCCGCTCCAGGAGGTGCCGCTCACCCAGAAGAAGATCATCCGCACGACGGTGATGAACGGAAAGCCCGTGATCACCGCCACGCAGATGCTCGACTCGATGAGGAGCTCGCCGCTGCCGACGCGCGCCGAGGTGAGCGACGTGGCCAACGCGATTCTCGACGGCACATCGGCGGTGATGCTCTCGAACGAGACCGCCGTGGGCACGTATCCGGTGGAGGCCGTGCGCACGATGGCGTCGCTGGCGCTCGAGGCCGAGAAGGGGCTCCGCGAGTACGGCCACCTCCAGCACATCCTGCCCGGTCGCACGCACGAGGTGACCGAGGCGGTGAGCCAGGCCGCGATCACGATGGCCAACCACCTCGAGGCGGCCGCGATCATCGCGTTGACCGAATCGGGCCGGACCGCGCGCTCGATCTCGAAGTACCGCCCGCGCTGCGCGATCCTCGGCGTGAGCCGCTGGCCCGCCGTCGTGCGCGCGTTCGCGATGAACTGGGGCGTCACCGGGGTGCTGCTCGAGAGTGATGGCTCGAGCGACACCGACGTGATCGACGTCGCGCTGCGCCGCGCTCGCGAGCTCGGGATCGCGGCGCCCGGAGACGTCTGCGTCGTCACGGCCGGGCGGAGCCAGCAGACGGGCAGCACCAACCTGATCCGCGTCGTCAGCGTCGAGTAGCGAGGCGCTTTGCCCATCGACTGAGCAGGTCCTACTCACGGATCTTTACAAACATTCGGGAGAAAACAGCGTGCCCCTTGGGAGCTTCAGGTGGCTAACGGCCATCGTCGGAATCGCCGCCCTCACGACCGCCCGCGCCGCCAGCGCCGGCGAGCTCTCCGCCGGTGACACGGCCTGGATGATGACCAGCTCGGCGCTCGTGCTGATGATGACCCTGCCCGGCTTAGCACTCTTCTACGGTGGGCTCGTCCGCTCCAAGAACATCCTCTCGGTCCTGATGCAATGCATGATCTCGGCCGGGATGGTGGGCCTCCTGTGGGTCGTCGCCGGCTACAGCCTGGCGTTCACGGAGGGCAACGCGTTCATCGGCGATCTCTCCAAGGCCGGCCTCCGCGGGATCACCCACGAGACGCTCTGGCTGACGATCCCCGAGTACGTGTTCGTGGTGTTCCAGGGGATGTTCGCGGTGATCACGCCCGCGCTGATGCTCGGCGCATTCGCCGAGCGGATGCGCTTCGGGCCCTATCTGGCCTTCATCACGATCTGGCTGTTCACCGTCTATGTGCCGCTGGCACACATGGTCTGGGGGGGAGGCTGGATCGGGGCGGACCTCGGCGCGAAGGACTTTGCCGGCGGTCTCGTGGTGCACATGTCGAGCGGCTTCTCGGCACTCGCCGCGGCGATCGTGCTCGGACCGCGCCGCGGCTACGGGAAGGAGCCGATGCCACCGCACAGCCTGCCGCTGACCGTGATCGGTGCGGCGCTCTTGTGGGTGGGCTGGTTCGGCTTCAACGCCGGCAGCGAGCTCGCCGCCGACGGCATCGCCGGGCTCGCCTTCCTCACCACCAACACCGCGACCGCCGCCGCGGTGCTCGGCTGGGTCGCGATCGAGTGGCTGCATCGCGGCAAGCCGACCGTGCTCGGCGCGGCCACCGCCGCGGTCGCCGGGCTCGTCGCGATCACGCCGGCCTGCGCGTTCGTCACGCCAATGAGCTCGATCTGGATCGGCTTCGGCGTGGCGGTGATCTGTTATGCCTCCGTTACGCTGCTCAAGCCCACCGCCGGCTACGACGACTCGCTCGACGTGTTCGGCGTGCACGGCGTGGGCGGCATGTGGGGCGCGATCGCGACCGGCCTGTTCATGGCCGACTTCGCGCTGCCCGAGGGCGTGACCTGGGGCGCCCAGGTCGGGAAGCAGCTCACGAGCGTGGCGTTCACCGCGGTCTACGCGCCGGCCGTGAGCGTGGTGATCCTGTACGCGCTGAAGGCCGTGTTCGGCAGCCTGCGCGTCACCGACGAGCAGGAGTTCGACGGCCTCGACGTGGCCCTGCACAGCGAGACCGCGTACACGAACCCGTGAAGTACCTGCACACGATGGTGCGCGTGTCGGATCTGGAGCGATCGCTCGACTTCTACTGCAACAAGCTCGGGCTCGAGGAGCTGCGGCGGGTGGACGTGCTGGCCGGCCGCTTCACGCTGGTCTTCCTCGCCGCGCCCGGCGACGCGCAGGCCCAGGTGGAGCTCACCCACAACTGGGACCCGGAGACGCTCGCCGGCGGGCGCAACTTCGGCCACCTCGCCTACCGCGTCGACGACATCTACGCGCTCTGCCAGCGGCTGCTCGACGCCGGCGTGACGATCCACCGCCCGCCCCGCGACGGGCACATGGCGTTCGTGCGTTCCCCGGACGGGGTCTCGATCGAGCTGCTGCAGAACGGCGCCCCGCTCGCCGCCGCCGAGCCGTGGGCGTCGATGCCGAACGTCGGCTCTTGGTAAGCGCAAGTTCGTCACCTCGGGGCGCGCCCAGGTCACTCCCCCGCATGAGCTGGCTGCGAGTCGATCTATGCGGGGTACACGTGCCGATGCCACACGACTGCGGTGGTGCTCGCGCGCGCCGCCTCGAGCTGCGCCGCCGCCTGCTCCGCGAGCCGGGCCTCTCGGGGGCAACTGCCCTCGCGATCGTTCGGGAGGTGCGGGCCCTGGAGCTGCGAGAAGCCGCCGAATCATTACACGGATTGCGACAATAGATCAGATCACGTAATGTTCGGGGCGTGAAGCCGCCCACCGCGCGAAGCCTGATCTTCGACCTGCTGTCGACGTTGCGGCGCGGCAGCATGCCGGTGGCGGCGCTGATCCAGGCCGGCGCGCTGTTCGAGATCGCCGAGGGCAGCATCCGCGTCGCGCTCCACCGCCTGCTGGCCGATCGGCGGCTCGAACGCGACGAGCGCGGCCACTACCGGCTCGGCGCCGCGGCCGCGCCGGTGCAGTCGGTCGTGGCTCGCTGGCGCGAGATCGATCGCCGCACCCGGCCCTGGAACGGGCGCTGGATCGGCGTGCAGGCTCCCGCCGCGGCGCCGCGGCGCAGAACCGCGCAGCGCGCCACGCAGGCGCTGCGCCTGCTGGGCTTCGAGCTGCTCGCGGTCGGACTGCGCGTGCGGCCCGCCAATCTGCGCGAGGGCGTAGACGGCGTGCGCGAAACGCTGCGAGGCCTGGGCCTGCCCGAACACGCGCTGGTGTTCGAGCTGGGCGAGCTCGACCCCGCCGTCGAGGCCCGAGCGCGACGGCTGTGGGACACCGATGCGCTGGTGCGACGCTACCGCGCGGCACGCCGCGAGATCGAG